>Ga0182015_10004435_pt1 | contig 15136 bp, 10 predicted proteins | sample 712P3MmetaG_FD_120478 | JGI IMG/M metagenome (GOLD analysis project Ga0182015, IMG submission 120478) | Permafrost microbial communities from Stordalen Mire, Sweden - 712P3M metaG | ecosystem: Environmental > Terrestrial > Soil > Wetlands > Permafrost | place: Sweden: Stordalen | collected...
ACCTTCGGAAGTTTCCTGGTGGTCAAGATGATCGGATTTACGTTGGCGGTCGCCGTGTTGATTGACGCCACGCTCGTTCGTATTGTGATCGGTCCCGCGCTCCTTCGTATGGCAGGTGATTGGAACTGGTGGCCTGGGGGCTTGCCAAAGCGAGCAAGGCGCGCTTGATGGCGAATCGCGGATTACGTCAGCCTGGTTGTTTGGGAATGAGATCTGCATTGGGAACATCCCGAAGGCGTTACTCCCGCCTCGGGAGTAACTCCGCCCTTACAGGTCCTCTCTGGAAGCACGGATCGCAGCATCCAGCGCGTCCAAAAACTGATGCGGCGTAGCGTAGATATGATCGACCGACGCGAGCTTTTTCTGTAGCTTCTGAGAGGGATGATCTGGCATGTCTTTATCCCTGCGCGGCACCCACACGGTTTGCATGCCTGCTTTCTTGGCACCCCGCAGGTTGCCGATCGTATCTTCTGCCATGATTGTCTCGAACGGCTGAATCGGGTCCGCCGGGTCGCGCAGGTTGTTAATGGCCGCAAGCACTTTCTCAAAAACCTCCGGGTGCTCGCCTTTTTTATAGGGAGAAATCTCTTCTAGCCCAAAAATTTTGTGCTCGGAAATCACCCCTTTGAGGCCAAGCTTTTCCAACTTTTCCATTGCCTGTCCTTCGCCCTGCTTAAACGAATGCGAGAGGACAGCAACCTCGACCCCAGCGTCAGTTAGGCGCTGTATCTTGCTTTTCAGTCCGGCATCGGGCCGGATGAACCCGCTGCCCATGTGCCGATTCCACAGCCGCGTAACCCCTTTTTCTCCCTCCAGGATTTTTCCTCGCAGTTCGTCGCGCGTGGGTCCTGCTTCCTTTTCGCTCCTGTAGTCCTGAAGTAGCCTCAGATTAAAGGCCATGGCGATCATGTCTTTGTAGGGTGGGTCAAGGGAGTGATCATGCTGCATACCTTCTTCCGCCCCACCCGAGCGCGCTGCCCGCCGGCTCCGACGATAGGCTTCCAGCATGCCGATTACGGAGGCGCCGGGGTGGCCCGTGCTTTCGAGGCGTTCTGCCGTCTCGCTGATGTACCGGCATAATGCGTCGTCTGGATTTTTCTTCGCTTCTTCCTTTGCCTCTTCAATCAATTTTTGCGCTATTTTCTTCCGGAATATGGGAAGGCCGTATTCCTTTTCTACCGACCGCCAAGCTCGCAGAACGGCCTTGCGGTATGCCTTATCGTAAGGGTAGAGAAAGGTATCCAGGTCCAAGATAACGAGCCGTACCTTCTCGGGATAAGGCTTTGGGTCGGGGTAAGTTTTAGTTTTCATGGACTCAGGCGCACGGGCCTGAGATTGCGCGCAACAGTCGCGTTCTCCGTGAGCATGCGGTTCATCACCGCCCTACCGCCTCTCGGCGCATCATTACTCCAGTTTTCGGTAATCTAATCCGGAGCTTCATGGACTTAATTTCAAGTCATTGACAATAAATGGCTTGGCGGAAGGAACCAGCTCTTCGACGAACTCTTCCCCGAGCCTTGCGGGCGTCACTGTGAATATAGCGCATCGTCCTGTTCGGCGAAGAGTTCTGGAGCATACGCGGGATCACGCTCGGATGCACCACAATAGGGCAACCAGGTGGCCAGTCCGTGGCGCATCGAATGAAGTGCGAGCCGTAGAACTGGCTCTCCGTCGTCGTAGCGAACACAATCCCGCAGCTCAAGAACATCAGCAGCGACAGCGGTTACTCGTTGATGCCGCGAGGGGGAGTTTCAGTGTAAGAAATCCTGCCCGGCAGATCAAACGCGAGAATTTCTTGGGGTGTTCTAGGCTACTTCTTCGATGCTCGTCGAACAGGTTGCGTGACCACATTCGCAAGCGATCTCCAGCTCATCCGATCCGGCGTCGCTGCAAGATTCACTACAGTATTTTTTGCCACTTTCCACGACACAGGTGCAGGGAACGTGGGCGCACGTTTTTTCCTCAGGTGTTGTCATAGGTTTTTGCTCCATTCACCGGGAATGAAAAGAACGTTGCCATTATAGCGCCCCAGAACGTCAGAAGGTAGCGCTCCCGGAACCTCGGAAAGTGATGAACTGTTGTTCAACAGGCACTATCACAATCTCCGCCTTTTGTTCATCCGTTAACAGGGTTTTGAGTAATCGAGATGTTTTGCCAACGAGCGCCCGATGACGTGATCTGGTTCACAGCACGTGAAATTTAACGCAAACATGAAAGTTGCTATCATAGCCACACTACGGAGGTGGAATTGTGCCCAAGCCTCTCGTTTTTGTCCTCGCCGTCGTGTCCCTCGTTGTGGTTTCTGCTGGTTTATCTCAGATCGCGTCTCCACTTAAATACCGTCAAGAAACGGTTGCTGCGCAGGATGGTAAACCAGTGCTGCGACTGACTAATACGTCCGCATTACCGATCACGGCGTATGTAGTGGTGCGATCTCGTCATGAGGACCCAGAAGTGCAGGGCCGCAGCTATCATGACTCCTGCATATTTGGTCGAGTGGAGAAGCCGATTGCGAATGGCGAATCTACTCTCGAGTCGGCTGGAGACCAGATTGATTCGCACTTCGAGATGGTTCGAACCGAGGTACGGGCAGTGGTTTTCGAGGACGGATCGACCGCTGGCGACTCGTCGTGGATCGATGCCATTCTCGCGCGTCGCCTGCGCTTCTGTGACCGATTGATGAGCGTACATGATCTGCTCAAACAGCAGATCGGGACTGGCGCTATGCTTCCGGCTATCATCGATAACCTTCAATCTGCGGAAGCGAGCGCCCATCAGCAACTTCCGGACGACGACCTGCGCGTAATGGATGACACCGTTTTTATTCGTGCCATTAGTACGATGCAAGCCAACTCGAAATTTGGATACACCGTAGACTATTTGGTCGGACGATATCTCAAAATTCTATCCGATCAGACGTCCGAACTGAATCGCTGCCAACCAGCAATGGATGCGATTCGGATGCGGCTTGCGAACCGCCCGAATCGGGAACAACCCATCGTTCCCCCGCATTTCCCGCACTGAGGGCCAGCAAATCTTTGCGCAGGCAGGACACCAAAAGCACTCCAACACTAGAATCCCGCGGGCCGCTCGCTGGCCACGCCGAAGGCTCGTTCCAGTGTGATGGCAACCGTGCCGAGTGTCCCTTCGTCGAACAATCGTCCGATGAACGTGACTCCGTGTGGCACCCGACGCGGCGTAGGAAACCTCGGCAGAGGATGCGTTGGGTTTGGCGCCCAGTCGCTGCGTGCCATTTGCACCTCGACGAATCCCGCGCGCAAGGTGAGAGATGGATGACCCGTGAAATTCGTGATGACCAGCATCTCGTCGCGCAGCGAAGGGACGAGCAGCAAGTCAACTTCTGAAAAGACGCGTGCCATCTCCTCTGCGACTTTGCGCCGCATCCGGTCGGCCTGAACAAAATCGACCGCCGACAAGAACCGTGCCTGCCGAAACAAATTTGGCCACGCGTCGGGAACCTGTTCCTTCAATTCACGCAGCTCGCCGCTCAACGTCAGGTCTTCAAATGCCGCAGCGCCTTCAGCAAAGAGAATCAGATTCAGCGAATCGTAAGGCCAGTCGGGAATCGAAACCTCCACCAACTCAAAGCCGACTCTCTTCGCCGTTTCTAGCGCCGCGCGATCGACCTCCGTCGCCGGACGCTCCTTCATCCAGGCCGGAAAATATCCAAGCCGCAACCCGCGCCCGCTGGTGTTGGCGTCAAAGTCGAGGTGACTTTCCACGCTCGCAATATCTCCCCCATCGGGCCCGGAGATCGCATGCAGCACAAGCAATGCGTCCTCCACGCCGCGGGTCATCGGGCCTAGCTTGTCGAGCGACCAGCACAGTGTCATTGCGCCTGTGCGCGGCACGCGGCCATACGTCGGACGCAGACCGGTTACGCCGCACCGCATCGACGGACTGACGATGCTTCCACCGGTTTCGCTGCCGATGGAAAAGCCGACGAGCCCGGCCGCAGTAGCCGCTCCTGGCCCCGCGCTCGAGCCCGATGAACCTTCTTCCGGCAGCCACGGATTCATCGTCTGCCCGCCAAACCAGATGTCGTTAAGCGCCAGCGCGCCGAGGCTGAGCTTAGCCACCAGCACCGCCCCAGCTGCGTAGAGTCGCTTCACGACAACGGAGTCTTCACGCGGAATACGATTCCGATAGGGCTCCGCGCCATACGTGGTCGGAATGCCCGCCGTGTCGAGCAAATCCTTCACGCCAAACGGAATCCCATGCAGCGGCCCGCGATATTTTCCCTGCGCGACTTCTGCATCGGCCTGCTTCGCCTGTTTTACTGCCTGATCACGCGTGATCGTAATGGCGCACCGCAGCTTGGGATTGAATCTTTCCAGCCGCTCCAGATAAATGCGCGTGAGCCTCTCCGAACTGAGCTGCTTGCTTTCGATCCAGCGCGAGAGTTGAGTCACGGTCGCGAACGCAATGTCTTCATCTTTGGCGGGAATAGAGACGCCGTCGGCTTGGCTGCGCACGAATCGGTCTTGCGCCGCGCCATATTTCACACCCGGAATCATCGGGTCCCATTTCGTGGCTGGAGACAACGATGATTCGAACGTCAGCTTCCGCGGGCCAACTCTACGCTCGTATACGGACGCGAGCGTTCTGCGCCACGTCGAGGCAGCCATTGCGCGCTCGGAGTCGGTCAGCGGAAACTGGACAAGCTTTTCCGCTTCAGAAAAAGTCGTCTCGGAAACCTCCGGCCCGAACGCCGGCCCCGAACCGAAGGCCGGTGGCGCGCCTGCTGGTAGCTTCGACAGATCCTGGGCGTGAATACGCGAAGCCGCGGCCGCGCCCAGCAGCCCCAGCGACGTTGTGGTCAGAAAATCCCTGCGTGATTTCGACATATCTTTTCCAAAGCTCATTGCACGTGCCAGTTGGCGAAAAGGTGTCATGCGACGGCCCGCGGCTCACTCAGCCGAGGGACTTCGCGTGCCGCGCAGCTTCGATCCAGAGCAGATCCCATGCTCCGCCTGACGAACGGTTCCGCTCAGGATGACGTCGTGACACCGAGAGCCACTCGTATCACTCCACCCTTGGCCGCAGATCGACCTTCTTGGTTGTGATCGTCACCTGCACGGTCGGCAAAACCGGCCGTGGATACGGCTTGCAATAAGCTTCGACCGTGATCGTGCCCGGGGTCCTGGTCGATTGCACAATGACCTGCGCCAGACCGTTGAACAGGCTGCGCTCCGGCTCTTTGTCGGATTCCTGGCTATTGGGATCACCGTTGCCCACTCCGAGGAACTTGCCTTCGCCAGTGACTCGGAAGCTGATTTTGTTTGCGGCCGTAGGAATCGGGCGCTTCTCTCTGTCGAGAACTTCCACTTTCAAGATCGCCAGATCGTCGCCGTCGGCCTTGATCTCGGTGCGGTCGGCTGTCAGTCGGATCGCCACCGGGTCTCCCGTGGTTTCGCGTTTTTCCGTGAGCGCGACTTTGCCGTCTTTCATGCCGCGCGCTTCGAGCACGCCCGGCTCGTATTTCACCTTCCATTCGAGATGCGTGAGCGGCTCAACCTTTTGTGATCCTAGGCTCTTGCCATTCAAAAGCAGCTCGACCGAGTCGAGATTGGAGTGCACCCAGACAGAAATCGTCTCGCCTTCGCGCTGGTCCCAGTTCCAGTGCGGAAACAGATGAAGCACGGGCTCCCGTCCCCACCACGCCTTGTAGTAATAAAAGTTATCTTTCGGAAAGCCGCAGGTATCGACGATGCCGAACTGCGAGTTGATCGACGGCCATCCATACGGTGTAGGCTCGCCCCGATAGTCGAAGCCGGTCCAGGCGAATCCTCCAGCCAGCCACTCGCGCGCCGCATAAAATTTCCACCACTCCTCGGCGAGTTCTGACCAGTCGGTATGATTCAGGTCGTATGCGCTGACCCAGTTGCGCAGCGTATCCGTCGAATAAATGCCACGTGTCGAAACCGTGCTCGCCGTTTCCGTGCCCACACACGGAAGTTTCGGATGCTTCCTGCGCCAGTCGTCGATCACTTTCAAGTTGTAGTTGAATCCCATGACATCAAGTCGTTCGGAAAAGTGAGTGCCAAACGCGTCATTCACCGCGGCGGTGCACAGCCGCGTGGGATCGAGTTCGTGACTGCGCGCGATCATGTCGTCGATTACGCGCACGCCTTGCGGCTGAAACATCATGATCCACTCTTCGTTGCCCATCGACCACAGAATGATGGACGGTGAATTGCGGAAACGCTTGATCATGACTTCGAGCTGCGCCATGCCCTCGGGGTTCGAGCTCATCAGGCGGGTCTCGCACATCATCATCATGCCCATGCGGTCGCAGGCTTCGACCCACTCGGGAGTCGGCAAATTATGCGATGTGCGAACGGCATTGCCACCCATCTCTTTCAAAATCGCCAGCCGATACCACTGCAGGCGATCGGGAAGCGCTGCGCCGACTCCGGCATGATCCTGGTGGTTGCATGTGCCCTTGATCTCGACTCGTTTCCCGTTCAGCAAAAATCCCTTGTCGGCGTCCCACCGGATGTCGCGAATGCCGAAGGTGATACGCTCGGCATCGCGCGGCTTCCCAGCAGACTCGATCGTGACGACGGCGAAATGAAGATTCGGAGTTTCGGGAGACCACAGCGCGGGATTCGCGAGGTTCGCCGTTGTTGTGAAGCTGGCAGATCCGTCGACCGGGATTGACTGCGGCAGCGCTTCTGCCGTCGCTAAGGTTTTCCCCGCAGCGTCAGCGATCTGCCAGCGCACGCGGCAGTTCTCCACGGAGCGACGCTCGTTTTGTACGACTGTGCTAAGGCTCAGCGTGGCGCCGTCTCCCTTGAGCACGGTTCGCACCACACTGTCGCAATATCCCAGATGCAACCCATCGCTCTTGGTCAGCCACACATGGCGGTAAATGCCTGCACCTTCGTAAAACCATCCATCACCGAAGCTGGCATCCATGCGAACGACCAGGAAATTCTTCTCGCCATAGCGAAGAAAATCGCTCAGATCGAAGCGGAACGGCGCGTAGCCGTTGTCGTTGCGGCCGATGAAATAGCCGTTCAGAAAAATCAGCGCGCTGCGGAAGGCGCCATCGAACTCAACCCAGATGCGCCGTCCCGAATCTTCCTTTGGAATGTCGAACGCGCGTCGATACCACCCGACGCTCGTCTCGGGATAGCGGCGGCCGAGCGGCTTGTATCCGTGCGACTGCTGTTCTTCATCGCGGATAAACGGCAATTCGACCGCCCAGTCATGCGGAAGGTCGAGCGAACGCCATTTCGAGTCGTCAAACTTCTCGGTGGCAAACTCGAAGGACCCGCTCTTTGCGAAATCGCCCTGCCCCATGCCGAATCCCAGATCGCGCAGCGGATCGGAGCCGTGGCCTTGAAAAAACCTCCAGGCGAAGTCGAACAGCAATCGCTCGCGCGGAGAAACCGTGGCCGTGCTCTCCGGGGCAAGGAATGGATATCCCGCGAGCAACGCCTGCGCGTGGCCGGCCACCAGCGATGAAGCGGAAAGGGCAACTCCGGAACGAAGCAGATCACGACGAGTCAAGGGGGGCATTCGCGTACCTCACGAAACACCTGGAATGGATGCCTGCCGCGTCGCGGCTGCTTGCGTCAGCGGAGCCTTCGCGAGCGACCTCGCATTATAAAGCCAGATTGGCCCGGCGCCGAGTTGAGGTGGCGCAAACTTGCGACCGGGCTGCCTTCGTGCGCCGAAATGACAAGGGATGAAGACACAAGGGTCGAGACGAACTTCAGTTCCGTTGTCAGTGGGAGGTCGAAGACGGCGCCAGGAGCGGTCGAGTTTCCACTCCCCGGCCTGCAGAGGTAATTCTCAAACGCGTATCCCCACGGCACGGCGACGATCGGCAAAACCACCGACAGAAACGGTAGGGCGACACTCTCAGCCGGATGACAAAGTACCTTGCAACTTTCACAGGGTGGAAGTCATCTCACCCCAGCTATTACCTCGGGGTTTACCGCACAAGAACCGGAAGAAGTAAGCCCAGAGAGACGTCGAAGCTCCTGGGACCATGGAGCGACTTGGTGATAGCGTCGGGATTGCAGTTCATCCCAACTTTCAGTCCTTTTCCGGAACTTGCCGACTGAATGACATTAGGTCTAACATCCAAGATTAAGACGTAGGTGTGTGATTTTGATTACTACACGGTGTCCGCGTATCCATGTGAGAAGGATTTTCCCCAGATTGACCACGGTTTTGCGGGGGTGCGTTCTGCACCTGATTCCGAGCCTTCTTCTGCTGGGGAGTCAGGTTTTCGCCGACAATCCTGCGTTTGATCTGCCGGGCCCGCGTATCGCAGTACGGGTGACGCGAGGCGGTAAAACATTGCCAATCTTCGAGGTGCCGGAACTCCAGGCTGGTGACCGGCTATGGCTGTGCCCCGAGATCCCCGCGAACCAATCAGTGCACTACTTGTTAATTGCCGCCTTTCTCAGGGGCTCCACGGACCCACCACCCGAGCAGTGGTTCGTGAAGGCAGAAACATGGAACAAGCAGGTGCGGCAAGACGGCATTGTGGTGACGGTTCCCGAAGGGGCGCAGCAGGCTTTGCTGTTCCTGGCTCCGGAAACCGGAGGAGACTTCAGCACCTTACGTGGGGCGGTCCGTGGCCGACCCGGAGCATTTGTCCGGGCCTCTCAGGATTTAAACCAGGCAGCATTGGACCGATCCCGGCTGGACACTTATCTCGCCGGCATCAAGGAGACGGCGGACACCGATCCGAAGGTCCTGCACGAACGTTCTCTCGTACTGGCACGAAGCTTGAAGATTAAGATCGACGAACAATGCTTCGACAAACTAACCGAGGAACAAGCTCCATGTCTCGTGCGAAACCCCGATCAGCTTGTGCTCGATGACGGGCACAGCCAGTCGATCGTTGCTGTTCTCACCTCCGGCCCTGGCGCGGATCTGGCGGGAAATATGAGTGCCAGCAGCATCGCCGGCGGAGGAGCGTACAGTCCCTACGTTGGATCGGTAGTCGATGTCGTCCGAATGATGGAGAACTTCCGCACGGCGGCATATCAGTACATTCCGGCATTGGCGATGCCAAAGCTCGATGAGCTGAATCTCAAGCTGAATAATCCCCCCTCCTTTCATAAACCGATGTCGGTCCTTGTCACTGTTCTGCCAGCAATTGAAGCCGCTCAGTTCCCCCCGCTGCGGGCTGCGGAACCGAAGCAGGTCTTGTGCCTGCAACGGTCTGGACTGGCGCTTCCAGTGGAGGGCGCTCCCCTGGTGTTTTCAACCGGCTACCTGCACGATGTCGTTCTGCACGTTCAGATGAAAGCAGGTCTTGGCATTGATTTGCCGGCTACCGCCGATGCGACACGCGGTGGTTTCGTGATTGACACTCATCCACTGAGCCCCGGAGAACTCGTCACCGGAGTTACTGGAACCTTGCGCGGTTACTGGGGATTCCAAGCCTTCGAGGGGCCTACGTTCCAACTCGAGAACTCGCATTCAGTGAAGTGGGTTCTGGCCTCCGAGGATGTCAATGCTCTGATTGTGGGCCGCCAGGATGTTTTCCGTCTGCAATCGGAGACGGCTCCGTGCGTGGATCAGGTCACGATGAAAGATCAGCAAGGGAAACCACTGAAAGTGACCTGGAAGTTGCTGAAGGCGAATCAGCTAGAGGTGGAAGTACCGCTGAAAGACGAATCCGCCGGCCCGGTGCTGACCCTGGTCGCACAATCCGGAATGAGCAAGCCGGACGAAGTCCCCCTGCAAACGTATTCCGAGGCCGCACGCCTGGACCACTTCGCCTTAAACGCCGGTGATCAACAGGGCGTCTTGACTGGGACGCGACTGGACCAGGTGGCAGGTCTGGAATTGAATGCCATCCACTTTATCCCCGGGGTTCTATCCCGTGCTGACGGGAAGGATGAGCTGCACTTGTCAGCCTCGGACGCAGCGGCCGCGACCGCACTGAAAGCGAGCGAAAAACTGGTGGCACACGTCAGCCTCAAGGATGGGCGTGTGCTCGATCTAGACACGGTCGTTGAACCGCCTCGTCCGCGAGTGTCACTCCTCAGCAAGAGCATTCAGTCTGGTCCAGCTCCTTCGGTCTTTCGTCTTGGCAACACGGATGACCTTCCCCAGGACGGACAAATCTCGTTCTTCCTGAAGACAGAAGTACCGGCAACCTTCCCACGTACCGAAAAAGTCGAAGTCGCAACCGACGACGGTTCAGCCAACGCTTCCCTGAGCCTCGCTGACGGTTCACTGATCTTGGAAGACTCCCAAACCGTGTTGGGAACTCTTAAGCCGCTGAAAAGCTTCGGTCCGTCGGTCTTCGGAGCACTTCGCCTGCGCGCGGTCTCGGAAAACGGCGAGCGTGGTGACTGGCACCCTCTGGCAAAACTGGTGCGCGTCCCATCCCTAGAAGAGGTACGATGCCCTGACAGCCCTGACAAATCGTGCAATTTGATCGGGCAAAACCTGTTCCTCATTGATTCCGTGGCCTCTGACTCGCAGTTTGTTCATAGCATCGTGGTTCCGGCCGGTTTTGCGGGCTCCGCGTTGAGTGTTCCCCGTCCCAATGGCACGCTTCTATTCATCAAACTGCGGGACGACCCAACCTCTGTAACCAGCGCAGCGCTTACGGTTCAGCCCGAACCGTGAGTTTCAGATGGCCCATTCACCGTCGATTCTGTGGTCGATGGGCAACGAAGAGTGGATCATGATGTTTCAGCCGCAAGGCGTGCGCGTAATCGACGACGTGATCGCGCGCTGTCACGGTGACGAGGAAGGAGTCATTGGTCGCAACAGCGACGGATTGAGGAACTCGTCTGGTCGTCGAAGAAACGGCTCGGGCGAAATGGTGTCAAGCTGACCAAAGTGACAGACTTCGGAAATATGGAAGCGGCGAAAAGAGCTGTCGAAACCGGATTGAGAATTTTCGTTCTTTCCCCAAGCGTAATTCGACCTGAGCCGGCGACTGGGATCCTTCGCATGCTACCGCTGGCGGGCCACGAGATGTACAGGAAGTTCTTTCTTATTCATCGAAAGGAGAAGTACCTTTCTCCCGCCGCACACGTCTTCATTGAGTCTCGTTCTCCGACACAACGGCAATGAAATGTGCGACTTCCATGCGAAGCTGACGGCATGACAAATAACATGCTGGCTGGCGCCGGCGCCGGCTACGCGACTCCACCAACCGTATCTCGTTGCGCGCGGAATATCCCGGCTCGGTATACAAAGCGCCCGTATTCAATCTGGCCAGTCTAAACACGAACGCGCGGACACGCACTGCGGTACTGTCAGCGGGCATCGTCTTCCGGTTCTAGCCCAAAGGCTGAGGTTTGAGTCAACAGCGCGCGGAGGTGGAAGAGGGGGGATTCGGCAGACAAGCCGAGTTTCCCTTCTCTATGATTCGCCAAGGCTGTTCGAATCGACTATCTTTGCCTACAGGATCCCAGCAATGGCTTTTCAACCCATTGAGAATTACGGCGTCATCGGCAACATGCAGTCGATCGCTCTGGTGGGCATGAGCGGATCCATTGATTTTCTGTGCTACCCGGACTTCGATTCGCCGACCGTGTTTGCCGCGCTACTGGATGATGAAAAAGGCGGGCAATTTGAAATTCGGCCGCAGTTGTCAAAAATGCGCGTGCGGCAGCTCTATTTGCCGGAGACAAACATCCTGCTTACGCGGTTCCTTGCCGAAGAAGGCGTAGCCGAGTTGACGGACTACATGCCGATCAAACAAGACGGGAAACAACCGAACGAGATTATTCGAACCGTCTCAGTAATCCGAGGCAACATACGTTTCCAGATGTGCTGTCGCCCGCGATTCAACTACGCGGCGGGCAAGCATACACTCGAAATCTCTGAGCACAGCGCGACATTTTTTCCAGCGGACAATCTGTGCCCGCCATTGTCGCTTTACTCAACGGTTGGCATGGAACGCCAAGCGCAAGACCTGGTTTGCGGTTTCCACTTGAAAGCGGGTGAAACCGCCCATTTCGTTCTTGGCCCCCTGGGCAACAAAAGTGAGCACCCCGAGATGGGGGTTATCGGGAAAAGGTTTCTGGAGACCGCGCATTTCTGGAAGACCTGGATCTCAAAATCGAACTATAAAGGGCGCTGGCGAGAAATGGTCCAGCGCTCAGCCTTAGTGTTAAAACTGCTTATCAGCCGCAGATATGGCTCGCTGATCGCGGCACCCACGTTTTCCCTACCCGAGAGTATTGGGGGAGTTCGAAACTGGGATTACCGTTTCACCTGGCTGCGAGACGCGGCGTTCACACTTTACTCGCTTATCCGATTAGGCTTCGTCGACGAAACAGAAGCTTTCATCGAATGGCTGAAAGATCGACTATGCGACGACGCCCAGAGGGGGCCCCTCCAAGTGATGTACGGGCTCGATGGGCGGCTGAAGCTGGACGAGATTTCGCTGGATCATCTTTGTGGATACGAGAATTCGCGGCCAGTGCGTATCGGAAACGCCGCCTATGAACAGCTGCAACTTGACATTTATGGCGAGATGATGGATTCCGTTTATCTTGCGAACAAATATGGTCACGCAGTTTCTCACGCCGGATGGCAAAACGTTCAGCGCATCCTCGAGTGGCTCGGACGGAACTGGCAACGCCCGGATGAGGGGATCTGGGAAGTCCGTGGCGGGCCGAGGGAATTTCTCCATTCTCGTGTGATGTGCTGGGTTGCTTTCGACCGGGCATTGCGCCTGGCGGCCAAACGCTCGCTTTCCGGACCTTTGGACGCTTGGCAGCGCACGAGAGACGAGATTCGTAACGACATCTTCACGAATTTTTGGGATGGCGAGCTGCGGTCGTTCGTGCAAGCCAAGGGGACTAAGAACTTGGATGCCTCAGCACTCCTGATGCCGATGATGCGGTTCATCAGTCCGGTCGATCCGATGTGGCTCTCTACCATGAGAGCCATCGAAAAGCGATTAATCGAGGATACGCTGGTGCGTCGTTACGAGGTTGACACGCGCGTGGACGGGCTGCCTGGAACAGAGGGTAGCTTCACGGCCTGCTCCTTCTGGTACGTCGAATGCCTTGCGCGCGCCGGTGACTTGGAGAAAGCGCAGTTGCTGTTCGAAAAACTCCTGGGGTATGCCAACCATCTTGGTCTCTATTCAGAAGAGATAGGCGCCGAAGGACGGCATCTTGGTAATTTTCCGCAGGCCTTCACTCATCTTGCGCTGATTAGCGCAGCAACATTCCTCGACCGTGCTCTTTCCGGCGCCAAGGGTGTCTGGCGTTAGGAATTCCTTCGAAGACGAAGAAGACTCTCTTATTTGCTTTCCACATTGACGGACTCGTGAGTTCTTTGAAGATCTTTGAGCTTCTCTTGCTGGTCGGGGCTAAGGACTCTGTCGATTTTGGATTGCATGCCAGCGTCAACCGCGATCAGTCCTGAGGTCTGCACTCGCCGTCCGACGAGCAACGGGCAACCGAGCTGCGATCGGTAAAATGAACGCGGGGCCTCTGCTCTGTCTCCGGCTTGCTGTTTCAATGGGCCGAATACCGTCATTCGCCGCTCCCGGAGCCATGCGCCCCTTCCAGGCCCTGCGGCGTAAACAGCTTTTCATCCAGATTCGTGTTGAACTTCACTTCTTCGATAGTCAACACGGTTCTGGTCCCGTCCTGCACGGAGCTCATCTCCATGTGGCGCGCCCCCCAGATGCCTGACTCTCGCTTGAGCCCGCTGGCATGGAGCACGCGCACCTTCCGCCCCTGTGCATCGTACATTTCGGCATGGAGGATGACGGGGGCGTCCTGCGCCACCCAGTAATAGAGAAACTTGTACTGAGAACGCGCTCGATCGACCGGAGTGGCCTCCACTTTGTAGGTTTTGTGGCCTTCGATGGTCTCGGCATCGCCCAGGAGCCGGTAGGTGAAATCGTCCAGCACGCGCTCTGCAATATCTTCGAAAGTAAAGTCCGTTCCGATGAAGCGAGCGGAGCGCTCCTGGGGCACAACGCTGCGGACACGTTGCGTGGCCGGGACATACATATATTGACGATCGGTTACGCCCCGTTGATTAATCGACAGAAGCGCAACCCCGCGAATATCTTCGGGGCTGGTGAAAACGACCAGCGTCTTGCTGTCGCCGGGAGATCCGATGCGCCGGTAAGTGAACGCCTTTTTCTTGCCGTGTCCTTCTTGGTCAAAGACTTCAAAGCTCGCCCGCATGGACAGGTTGTGGCTGGTGTCCTGCCCATACACATCTTCCATGATTTGTCGGGCATCCAAAGGTGCGCCGGACGCGAAGATCTTCAGGGAGAGAACAAGTGTGCCCCAAAGGCAGAGTGCCAGCATCGGCCTCAGGAGATGTACGCCGCCAGGGTTGCTATTCATACCCGATCGCCTCGATGACCACCATCTGCATCGCGTGGCGCGCGGGAATCCAGGCCGCAAGCAGCGATACTGCGACCACGGCCGGGAGAGTCTCCAAAATCAGGCGCCAGGGAAAATAAAACGGGATCTCGTAACCGGCTAGAACCGTGGACACCGTGTGCGACATGAATTGTATGTTAAACAATGCGGCGACCGCGCCCACCATCACACCCACAATCGAGATGGCCACTGCCTCGAGCAGCACCATCTTTCGAATTTGGGAACGGTAGCCGCCAATGGCCCGGACGATTCCGAACTCACGGCGTCGTTCCGCCACAGAAATGATCAGCGTGTTCGCGATCCCCACCACAGCCACGATCACGGCGACGACGAGTTGCACATAGTTCAAAAGGAAAAACTGGTCCACCAAACTATCAATCCACTCTCGGAACTCCGCGTTCGTGTAGACCAGGGCGTGCTCCGTGCCGGCGGTGAGTTGCTCGATCTTGCGCTTTACGACGGTCGCACTCTCCCCGGGTTTGAGGCTGATGTCGACAAAATCAACGCCATCATCTCTCCAGAATTTCTTATAGAGCGCACGATCCATGAAGATCGAACCCTTATCGGAGCGGTAGTCCTCGACAATACCAAGGACGGGGAGGTCCAAGGCTCCCGTGGGCGTATCGAGGTGCACGCGGCTACCCACTCCGCACCTCCAGCGGGCAGCAAAATTCTTGGAGATCAACACGCCTTCGCCGCGCGGCAACAGATCCCGCACATGCTTTGCGTTGCCGCCCTGGATGGCGTCGGCGGCACGG
>Ga0182015_10004436_pt1 | contig 15136 bp, 13 predicted proteins | sample 712P3MmetaG_FD_120478 | JGI IMG/M metagenome (GOLD analysis project Ga0182015, IMG submission 120478) | Permafrost microbial communities from Stordalen Mire, Sweden - 712P3M metaG | ecosystem: Environmental > Terrestrial > Soil > Wetlands > Permafrost | place: Sweden: Stordalen | collected...
ATCGACGTATGTCCTTCTTGCGCCGGTTCAGTTTCTCGCCGGCAGCGCAATCGCTGGTTGTGTGGCTGCGCGAATTCGTCGCGGCGCAACGATATTCCTCGCATTGATGGTAATGATTACGGTAGCCATTTCGATCGGCCTAAAGGTTTGCACAATACCGGTACCGTGGTGGTATGAGTTCGGGTTTCTTACTTTGGGACCTCTGTCGGTGTTACTCACACCGGCGGTATTTTGGGGTGCCCACCCCGCTGCTGAAGGATCTGCCAGGTAATGCAGCGAGGCTTAGGACAGCCAATTCTCACCGATTCCGAGGGAAAACAGCGATGACACTCAACTTCTGGAAATTAAAATGCTGGACTGCTTGCGGTATCGGCTTGGTCGCTTTGGCCGCTGGCGCGTCCATCACCGGCCGGCTCCTTTATGTCAACGAAGTAAAGGCCGATAACAACCGAGTATTCGAGCTTCGGGTTTATCACGCCTTGCCGGGCAAGTTGCCGGCGCTTGAGGCCCGGTTTCGCGACAAGACTTCCAAGATACTGGCCCGGCACGACCTGAAGGTCGTGGGCTACTGGGTAACGGAGGACGCTTCGGATAACTCGTTTATCTGGATCGTCGCTGATTCCAGCCGGGAGGAAGCGAAAAAAAACTGGGACCGAATGATGGCCGACCCGGAATTCCAGGACGTCATAAAAGCCGAGCAGGCCGAAAAACTCGTGGAAAAAGTCGATGTGACCTACATGCGTGCGACAGATTTTTCCCCGATCAAGTAATGCCGCACAGGGGCAATCTTCTCGATCGCGCAACCATGTAGCAGAGTGAGATGGTAACAGCCGAGGGGGACATCCAATCGGGGGCAAGCGCGAGTTTCAAGCTGGCTCTCTCTTCCCTATTTCTTCCCCTTGGGCAGCGATTATTTTGCGTCCAGATGAGCCTCAGCGGAATCTTGTAATCAACGCACAAGGTTGGGCGGTGCGCCGTCTAAATTATCGGAGGGGTTCAGCGGGAAGTTCATGTTCAAAAACAGTCAAATCCATTGGACCCAAAGTGTTCTGCTGGCAGCTCTTATGGCCAGCGGAGCGACGTTAGCCTGCTCGGGCAATGCCTCGCAGAATGCCCACGCGAACGGGCCAGCCGGCATGCCCGTGAAGGTCGAAGAGGCGCAGGCTACCGCGGTGAACGACGCCACCGAGTATGTAGCCACCCTGAAGTCGCGCGATTCGGCCGTGATCATGCCGCAGGTGGAGGGTCAGGTCACCAAGATCCTCGTGCACTCGGGCGAAGCGGTTGACGCCGGGACGCCGCTGATGGAAATCGATCCCCTCAAGCAACAAGCCACGGTCAAGAGCCAGGAAAGCTCCCGAGCCGCGCAGCAGGCCAACCTGAGTTGGACCAAGCAGCAGTATGACCGTGCCCAGGGCCTGTATGCGGCGGGCGTTGTCAGCAAGCAGGATCTCGACCAGGCAAAATCCGCAATGGATGCGGCCCAATCCCAGATGGAATCGCTCGATGCTCAAGTGAGCGAACAGCAGGTGCAACTGCATTACTACCGCGTGGTGGCACCTTGGGGTGGAATTGTCGGAGATGTTCCGGTGCGCGTGGGCGACCGGGTCACGACGACCACGCAGCTCACAACCGTGGACAAGCCCGGGAGTCTCGAAATCTACGTGTATGTGCCGATTGAACACTCCTCGCAGCTCAAGATGAACCTGCCGGTGCAGGTGCTGGACGGCGATGGAAAGGTGCTGGCCGACAGCCGTATCAGTTTCATCTCGCCGCAGGTGGATAACACAACCCAAACCGTGCTGGTGAAGGCGCGCATTGCCAATAGCAACGATGCGCTGCGGCAATCGCAGTTCATCCGCGCGCGCGTCGTGTGGGGAACCCACCGGAACCCGCAGGTCCCCATTCTTGCCGTATCGCGGCTCGCGGGACAGTACTTCGCCTTTGTGGCTGAGCCCCAGAATGGCGGTTCCTATATAGCGCGGCAGAAGCCACTGACGATTGGGCAGACGGTGGGCAACGATTATGAAGTCCAGGCGGGCATCAAGCCCGGCGACAAAGTGATTGTTTCCGGAACGCAGTTCCTGCTGGATGGAGTGCCGGTGATTCCGCACAGCTGAGAGTCGGGCTTCGGTTTTCGGGCTTCGGGCCCCGGCTCCTAAGTCGCGGTTCTTCAAACCATGGGCAGTTGGCAATCAGCCGGAGAAGTGTCGCCCAGTAATCGGCAAGATTGCGGACTGGCCAAATGTTTTGCGCTGCAACCCGAAGCCCGTAGACTGAAGCCCCGAAAGCCGATCTTCTATGTTCGTTGAGTTTTTCATCCGCCGTCCGGTATTGGCGACAGTCTGCGCCCTGCTGATAGTTCTGGCGGGCACGGCGGTGATTCCCACGCTGCCGATCGCACAGTTTCCTAATCTTGCTCCGCCGCAGGTCGGCGTAACCAGTTCCTACACCGGCGCCAGCGCCCAGACGGTGGAGAGCGCGGTCACCATCCCGCTGGAGCAGCAGATCAACGGCGCCGAGGGGATGAAGTACCTCACCTCGACCAGCGGCAACGACGGGACCAGCACTATTACCGCCACATTTGATCTGAACCGCGATCCGGACCTGGCTACGGTCGACATCCAAAACCGCGTCAACACGGCGCAGGGACGGCTGCCCGCTGCGGTGAAGGCGGTTGGAATCACCACCGCGAAGACCTCGCTGAACATCGTATTCGGCGCCGCCGTGGTTTCCGACCATAACAAATACTCCACGCTTTTCATGAGCAACTACCTTGACATCTACGTCAAGGACTCGCTCAAACGTGTTCCGGGTGTCGCGGACGTGATCATTTTCGGGGAGCGCAAGTATTCCATGCGCTTGTGGCTGGATCCGGGGCGCATGGCGGGACGAGGGCTGACCGCGCCGGATGTGGTCAACGCTCTGGCGGAGCAGAACGTGGAAGTCGCGGCCGGGCAGGTCGGTCAGCAGCCAGCCAAAGAAGGGCAGCAATACCAGATCAGCGTTCGGGCCGTGGGACGACTCAGTGAAACCAGCCAATTCGACAACATTATTCTGAAAACGAACGCCGACGGAACCCTGGTCCGTCTCAAGGACGTGGGCCGCTCCGAATTGGGCGCGGAAGACTACAACACGGATCTGCAATTCAACGGGCAGGATGCGGTGGGAATGGGTATTACGCAACTTTCCACCGCGAATGCACTCGATGTCGATCGCCGGGCGATTGCGGAGCTAAACCGGCTGGCGAAGAGTTTTCCTCCGGGGATGACGGCTCACGTCGCCTTCGATACTACCGATGCCGTGAGCGAATCCATTCGTGACGTGGTCTTCACGGTAGGTTCGGCGATTCTGCTGGTCATCCTGGTGATTTTTATCTTTCTCGGCGACTGGAGAACGACGATGATTCACTTTATCGCCACTCCGGTTTCGCTCATCGGCACCTTCATCTTTGTGAAGCTGCTCGGTTTCTCCATCAACACGCTGACGTTGTTCGGCATCACGCTCGCTACCGGCCTGGTGGTCGACGACGCTATCGTGGTGATTGAAAACATTGAGCGCCACATGGCCGAGGGGGAACACGACTCCCATAAAGCGGCGGCGGCGGCCACTGCTGAGATTACCAGCGCCGTCATCGCCACCTCGCTGGTGCTGGTTGCCGTGTTTGTGCCCGTTGCATTCTTTCCCGGGACGACCGGCATCCTGTTTCGCCAGTTTGCGCTGACGATCGCATTTTCGATCGCCATTTCCGCCTTCAACGCGCTCACCCTGGCTCCGGTGCTGGCGGCAATTTTTTTGCGCGGCGGCCACCATCAAAAGTGGTGGTGGCTCCAGAAGTTTGACGACGGCGTCGCTCTCGTCACCCGCGGGTACCGTGGCCTGCTGGGTTTCTTGCTGCAATACAAGCTGGCAATGATGGTGCTGTTTTTCGTCGGCCTGGGACTGACCTATCTTGTGTTTACCCGTGTGCCCACCGGCTTCGTGCCCGATGAAGACCAGGGTTATATCATCATCGTCATGCAGGCTCCGTCGGGGGCTTCGCTCGAATATACGAAGGCGATCGGGACGCAGGTTACCGGACTGGTCGGCGGCGAACCGGAGGTCTGGGGTACGTTCTCAGTGGCTGGCTTCAGCTTTTCGGGTAGCGCGCCCAACCAAGGGATTACCTTTATCTCGCTGAAGCCGTATTCTCAGCGCAAGGGTAAGGCGCACACCGCCTCGGCGGTTCTGAACCGGATTCGTCCCAAGTTGTTTGCGGTTTCCGGAGCCATCGTGTTCCCAACGCTGCCTCCGGCAGTCAGCGGTCTCGGCCAATTCGGCGGCTTCCAGTTCGTGGTGCAGGATCAGACGGCGCACACGCTTGAGGAACTCTCCAACACCGCGCATGACCTCATCCGACAGGCCAGCGCACGCAAAGATCTCGTGAGACTTTACACGTCCTTCACCGCGAACGATCCGCAATATCTGGTGACCATTGACCGCGAGAAGGCGAAGAGCCTGCATGTTCCGCTCTCGCAAATTACCGACACGCTGGGCGTATACACGGGATCGGCCTACGTGAATGACTTCGATTTCAATAACCGTTCCTATCGCGTCTATGTGCAGGCGGACAAACAATTCCGGTCGGAAGCGCAAGATATCAAGCAGTTCTACGTGCGCTCCGATAGCGGGGCCATGGTGCCACTGGACAATCTAATCAGCATTACGCAAACCACAACGCCGCAAGTGATCAGCCATTACAATCTATTCCGCTCGGCGGAAATCGATGGCTCGGCCGCGCCCGGCTACAGCTCCGGGCAGGCGATCGCGGCCATGGACGAGTTGGCCAAGAAGATGCCGCAGGGATTTAGTTATAGTTGGACCGGGCTATCGCTCGAAGAACTGCAGGCGGGCGGAACCTCTCTGATTCTGTTTGGCTTGGGCACACTGGTCGTATACCTGACGCTCTCGGCGCAATACGAGAGCTTTGTGTTGCCTTTCATCGTGTTGCTGGCCGTGCCCATGGCGCTGCTGGGCGCGCTGGGAGCGCAGTGGACGCGCGGCCTGCAGAACGACGTCTTCTGCCAGGTCGGACTGGTCATGCTCGTCGGACTCTCCAGCAAGAACGCGATTCTGATCGTGGAGTTCTCGGAACAATTACGAAACCGCGGGGTACCGCTGGTGGAAGCGGCCGTGCAGGCGGCGGCGATTCGCTTGCGGCCGATTCTGATGACCTCGCTGGCCTTCATCCTCGGAGTCGTTCCGCTGGTCTTCGCCACCGGCGCGGGGGAGAACGGACGCCACTCGGTGGGCACCACGGTATTCGGCGGCATGATCATGTCGACCGTGCTGAATCTTTTCTTCATTCCCGTGCTGTACCTGATTATCGAGGGCTGGCGGGAGCACGGCAAAGCGCCGGAAAAAGCTTAATCGCCACCGTTGCTCTCGGATTCATACCCTGCTGGTTTTTGACTTCTTCTTGCGCTCCTTGCGCCGCATCTTGGCCATCCATTCACGGGAATACATGGTGCCGCGGCACTTGGGCGAGCCGCAGTCGCAGGGCGCGGGCGTCTCATCGTCATAGAGGTTGTAGTCCCAGAGCAGTTCTTCGCCGGCAGAAATATCGCGCAGGGCAAAGATCCACACTCGGTTCTTGATTTCATCGATCTCACAATTGGGATCGCAGGAATGGTTCAGGTAAGCGCCCAGCCCTTCGCCATCGATGATGGTCTTGCCGTCTTCCAAACCATAGAGGTAAGTACGGGTCGCGCCATCGTAGAGCCGGTCGGCCTCCTCTGGAGTCATGCGCGGACCGGCATATTCGACAATGCGGGCACCTTTGCGAACCGGCGCGGTCGTGAACACCCCAACCGCATGAATGCGCGAGCGACGAACAACAAGAGCCATGCCACTAATTTCGCACGCCCGAGAGGTTTGGAGGAAGACGAAAAGATAGGAAAAAGATTCGGGGTTCGGCTTCCGGCACTGGAATTCGCTCGCGCTATGCGCCTAGAGCGGTGGCGAGGGCGTCCATGCCGGATAATCTGCTGCCTGCGATCGGCGGTACGATCTGGATCTGCACCAGGCGCGGCGCCGGGACATGGTCCTTCTTCGCCAGCAGGTTGGCCGAGGGAATCCCGGTCCGGGCAAAGGATTTCTCGCAGTCCGCGGTGGAAGGGCCCCGCATATTTCCCTCGAGGAACGCCAGGCCCGGGCAACGCGTGCAGCTCGAGCCGTGCGCGCACTGCGAGCAACTCGAAAGATCTCGCAGGTGAATCGAGCGGACTTCCTTCAATTGCTCGGAGTCGCGCCAGATGTCGATGAACCGCTGCTGGCGAACGTTGCCGCAGGACAAGGGGAATTGTACACAGGGATAAAACTCCCCGTAGGGAGAAACGTAGCAGGCGGTGTGGCCGGCGCTGCAAGGCAACGAATCCATGCTGTCTGCATCGGGCGCCGGCGGCGGAGCGCAGAACTCATCGGCGTTGCCGACGAGAGTTTCGTCGCGGAACAGGCGGCGAAGAGCGGACTCGCCCGCGTTCAGGTCCAGGATGGAGCGGTCGCCATCTATTTTCGGCGTAACCGTCGGATCGAGCGTGCAGTCCGTGCCAAGTTCAGCGGCCAGTGCCCGGACGCCCTGATAGTCCTCGAGGTTTTCCGTCATCAGCACATTCGCGATGACGACTTTCAGGCCTTGCGATTTGAGAAAGCGGATGGCGTTGATCGACCGCCGCAGCGAGCCCGAGACCTTGGTGATCGCGTCGTGCACTTCCGGCCGGTGCGAATAGATGCTGACCTGAATCGACTCCACACCCAGATCGCGGATCCGCGCCGCCTGCGCTTCGCCAATCAGCACAGCATTAGTCTTGAGCTTGATGCAGAAGGTAAGGGCACGCGCGCATTCCAGGATTTCGAAGAAGTCCTTGCGCATGAAAATCTCGCCGCCGCTGAGAGTGAGAATGAAAACGCCGGCTTCGGCCATCTCCTCGAGCAGATGTTTGATTTCGACGGTGGTCATCTCGCCGTGGTCATCGTGGTCGAGGTAGCAGTGGACGCAGTTCTCGTTGCAGCGGTAGGTGAGATCTAGTTGCACGCTGAGAGGAACGCCCAGCTGCAGCGCCCGGTCGCTCATTTCCTGCATCAGCACGCTCATCTTTGTCGCTCCTGAGGCGGTTGCCCCTCGACCGGCGCATCCGGCCTTGCGATCGGCTCCTCGGAGATCAGCAAAATGCCGTGCTCGGCCAAATCTTCGGCCAGCACCTCCGCGTCCCGCATGGCTTCCTCGGGCTGCACTTCGAATTCGGAACAGATGCGTCGCTCGACGATCTCATTGAGGGGCGTGGCCCCATCGGCGGCCTGCCAGAGAATGGTGGCTGTCGGGTTCAGCGTAAACAGCGTCGAACCCTGACCCGACATGACCAGCATTTCTTCGCCCAGCCTGCGAGCCGCGATGCGTGGGCTGCGCGCGACATAGAGTTTCTTGCTCATGTTTTTTCTCAAATCCAATCGTCTAGCCGATCATCTCCCAAACGCGCGCATCCGGCGTAAAGGTGAGTCGGTAAACCGGCACGTCATGGACGAAGTCGCAAGCGGCTTGGAATGCCCCATGAACCAACTCCTGATCCTCGGCAAAGAAAAGCATGTTCGCCAGAAGCTCGCGCCCGGCATCGGCCGCCGTCACCGGGTCGATGCGATTCTCATTATCCTTGCCCTTCGCCAGCAGGTAGAGTGCGGCCACCGGCGCCGACGTATTCTCGCCCAGCTTCGCCAGTTCTCCGGTGAAGGGCGTGCCGAACGCAACATAACCCTCGCTCTGCTCGGAAGCATCCAGCTTGCGAACATACGAGATCTCGTCGGTGAGCAGAATAGCGTCGGCGGGGGCGAGCCGAGAAATCGTTGTCTTCCCCGCTCCCGAAACGCCCGCAAACAGAAACGCCTTCCCATTGCGAATGGCGCTGGCGGAGTGCAACAAAAATCCTCCCTGCCTGGCGAGCATTAGCGTATGCACGATGCGCAGAACGGCGTCGATCGAGTATGGATTCGCTGATTGCTGAATCCAGCCGCGGCGCGCGGCAGGATCCCACTCGGCGCGGAAATCGCCCCGCTCTATCAACCAGCGGCCGGAGCGGTGGCTGACGCTCACATCCGCGTCCGGATTGGCGAATGCGGGCGGCGCCAGATCCACGTCGAAATCGAATTCCGCGCCTGCTTCCGCGCTTACGAACCCGGCATAGCGGTCCTCGAGCATTTCGAGAAAATCCGCGTCGGTGGTGTTTACCCTGACGGCGGCACCGCCAATCGCAATCACCACGCTCGAACGCTCGACTTGTGTGACTAGCCTTGGCACGGAAGAACCGATTCCTCAGAAGCTTGCACCATGCGGTGCAGATAAACCAAGGCTCGCGCCGCGGGAAAGCAGCGCCGAACAATCTTTGCCACCAGCTTCGCGACCACACTCAACTCCGCGGTCACTGAGATGCAGTTTCCCCTGCGAATCAAGTGAGAAACCCGGCCCAGTAACTCAGCCTCGATCACCGGTCGATCGGGCGCGGGCATCGCATCGCCCTGAGTTGTCCACTGCGGACTCTCGAGACTTTCTGCCCTGGAAACAACGCGATGGGCACACAGCCTGCCGTCCCGTCCCACCAGCACAACTTCTCCTACTTGCACTTGATCCCCGATGACGCGTTCGACCACCAGCGTGTCCCCCGGCCAAATCGCCGGAAGCATGCTCCAACCCGTCGCTCCAAAACGAAGGTTGCCAAATGAGCGCAGAACCTCACCCGCAAGATCGCACTTCACGGCGGCCGCAATATCCGCCGGGACGGCGGGATCCTGCCTCATGACACCTTCGTGTTGCCAGTGCACGAGGATTGGGTGCTGGTGACTTTGCCGCAGGTGAGGGCCGAGGTCACGAAGACTTGTTCGTAGCGAAAGCCCGGCTTCTCGTAAACTTTCTTCTCGATTGCCGCAGGATGCGGCTCTTCACTGGATGAATGATTTATGGCCATAGTGATTGTCCCTCGCTACTGTAATGCCGATTGCGACGCTTGCACCGCACATCCGTCTAGGTCACCCGTACCACCGCAACCACCGGTCAGAGTGGAGAAGTATATCTGAGAAGCCCCCATCAGCGTTCCCGAGCCCACGGTGTTGTCGATGATAATTCCACTCGTGCCTCCGGTCGCGGCCAAGGCAGCGGTCGGTGGCGGACCCACGTTCGTCCAAGTTACTGTGCCGTCGAGTGTGGTGCCTCCCACCACCGTGTTGAATGTAACCGAACTTCCCGACGTACCGCCGGTCGTCACCACCTCAAGGTTCTGATTGCCATCGAGGATGTTTTCCGCCCCCACATTGTAACTGTTCAACGGCACCCAAGCCGCCGGAGGAAATGCGGACAGGGGACCTACATCCAGCCACGTGACGGTATTGTCGGACGTGTAGCCACCCACGCTACTGTTCCAAGTAGTCGGGGCAGAGGCACCCGACGTGCCGCCGGGAGTAGTCACAAATTGAATGTGATAGTTGCTGTCAATAATCTCCTGACCCACCGCATATACGGTCGAAGGCAGCCAAGGCGTGTCTTGGAAATTGAAGATGCATCCCCCAGAGTCGCACGCCGTGGAGGCTCCGTCTCCCTCCGCACTGGCGAACATCCATTCTGTCGCGCCTCCGGAAGCATTGGGATTCAGGATATCGGTTACGGGAGAGCACGGAGTAGTGTCGTAGGAAAGATCCGGCCCTGCAATCACCCTACCCAGAACGCCGCCTCCAATGGCAATCTGGTACAAGTTCGGGGGCCCACCGGTGTTCCCGCAAACATAGAGGTTTCCCGTGGCGTCCACGGAGTTTTCGTAGGTACTGTCAAACGCGCCAATATACAGGGGATTGGGTGTGTTGGGTTCAACCGTGCTAGCGCCGACCAACGCCTTCGATCCAGTATCGCCGGCACCAAAACCCGTGTCCAGCTGGTAAACGGCGGTGCAGTCCGACCCTCCGATGCAACTCTTGCTGCCGTCGCTCGTCGCGAACACGTACACCAGTCCAAACGTGGAATTGACGATTGGGCCTTGCACGATGCCGGGGCCAGAATCATACTTAGTCGAGAAATCCAGCTGGCCGGACTGGATTACGCCACCAGTGGAGTTGACCTGATACAAGAAACCGCCAGCATCCGCCACAAATACATTCTTCGACGTAGAATCGTAAACCGGGCTGGTGAGAGCGGTATGCGCGGTGGGGTTCACCCGCACCGGCCACTGTCCCGCCGTTCTCACTTCAACGGCCACTCCACGGAATACTGGATTGTACTTATGGAGCCAGCCGTGGTTATCTCCCACATAGGCGGTGTCTTGCCCATAGTCGTAGAAAATGGAGGAGTTGCTGTCTTCTTCGTACGTGCCGCTGGGATCCATGAGCGGGAGCGTGGTCATGCAGGGGGGGGCGGTGCAGTGCATGTAGTACGACGAGGGCGACACCCGCGAAAGGTCGTCTGGAGTGCCGACGGTCCCAGTGCCTGCGGCAAATTTCAGCAGCACCAACCTCGACAAGGAACTGGCGCCTTGGCGTTGCACAAATGCAATTTGAGTACCCTCGCCCGAAAGCACTGGAGAGGTCGTAACCGTACCGCCGGTGTTGTAGGCCCAGTAGACGGAGGGCACCGGCCCGTCAAGGGTACAGCCGGCATAAAGATTGTCGTAAGCCACGATGGAGGCCTGTGTGGTCGACCCCGCAACGCCTGTGCCGTAGACCACGAAGTCGGGTGGCGCCGTGCCGCCGGCACAATTGGCACTCGTACCTCGAAAGTTATACTTTGCGGGGTAGTTCGCGGCGCCGACAGTGGCGCCGCTGCCCAGGTCCTCTGTCCACAGTCCTTGTTGTTTTTTGGGCTTTCGCCCAACACCTCTCTTGAACCCGAGCTGCAACTCGGGAACCTGCGCACCCTCTGTCTCCGCCTCCCGCAACGTCGCCGGGGAGTGGCGAGCGATCTGCTGCCAATAGCGCGGGTCTTGCTGCACACGTTGGGCCTGTTCTGCGGTGGCAGGCTTAGAGAAGATAAGCTGGTGGTGACTCCAGTCGGTAGGGAAGCCTACCTCGGACTCCTTGGAAACCTGACCCACTAAAGCTGGAGACAAGATTAGCACTCCGAGAATTGAGATACCCAACCCAAGGAAACGTCGCTGGTTCATTCTCATTTTTCTCCCTGATGCTTGAGGCTCCGGCAACAGCCAGCACGCAACAACCTTCCAGCCGAGTGGTTTGAACTCTCGGCTGGCTCTTGGAAAGCAATCATACACCGCTTGTTTTGAGGAAATCTCAAGAATTTAGCTGCGAAGAGGAATTTTCCACAGCGCCCTGTGCGACCCAAATGGCACAGGCGCAGCCCAGGGGCTCGGATCCGGCCTCGCTTTCTGAAAAACTATGTGTCTTCTACCCGGAGCTGCAATGACACTCTCGCAAACGCAGACACATATTGCCTCGAATCCGCGATTTGCGCCCACTCGGCAGTCGCGTCCAAAAATCCAAGAAGGCCACGGTGGGTTCCCAGTCGGTTATTGGCTTGGCCGGTCCCCCGCCAGAAACAGCTTACACTTCATCGACTGGCAAGGATTCTCATCACCAACCGACACTGCCGCACATTGATTGTTGATGTTGATTGTTCGACGGACGGCAACCATCGCCCGAACTTCGCGTCTCAGGCCCAGGGTTCACTTCAAACTCCCCTCTTTCCCCTTCAGAGCCGTGCTCCAGGGGCAACACTGGCGCGAACGTCATCCTCGCCCGATGTGATACTCTACCGTCCCTACCGTCTTTATCTGGACATCGTGATCTGGACATCATGCTGCGTTAATTCAAGAAAAATTCTTATCGACGAGATGTTTTATGCGCTTCAACTCAGGGTGGACACGGATACTAACGGGCAGCAAGCAGTCCCCACCCGTTCGAGCCCCGGGGCATGAGTTGTGGGAGGAGATTCTGGCGAGCGTTCCCCCTCGGTTTATTCCGCTGGTGTGCTGCGAAGGCCCCGGGGAAATCCATGAGGATCGCCTAGATCTTAGCGATGGGACCATTTCCGCTGGACAGTGGGAAAATGACGAGGTGGAATATAACCCGGGCGCTTTCCTGCCAAGAACGCCCTGGCGCAAGCCTACGGACTGGGAGCGGAAGTGTTTGTGGCAGAACTCCTGGGTGACGGATGTGGCCTTCGTGGGCGTTGCCCGCATCCCGAGTGCGCTTCTTGCCCCCCTGCGTAATCTCGTAAACGACAGCGACAAGGACGCACTTCGCCAGCTTGAACCGCGTCGAATCCGCGAGTTCATTGGTCCTTTCGTGGATTATCTTCGTGATCGATTCGCCTACAAAACTGAACCCTTCAATCATGGCATTCACGTGCATCGTCCCGGGCTCGAAACCGTAACTCTTGACCCAGCCAACCGTAAGTTCTTAGGACTCCACTTGGATAGTTGGGATCGATACGCCTTGGAGGCCCGCTCCCGCTCTCTGAACCGAATCTGCGTGAACATCGGAGCCGAACCACGTCATTTTCTCTTTTTGAACTTGTCGTTGGTGAATGTCGCCCGACAACTGGCTGAAGAGTCTCAACAGACCCTGGATCCCGCATCCGAATCGATTGGACCGGCGTTCATGTCGCGGTTTCCTGGCTATCCAATCGTGAGAGTGCGCATCGGCCCCGGAGAAGCCTACATCGCGCCGACGGATAATGTGATTCACGATGCTTCGACGATTGGTTCCGAGGGCCTGAGCATTACTCTGACCTTGCGAGGCTGGTTCACCGTCCCGTCGGTTCAAGCCCGTTGTGCGCAATGATGGCCGGCACGTCTCTCGCGATCAGCGCACTCCGCTAGCAGGGGCAGCGTCTCCTCCGCCACCCTGCTACAGCGAACTCAAAAACGTCAGCAGTTCCTTTTTCTGCTGCGGTGACAGCTTGAGAAATTCATCAATCACCGATTGAGCTTCGCCGCCATGGCGCAGGATGGCGCTTTCCGGGGTGCGGGAAGCGCCATCGTGCATCAACTCAGGCCGAGTGTGCAGTCCCCACAGCGGTGCGGTGCGCATCTTATTCGCGGTGGAGTCTCCTCCGCTCTGCACGGGAATGCCATCGCCGGTGCCGAGAGTGTGCAGCAGGAAATCGCTGTAAGGGTGGATCCGCTTGTCTCCCAGAGCTTCGGGTACCTGGAACTGCCCACCATTGATCTTTGTTCCGGCCGGCGCAGTCCGGATGGAAGCGACGTGGCAGAGGACGCAGCCGATCTGCACAAAAACCTGCTCGCCGGCGCGTGCGTCGGGCGTAGCCGCAATCGTCTCATCGCGGGCCGGCGCCTTGGTGGCGCGAATGAAGTTGACAAATCGGTCCAGGTGCGAGAAACCATCGCTGTGACGTTCGTCTTCCGGATCGGCCAGAGCCTTGTACTGAGCAACGGACTTGCCCAGGGCAGTGTTCTCGGACGGGAAATACCGGTTGGTGATTCCCTCCTCATTCACGTAGGCGTCGGCGGAAAACGAAACTACGCTGGCGTGCTGGCTCTTCCAGCCAAAGCGGCCCACCCGGAGTATGTTGCCTGCCTCCACAATGGGCACCATAACCGCCACGCCCGCGATACGCCCGTTCGATTCTTCCTGCTGGCTCCTGGCAAGAGCCAGCAAAGTCGCGTCATCGATCGCTTCCACGTAGCCATCGCCCAGCACCGAAGTGGCCTTGCGGCGCGAGCGAACATTCTCGCTCTCAGGGATGCGGATATCGATTGCCGGATGGATCGCATGGACATGCATCAGCGGTCCGCCGGGAGCAGGCACGAATAATCCAGTCGTTGGGTCCTGATGCCCGGCGCGCGATACGGAAATTATGCTGTTACCCCCAGAGACGGGGTTTCGATGACATTCAAAACAGGATTGGCCGTTGTAAATAGGCCCAAGGCCGGTGGCGATCGTCTCAGGCTGCTCAAAGACTGCGCGGGCAGAGTCGTAGACGGACTGGCTGACGAACCCATTGGTCAAGTTGTCGAATCCAGCCGGAGCTTCGCCGTCAGGACCTCCCGCGGCCGCAACGCCAATGAACAGGCCAATGAATAGAAGGAAAAGCACAAGGCAGGAAACGACAATCAGCCATGAAGAAGATTTCAAGGTTAAGAATTGTTTGCCGAAATGCAAGGTGCGCTTCCTGGGGCGGGATGAAGGACCAATTTCGCAGTTGACGTACTTCATAGATCCCCGGAACGCCCCAGCTCGCTCGATGAGTTCGCCGCTTGGGTGTCGAATTTCGTCAAACTCGATTCCCTCGGCCGTCCGTAAGTGCCTGGGAAGGAGATCCCGCCCGGTTAATTCGCTTCCAGTTCTGCCAGCATTGCAGGGTTTGGGATTGGCTGCCTCACGGCTGGAATGTACAGCGAGGCGCCGCTCAGCTCCTCTACAGTTGCGTCAGACAAGCGCTCGAGGGTGAAGCTGGATATTTTCTCCGGGTGCTCTCCGCTTGCCGTCGAACGAACCAACGACACGCGGTGGTCCTTGGGATAGACAGAAGTCAGATGATTGATAAGGCCAGTCAGCGCTCCGCCGGCCAGCCTGCGACCGTAATGCGAGCGATACGATCCGAACGAGCCCATCTGCATCAGAATTACATGGGTATCGACGCGGGGAACAATTTGGAAGGCCATCATCCACGATGCTTCAAACACCTGGATCGCCGGCGCGATATCGACCTGCATGTCGCACAGGATCGAGTCGAGCGATGAGATCCCCGGAATCACGCGCGCCTTGCGTCCTTGTTCCGCGGCCTTTTTCACAATCAGTTGCGCGACCGTGTCATACGCCATGGGGTTGCCGTAAGTCACGTAGCCAACACTCGTGCTGTCGCCGCTCGCCTCCAGCACCAAGTCTGCCGCGCGATTGTAGTTTTCAATGCGAAGGGTTCCGTCGACGTAAGAATCCAGCAGGTTCACGACTTCGATCTTGCCCATTTTTTCTGCCGGAAGCCAGGGCAGCAGAGGTTCCTGAACGATCGAGTAAAGCTTGGAGCAGCTCGCCATCGCATCAATGGCCTGCTTGGTTAAATGCTCTGGAAAAGACACGCCGAGCCCAATGACATACAAGTCATTCGGCGCATTCATACCGCGTGCACCGGCCGATCACCACCATTGCG
>Ga0182015_10004437_pt1 | contig 15135 bp, 14 predicted proteins | sample 712P3MmetaG_FD_120478 | JGI IMG/M metagenome (GOLD analysis project Ga0182015, IMG submission 120478) | Permafrost microbial communities from Stordalen Mire, Sweden - 712P3M metaG | ecosystem: Environmental > Terrestrial > Soil > Wetlands > Permafrost | place: Sweden: Stordalen | collected...
ACCGCCGCCGCGGCTTCCTCGCCCAGCGTCTTGCCCGTCACGTTCAGGCACTCGCCATGCAGCAGCCCCGCTTCCAGCAGCCGCTTCGCCAGCAACCGGCTGCCGCCCGCCGCCTGATAATCCGCGGCCACATACTTGCCACCCGGCTTCAGATCGCACAGCAGCGGCGTCTTCGAGCTGATTCGGTCGAAGTCATCGACGCTTAGCGGAATCCCCACTTCATGCGCAATCGCCAGGAAGTGCAGCACCGCATTCGTCGACCCGCCACTCGCCGCCACGCTGGCAATCGCATTTTCAATCGCCTTCGGCGTGATGATCTGGCTCGGCTTCACGCCCTTCCGCACCAGCTCCATCACCAGCCGCCCCGCCTCGCGCGACGCCTCCAGCTTCTCCTTCAAAAACGCTGGCACGCCCGACAACCCGATCGGCGAGATCCCCAGAAATTCGCACGCCATCGCCATCGTGTTCGCCGTGAACTGCCCGCCGCACGCGCCCGCGCCCGGACACGCATTTGCCTCAACGGCTTCGAGCCCCGCATCGTCCAGTTTGCCCGCCGCGTGCGCGCCCACCGCCTCGAACACGTCCTGCACCGTCAGGTCTTTTCCGTTCAGGTGCCCCGGCGCAATCGAACCGCCGTACAGCATCAGCCCAGGAATATCCAGCCGTGCCAGCGCCATCACCGTCCCCGGCATGTTCTTGTCGCAACCGGCAATCGCCACCAACCCGTCAAACTGATTTCCCCGCGTGACCAGTTCGACGGAATCCGCAATCACCTCGCGGCTGATCAGCGACGCCTTCATTCCCTCGGTGCCCATGGTGATCCCATCGGAAATTGTGATCGTGTTGAACTCCATCGGCGTCCCGCCCGCCTCGCGGATCCCCTGCTTCACCGCCTCCGCCAGTGTGCGCAGATGGAAATTGCACGGACCAATCTCAGTCCACGTGTTCGCGATCCCGATAATCGGTTTCTGCAAATCCTCCGGTGTGAACCCCACCGCCCGCAGCATCGCCCGCGCCGGTGCGCGGTTCGGCCCTTCCGTTAGCGCAATCGAATACAGCTTGCCCGAGCCATTTCCACCGCTCTTGCCATTCCCACTCATGCCTGCGCGCCTTCTCCCGCCCGCGGCTTTACCCAGAACGCCGCATCGTGCTGCTTCTCAAATTGATCCAGCTCCGCCGCATGCCGCAGCGTCAGCCCGATATCGTCCAGACCCTCCAGCAGGCAATCCCGCCGGAATGGATCAATCGTGAAGCTCGTTTCGAGCCCCTGCTCATCGCGAATCGTGTTTTCCTTCAGCGACACCGTCAATTGGTAACCGTCACGGCTACTTGCCCGATCCAACAGCGTCTGCACCTGCTCCTCGGGGAGCGTCACCAGCAAAATCCCGTTCTTTCCCGCATTCGAATGAAAAATATCCGCAAACGAAGGCGCAATCACGCACCGGAATCCGTAATCGCTCAGCGCCCACGCCGCATGCTCCCGCGACGACCCGCATCCGAAGTTTTTTGCCGCCACCAGAATCCGCGCGCCCTTGTAGCGCGGGTTGTTCAGCTCGAAAGCAGGATCCTTCCGCCAGTCGAAAAACAGAAAATCCTCATATCCGGTGCGCTCAATCCGTTTCAAAAACTGCTTCGGAATGATCTGATCGGTATCCACATTCACCCGATCCAGCGGCATCACCTTCGACGTCAGCGTCCGAAACTTCTCCATTACGCCAGCACCTCCGCCTTCCTAAATTCCCACGTTCTGACATCCGTGAAGTGCCCCTTGATCGCCGCCGCCGCCGCCATCATCGGACTCACCAGATGCGTCCGCCCGCCCTGCCCCTGCCTTCCTTCAAAATTCCGATTGCTCGTCGACGCGCATCGTTCTCCCGGTTGCAAAATGTCGGGATTCATCCCCAGGCACATCGAGCACCCAGGCTCGCGCCACTCAAATCCCGCCTCGCGAAAAATCGCATCCAGCCCCTCGCGCTCCGCCTGCGCCTTTACCAGCTGCGACCCGGGAACCACCATCGCCCGCACGTTGGCATGCACATGATGCCCGGCCACCACCTTCGCCGCCGCCCGCAAATCCTCAATCCGCGAATTCGTGCATGACCCGATGAACACCCGATCGATGGCAATCTCCTCCATCGGCGTCCCGGGCTTCAGATCCATATACTCGAGGGCCCGCGTAAACGCTCGCCGATTCGCATCGCCCTGCTCCGCTGCCGGATCAGGCACAGCGCCTGTTACAGATACCACCATGCCGGGATTCGTCCCCCACGTCACAAACGGTTCAATCTCTACGGCCGGAATCGTCAACTCGCGATCGAACTGCGCCTCCGCATCCGTCGCCAGCTTCCGCCACTCTGCAACCGCTTCATCCCACGCCGCGCCTTGCGGGGCAAACGGCCGCCCCCTCAGCCACGCAAACGTCGTCTCGTCCGGCGCAATCATCCCTGCCCGCGCGCCCGCCTCGATGCTCATGTTGCAGATCGTCATCCGGCCTTCCATGCTCAGTGACCTTATCGCGGAGCCCGCGTACTCGATCACGTGACCCGTCGCGCCGTCCGTCCCGATCCGCCCAATGATCCCGAGCACGATGTCCTTCGCGCCCACGCCCTCCGCCAGCTCCCCTTCAATCGAAATCCGAAACGTCTTCGGCTTCCCCTGCGGCAGGCACTGCGTCGCCAGCACATGCTCCACTTCCGACGTCCCAATCCCAAACGCCAGCGCCCCCAGCGCACCATGCGTCGACGTATGCGAGTCCCCGCACACAATCGTCATTCCCGGCTTCGTCAGCCCCAGTTCCGGCCCAATCACGTGCACAATGCCCTGCCGTGGCGACTCAACGTCGTAGAGCGTCACGCCAAAATCCGCACAGTTCTCGCGCAGCGTCTCGATCTGCTTCGCCGCGATGGGATCCTCAATCACCAGCCGATTCGCGGTCGTCGGCACGTTGTGATCCACCGTTGCAATCGACCGATCCGGTCGCCGCACCTTGCGCCCCGCCAGCCGCAATCCCTCAAACGCCTGCGGTGACGTCACCTCATGGATCAAGTGCAGATCGATGTACAACAACACCGGCTCATTCGCCGGCTCCGCCACAATGTGCGATTCCCAAACCTTCTCGAATAACGTCTTTGCCGCCATCTCCACCAACCTTGTCATCCTGAGCGAAGCGAAGGACCTTGTGTTTCCTGGCCTATCATCCTCAGCGAAGCCAGAAACTCGCATGATCTTTTGTTAATGCGCCGCAGGCGCTCCCGCCCGCGCGGCCAGTACCTCGCGCACTTTGCTTCCCACTTCCGTCGTCGAAAGAACCCTGGCAGATTGGTCCCCACGCGCCAGATCGGGAGTCCGATACCCCTCGTCCAGCACTTCCTTCACCGCCGCCTCAACTGCGGCCGCTTCTTCATCCAGCCCCGCCGAGTACCGCAGCAACATCGCCGCCGTCAAAATCGCACCCAGCGGATTCGCGATCCCTTTCCCCGCAATATCCGGCGCCGATCCATGCACCGGCTCGTACAAATTCACCTTGCCGCCAATCGTCGCCGACGGCAGCATCCCCAGCGATCCGGTGATTACCGCTGCCTCATCCGACAAAATGTCGCCGAACAAATTCTCCGTCAGAACCACATCGTAGCTGCGGGGCTGGTTCATGATGTGCATCGCCATCGCATCCACGTATTGATGCTCCAGCGCCACGCCTGGATAATCCTTTGCGACCTCCGTCACCGTCGCCCGCCATAGCTGCGAAACCTCCAGCACGTTGGCCTTGTCGACGGACGTCACTTTTCCCCGCCGCTTTTGCGCCAGCTCAAACGCCACCTTCGCCACCCGCACCACCTCGTCGCGCGTGTAGCGCATAGTGTTCCACGCCGCATTCGCTTGCTTGTCCCACTGCCGCGGCTCGCCAAAATACAGCCCGCCCAGCAGCTCGCGCACAAACAAAATGTCCGCGCCCTCCACAATCTCCGGCCGCAGCGGCGAATTCCCACTCAGCCCGGGCCACGCAAATGACGGCCGCAGGTTCGCAAATCCCCCCAGCGCCGCGCGAATCTTCAGCAGCCCCGCTTCCGGCCGCTGGCTCGGCGGCAGCGCGTTGAACTCGTTGCTCCCCACCGCCCCCAGCAGCACCGCATCGCTGTCGAGCGCCGCCTTGAGCGTCCCATCCGGCAGCGGGGATCCGTGCGCTTTGATCGCCACGCCGCCAATCAGTTCTTCGCGAAACGCAAAGTCATACCCGCCCATCTCCGCGACGGATTTCAGCACGCCGACCGCTTCGGCCATCACTTCCGGCCCGATGCCGTCGCCGGCCACAATCAAGATCTTCAGCTTCTTCGTCATCGATTCCCTTCGAGGATCGCGCGGCGGCCCGCTGAACGCTGGCCGCACCATTCCTTGCCGCTTTACCCCTGTTCCACCGGTAGCGTCGAAATCAGATCCTCGTGCCGCTGATGATGCGCCACAAGATTGATCAGGTCCTGGTCGTAGATGGCCTTCTTCCGGTCCGCCAGCTCCGTGAACGCGCGATATGCGATGTCCAGATCCGCCGCCGATAGCCGATACCCCAGCTCGTGCAGCCGCGACCGCAGCGCGGTCCGCCCTGAATGCTTGCCCAGCACCATGCGATTCGCGGGCACGCCCACCGAAACCGGCGTCATAATCTCGTACGTCAGTGGATTCGAGAGCACCCCGTGCTGATGAATCCCAGCCTCGTGCGCAAACGCATTCGCACCGACAACCGCCTTGTTCGGCGCTGCACCAAAACTGATGATGCCCGCCAGTTGCTGGCTCACCGGATACAGCTTCTCCAGATTGAGCCCATCCTCATACGGAAAAACATCAGCCCGCACCTTCAGCGCCGCCCCAATCTCTTCCAGCGCCGCGTTGCCCGCCCGCTCGCCTATGCCGTTGATCGTGCACTCCACCTGCCGCGCCCCTGCATGAATCGCCGCCAGCGTATTCGCGACCGCCAGCCCCAAATCGTCGTGGCAATGTGTTGACAAAATCACCCGCTCCGCGCCCGGCACCTTTTCCAGGATCATGCGAAACATCCCCGCATAATCCTCCGGCGTCGCGTACCCTACCGTGTCAGGGAGGTTGATGGTCGTAGCCCCCGCGCTGATCGCCGCACCCACGAACTGGCACAGAAATTCGGGGTCCGTCCGCGTCGAATCCTCAGGCGAAAACTCCACATCGTCCGCATACGTCCGCGCCAGAGCCACCATTTTCGCCGCCTGCTCCAGAGCCTCGTCCCGCGTGATCTTCAGCTTGTATTCGAGATGAATGTCCGAGCTCGCCAGAAACACGTGAATCCTCGGCCGCGCTGCCCTCTCCACTGCCTTCGCTGCGCGCTCAATATCTTCCTGCCGCGCCCTTGCCAGCGAAGCGATTTTCGGCCCCCGTACCTGCTGCGCGATCGCCGATATCGCCGCAAAGTCGCCGTCCGAAGCGATCGCAAATCCCGCCTCGAGAATATCCACGCCCAGATCAGCCAGCGAATGCGCCAGCGCCAGCTTCTCGTGGTGCGTCATGCTGCATCCCGGCGACTGCTCGCCATCGCGCAACGTCGTGTCGAAAAAGTAAATGCGATCCTGGAGCATACAGGGTCTCTCCCTCAATCGAACCCGCGTGCGTAAGCCGCCATAAGCGGCTTTAACGCCAGCCTTTGCTTCGTGCTCCTTCAGTTTCGCAAAGGCTGCGACTATAAAGCAAATTTGTAATTCTTTGCATTTATATAAATACTGTTTATGCACCAATTCGAAGCTCTCACCCGGTTCGCGCCCTATGGACCTCTACCAGCTCGAAACCTTCCTCGCCGTTGCCGAAGAAAAGGGCTTTTCCCGTGCGGCCATCCGCATGCGCCGCACCCAGCCCGCTGTCAGTCACGCCATCCGCAAGCTGGAAGAAGAGATCGGCCAGTCCCTCTTTGAGCGAGCCTCGCGCGACGCCACGCTTACCGCCACCGGCAAGCTGCTGCGCAGCTTCGCCGAGCGCCTCCTGCGACTGCGCGGCGAAACCATCACCGCCCTTGAAGAACTGCGCTCCCTCGAGCGCGGCCGCCTCACCATTGCCGCCAATGAATACACTTGCCTCTGGCTTCTACCGGTGCTCGACCACTTTCGTCGTGATTTCCCCCAGATCGGCATTACCGTGCAGCGATCCCTCGCCAGCCAGATCCCCGATCAGCTGCTGGAGCGCGCCGTCGAGTTCGGCATTCTTTCGTTCCGCCCGGAGGACGCACGTCTCCACGCCATCGCCGTCTACACCGACTCCGTGGCCTTCGTCGTCGACCCAAAACATCCTCTGGCGAAGCAGAAACAGGTCTCCATCCGCGAGCTGGGCGCCCAGAATTTCATCGCCCACACCGTCGCGTCGCCCCTCCGCCAGCGCGTCATCGAGACCTTTGCTCGCCACCAAACGCCCCTCAACATGGGCGTCGAGCTGCCCAGCCTCGAGGCCATCAAGCGCTTCGTGGCGCGCGGCCAGGGCGTCGCGCTGGTTCCCGGCCTCACCGTCCAGCCCGAGCTCGCCCGCGGAGAATTGGTGCAGGTCGCAGTCCCCGAACTGAAAATCGCCCGCCGCCTTTGGCTCGTCCATCGCGCCCGCGCCACGCTCTCCCACGCTGGCCTGGCTTTCCTTGACATTGTCAGAGTCTTGGCCACAGACCGCGGCCATCCCTTCGCATTTCGATCCGAGCACCCGTCGGCCCGCGCTCACGATCGCACTCCTGGGCTGTCGAAATAGCCTGCGGCAGGTACAATGACCAGGTGGACATCCCCGCGATGTTTGCTATTTCAAGGAGCCTGGGCTTCTGAGGCGCCATTCCATTTTTGGCCGCCGCAAGTCTAATACGGCGTTGTGAAGAGGTTGACCGAAGCATGAAGAAATCGTTGTTCTTGTTCCTGTTGTTGTTCCCCCTGCTGGCTGCACCGCTCTTCGCGCAGGAAAGCCGCCAGGATATCAGCATCAGCGGCACCGCCATCATTCCGCCCTTTGCCTCAGGGAACGCTGTCCAGCTTCATGCCACCGTCGGATACGCAGGAGCCCTCGTGAGCTACCGCTATCTGCTCACCCCTCATGGCGGTCTGGAGCTCAACTACCAGTACAACCAGAACGTCCAGCACTTCATTTACCCCGGCGGCAGCTACAACATTCATGACCGGTTCGAGGAGATTTCCGGAGCGTACGTCTACAGCTTCAATTTCAGAAACTGGAATCCCTTCATCGAGGGCGGTGCGGCCGGCTTCCTCATCTCGCCGATCGATGACGCCAAAACCGACACCTTCGGCATCAGCCGCAATACCAATGTCGGGGCGTTGTACGGCGCAGGGATCGCCTACGAGATCAGCCCCAGCTTCGATATCCGGGCCGAATTTCGCGGCCTGGTCATGAAGACGCCCACCTTCAATTATCAAAACAATGATTTCCGCACCAACGTCTACTACAACATCTACGACCCCGTGATCGGCGTCGCATACCACTTTTGACGGGCAAAATCAGGCCTGCCGCCGGTCTCGTCTCTCGGCTCTGCCGCCAATGGGCAGCGTGAATTCCTGTCAGGAGTAGATCGTGTCCGTCCGAACCTCACCGGTAAGGCCTTCCCCAGTCCGCGCAAAGAACAGCGGCTGGCGAATTCTCGGTAGGTCCTTACTGGTGTTCATCGCCCTGGTAGCCGGCACCGAAGCCGCACTCCGCTTCGGCCTCGGGTTGGGCGATCCCGTCCTCATCGCGCCGGATCCCGCATGCTCCTATATCACCCGCCCGGACCAAAATGTTTACCGCTTCTTCGTCCACACCTACATCAATCACTATGGAATGCGCTCGGACGAGGTTTCCCCTGTACCCACGCCCGGAGTGGTGCGCGTTCTGTTCGTCGGCGATTCGCTCACCTATGGCACTACCCACGTCGATCAGCGGAAGATCTTCACCCAGATTGTTGGGCGCGGGCTGCCTTCCATCGTGCATCACTCCGTAGAGGTTCTGAATGCCTCCGCCAATGGCTGGGCTCCCGATAATGAATGGTCCTGGGTGCGCACCCGCGGCATCTTTCACTCGAACTTCGTGCTGTTGGTTCTGAACGACGGCGACGTGACCCAGCCGCGGGCGACCCTTGAACAGGTGGGCGACGAACTTCCCCAAAGGCGCCCCGTCACGGCGATCGGCGAGCTGTATGCGCGTTTCATTGTCCCGCAAATCCTGCACATCGCGCACCGCTCCGATCCAGGAGATGTTGTTCTTCCCGACGAAACCGTTCAGCGCGCGAATTTAGAGGATCTTGACCGATTCCACGCCCTGGTCACCAGCCAGGGCGGGCAGATGGCTCTCGTCTTTCTGCCCTTCAGGTACGATGTCCCCGCGCTGAGCGCTCAGGCGGATAAGGTACTTCACGACTGGTCAGCCGCGAACCGCGTTCCTCTTATCGATCTCACAGCGACCCTCGCCCCACATCCCACCGGCGAAATCACCCTGTACGATCACACGCATTTCAACACTGCCGGGAACGCCATCATAGGACAGGCCATCCTGAAACTCTGGCCTGCTTCTCTTCAGCCGTAGTTTTCGCTGCGACTCCCGCCCGCGCGAGCAGCTCGGCAGGCCTTGGCCTGCCGTTCCACACCGCTCTTACTGTCCCAGGAATCTGTAAGCCACTCCCACGCTAAGGCCGTTCGGCGTCAGGCCGCTGTTGTTCTGCATCACTGTGCCTGTCGTGGGGTTATACGTCGGCGGCCCGGCAAACGATGGCCAAAACTGCCACTCATAGTCTCCACGGAGAATCCAGCGATGCGTTAGCGGATATTGCAGCGTTCCGCCTGGGGCATACACGAAATAGCTCCCCTTCAGGCTGCCCGCTGCCGGATATCCGCTCGTCTGGATCCATCCACCGCCCACTCCCAGCTTGAACCAGCCCGAGACGCGATGGTACCGGAACAACCGATACCGGGGACCAACCAGATAATTCTGCTCGTTCTCGTTGCCCTCGCCGTGCCAATTCAGCCAGCGCGCCTCGCCCTCGACGCCGTACTTCCCGTGCAAATCGAAATCGAAGAACGCTGCCGGACCGACCAGGTCGAACTGGCAGAATGGAGAACTGGTCGAGCAGTCCCAGTCCGGGTTGAAGCCTGACATCTCAGCACCTGCCGACAAGGAAGCTTCGCCCCCGGTCGCGGACTCCGAACTCTGAGCGATCAATGCGGTAGGAAGAAGAAGTAGGAGCGCGATAAATCCAATCTTTTTGACCACGTTGCTTTCTCCGGTCGAAGGACTTCCGAGCATTCGGCGATCTTCAGCACTTACTCGTTATTAACCCGAATTGAACTGCAAACGATGCGCCAAGCGGTTCAATTTCTCTGAACCGCCCGGCTTATCTTATCCCAGTAACAGGTTACTGTGGTGCCTGTGTCTGTGGCTGCGCCTGCGCGCTTGCTGCAGGCTGCGCCTGACCGGCGTCCGCCGATGGAGGCGCTGGCGTATTAGATGCAGGTGTTGCGTTCGCAGGGGTCGCCCCGGCGGCCGGCGCATCCTGATAGCGCTGCAACCGGAAGAACACCGGCGTCAGCTCCAGCGGCATCTTGTCCCGCGCGTTGAGCAGCGGCGCGGGCTTCACATTCAGTTGGAATACCTTGTCATCCCAGGGGTCGATCTTGAGCCGGCTGTTTAGGGGCAACGCCGCGATCTGCGTCAGGTTGTCCATGTCCAGCTTCGGTGCTCCCTGCGTCAGTCCAGCCAGCCACGGCTGTCCATCGGCGCGCACCAGCGAATCGCCCAGCCGCGGCGTGAACAGCGACGGCAGCACTTTCTCCCTTGCCTCCAGCTGCTGAAAGAAGAGACCCACGCTGCCTGCCTTGTCGTGGTAAATCGAGTGGTTGAACAGGTCCACAGCCTTCTTCGCGGCTTCGTCGTTGTCGGGGGTCGAGTGGTTCATCGTGATCCGCCGGAACGTCGCCGTATCCGGGAACAGCAGCCGGTCATTGAAGGCGTACCGCGTATCGATATGGTGTCCGGTCACGATGTGCGCCAGTTGGAACGCAATCACTGCTGCCAGCGCATTCTCGTCCGGCAGCGTATCCACCAGGCCCTTGCTCAGCAGGATCGTGTTGCCCACCGCCAGCGATTCCAGCGGCGTCGTCAGGATCACGCGGCAGTGAATATCGCTCGGCAACTGCAGATTGTTCCCGATGATGATGTTCGTGGTCACCTGCTCGAGATTCTTATCGAAATCGCTCGGAGGCGCGACCAGCCCCGCCTGCGTCAGCCGGTCCAGCACGTTCTGTTCGGCCTGCGAGATCCATTCCCGCTCCGCCTGCAGCGGGCTGACGTCTGTCGAGTTGTCGCTCTGATCCTGCGCGTTCTCGATTTCCATCGATTCCGCGTCCGACTCCCGCGTCGGCAGCTTGAGCGAATAGCCCCAGTACGTCGTCTGCCCTTTGAAGCTCGTCGCGTGCGCAACCTCGTTGTGCAGCGTGTCTTCGATGTACACCGCGGCGGGCGCCCAGACTCCCGGCTGCACATTCATCCGCCAGCTGTCGAAATGGAAATAATGGTTCGTCTCGTCGTTCGGATTGCTGATGTACGTTCCGTTGAAGCGGACGACCGTCCCTTCCTCGTCTTCTACCCAGATGCGTCCGAAGAACCGGCCCGATCCCTTTTCCCGGGGCCCCACATCGAAGACCCATGTCCGCACCGTGCCCAGAAACTCGCGCCGCACAAACGTGAACTGGTAGTGCTGCTGATCGAACCCGCTGGGATCGATAAACATCATCGCCATGAATCCGGTCGGCGAATTCTCCAGGTGGAAGGCCTTCGTCAGCTGCGACATGAAGCCGAACGATCCCGCCAACCACCCGTGCGCCTTCCCGCCCCGCTGCGCTTGCGCGTATTCGTCCGCCGTGAAGGCCTTGCTGAAGTCCACGCGCCCGATCATGTACTGGTCCGCGACCGGCACCTGATAGAGCTTCACATCCGGTCGCAGGTCCTGGATGTAGGACTGCACCACCGGCGTGCTCTTCTGGATCTGCTTGACGATCACCTTCTCCCGCGCAATCGCCTGTTGCACCAGCCGCTGCTGCTGAGGAGTCAAAGGTACCGGTGCCATACCCCGAGGTTCCTTCGCCTGGGACGCCGGTACGCCCAGCAATAATGTGATACCGAGCATCAAAATATTGCGATACATTCTTTTACTCCTCATTTCGTCCCTGATATTTACGCCGCACTCGCGATTTCAGTAAGATTGCAGCCTCGCCGGCGGCCCAATTCCCTACGCCATTTGGAACGTTACGTGGATGATGCTGACCTCGTCCACCGGCCGCCCATCCTTTGTCGCGGGCTTGAACCGAATGCGTTCCGCCGCTATCTTTGCCTGCTCGTCCAGCCCGTGCCCCAGCCCGCTGATCACTTGCAGCACTTGAACCTGACCCGTCGCCAAAAAACGCACCTGCAGCGTCACATCGCCTTCGATCTTCAGTTGACGCGCCTCCGCGGTATACGTGGGCAGCGGCTTGGCCAGCACCACGATCGGTGTCGCCGCCGGCTCCTGCGGTCGCGCTGCCGGCGCCGGGGCCGATCCGTAAATGTTGTCGCCAAAACTTCCCTTCGCCACCGTCCCGTGGCTCCCTGGCTGCCCCGTTCCGCCGACCACGCCGTTGGAGAATCCCGCCGACGCGACCGCTCCCTTGTCCTTGCCGCCGGGAACGCCATTCGCCACACCGGATCCAAACTGGACGCCCTTCACCGCGCCTTGGCGCGCCGCTCCGGCTCCCATATTGTCCACTCCCGGTGCGGCATTGAACGATCCCACGGCCGCGATCGTCGCCGGACGCGTTGCATTCGGATTCGGCTTCACTCCCTGCGGATCGCCAAATCCACCCACCTTCGGTGTTGGCGCCGACATGTTGTTGGCCACCGTCGTCGGCGTCGTGCTCTTGAACAGCCCCAGCTTCGGTTGCGGCGGAGGCGTTACCCGCTTCGGCGGCGCAGCCTCAATCTTCGGCATGATCGGCGTCGGCAGCTTGATCTCCGCAACCTTCGGCGGCGGTGGCAGCGGCTTCGGCAATTCGATCTTCGGCTGGTCCAGCTTCACCACCGGCGGCGGTGGAATGATCTTCACCTTCGGCACAGGCGGCACGTACGGCTTCGGCTGCGCGACCGGGAAGATCAGCTGCGTCGTCTCGTATCGGTGTTCCTGCACCTGATGCACCTGCGCTATGGTCAGCAGCAGCATCAACGCCGCTATCGTGACGTTGATGACCATGCTCATCCCGAATGAGCCCATGCGTCCTTCGGGCTCGGGGAGGAGTCCGAACGTTCCGCGCTTCAGTGAATTGTCTGTCGCCATTGCCCTGTATCTCCAACATCGCCTGCGAAAAGAAGTTGCGACTCTTATTTCAGTGCATTGTGCTGCTCTGCACTTTGATGACCAGTGATGCCCTCTGAACCGTATCCGCTGTGGCCCAATTCGAGACAAATTTCGCAAAACGCGGACCCCTGTCCCGGAATCCTTGCGTTGCCCATCTGGGTTACCATTTGATCTTCCTACAGGTACTTCTGATCGCGCAAGAGGTTACTTAAACGTACTCCCGCGAATTACTTCCTTCAGTCACACGAACGAGGCAGAAGCGTGCCCATTTTGGGTCTTGCCATGTGTGAACGACGCCTTCCAGGCGCTCTTCGCTCACTCCACAATCGCGCTTGCAGTGGGCATCCGCAAGCTCTTCCCTCGCGCCTTGTGGGAGCATCCACGGAGCCAACTGGAACAAAACGCCTCGCCAACGGTAACCGCCGCCAAGGGACCCTTTCCCACCAACGATAAATATTCAGACGCAACAGGGACCCAATTAGCATAAAGGATTGGGGGTAGGGAATCTTGCGAATTCTGGTCACTGGCGGCGCTGGGTACATTGGGGGGATGGTTGCTGGCCTCCTGGCACGACAGGGCCATGCCGTCCTGGTCTACGACAATCTCTGCCACTCCACCCCAGCCGGGGTTCCCGCTGGCGTCGATTTCGTCCAGGGCGAGCTCTCTGACCGCCCTGCCCTCGAAAAGCTCCTATCCTCCGGTTTTGACGGCGTCATGCACTTCGCGGCTCTCATCGAAGCCGGCCAAAGCATGGCCAGACCGGAACTATACTTCCGGAACAATACTGCCTCCACCCTAAGCCTTCTCGAAGCCATGCTTGTCACGCGCTTGCACCGGCTTGTCTTTTCTTCCACAGCCGCTGTCTACGGTGAACCCGACGTAACCCCCATCCCTGAAAATGCACCCCTTCACCCCACCAATCCCTACGGCGAATCCAAGCTGCTGGTGGAAAAAATGCTCTACTGGATGTACCGAGTACACGGTCTCCGTTACGCCAGCCTGCGTTACTTCAACGTCGCTGGCGCCATGCCCGCACGCGGCGAGGCGCACGAGCCCGAGACCCACCTCATCCCCCTTGTCCTCGATGTCGCCTTAGGCCGCCGCGATAAGATCAAAATCTTCGGCGACGATTACCCCACCCCCGACGGCACCTGCATCCGCGACTACATCCACGTCGAGGATCTGGCCCAAGCCCATCTCCTTGCTTTTGAGGCACTTGCGCAGCGGGAGCAGCTCATCTACAACCTTGGCAATGGCTCCGGCTTCTCCGTGCTCGAGGTCATCGAATCGGCCCGCCGCGTCACCGGCCACCCCATTCCCGTGGAGGTCTGCCCAAAGCGCCCGGGCGACCCCGCCGTCCTCATCGCCAGCTCTGAAAAAATCGAAAAGGAATTAGGCTGGAAACCCCGCCACACCACCCTCGACACCATCGTCGCCAGCGCCTGGGAGTGGCACCAAATCCGCTATTCCTGACAAGGGGGACTCTGACTTCGCTCTTTGCCAGCCTCTCGCTCGCTTTTGGCTCGCCTTTGGCTGACCTTTTGCTTTTTGCTAACCGCTTCTTAGCCAACCGGCCTTTAGCTCACCGCTTCATCAGCCGACCGCTTCTCAGCTGCGGCCTACTTCTCCACCTCGACCCCGCGCCAAAAGGCGATGTGCCCCTTGATGTTGCGCGCCGCCGGGCTGGGATTGGGATAATACCAGGCAGCGTCCTGATTCTCCTGCCCGTCCACCAGCAGGCTGTAATACCGCGCCTGGCCCTTCCACGGACAGGTCGAGGTCGTCGAGCTCGGTCGCAGGTATTCCCGCTTCACCCCGCCCTCCGGAAAGTACACGTTCCCCTCAACTGTCTCGTAACTCTCACTTTCTGCAAGCACTTTCCCGTTCCAGACCGCCTTCGCCATCGTTCTCTCTTCCTTCGCCCCGTTTCGCCCGACCTACCACATTACCAGATGCGCGACCCCCCGCCAACGACGCGGCAACACAATGAAAGCGCTGGGTATCAAACCAGGCTCGTCTAACGGCCGACCCAGCAACCAGCCCCAGCGCCAGCCAGCAACTCTGCACCCTGCATCCTGCAACCTGTAACCTGCACCCTGTACCCTGTCTTCCACGATGCCCACGCCCGTCAATCGCCGGACCGTCGATCTCTCCCAGTTCCCCGATCTCGTCGTCGTCTACCTCGGCATGCGCGTCAACCGCATTGCCGGCCTCAAAACCCTCATCGGATTAGGCCCAAAAATCTCCCGCTCCGTCGAAGCCCACCCCGACGGCCTCCTTCGCCACGAGAATTTCGTCTTCTCCCTCTTCCCCATGCACGCGGGCATGCGCCAGTACTGGCGCGATATGGCCTCTCTCCTCGCGTGGACCCGCTCCGAGCCGCATCGCCTCTGGTGGAAGAACTTTCTCCGCGACTCTGGAGGCACCGGTTTCTGGCACGAAACCTACACTCTCCGCGGCGGCATGGAAGCCATTTACGACGACATCGTCCCAAAAATCGGCTTCATGGCCTTCGCCCCCATCGTCCCCGCCCGCGGATCCATGTTCACCGCCGCCCATCGCTCCGCGAACGCCGACTCCAGCGCGCCTGTAGTCTCGGAAGACGAGCTCTACAGCAATCAACCCGCCGCAGGAGGCCAGCAAAAGTGAGCGCGAACCAGCGCGTCGCCATCGTCACCGGAGGAGCCCGCGGCATCGGCCGCCGCACGGCGGAACTCCTCGCCAGCCGCGGCTACCGCGTCCTCATCATCGATCTCCACGACCCCGTCGCAACCCTGCAAGCCATCGCA
>Ga0182015_10004438_pt1 | contig 15134 bp, 10 predicted proteins | sample 712P3MmetaG_FD_120478 | JGI IMG/M metagenome (GOLD analysis project Ga0182015, IMG submission 120478) | Permafrost microbial communities from Stordalen Mire, Sweden - 712P3M metaG | ecosystem: Environmental > Terrestrial > Soil > Wetlands > Permafrost | place: Sweden: Stordalen | collected...
AAGGCGCGACCGTGCGTCGCCGCGACCAGCTCGCCTTCACGAGAGTCGATCGCCAAGTCCCGGACTTGAACGCCGGGCAAGTTCATCGTGAGAGGTTGCCAGTCTTGACCGCCGTCGAGACTCACGTACGCGGTGCTGCGCGTGCCGGCAAAGAGCAGCCGTGGCGCGAGCGGATCTTGGCGAACGACGAACACATATTGGTTGTCGGGAATTCCGCTGGTGAGCGGCACCCAGTGGTTGCCGAAGTCGGTCGTTTCGAAGACGTAGGGGTGGTAGTCGTCCCACATGTAGCGCGAAGCCGTGAGAAACGCCGTGCCTCGGTCGGTGTGCGACGGCTCGATCGAGCTTATTTGAGCCCATTGCGGAAGCTGCGGCGGCGTTACTAGCTTCCAGGTCGCACCGTGATCGGTCGTTACGTGTACCAGACCGTCGGCCGAGCCGGCCCAGAGAACCTTGGCATCGAGGGGCGAAACCGCAAGCGACGAGATGTCCGGAAAGGTTTCGGCACCAGTTTGGTCGTTATCGATCGGTCCGCCGGTCGGGCCTTCGGTAGAAGGGTCGTTGCGCGTGAGATCGGGACTGAGGATACTCCAAGTCTGGCCGCGGTCCATGCTCGAGAAGACGACCTGCGACGCGACGAGCAGCTCGCGCGGGTCGGCCGGTGAGAAGAAGATGGGATGCGTCCAGCCGAAGCGATATTTCGTTTCCGCCGCCGACGCGCCCGACATATAGCGAGGCCACGGGCTGACGTTTTTCGTGTCGCCGGTGATGCGGTTGAGGCTTACGAACGAGCTGAAGTACCCGCTGCCGTAGGTTACGAATGGATTGCCCGGCTCGGGCGCGACGAACGTGCTCTCGCCCAAAGCGACCACGTGCCATTGCTCGGGGCCGATGCCCGGGCCGACGGTCGCGCTGGCGCCTTCGTACGCGCCTTCATCTTGTGAGGCGCCGAAGACGTGAAACGGAAACTGGTCGTCGAGCGCCACATGATAGAACTGGCCCGTAGGCTGATTGTGATCGTCGCTCCAGTTGTCGCCACCGTCAACCGAAACCGTTCCGCCGCCATCGTCTCCAACGAGCAGAATCTTTGGCTCGTGCGGATTGATCCAAATGATGTGATTGTCGCCGTGCGGTATCTCGACGTTGGCGAACGTCTTGCCGCCGTCGGTCGTCTTGTAGATGCCGTCGACTTCGGGCGCGTAGACGACCTGAGGGTTGGTGGGATCGACCGTGAGCGCCATATAGTAGAAGGCACGTTGGCGCAACTTCCACTCGGCGTTGACGCGCTTCCACGTTCGGCCTCCGTCGTTTGACCGGAAAACCCCGCCATCGTGCGCCTGCACGATGGCGTAAACGATGCGCGGGTCACTCGCCGCTACCGCGACGCCGATCTTTCCGAGCAGGCCGGTGGCAAATCCGGGATTGGACGAAATCCTCATCCAATGCCGGCCGCCGTCGAGCGTCTTGTAAAGCCCGCTTCCCGGTCCGCCGCTGGTCAGCTTCCACGGGAACCGCTGCGCTTGCCACATTGCCGCGTAGAGAACGCTGGGATTGCGGGAGTCCATCGCGAGGTCGATGCCGCCGGTGTCGTCGTTGACGAAGAGCACCTTGCTCCAGGTGTTTCCGCCGTCGGTCGTCTTGAAGATGCCGCGCTCCGAGTTGGGCCGGAAGACGTGCCCCATCGAAGCCGCATACGCGATACGGGCGTTGTTGGGATCCACGACAATTTTCGCGATCATGTGCGTATCGCGCAGACCGGCGTACGACCACGTCTTGCCCGCGTCGGTCGTTTTGTACACGCCGTCGCCGGTATCGAAGTCGCTTCGAATGTCGGCTTCGCCGGTGCCGGCGTAGATGACGTTCGAATTGGAAGGCGCTACCGCAAGCGCACCGATGGGATCCGCGATGCCGGGGATCTTACCGTCGGTAATGTTGGTCCAGGTTAGACCATAGTCGGTGCTCTTCCAAACGCCGCCCTCAACGCCGCCCATGTAGAACAAGTCCCGATTACTCGCAACGCCCGCGACGGCGACGGATCGCCCCCCAATGTACGGCCCGATGCTGCGCCATTGCAGTTTACCGATGAGCTGTTGCGAGGCGGATGCGGGAGTCGCGGCATTCGCCCCGATCGGTATCATGAGGGCCAGCATCGCGCCGGCGAAGATTCCAATGCGCTCCATCGTGCGATATCGTGCCAAGGCGCGCGAAAACCCTTCTTGCGCTAACGAACGGTGATGTTACGCACTTCGACCGATCCTAAACCTTCCGTCTGAATCCCCGCCTCGATGACGGCCGCGTCCGTCGGAACCTTGAGGGTCAGCGTAAACGGCGTCCAGTCCGAACCGATGGCGGGTCCGAGCAGGTCGCCGCTCACGGCTTCGACGACCGAACCGCTCGCCGTCGCGGCTTGCGCTACCGGCAGGGCGTAACCGAACAGGTCGTCGCGCCGGAACTCACCGCTAACGCGGACGCTCTGCCCGATATACGGCGCGGCGTCGACGCGAAGAACGAGCCGCTGCGGCGCCCCATTCAGTCCGTCGTCGTTGGTCAGCTTGGCTCCGTTCGGAGTCGGCGAGGCCGTAACGTCGTCGAAGCCGATACCGGAGATTCGCCAGTCGGCGTCGCTCTGCGCGATATCGCGGTGCATCGACAAGGGCCGCACGCCGTACGTCGACGCGGTGCTAATTGGAACGTAGACCAGGCCGTCGAACGAGTTCGGGACTACGATTTGCATCGGGTACGGCGGATGCTGCGGATCGACCGCACCACCGATCTCCTCGATGCCGTGGCTACTTAAGAAGTAGCTCTGCAAGGGACTGCCGGGCGGGAGCCCGCGCAGATTGAGAAACGTCACCGCACCGAGCGGCCCGAAAAGCGCGGCGATCGTGTCGTTCGGTGTCGGAGGTATCGTCACGGCCTTCAATCCTTGACCGCGAACGATGGCGCGAACCGTTCCGCTGCCAAACGTCTGCCCGATGGTGTAGTAATCCGTGCCGAAGCGTCTCCGCAGATAGGTGCCCATCGAATGGTAGCTCAGCTCTGCGGTGGGGCCGATGTGGCCGTTGTGCGCCCACAACGCAATCTTCGCGTGCGGATAGGCCTGCGTTGCGAGCCATTCGACGTTCTGCGCCATGAAGCGGTCGCGCGTCTCCGCTCCGGTAAGCATCCCGCTCGCCGTGGCCGTGGAGAGATCGAGGTATTGGAGAATATTGGTTATGGCTTGGCGGGCGATTGCGGCGTCGGGCGATGGCGGCAGCGACGCCAGCCGGTCGCCAAACGCAGCGACGCCCTCTCGGCAGCTGGCGGCGGGTTTCGCGGGGTAGTTTGCCACGGAATCCATAACGCAGGCCAGTGCGGTCCGCCCATTGGGAAGTTCGGCCGGATTTTTGTCGCGCAGATATGCGGCGAGATACCCGATGGCGCTGCTGGGGTCTTGCAAGTCGAACCCGGCGAAGCTTAGAATCGGGTGCTTTCTGGGCGCGGCGTTGTAACTGCGCATCCACTGCACGAGATCGACGACCTCGGGAGTGTTCCAAGTCCAGAATCCTAGGGAGGCGACGGCCTGCTGCGCCGAGCCGCGCCCGGTTTTGATATAGCGGTCGACGTTGAGGCCAGCGCCCCAGTTCGCCTCCATCGCAAATAGCGTAAAGCCTTTCTCCTCGACTAAATATCGATAGAGTCGATCTTTAAACGCGAAGAACTCGCTCGTGCCGTGGCTTCCCTCACCCATTCCGACGATGCGGGCACCTCCGATCGCCGCCCCGATCCGGCTCAACTGCTCGGGATCGGCTGCCGGCGCAAGTGTCGGGATGATGACAGCTTGCGTTCGGAGTTGGGCGATCGCGGCGCTCGACGGCATGACGGGTTCGTGCGCCGGTGCGTGCTCGTTTTGGACGAGTTTACCGTCAACATACGTGATCACATTGTGGATGACCGTGGAGCGAAGCCGCCACACTCCGGCGTCGAGCGTCCATTCATCGGTCGAGCGCACGAGGGCTCGAAGCGCTTTGGGCACGCCGCTTTCTGCGTACGTCCCGGTGACCTGGTAGGTCGCGTCGCCCTGCGCTGCGTTACCTTTGACGTCGAGTCTCGTCAAAACGATCTGTATGTTGGAGACCGTGACGCCCGGATCGTTTTCGGTCTGGTTCTTAACGAAGGCGGCGCGGTCGTCGATCGTTCCGTCGACCTCGCGAGCGGAGAATGCCGGCTCGAGCAGTGCCGTCAGGGACTGCGCGTCATTCTTGCGCTCCGCCGTTTGAAGGCTGCGATACGCGGCGCGAACGGCTGCGTCGCCAACCGTCTGACTCTCGACTGCAAACGGCGAAAAGGCGAAAGCGACGAACAGGCTCGCGGCGAGATGGTCAAAGCGAAGCATGCCGACCCCTTTCGTCGACGAGAGAGGCCATGCCGGTGCCTAAGCGCCGGTAATCGTAGGGTTTGACGTGACGGATCATGGCGAGGCTGCGGTAGCGCGGTGGGCAGGGGCCCGTCATTGTAGTCTTCATGCAGCTCCGCGGCCACGTCGCGAGGTCCGAGACGCAACGCCTTAAAATCGATAGAGGCCGGCGTAGAATACGCCGGCCTTCACGGTGGTCGCGACAAGGAAGGGTCGACTATGTGCCTCTCTCGGTGTCGCAGGTCGCTTTGCCGCCCGCTTTCGAGCTCATCGTGAACTCGATCGAGGGATACTGTAACTTCGGCGCCCTAGCGGGCGCTTTCACGAAGAACAGGTTGTTGGTTTCGGCGGTCGTTCCGCTATTCGCCGGACAGGTGGGTTTTGTCTTGACGCCGTCGTCCGCCTGGATACTTACAGTGATCTTCGATCCCGAATTAAAGTTCGCCTGATCCCCGCCGCCGTCGCCGAGGATATTGAACTCAGCGCCTTCCCAGTGCTGCGACAGATCCGTGATGCCGTCGCCTTGCACGTTTTTCATGCCGTATTCCGTCTTGCCGACCGAAATGTAGATACTGTCACCGCTCGAGTCTGCATCCCCAGTCTCAATTACACTGCCTAACTCCGTGACACCGACGTTGGGAAGACTTACGCCGTACGGGCTGTTCTGCACGCAGCCGATTCCGAGGTTTTCCCAGCCTTCGCCCGGAGGGCAACTGCTAAAGCCGGATGGGTTCGTGGCGACCAGCCAATCCTGAATGAACAGCGTGCCTTGACTCGAGCCTGGCGGATTTTCATAGACGAACTGTGACCAGCCGACGCAGTCCTGAAGAGTCCCGCATGCTGCCGTACTGAAAAAATTCGAGTTTAGCTGCAGCGAGTAAGAGTCCAAGGCACCCCCGCTCTGTACGGTCTTCACGCCCTTGACTTTCGGAAACGCGCCGATCGCCGTTGAAATCAAGTGCGGGGTTGTGTCTGCTGTAAAATCGTTGCCGTCGCCCACAGCCTGCCTTAACTTGGGGTGGCGCGAACGCGGAACCGGAAACCAAGTACGTGGAGGAGTCGTACAAGCAACCCTCTGCCACTGAGTGGACGGAAATATTGCCTTGAAGCACCCTGCGGCCGGCAGTTTGTTTTGTGCGAGCGAATTATGCCAGGACGCCATGCTACTAGCGATGCCGGCTGCGGGATTCGCGACGGTTCCGGTCGCCGGTAAAGATTGCGTGGAGCTGGAACACGCCGATAAGGCAACCGAAAAAACCGCAATGGCGGTTAGTCGTGGAAGGTTCAATGCATCGACCTTTCATGAGCGCTCTGCAATGGGGTGTAGGGGTTACGTCGCATGGGAACGCCTCACCTCTTGGGTTCGTGCGGTAGCGATGCCGGTGTTAAAGCGTCGATTCGACCCGATGTCCAACGTCGAGGGTATAGCAGAATCGCCCGGGGGGATGATGCCAGAACGTATTAGTGTACGGGCCGGCGCGTTGATCCGGCGGCGTCGGCAACTCGAACGTTGCGCACAGCCGGTAACGACTATCGCCTAAGCGCTGGTATTCGTAGGGTTTGGCGCTGACCGGATCGTGGCGAGGTTGCGGAAGGGCTGCGGGGAGAGGCCCGGCACCGTAGTCTTCGTGCAGCTCCGCGGCCACGTCGCCAAGATCTGAGACGCGTTGGCGATCCAGCGCCTCCGCACGCGTGTGGTTCGGGGACCCAATGGTAACGAAGGCCGCCACAACGATAGCGGCGACGATAAGGATTGCTGCCACCGCAATAGCTCGCGAGACGGTCACGACGTCTGTTTTGGCGGATCGATCGTCAGCAAATAGTATGCGAAGATGCCGCCGCCGATAACCATAAGCCCCAGCGTGTCCAGAAAGAAGTGAATCGTCAGGTCGCCGACGATCAGCTGTTGGACGGTGTACGCCGCGTCGATGAGGATCGGAATCGCCGTCAGCACGAGCGCGAGATACGTAAGCCAACGGCGCACGGCCGAATAGTAGAGCTCCGGGCGGCGCGCCAGCTCTCTCTGGATGAGCGAATGCACGACTACGAAGACGGGAAAACTTACGAGGATGAGTGCGACTTGCCAGGCGATTTCGTCACGCAGATAGGCCCCCGAATTGGAAAGCGCGTCGGGAAGCCAGCGGTTCACCAGATGGTCCCAAATTTGCCACAGGGCCACCGTCCAAAATCCGAGTGCGATGAAGTTCAGCAAGTAGAGGAAAGCGTCGCGAGCGTTCTCGGTCGACTGTGCCCGGCGTGGCACGGCCACGCCCAAGACGCCCGCATAATGTTCGGAGAGGGCGCGGTAGATGCGCCGCTCGGACCAGCCATTGTGCCGTAGCATTCCAACCAGCGAGTCATCGAGGATCCCGCGCTCTTTGGCAGCACGCAGAAACGTGGCCAATTCGTCGTCAGAGACTTGCATGGATTTCATGCGGCGCTTTTCCGCGGGCGACCGCCTTTTGCGCCGTTAGCTCTGGATGCCGCAGCGCGTGCTGGTGATTTCTTCGAAGCATTGATCCGGGCGCCAATCGCTCCGACGGTTCTCTCTCCGGCAGCGAGAACAACCAATTGTTCCAGAAGAACGCCGTCATCGGCGTTGTCCGACCACAGACCCTCCTTGCCCGGCGTTATCTCAAGATCGACAAGTGCCGCAGGTCGCGCTCCTGCAAATCCGGGGATAATCCGGCGAGGAACCGCTAGAATCGATCCGGTCGACAGTTCGGCTATGACAGCGTCGCGCCTCACATCGTAACGGGCATGGCAGATCTTCGTCGCCCCCTTCTCCCAGCGGCGAGCGGCGGCAACCGCCTTCCCGATCTCAGCTTCGGTCGTAAAGATTCTCGTCTTCTGTTTCTCGCCCACAGCGAGTCAGTCTAAACCTAGGCCTAGGTTTTGTCAAGAGGATCGGGGCCAACGGATCGCTGCGCAAGCTGTCGCGAGCGCCACTGGAGGCGGGCGCTGTGCCGTTGACCGCCGCGGCACAAATTCGGTGCTGGTGAGATGATGATTACCCGGACGTAGCGGCGAATCGCACGCTCTTCATGGACCAGCTGATTCTGTGGTTGAACATAGTCCCGCCTTGGCTCGCCTTTGTAGCGATCGTCCTGGTCTACGAAACTTTCGCTATCGGCGTTAGTCTACTCGCGCGCCCGCTCTACTCGCATTGGCACTTTCCGAGCAACGGGTCGTTCGTGCCGCCGTGGATCTCCATTGTCGGCGGATTGAACGCGCTGATTTTTGCTTTCGTCATTTTCACCGTCTGGGCGAACCTGCATGCCGCCGGCGCCGACGTCGACAGCGAAGCGCTGACCGTTCGCATGCTCTGGCGCGACATCACCCCCGCTCAGCGACCCCAGGTGTTAGCCTACTCGCGCGCTGTCATCGCAGGCTGGTCGCAGCTGTGTGGCGGCCAGGGGAACTCGGAGGCCGGCAGTATTCAGCACTCCTTGGAGCGCAACGCTCGGCCAGCAACTCCGTCGCTGCTCGGCCAGGTCGACGAGGAGGTCGACGCGCTGACCGCGCTTCGCAACCGTCGCTTACGTGCCGCCCAATCGGGGGTTCCCGAGGAGCTGTGGCTCGGCACCATATTGCTGTCGTGGATACTCATTGCGATTACCTCATTCGTGCATCCCGAGCGCCGCGACATGCATCTAGCACTGGTCGCATGCACGGCGCTGGCCATGGGATTGCTTCTTTGGGTGGCGATCATGATCGATTACCCCTACTGCGGCGGCAGTACGGTCACGCCGGTGCCGCTTCAACACGCGGTCGACTGGATGCTCGGCAGTAGTTCCTAGAGGATGCCTCCGTCGCGACTTCTCACGGAGCGCCGGTGTAGCCTGGTTTGTAGGGTGGGCCGATTCCACCCGGCAAAATGAGCGGCGGCCGCGGCGGTTGCGTGAAATCAAAGTCGTTTCGCAAGTCGCCCAGCTGCGGTGCATTTTCGGCAACCTCGCTGCGCGGATCCGGGCGCCCGTCGGTCTTCGGATCCAGCCGCTGCCCTGCGAGAAAATCGTCTTCGATAAACTTCACGTAAGCGTCGTGGCTGAGCGTTTGATGATCGATGTAGCCCTTCCGAGCGTAGGCGCTGATCACGATGCCCGGCACGCGAGGGCCGTAGCCGAAGTAGGTGACGTTGGGCGGCGCGACATGATCGTAAAAGCCTCCCCAATCGTCCCAGCTCAAGAATATGGCGGTGGAGTTCCAGTACCGGCTGCGCATTACCGCATTGATGATTCCGGTGACGTAGGCCTGTCCCGCGCTCACGCGCCCCGGCGGATGCTCGCTATAGCGGTTACCCGGCGTCACCCAAGAGACCGCGGGCAACGTGCCATCGCGGAGGTCGCTGAAGAAGAGCGACGTGTCTTTGATATTTGAAAGCTGCCCGTCTTGTTTCACGTCGTCAAACGACGGAAGCGGATTCCAGATGCCGGGCGTTCGAGCACTCTGCGGCTGGAGGTTGCAGCTGCTCTGATCGTTCTCACAGTCCGGCTCGAGCCCGTCCATCACGTAATAGGCCCACGAGACGTGGTTTGCGTGCAGCAGATACGTTAAGTCGGTCCAAGGATAGTCGGGATGGCCGGCGGCTTGCGGCTTGTCCTTGGTGAAAAGATCGCGCGGAAAATCAGCTTCCTTAAAATACGCGCGCTCCGGCTTGCAGCTGGCCGGATCGCCGACCGTGGCGCAGTCTGCCGCCCACTCCGAAACCATGTAAAGGTGCGTCGGTAGACTCCACGATCGCACCGGCGCGAACATGTGGTCTTGCAGAACGAAGTTGCGCGCATATGCCCAGTAGTTCGGAAGCTCTTGCGCGGTGTGATAGCCCATCACGGTCGTTTCGTGGCCTTTGACGACGCACGTGGGAATATCGGTAGGGCAGCCGCCGGTTCTCTGTGCCCCTTGCATGACCTCAACGAAGCCATCCATTTTCCCGCCGTCGATATCGAGATCGGCCGCCTTGGCGCCGTGCGGGCCGCCGGTATCCTCATCGTTCGTGTCATGGAAGGGCCGCACGCACGTCTTAGTTTCTTTATCGGGAACGCAGACTTGCGCTACGCCGTCACGCATCGGAATGCCGTCGGCGCCGGGAAACGTTCCGAAGTAACTATCGAAGGAACGGTTTTCCTGCATGATGACGATCACGTGACGTATCGTGTGAATTCCGCTGACGGCCGGCACGGCGCGAGCCGATCCGGAGACGAGGATCAGCACGATGAGAGAAGATAGCGCCGAGCGAAGCATTGGTCCACCTCGAGATTCGTTGCGTTGGCTAACAAACTTGCAAGGCCACGGCAAACAAGATAGGCTGAGCCAATAATGATGGCGATTCTTGGTGCTGGCGGCTCGATCGGGAACGAGCTTGCCGCAATTCTCGCCGAAAAGAACGCACCGTTTCGTTTAGTGGGACGTAATCCCCGGCCGGTCGGCGGGGCAGAAGTGTTCGCGGCTGACCTCTCCGATCTCCAGCAGACCATTGAGGCTGTGTCGGGCTCTACCGTGGTCTGTCTCCTCGTGGGGCTCAAGTACGATCTCGCGGTTTGGCGGGAACTCTGGCCGCGGATTATGGCAAACACAATCGAGGCCTGCAAACGAGCACAAGCGAGGCTGATCTTCCTCGACAACGTCTACATGTATGGAAAAGTGGACGGTCTGATGACGGAGCAAACGCCTTACGCACCTTGCAGCAAGAAGGGCGTAATCCGCGCGGAGATCGCAACTGCGCTCATGGAACAAGTCAACGAGGGCAACCTCGTGGCGATGATCGCTCGTTCGGCCGACTTCTACGGACCTCGTTCGACCAATGGCCTGCCCAACGCCCTCGTCTTCGAGCCGTTCGCGAAAGGAGCTACGGCCTCGTGGCTCGTGAACGCCAAGGTGCCGCACTCGCTGACATTTACGTCCGATGCGGCGCGTGGCGTGGCAATGCTTGCGGAGCGCGAAACGGCGTGGAACCAAGTGTGGCATCTGCCGACGACGCCCGCTCCGCCGACGGGCAAGGAATTCATCGAGATGGCTGCTGCGGATTTCGGCGTCTTGCCGAAGTATCGCGTACTGAGTAAGCCGTTGCTCCGCGTAGCGGGATTGTTCGACCCGCGCGCTCGAGAGTCGTACGAGATGCTCTATCAGAGCGATCGGCCCTATCTCTTCGACTCGAGCAAATTTTTCGCGGAGTTTGGCTTCGCGGGAACACTCTATTCCGAAGGCATCCGGATCGCGGCAGACTCATATCTTACATCCAGGTGATTCGCTGTGCGTTCCCATCGGCGAGGATCGGCATCGAGCGTGATTTCTCCGAAAAACTATTCGGCGACGGTGCTCAGCAGAAACGTTAACGCGTTATCGCGATGGCAGGGCCGCACAACGGAGCGATCCGCAACGCTAGGGGCTTCCGAGGCAGCCCTCTTGGTGGTAAGATGGATCAACCGTATTCTTTCTCCGCCCTGCATTTCTGCTAAGATACTGCAGCGCTTCTCTTTAGAAAAGTGAGACGTTTTGATGCGTTTTCCGTTTACTTTTGTGTGCGCGCGGGCCTCGCTCGTAGCACTCTCCGTCGCGCTGCTGGCCGGATGCGCCGGTGCCGGCGGCGGTCGCTCCGGCAGCTTCGGCGCCGTACCTGCGATGTCCACACAAACGAACTTCTTACAGTTCGGCTCGGGCGCGCCGGTGCTGCAAACGCTCGACGTTCCGCTCAGCCAGTTTCCGACGGCGGTCGGAACCCTCCTTACGGGCATCCGTGGCAACCTGATCACGGGCTTCGTCGATCGAGCGAACGGGTCGACCCTGGGCGTCGTCTACGATCGGAAAACGGGCGCCTGGACCCCGATTAAGTATCCGGGATCCTCGAATACCAGCGTGTACGGTCCGGCCATCACGCAGACGGGCTATCGGCTCGTCGGCAGCTATGAGAAAAAAGGCCAGACGAACGCCGACGGCTTCGTCTACGACTCGACGACCAAGAAGTATCTCACCGTCGACGCTCCGGCGAAACTGTGCTCGCCCAAATCGTGCAACTACACGATCGTTCACAGCAATTACGGCAATGCGACCTACAAAGCCGTCGGAAATTACGATGCCATAAAATCCGGCCCCTTGGCGACCTCTTCGGATACATATCCGGTTTCGGGACACGCATTCATCTACGATTCGGCCACGGCAAAGTTCTCGACGCTCGAATTTCCCGGATCGATAAGCTCGACGGCTTATGGCATTTGGATGGACGGCAATGCCGTTGCGATCGCCGGCGGCTTTACCGATAAGAAAGGCACGCACGCGTACGTGCGCAACCTCGCCGGGAATAAAATGCTTTTTTACGACTGGCCGAAGTCGATCCTCACCCACTTCGAAGGGATCACCGGAGCGGGCGGAGCCGGCAACTACAACGTGATCGGCGACTACTTCGATCTCAAGAACAAGACTCTCGAGTATGGCTTCTTCCTGCCGATTCGTAACTGGACCGCCGGTACCGCGACCGTCATTGGGCCCGTCAGCGCCAATTCGGTCTACCAAAGGACCGTAATCGGCGTCTACGTCGGCGCCGGCCTAGCCAACGGCTATATCACGACGATCCCCTAAAACGCGTGGGCCTTCGCTTCGCTGCGGCGATGGAACTGGGCGCCACTGGTCGAAATCACCGTTCGACGGTCCGTCGCTGCTTAGGTGGAGGGTTAAGTCTATGAGAATCTGGGGTTACACGCGCTTCGCGCTTGGCATTTGCGCGAGTGCGGCTATGCTCGGGGGCTGCTCGCTTGGCTCGCCTGGCTCGCTTGGCTCGCCTGGTTCGTTACCCTACATGCAAAGCAGCAACGCACTGCAGGCGCTCGGCACAACGGGCACCGGCAAGATCACGCATATCGTCTACATCGTCCAAGAGAACCGTAGCTTCAACAACCTGTTCTACGGCTACCCGGGCGCGTATACCGTCACGGAAGGCAAAGACTCGAAGGGCCGAACGATTAAGCTGCAGCCCTCGAGGCTCGGCGCTGATTACGATATCGATCACTCGGTGGGAGCAATGATTGCGGCGTGCAACGGTACGGGCAAGCTGCCCGGTACGGACTGCCGGATGAATGGATTCGACAAAGAGTTTAGCTTCGGAAATTTTAACAACTCGCAGTACGTGTACGTGCCGCACGACCAGTCGAAGCCGTACTTCGACATGGCGCACGAAGGCGCGCTTGCCGATCGCATGTTCCAATCGCAGCTCGACGAGAGTTTCGTCGCGCATCAATACATCATCGCCGCGCAGGCGGCCTGGAGCGCCAATTTGCCCGGCGGCGACTGGGGCTGCGAAAATCACGAGGCAGCCGAAGTCGCAACGATCACCACGCAGCGCGTCGTCACCGGCTACGATCAGAAGGCATGCTTCGATTATCAAACTCTTGGCGACGAGCTCGACAAAGCGAACCTCTCGTGGCGTTTCTATGCCAGCAGGTATGGCCCGGGCAGCGGCAACGGTGCAACCTGGTCCGGGTATCAAGCCGTCAAACATATCTACGACGGACCGGATTGGAAGAAAGACGTCATTTCGCCCAACTGGAAGTTTATCACCGACGTCCGCAAGGGAAAACTCGCGAACTTTACGTGGATCACGCCCGTTTGCGACGACTCGGACCATACCAACTGCCCAGATGACTACGGGCCATCGTGGGTCTCCGCACTGGTGAACACGGTCGGCAAGAGCAAGTTCTGGAACTCAACGGCAATCTTCATCCAGTGGGACGATTGGGGCGGCCTTTACGACCCGGTGGCGCCGGAGTACAAAGATCGCGACAGCTTAGGTTTCCGGGTTCCGCTGATCATGCTATCTCCGTATGTAAGGCACAACCACGTTTCCCACGTTCACTACGAGACGGCGAGCGTCCTGCGCTTCGCCGAAGATCTCTATGGTCTCGGTCAGCTCGCCAAAGCCGACACGCGCGCGAACTCACCTGCAGGCGACTGCTTTGACTTCTCGCAAACGCCGGCCAAATTCATCCCGATCAAGGCGCCGTTGCCACCCAGGTTTTTCATGCACCAGTACCCCGACGATTATCTTATTCCCGATAGTGAATGACCGCGGAGCCCGTTATTTCGGCGGTACGCTGACCGCCATTCCTACCGGATCGTCGAAGCCCGAGAATACGTTGAGCGCCGTGCCGCCGCCCGGGTATTCGTAAAGACCGATCCTGCGAACGACCGGGCGCCGTTGGGTCGCAACGATTTCGCCGTTCACGATCGCAAAATGTGGCCACCTGGCGAGGTGCTGTAGATGCACCATGTCGACGATCTTGCCACGCCTACCGGCGACCTGCACGCGATAGATCGAGGATGATCCAGAGATGGTGCTAACGCCGAGCGCTATGTATGTGCCGTCCCATTGCACGCTGCTGACGGTCCACCCCGAGTTTTTTCCGAGAGTGACATCCGCAAAATTCTTCCTGCCCTTCACCAACTCCGCCAACGCGACTCCCGTCCCCCCGAGGCCGTCGACGAAGAGGTCGCCGTTGTCATCGTACGTGCACGCATCGGGAGCGAACCCAGTGAAATAAACAGCGGGCCTCCCCTTACGCGCGCCCGGCCAAATCTCGATTGCACCGTCGGAGGATCCGCCGTAACTTATCAAAGCGAGGTTCCCGGTCGTTGGATCGACCGCGCAGCCGTACGCAGAGCGGGGCGTATTGCGCACCTCGACCGGCTTTGTTCCGCCGTGACGGAATTTGTAGGCGTGAAATGGGCCGCTGCCCCTGCCGAGCGTCGTCATCCACACATTGCCGGACGTGTCCGAGCAGATGCCCCGAACTCTGCCGACCTGCTTGATCGTCGAGACCAGCGTACCTCGCGGAAACGTGAGAACGCTCACGCCGTCCGAAACGCGCTTGTTCGCAACGTATAGCAGATCGCCGCTCGTTGCAGGCGGCGCTACGACACCGCTTTGCACTGAGGCACCGTTTGACGAAGGCGCGACCGGCAAGCCATTCGAGCCGCCGCATCCTGATAGCAGCGCGACTGCCGCCGCGCCACCGAGCAGGGACCGTCCAAAACGCAATCGCTGCATACGCCTACCCTCCTCGCTGGAGAATAGCGATTCGTCGAAGGGGCTTGCCAGTCAGCTACAGCCCGATGTCGCTCCACAGGAATCGCACTTTTCGCATGCGCCGTTGCGGACCATCGTGAGCTGACCGCACTCCGAGCACGCGTTGCCGGTGTAGCCCTTAGCCTTCGACGCATTGATCGCTTCGGTTCTGACCAGGACGGCGACGGCCGTGCCACCGCCGGTGCTGCCCGTGGGGAGCGTTGGAGCCACTGGCGGTGCAATCGCGGGCCTCGGCTGTTGGCCGGGATGGAGATGCGTGCTCACCGGGTGGAACATCTCGGCGACGCCCACCGGCCGGACCTTGACGCCGCCCTCTTCCTCGGCGACGTACTCCTCGCGCGCTTCGGGTCCCATGGCATCCATCTGCATGGACGGCTCCACGTGCGCGAGATCGTAGCGGCCGAGATAACTGACCGCGAGCTCTCGGAAGATATAGTCGAGGATCGAGGTCGCCATCTTGATATGATCGTGACCCACGACCGGCCCGTTCGGCTCGAAGCGCGTGAAGGTAAAGGCTTCGACGAACTCTTCCAGCGGCACGCCGTGCTGCAGCCCCAGCGAGATCGCAATCGCGAAGTTGTTCATCAGCGAGCGGAAGGCCGCGCCCTCCTTATGCATGTCGAGGAAGATCTCACCGAGCTGGCCGCCTTCGTATTCGCCGGT
>Ga0182015_10004439_pt1 | contig 15134 bp, 12 predicted proteins | sample 712P3MmetaG_FD_120478 | JGI IMG/M metagenome (GOLD analysis project Ga0182015, IMG submission 120478) | Permafrost microbial communities from Stordalen Mire, Sweden - 712P3M metaG | ecosystem: Environmental > Terrestrial > Soil > Wetlands > Permafrost | place: Sweden: Stordalen | collected...
AAGCACAAATCGCTGGGTGCTGAACAACGGAAGCGCGACCTGGCCAGGTCCCATGTGGCCGCCAAAAAGCAGCTTCAGGCCGTCGTTGAGGAAATTGTGGACAATTGGAGCGACGGAGATGAGCAACCGATTCCGGTGGAATTTGTTAATGATAATGCGCTGTCAAATCGCAAAGATACGAAAGGTGTTCTTTTGATTGGCGCCGACACGATGATGACTGCAATGCCCGCGGGGATCCGGATCACGGCGAAGAAGGCTACTCAGCTCGATGAGAACCAGACCCGTATTGCTGCTATTGCCCAAGTTCTCTATGCCGCTGGTGTCTTGGATAAGCTTTCGCTGGACAAGCGCCAAAAGCTGATTGCCGATCTGGCAAGAATAATATTCTTTCGAGCCGCAGAATGAGTGAAGACCTTCCCCACGACAACATATTAGAGGGAATTCTACCTACCGAAAGTCCTGCTCACACACCACGCGAGCGTCCCTTGGAGGTGTTTCAGGCTTGGCACCTTCCGCGTAAGCATCACGTTCGGAAACATCTGTGGGCAAAATCTCTTGATCGGTTGTTAGATACGATTCCAGATCGAATCCTCGTCAAGTACCTCGGACTGCCGGGAGAAGATTTGCTTGACCTGCAGATCTTCGCAGACGTTTGCCGCGCCAAAGGCCGCCGTCTTAAATATCTTGGATTCGACCAGAGCCAAAACCGCACCGGTGCGTCAACGCAACGCGTTGCGGCTCAGCAAATAATCCATCAGACGAATGTCGTTGATACAAGCTCCGAGGTACTGCCAGACGATTTTACAAGCATCGCAAATCAGCAATCGATAGCATACCAGCACCTCCACGATGGCGGTTCGTATGATTTCGTCAATCTTGATATGTGCGACGCCTTCACTGCACACGCTTGGTCGCCAACGCATGATGCCGTTCGCGAGTTAGTAACATACCAGGCTAATCACAGGGCCGAGCCATGGCTCCTGTCAATAACAACCCGGACGGAAGTTGCGCGCCTCGACAGAGCTGAGCTTGATGCATACGCGGGTGCCATCACGAGAAATGCGACTCAATCTGGAGATTTTTGTGAATGCTTAGCGGACATTGCTGACATCCAAGAAGCGATGGAAGCGAATGTTCTCACGGCCAGTATCCGAGAAAGATTGGCGGGCGATACCTATCTTTCTGGCCGATGGCTAGCCCTTGGCATCGGTAAATGGCTTCTGGGAATGATGGCTCAGGCGGACCCATGGCGCGTCGATCTTCTTTCGATCGGTGCATACCGGACGGGCTTACTCTCGCACGATGGCACTCGGTATGCTGGAGAGCCAGCGAATCTCTTCTCTATGACATTCCGTTTCGGGAAAATCCACCACGCGAGGAATGATCCGGCAGGTCTTGCAAATCAGCCGCGAGCGGAGAGGGTACCTGTAAACGAATTAAAACTTGCCGAAAAATTGGCCCGCTGCGTTAGAAAAAACACGCACGACATTGACCGGATTATGCAGGAAAACGCTGCCGCTGCTCGGGAGTTATGCGATGAGTGTGCGTCACTGCTTGAAGTGCGATATTACTCTCCCGACGCGTATCGTGCTTGGTTAGGACAATTGCCACGCATTGCGATTTGAGCGCCCGAACTTACGCCGATAAATGACAAATGCCTGATTTGATGAATAAAGCCGCACGATCTCGTTGTATGGCTTCCATTCGATCAGTGAATACGAGACCTGAGCTATTGGTCAGAAAAACCGTCTTCTCGCTCGGTTATCGTTACTGCCTTCATGGGCGCAGTCTTCCGGGCCGGCCTGATTTAGTCTTTCCGCGCTTGCGTGCTGTAATATTTGTAAATGGCTGCTTCTGGCACCAGCACCGTTGCGCGGATGGCCACCTGCCTGTGTCCAGGAAGGACTACTGGACCCCGAAATTGAAGGGAAATCGGAAGCGCGATTTCAAACGACGCAGGCAATTGCGGCTCATGGGCTGGCAGGTGTTAACGATTTGGGAGTGCCAGACAGCAGACCATGAAAAACTTCAAGCTATTTTGAAGAAGTTTTTTTCGACAATTTCTCAGGTCCGCGCGCGGCCGTAGGTCAGCTTCGCTCAGTCATCATCCGGCATAACAGCGTTTGTTCTGCCCAAGAAGCGTGTGCGTCATGTAAACCACATCTTTTTTCTTTCCTGAGGAGTTGGCATTCTGCGCCGTCGGGATAGGGCTATCGCTCACCAGTATTACGGCTTATCCACCGGCTGATGCAGGCAATTGGAACCCCCGTGACAATGTGCCAAATCTCTTAGCGGAATCCGATCTCCCGTCAATCTACATTGAGTTGTGAGAATTACGACTCCCCATCTTCACGCCGACAACATTGGGATATCATGCCAGCTTGCTTTCAACTGGTCACTCGCAAGTAGGTGGGTGTTCACGGCGGTTTGAAATTGCTGCCAGCCTTGCGTGATCTGGTTGAATGCCGTAACTCTTTTAAGGGCGTCGGCCAGAAGGATGGGATAGGCGTCGCCAGCCTGTTTTGCCGCTTCACCTGCTGGAAAGAGACGAACCACCACTGATTTGTTGGGGGCTTCAATCCAGCACCTCGGATCAGGATGCGCACCAGGTGGGGACGCAGACAGATAACATAAAATTCCCGATACTGGAACACCAGGCACTCCTTCCCGCCCCGGTTGGCCATTAAAATCAAGGGGCTTGGTCCCGTCGGGCCAGATTACATAGTAGAAGCCGTCATCAGGCTGACCTGGCTGGTACATTGGAGCAAACGGTTTGTCGCTTTTGTCGAACCTCGTTCCATTGAATGTATAGAGCACTCCAGGCTCGAGCGGCAATATTGACGACAAATTGTCCTGCCGGCTTTGTTCATCTTGAATCTGCTTCAAGAGACTGTTTATCCGGGGAAGCGCGGTTCCGGTCACTATCGGGTGTTCCCAAGGACTCGCGCTCCGCGATTTTCCGGGAATAAAAAGATTATAGGCCGTGTATCCCTGGACCCAGGTGACAAGAGCTGGAACCGTCAGCGTGAGCGATTGGAACGCGTTCAGCGAAAGAGCGTCAACGGTGGATATTCCATCGGATATCTTTTCAGAGAGTCTTTCCAATTTATCGAGGTTTGCGGCAATTGAATCCTTGGATGCGAGTGTTGCCGCCATATTTCCGCAGTCGCCGCGCAGGTGGCCAAAAGCCTCCTTGGTTGCCGTTTCATCAACAGCCTTCGACAGGGCGGAAGGAAGTTGTTCCACCAGCACCGCAATCTCGTGAACGGTATTGTCGCAATCCCGCGCAAAAGACTGCACCGTGGTTAGTATGTCCGAAACCTGCGTGAGGACTGAGTCAAAATGGTCTTCAAGAAGTTTCGTCCGCTGCACCAGGGAAATAGCATTGTCCTCAAGATTCGACGCTTTTCCCAGGACGTTGATGAGTTCAAAGCCGCCCAAGGCTGCCGCGGCGCCCGGAAAGAGACCGACCGCAGTGGCTCCGGCGACAGTTCCAAAGATGCCGCCGAGATCTATTCCCATGAGGCGCTTTGGACAAATTGAAGTGCCTATGAGCGATGCGCCCAACCCCGTGATGAATCTTCGGCGGTTCATACCGCTCCGTGAAACGCTGCACAGCAGTTTTTGTGGTCTTTGCTTACTTGACCGAGATCTCCCAGATAAAACTGGGCCGACGAACGTCGTCGCAATTTTGCGTAAGGTACCGAGTCCAAGAGCGTGGATCAAGCATTTTCTTTTTTGAGCGGTGCCCGAAGTGCATTCCGCATATCACTCACCAAGAAGCGAAGCAGTCTTGCCGCGATTTTCTTCTCATTTTTGATCTGACATTCCCAGATTTCCAGTACCCTCCATCCATGTCGCCTCAAGGACCTCATTGCTGCGCGATCCCTCGCGACATTGCCTTCAAGTTTTGATTTCCAAAACCGCTTCCTCGATTTTGGAACCCGGTTTCCAGATCGGCAATCGTGTTGATGCCAGAAGCATCCATGGACAAAAACTACTTTTCGGTCCTTCCGGAATACAAGGTCCGGGCATCCGGGCAAAGCCTTTACATGCAGCCTAAAACGATAGCCCAATCCGTATGCGATCTTCCGAACCACCATCTCCGGCCCGGTATCCTTTGAGCGAATCAGGGACATCCGGTGGCTTCGCTCGTCGCGTGTCAGACTATCCACATCGGCACCTCTTTCCTGTACATTACCTGCCAATATGCCGCATCACGAGCCGCAGCCTTTTGCGGAATTCGACTTCGATCTGGCCCGCGCGGTTCTTGAGCAACTTGTCGAAGCCTTCAATCAGCTACCGACGGGGTTGCTCAGCCCAACCCTGTTTCAACACATGCACCGAAGCCAAGGGGTCTACCAGCTCTATTTGGGTCCTGATCTGCGGTATGTGGGAAAAGCCAGTCATCTTCCCGCCCGGTTGGCTAAACATTATCGCACGCTGTCGGCACGTCAGAATATCGATATCACGCAACTTGGGTTTCGCGCATTGTACATTCATCGAAATTGGACGACATGGACGACGGAAGAGGCCATGATTCGGCACTTCATCAGCGTAACTCACTGGAATACCTCCGGTTTTGGCAGCAACGATCCCGGCCACAATCGCGAGGACACAGCCGAAGACGACACGTTCAACAATCAATACCCGATCAATCCTGATATCCCCTGCACCTGGATCGGCCCACAGACATCTACGGCGTGGGAGATTTTAAATGCCCTTGAGGACGCCAAAAAGCTGCCGTACCTGTTTCGGTTCCAACGGGTCACGAAAAAGTTTCACCGGCCGGTAGATCATGACGCTCAGCATCAATTGAAAGAGACTCGAATCAGCATCCCGCGCGCCAATATGACCGTGCGTGAATTGCTCATTGAAATAGCACGGCAACTCGGAGGGGGTTGGCAGGCGACGCAGTTCAAAGGAAGATTGATCCTCTACAAGGAGCGCGTCAGGTATAACCACGGCATTATCCTGTGGCCGCCGGATGTTCGACCTTAACGGATGGCAACGGCACCTGATTTTGCGACTTTTGCGGCCACGATAGTTTGTCGTAGCCGCGTGGCAATAGTTTCAGCTAGCCGAACAGGCACGGCATTTCCAAGCTGACGCATAGATTCCGTCCACGAACTTGCGAAACTCCATTCGTCAGGAAAGGTTTGAAGCCTGGCACACTCCCGCACCGAAAAATAGCGAACTGTTCCATCGAGTTGTCGGAGCGTATTCTCGCCACCCGGAACCCCATGATCGCCGGCCTTTAGAGCCTTCGCGGGCTCGTCGTATCCGCTGCCAGTGTGTCCGGCATAACTTCTCGCACCAGGATTTAGGAAATGGTTTGACAATTTTGAAGATGACTGGCCAGCCGAAATGCGAGGCATATCGGCAATTGCATCTCGAACTGTTCGCCAAGGCTGAAGCATCATCCACGGCATCCATGAGGCTAAGCCACCGACCCGCTTTCGCAGGCGCTCCGGCATCGCCGGACGTTCCTTTTTTGGAACGCGGTGGCGCTCCCAATAGTCCCCACTTACCCATTTATCATAAAGAAGAGCATCCTCTTCGTGCGTCCCTCTCTCTGGAAATGAGAACTCTATATTCAAATCGGATCGTACGCCGACGATGAGTACGCGCCAGCGTTGCTGAGGTACTCCATAGTCTGCCGAATTGAGTAGCCGGAAAACGACGTTGTATTTCAAGCCGTTGTGCTTTCCGCCTGTCGTAAGCTTTTCCAGACGCGACAAATGATCCGGCCATTCCTCGTCGCCGCGCTGCCGAACATCGGGAAATCGTAATTGATGGATGATGTAGCTGTAATAATTGGCGAAATTCTTTCTCAACAAACCCTTCACGTTTTCGAACAAAAAAGCTTGAGGTTCGATTTCTCTCACGGCCCGAATCGCCTGGGGAAACAGATTTCGTTCATCTTCATGTCCGCCATGTTTTCCCCCGAGGGAGAATGGTTGGCATGGCGGCCCTCCCGTGATGACATCGATCTTTGCCGCGTACGGCTTGAAATCAAACTTCGCAACATCGCCCTCAACGATATTCCATTCCCCGCGGTGGCCCGACCCCGCGTGACAGTTCAGACGCAGCGTGTCGCATGCATCATGATCCCACTCAATAACAGCTTCGTGATCAAAGCCTGCTCTCGCCGTTCCGATAGCTAGCCCTCCGGCGCCGGCGAATAGTTCGATTGACTTCACGCATCTCCCTGGTGAAAGTGATAATAGCTCCTCACGCACAAAATTCCATTCTGTCGTCGCCCAAGAACAGATTTTCCCCAATCTAATTTCGCGCGTGGGCCGCGCGGCGTGTCTTACGCGCGTGTTGATTTTCTGGTAAAATACTGTGCATGCCCGGCAACCCACTCAACATCGGTGGCACCGTCGGCAATAACCGGCCGGTCACTCTGCCGCCGTCTGCGCGTGAACGCCACCTTTTTGTCTGCGGCGGTACCGGAGTGGGGAAGTCGAAGCTCATTGAGCATTGCATCCACCAGGACATAATAAACAGGCGGGACAGCGATTGCGGCCTTATCCTCTTTGATCCCCACGGGTTGGTCTACAAAAACACCCTTGCCTGGATGGTTAAGCACGGGCTCGACCGAGACGTTATCCCCATCGATTTGCACAAAAACGATTGGGTAATTTCATACAACGCGTTAAGGAGGAGAACCACCGACACGTCCGTCATCGTTTCAAATTTCGTCGATGGCCTAGCCCATGTTTGGGGCGAGGCCGGAACCGATCGGACACCGCTCTTTGCTCGCTTCGCCTCGGTCTGCCTGCACACATTATACGAGAATGGGTGCACGATCACAGACATCATGTACCTTCTCATGAACCCCAGCATTCGTCGGGCGATGGCCGCAAAAGTCACCGATCCGGCAGCCCGGCAACTATGGGCGTTTGCCGACCGCTACCCCAAGGAATTTGAAACGCAGATGACGAGCTCTCTCAATCGCTTTTTTCGCCTCTTGGGACCGATGGTCATGAAAGCCTCGCTCGGTCAGCCGCACAAATCTCTCGATCTTTTGGAGGCGATGGAAAAAGGCAAAATAATCCTTTGCAATCTTTCGACGGAAGGCGGTCAGATTTCTCGTGAGGATGCCGACACCTTCGCGACACTCCTTCTTTCCGATCTTTGGGCGGTGGCGAGCTCACGCCCGAAGCGAGAAAGGGAAAAGACTAAACCATTTTACGTGTACATCGACGAGTGCCAGCGATTTATCACACCGACGATCGCCGAGAATCTGGACGAAGCGAGGGGGTTTGGGCTTCATTTAACGCTCGCGAGTCAATTTCCGGGCAGATTTTTGCTTGCCGGGCCGCACGGCCAGGCGATGTACCACTCGATTATCGTCAACGCCGGTAACAAGGTCGTTTTTCGACTGGAGCATCCCGACGATGCGAAGATGCTTGCGACCTGGCTTTTCATGAACACCTTCGACACGGATGAGGTGAAACTGCGTCTCCTCTCGACTAAGGTGATGGGCTACAAAGAGGAGTTGAGGGAGATCCTTACGACCGGAACATCACATGCTAATGGCAGAGCCCGTGGACAAGGCGGAGGCACTTTTCAGGGGATATCCGCGGGCGACGGACTGAGCGGCATGGAGATATTCAATCCAAATATATCCACCGTCGACCCGATCAGTGCTGCTGCGGGGTGGAATAGTTATGTGGCGGATAGCTCCGGCGAGAGCGCGAATTGGAGCGACGTCGAAAGCGAGCTGGACAGCACCTCGAAAAGCGTCAGTCGGGTTCCGATGCTCACTCCTCAAATGGGAAAGGAAGTTTCAAGTATTCAATATCGATCCATCGACGAGCAGCTATTCCGCGCCACGCAAAAACTCTTTGATCAGGAGGATCGACACTTCGGCATCCGATATGTCGGCGGACCGAAAGCGCCCCTCTTCGTCAAAACCCCGACCGTCGTGCCGCCGAACGTGAGAGAAGAGCTCGTCGAGGAATATCGACTTCGGCTTTTGAATAAACTCGGCTTCGCTATGCCAATGGTGGAAGCGTCAAAACTCATTGAAGGCCGGGAGCAGAAGCTCCTCGCCGAGTTGGTGAATGTTCCCTCCGTTCAGCCTGATAAAACTAGACGAAAAATCTCCTAGCCATGCTAAAATTTTGATTATGATTTCCGGGGAAATATCTGGAATCGATCTTCGGCCGCGAGACGTAGTGTTGCTTCGCGACCTTTTTGAATCCCGCATCATGTCGCTTGCTCATGTTTCGGCCTTGCATTTTGGCGGAAAATCGCCGATGGCGAAGAAGCGAGTCCAGAAGCTCAAAAAGGCCGGGCTCCTCCGCGAGCGCCCCCGCCGAGTATCCGATCCTTCCGTCCTGTTTCTCACCCTCAAGGCATTCCGACTTCTTCATGCGAACGGCCACGTGAGCGATTATCCCGGAATTGGCGAAGCAAGTTTCGAAAAGCGGAGCCAGGTGAGCAGCTTGACGGTGAGCCATGAACTGGAAGTGATGGATGTAAAGGCAGCAATCGTCCCGGCAATCAATCGCACTTCGCAATACACTGTCGCCGAGTTTTCGACCTGGCCGGTTCTATATAAATTCAGAGCGTGCCGGGCGAACGGGGAGCGGGCCATCGTAAAACCTGACGGATTTGTGCGCATTCACGAGAAGGAGCCTGATGGGGGAAAGTACGAACACGCTTTTTTCCTCGAAGTTGATCGCTCGACTGAGTCTCTCGAAGTTTTGGCCGATAAAGCCCACTGCTATGTGGATTTCTATCGTACAGGAGGATTCGCGCAACGATTTGGCGGAGCCACTGAAGACTACAAGAAGTTTCCGTTTCGCGTGCTTGTCGTCTGCAAAACAGCAGAGCGCCGGAAGAATCTTGCACTTCGGTTGCTCCGGAACACGCCCGCGATAACGACGCAGGTGTGGTTGTCACAACTTGACGATGTGACCACCGATCCGCTAGGGCTCATTTGGCGCCGTCCAGCCGATTACGCTGAAGAAACGCGGACTATGCCGGATCAAATCTTGGAGCCGAGGGTGCAGAGCCAACAGGACTTACTTTTTCATCGGCTTCTATTAAGTGTTCCGAATATTGACGTGGCATTCGATTGAGCTCACCGTCTTAATGTGTCGTCGTTTAGTGTTCTCCCACTCGATGTACAAGGGACATTGTGCAATTATCTCGCAGCAATCATCGGCAACTCTTCCCACCGCGTCGTGTATCTCGGCGATCTATGATCCGACCGCAAATGCCAGGTGCGACACGGATTCAGCGCAACCGGAGACGCCGATGCCAAACGAATCGTCCCGCGCCCATGTTCCTCATTGATTCGATCTACTGCCGTCATCAACCGCAATGATTCTTCGGGGTTGCGATGAACAAATAAAGTTCGCTGCGCCACCGACCGCCTGCATAAATTCATCAACAGCACGCCCGCCTTTTTATACCGAAACTCTGGCCGAAATATCCGCCTCAATGACCACGCCGCATGTTCTGCAATCAATCGCGTATCGTCCGTTGGCGCTAGCAACCGACTTGCCCACCATCCGCCGTATTGCTCACTATCCGAATGCCGGTCCGTCTGGATGAATACACTCAACCTCCCAGCCACCAGCTTTTGGCGCCGCAGTTTGACACACGCTTGTGATGCAAAGGTGACTGCCGCCTCGCGGATCATGTTGAAATCCGATGTCACCTGCCCAAACGATCGCGAACAACAAATATTCTGTTTGTCTGCCGTTATTTCTTCCAACTCGATGCAGCTTATCCCCCGCAATTCGTACACAATTTTCTGACCCACAACCCCGAGATGTTGGCGGATATAGTGGGGATTCGCTTGCCGTAGCTCAATGGGCTTGTCGATGCCCAGCCGTTGAAGTCGGCGAGTAAAGCCGCCAGATATTCCCCAAATGTCTCCCAACTCCACTGCTTCAAGTGCCGCCGTCACGGCCTGTTCGCTCCCGATTACATGAATACCGTTGGCATTCTTCCCGCGCTTCGCAAGGTGATTCCCCAACTTCGCCAGCGTTTTCGTTTCACCGATCCCAACGCCCACCGTTAATCCCGTCCATTGTTGCACTCTGTCGGCGATCCGTTTCGCCAATGCCCACCATCCCTCAGGCGATTGTGACTTCCAGAACAAAAAGCACTCATCAATGGAATACGTTTCGATTCGCTCGCCAAAGTCCCGCAGAATCGAATGAAGCCGCTCGCTCATATCTGCATAAAGCGTGTAGTTGCTGCTGAACACTTCGACATTCGAACGCTCTATCAAATGGCGAATTTGAAAGTACGGTTTCTGCATATCGATCCCCAGCGCCTTCGCTTCTTTCGAGCGAGCCACGATACATCCATCATTATTCGAGAGAACGACAACGGGTCTGTTGGCCAGGTCGGGCCGAAAGATTCGTTCGCACGTCGCGTAGAAGCTATTGGCATCAATGAGCGCAAACATTCAGAACCTCACCGCCATCGCCACAACAACCCCGCAGAGAACAATGGGAACATTCGGGATGAAACGATTGACGATGAAAGCACCGCCATCTTCGGCAACCACCAAACAGCCTGGCGTCGGAGTCACCGCCCGGTCCACCACCAGAATTGAGCAATCAGGAATACACTCATTTCTCAGCCCGTCGCCTTTAACGCGATAGAAAAAGGTCGCGGCTGGATGCCGAACCAAAAGAGCGTGCAAATCGAGGCTGGCGTCCTCCATTCCCTCGGCAGCTGAGGGAAAGCCGGCGGAAATCCATCCGAGAAAAAATCTCACCATCCACCTTCCATTTCCTAAGCCGTTAGGCTATTGTTTGGGTCGTTGTTCTGTCAATGATTTTCCGGCAAGATTGATTTGACGTTCAGTGAACAAGGTTATGTGCGCACGATACACAATTCGGGAGCTCGAGTTGCTCCGGGCTGGCCTCGGCATCGTTCGTAAAAATAATCTTGAGGATTTCATTGAAAGACGAATTCTGCCGACCTTCAATGCTGCCCCAGGTCAAGAACTTCCAATCGTCCGTACCAGCCATGACGGATCGTTTTTGCTCGAAATGGCGAAGTGGGGATTTGTTCCGTCCTGGACAAAAGGCAACGCGAAGCGAGCACCCGTCAATGCCAAATGTGAAACAGCGGCAACGTCGGGAATGTTTCGCAAGGCATTTGCACAGCGCAGGTGTCTCATACCAGCAGACGGTTTCTATGAACCGAAGGGACCAAAGACGATGAAGAATCGTCCATGGTTCTTTTTCCAAATGAAGGATCATTCACCGTTTGGTTTCGGCGGACTATGGGAGCGATGGTATCCGAGTCCGAATGAGCCGATTGATACATTCACGCTTATGACGACAGTGCCGAATAAATTTGTGGGGCAAATCCATGAACGCCAACCCGTGATTATTGACCGCAACGATTATGCGAAATGGCTGGACCCAAAGACACCAATGGATGAAGTCACTCCGATGTTAGATGCGATTGCTACGGATCGTCTGGAGGCGTGGCCGGTATCGAATGCTGCGAAAGACCCAGATAACGAAGGCATAAGTCTTATTGAACCGATTGGTCCGAAGATTTAGGAGACGATATGAACGAGCCAGACAAAGAATCGCAGCCGAAGTGCGAGCCTGTAAACATCGACGGCATGGTGTTCCCCGAAGGAATTGACGTCGGCGCCGGCCCAGTTATTCCTACATGGCCAGCGATGAAGGAAATGGACAAACTCGTCGCAGCCATTGAACGGGAGATTGATGAGGTCGAAAAAGAATTGGGAGAAATTCCACCAGACTTTGCCGAGGGAATCTGCCTGAGGTTCTCCGATGACTGGTGCATAATCAGAGATATTGCACTTAATGGCGAGCATTATCCCCCTTATCCCGAATGGCTTGAGTGGATTGTTGTCGGTGTACTGAAGAAAAAGGGTATCACTGAATTGTGAGGCGATGAAGAATTGGCTAATCATTCTGTCGGCCATTGCCTTTGGTTGCGCTCGCCACGATCCGCCCGATACCAAGAAATCCTACGTCATCCACTTCGAGATGGCGGCATCGAATCAGGTGATCGTCACTGCGATCATAAATATAAATGTGGACAAGCCGGACTTTCATCCGCAATCTAAACGCCTGGCGATTGATACCGGTGCGGCTCACACCTCCTTCTTCGTTCCGGTCGATGCCGTCAGCGATCTACATCGTATCTTCCCGCAATCTACATTCGACGAGCGAATGGCAGCGGACGGCAACGCGGTCCATGTCTGCCACTTCCCAACCGGCCGGCTAACAATCGGTGATTTATCGGTGGACATGCCAGTTGACGCCAGCGGCTACGACATGAAAGTTGATCCGGAGTTTGACGGAGTTGTGGGTCTGGATTTACTCAGTCGATTCAAAGTCGGGCTTGATTTTCAGTCAAAGACAATGATCCTGACGGAGCGATGAATACCGCAATGACCGGTACTGAGATTATTCTGGCCCAGATCCGCAGCATGGGTTACGTCGTCAAAATATTCCGGATCAATGGCACGGTCGAAATGCACGCGGTTGATCTGGCTGCCGAGCGTGAACCGCAGATCGCCCGATGTAATGATGGTGACGGGTTGGATGAAGAATATCGCTGTGCCTGCCTGCTCGCCGACGCGGTAGGAGTTACAGTGGGGGGCATCTGATCATGCCGGAATACTCGCCGCGTTATGCTATAATTCGGCATTAGTCGTAATCACTGAAATCCTTGTCTTTACACCATTGGCGCCAATTCAGAGTACCGCTCCTCGTTATATTTGTCGCGCTTTCGTCGTTCCTCATTATTCCCCATACGGCCTTTGCCAACGCCTGTCAGTCGAACGCAACTGGCAACTGGAGTGCTCCCGTCACCTGGACCAATTGCGGCGGTACCACTCCACAAACTACGGATACTGTTGAAATTGTCAACGGCGACAGCGTTACGCTCAACACGAATGCCACCACCACATCAGTCACAATAGATTCTGGTGGCACCCTTACGGAGGATGGCAATGGACGTACTTTGATAATCTCTGGTGGCTGGACGAACAATGGTACATTCACAGCCGCAAGTAGCACGATAGAATTAACTAGCACCCAGACATTCACAGGAAACACCACGTTCAACAATTTGACGATTCAAGTCAATACCACCCTTGGATCCCCAAGAACATTTACCTTCACAGGCTATACTGCCTCAACCACAGGCACACTCACTATTAACAATACTACCACTGGTAATGATTCCCAAACCATAACTCTCACAGGTGGTACTCTTGCCGCGCAGGGTAATATCGTTGTAACGGACTTAGCGTTTCATTCTGGCAATACCACCCAGTTGCTTGCTGATGGTACGACCAACCAAACACTGACCGCGACAGACGCCGCCGGCAGTGGTTATTTCCTACCATTTACTGTCAGTAAACCATCAGGAACACTTTTTGTATCAGGGACACTTGGCACGATAAATAACTGGTCGGATCTGGCAGGGACGATCGATGCCGTGACTGACAACCCAACGATCGATTTTAATACTACGCTCACCGTAGCCGGTTCCTTTTCTGTGGCTAATGTAGGCTTCTATAACACAACGGGATCAAGTCGCACGATTACGCTCGGGAGTGGGACAGTGCTGACCGCATTAGGAACTACAACCTTTTCAAACACCAGTTACCTTACTATCTCCGGCGGCACAATAGTTGCTCAAGGCAATATTTCAGTGTCTAGTTCCAATTTCTACCTCAATAATTTGGGCAATCTAATCATTAGTGGGTCGAACAACCAATTATTCAGTATAGTGCAAACCCCAACCACGAACAGCATGGGCTCCACCACGATAGACAAAAGTGGTGGCATACTAACTGTTAATGGAATATTCCAAACTGGCTCAAATTTCACCGACTCCTCCGGTTCTGTCAATTGGACCACGAATAACAGTGCGCTCGAATTTTCTGGCACCTTAAACTTTAACCCGGCGGCGAGTAGCACATATAACAATATTGTAACTTTGAGTGGTGCGGTAACTCTTCAGAATAGTTTCAGCATGGCGGGTAACTGGACAAACAGCAGTAGCTTTACGCCAGGAAGCAATACCATCACCTTCACCGGCTCCGGTACGAGCATCATCACCACCAACGGCACCAGTTCCACTCAGAAGTTCAACAACCTGACCATCAACAAATCCGGCGGTGCCATGGTGCAACTTGCCTCAAGCACGGCTATAGGCAACACCCTCACCATCGCCTCAGGTACGCTCAACCTCAACGGTCAAAACATTGTTACTACCACCTCCTGCGCCAACTCAGGAACCCTTGAACTCGTTGGCACCGAAACTCTGCCTTGTACTCCCACGAACAATGCGGGCTCCACGGTCATGTACACTGCCACGACCGGTACGGAAAATATTAAAAACTGGACATATCAAAATCTCACCTTTAACGGATCGGGCGGCACATTTACCGACAGCGCTTCCTCACGTACCCTCGGCGGAGCACTCACGGTCACTGCCGGTACGTTCACCCCGCCCAGTACTCTAACGGTTGGTGCGACCACGACCGTCAACGGTGGAACACTCAATGCTGCTGCTTCGACGCTCGACCTCGACAGCGATGTTGTGCTTTCATCCGGCATTTTCACTGCGCCCTCAGGCACGATGAACGTCACTGGCCTGTTTAACAACTCCGGCGGCACATTTACCAGCTCAAACGGTACCGTCAACCTCAATGGCACCGGTCAGTCAATTCTAGGCTCCACGTCTTTCTACAACCTCACCAAATCCGTCTCTTCCCCTGATGCTCTCACTTTTCAACATGCTGCCACGACGACCATCCTCAATACCCTCACCCTCAATGGGACTTCAGGCAATCTTCTGTCTCTTCAGTCTGACCTTGGTGGCTCGCAGTGGGCATTTAATCCCGAAAGCACAAGAAACTTGAGCTACCTTAATGTATCCGACTCCGACAACATCAACATCAACCCTATTTTCCTTTCTGGCAACAATATTACCCTCACCGGTACTGATAACACGGGATGGGGAGGTCCACCCACCATCTCCTCCATCGCTTCCTCGACAAACCAAACAACTGCTACTATCACGTGGACGACGGACCAATCCGCATCGTCAACCGTGAATTACGGTCTCACGACATCCTACGGTACCGC
>Ga0182015_10004440_pt1 | contig 15132 bp, 10 predicted proteins | sample 712P3MmetaG_FD_120478 | JGI IMG/M metagenome (GOLD analysis project Ga0182015, IMG submission 120478) | Permafrost microbial communities from Stordalen Mire, Sweden - 712P3M metaG | ecosystem: Environmental > Terrestrial > Soil > Wetlands > Permafrost | place: Sweden: Stordalen | collected...
CTGTTCGACGATTTGTCCAGTGAACGGCTCGAAATTGACGTTCTCGAATTAACCGGCCCCGTGTTCGCCGGGGAAGATTCGCGTCTCTGGTGTCTGGAGTTGCTCCGCAAGGGCATGACCCATGGCCTGGTCTTCGATGCCAACGCCCAGGTGGTCGAGCCGTCCACTCCCCTTCACAAGCGTCCGCTCATCATACAGCGTACGTTACACGGTCATCCCGGGCCGTCTGCGGTTGAAACCCTGCAGGCCGCGCGACAGAATTTTCTGGCGGAAGGGATTCCCTCCGATCGCGAACCGTTAGCTTTGCTGGAGATTAACATGCATGATCTGCAGGGCCCGGCTGGGTCCGATAATGCGGAGTTGCTGGCCCTGGTTAATCAGCTCATCCCGCTAGGCACCGTTCTTGTTACCGATTACCCCGAAGGCCACCAGGTCCTTAGTTACCTTCGCCGCTACACTGCTGCGCCCATCCGGCTGACTGTCTGGATCTCTATTTTTCTTCAGCTCATGGAGGAACGGGTGTATAAAGCCGCGCCCGGCGCCATACTGGAAGACTTCGGTCGATTACTCTTCACCGACGTCACCATCTATGTCGCTCCCATGCACAGGGAGTCGTTGTTGGCTGCGCTCGGCGCGTTGCCGGAAGGTGTTATCCGGGAGACCCCCGGTCGCGATCTCGTGACCCTGGACGATGTGCTTCCCAAATCACCACTGGATCACCTCTACCGCTATCTTCGCGAGGCAGGCCGCATCGTTGCGCTGGAGGCGATCCAGACCACGAAATAACACCGCGCAGGTGGGCGACCGTCAGCGCGCAATCAGGCTGGTGATGCGTGAGCGGTACCCTCGGCTCACGGGTAGCTTATGCCCGTCTGACATGGTGACGAAGCACTCCCCGTCATTACCGTCGGTGCGAAATTCCTTCACATGCTGCAGATTCACGATCGCTGAACGATGAATGCGCAGGAAGACGTCAGGATCCAATTTCATTTCGAAATTAGCCATGGTATTGCGTAGCATGTGGCTCTCCTTGCCGGCACAGATTCTCACGTAGTTCTCTTCCGCGCCAATCCAGCGTATCTCCGCAATGGGCAAAAAAAGGATTCGTCCCTTCGAGCGAAACACCAGCCGCTTGGTATATTCCTTTTTTTGCGCGGACTTCACCGGCCCGTTCGCTCGTTTTCGCTCCTGCTGCTCGCGAGCATGTCCCAGTGCAATGCTCAACCGCTCGCGCGTAAAGGGCTTCAAGAGATAGTCGACCGCGTGCACCTCAAAGGCCTTTAGGGCGTATTGATCGTGTGCCGTGGTGAAGATAATACTGGGCACGCTCAGGGGCGAAGAGCCACTGAGAGCTGAGATGACATCGAAGCCGTCCATGCCCGGCATCCGAATGTCGAGCAGCAACACGTCAGGCCGCGTTAGCTGCACCAGGTCGATGGTTTCTGCGGCGTTCGCGCCTTCGCCTGCCACTTCGATGTCTGGTTCCTCTCGCAGCAGTTGTAAGAGCTTCTGCCGGGCAAGAACCTCGTCATCCGCGATCACTACTCGAAGCGGCATACAAGGACTCCGCGTGGTCACTGCTTGGACTCTCGTCGATCTCCAGGGGTAGCCGTAACACGGCTGTTACATCGCCTGCGGCTAGTTCCCGGAGAGTGAAGCTTTGCCGGCTTCCATAGTGCAACTGCAAACGAGCCCTTACATTCGCGATGCCGACACCCTGCGTGCCCGGAGCATCGTGGAAAGAGCCTGGAACACAGCCCGCATTGCGGATCGACATGCACAGTGTATCTCCTTCGACAGAAGCCTCGATAGTGATGGTTCCTATTCCGAGGGACTTGGAGATTCCATGAACGTACGCGTTTTCAAGAATGGGCTGAAGAATCATTGTCGGCACGAGGGCATCCCATGCTTCAGGTGCGACTTGAATGCTGTGCTGTACTCGATCGCCGAAACGCAGCTGCTGTATGGACACGTAGAGCTGAATAACATCCATCTCTTCCTGCAGGCAGACCTTTTGCGCGTTGCCCTTTGCTAAGGTGATACGCAGGAGGCTGCTCAACCGCTCCAACATTTCGTCCGCGCCATCAGGGTTTGAGCGCATGAGGCTGGAAACGGAGTTCAAGGTGTTGAACAGGAAATGAGGGTTAAGCTGCATCTGCAACGCCTGTAGCCGGGCCTGAACGAGCTGGCCTTCGAGGCGTGAAGCCATCTGCTCGCGCTCGCGAAACCGCTGATAGTAGCCGATGCCGCGGAAGAGAGTAAACACCAGCCAGAAAGTGGCCAAATCCGTAACCAGCGCGGAAGATAGGTAGTGTTCTACGCGATCAACATAGGTGAGGTGTTTGCCTGGATGCTGGTAACGAAAGAGAGCGGCGTAGGTTGACTCCACCAGGATGCCGGCGAGAACACTCAAAGGCAAATACTGCAACAGCATCTGTCGCGGGGAAGCGCTTTGTATGCTTTCCCGCAGAAAGTGCCACAGACCCAGGCAGATTAGACCCCATAACAGAAAATCAAGTCCCCAGGAGGCGAAAGGCAACCAGAGCGGAATATTCCACTCGCTACTGAGAGACATTTCTACGAGTTCCTGGACGCCAAATAAAAGTCCAAGCGCCACCCAGCCCGACAGAAAGATCAGCGGGTGCATGAAAAAGGGCCGGCTTGGCTCTTGCTTAGTTAGGCGCTTCAGCTTGATTCTCAACCTCGTTGCCCACCGTGGAAGCATGCGCCGCAGCATACACCTCCTGGATGGGGAAATACTTCGGGCTCATTTCGTTGGGGAAAACAAACAGTTTGTGGTTCGGATGCATTTCGAGCCATTCCGCCACTTCCTGCTCCGCGGAAACAGTATCGGCGATGCCCCGGGCCATGCGCTCGAGCTCATGATCCAGATAAGCCTGTGCCGGTGTTCCGCCTTGCATGACTGCTATGCGGAGCCAGCGGTAGGCCGCTCTTTGATCTTTTGGCGCCAGCCGCCCATCGCGGGACAAAATACCCAGGACCGCGGACGATGGCCAGTAGCCGGCCTGGGCAGAGGACATCAGCAGGTTGGTCGCTTCTTCCTGCGCTTGCGGCAGATCAGAATGGTTCACCAGGAGGAGCCCCAAACCATGGATAGCTGGCACGAACCCGGTGGCGGCAGAAAGCCGCAGAAGCTTAGCTTCCAGAGCGAGATTGGGCGCACGGCCCGGTTCATTGGCGTCCAACGTCGCCAGAAAACATTCTGCTTCCGGGTCGTGCCGTTTGACGCCTCTCTTGAGCCAGGCTTCCGCAGCCGCGTAGTCGACGGGAACGCCTGATCCCCTGTAGCTTGCCCAGCCGAGGTACGCGTCAGCACGGCCATACCCCTTCTCTGAAGCGGACTTCAGCAGCCGCAATGCTTCCGCGGTATCTTGTTTGACTCCATCCCCCTGCATATAGTGCGCCGCCAGGTTCACCTCGGCTTGTGGTGAGTTCGAAGATGCGGCGCGTCTGTACCATTGAATCGCTTCCGCCACATCCTGGGGCACGCCCATCCCGACGGTATACAGATAACCAAGATAGACTTGCGCCGCGGGATTTCCCTGATCCGCCGCCTTGCGATACCAATAAACAGCTTGAGCCAGATCTTTAGGCACTCTCCTTCCTGCGAGGTAGTCCGCCGCCAATTCCAGCTCCTGCTTGACGAATCCTTGCGCTGCCTTCGTTTGTATCTCAGCCACGCTGGGTTCCTTCTGGCTATCCCGCTTAGCTTCTGCGCGAACCGCGTGCAGCAGACAAAGCGCTGCCAGCAACGATATCAAACTACCACGTGACATAGCATCACCTCACGAATCATCAAGACCATAGTCATGGATCCGCGCAGCCTTCAAAGACGCATACGTCGCCGGATCTCGCACGAGATATTCGATTAGTCGGCCACTTGTCCCAGCCTGGGAACTCTTCGTCACATATCGCAGTAATCTTTTAGTTCCTATCCGTTCCAGATGAGTGTTGTGCCACCTCGCCCCTCAAACGGGCCCACTCGTCAGCGAATGCATGCCATTCGTCACTCACTTTGGCCAGTGAACGGATTTCTTGCCGAGTACCTTCACAAAAGGAGGTAGCGGGTCTGGCAGGTGCCGCAAGCCTCATCATCGCGACCGTCGTTGCACTTGGAAGGCGTTGCCGTGCGCGGTGAGTTTTTGGAGCAAGTGTACAAACGGCAAAGACTGCATTCCGCGTTACGATAAGTTCAAACCAGTTACCCGTGAGGTCTCGTGATAACCGGAAAGGCCTCTCTGTTTTTTGTTTCTTTGCTGGGCGTGATCAGCTGCAGGGCTCACCTCGACGCTCCGTCGACACCCACCCTCGCGGTCGATGCAGCAGCAAGCCAGCATGCCATTGATCCCGATATTTACGGAATTGCCAACTATGGCCTGGACGCCAGGTACGCGGAAGAGATTCAGGTTCCAAATATCCGCTGGGGTGGCGATGGCGCAACCCGTTACAACTGGCAGGTAGATTCCAGCAATGCTGGTTTCGACTGGTACTTTATGGGCGGCAGTGGAAACGCCAATCCCCTCCCCAGCGCCTCTGTCGATCGGATGATCAACACTTACAAACTGGCACACGCCGGCGCCCTGATCACCATTCCCATCATTCCGTATGTCAGCAGCACCTCAGCACCGAACTGCAGCTTTCCGACCTCGATCTATGGAGCCCAGCAATCGACCAATCCTTACGTTCACCCGAACGGAGAAAACTGCGGCAACAGCATCTCCTCCAGCGGCGCTCAACTGCTGGACAAAAACATCTATAGCAATCACATCAACAACTCGGTCGCGCTCCAACAAGGCTGGCTTGAGCACCTGGTGAGCACTTTCGGGACGGCGGCAAAGGGTGGAGTGCTCTTCTACCAGTTAGACAACGAACCCGGCGGATGGGGCAATACCCACCGCGACGTCGAGCCCCACGGCGCGACTTACAACACCATCATTTCGCTCGGCGAGCAGTATGCGGCGATGGTCAAACAGGTCGATCCATCGGCGATGGTGCTCGGCCCGTCCGACTTCACCCTCGGCGGTTGGCTCGGCACGCCCAGCCAGCAGAACAACCTCTACGCCGGCCAATATTACCTGCAGCAGATGGCAGCCTACCAGCAGAAGAACGGCAAGCGGGTGCTCGACTACTTCGACGAGCATTATTACCCGCAGTTCACCAATCCTACCTCGCAGCTCGCCTCGACCCGTACCTTTTGGGATCCAACCTACAACAGCGGCAGCTGGGTCGAGCAGTCCTTCTTCCATGGCCCCATGCAACTGATTCCTCGTTTCCAGCAGTGGATCGCCCAATATTACCCCGGAACCAAGCTGGCCTTCTCCGAGTATTCAATCGACAGCGGCAAGAAGCTCATTACCGACGCGCTGGCCGAGGCCGACGTGCTCGGGATCTTCGGGAGCCAGCGAGTGGATCTTGCCAACATGTGGAGCGCGCCGGCGCCGACGGATCCCATCGCCTACGCGTTTCGTCTTTATCGCAACTACAACGGCCGGGGTGGCCAATTTGGAAACACCAGCGTGCTAGCCAGCAGCACCAATCAAGCGGTACTCTCCATCTACGGGGCGCTGCGTTCGGCCGATGGGGCTTTGACTCTCATCGTTATCAACAAGACCACCAGCCCAGTCCAGACCAGCCTCTCGCTGGCCCATTTCACGCCCGGTCCCTCGGCCACTGTATATAGCTACAGCGGCGCCAATCTCCAACAGATCATCGCGCTCGGAAATATCCCGATCACTCCGGCGGGTTTTTCGTACAATTTCCCTGCTTACTCCGCGACTGTCTTGGCGGTCGCGGCGCCAGCTCCGGCGCTCCCTCACCTTCCCAAGTAACGCTGAGCACTTTGGCATCGTCAGTGACTCAACCTGAGTCCGGACTTGTAGAGATATTTCTGGCCTGATTCATCGAGCACGCGAATTATGTTCTATCGCTTGGTCACCCGTCACGCATATAATTCGCTCGCCTACGCGGGTACGCCTTCGCTCCTCCCCCACCTCACCGCGCGGACTGCGTGGAGCCAACAGGAGGATCCTTCCATGTCTGCCTTTCACCAACTTAGGACCTCAGGTAGCAACCTGAGGTCCTTTATCTGCCTTGCTCTCACTCTTCCACTCACGTTCATCATCGCGGCTGCGCCTCGACTGGCGGCCGCTGAAGATGAACATCTCCCTGGCAACCAATTCGCCTATGTCGCTGATCAAGGTTCAGGAAAAATTCTGGGATACGTCCTCAACAGTGCAAACGGCAAGTTGACTGCGATTGAGGGTTCGCCGTTTGCCACCGGTAAGTCGGGATCCACTTCGGTCGCCGTAGATCCGGCAGGCAGGTTCCTCTATGCGACGAACCAATGCGCAGGGAACAACGACATATCCGCCTTTCGTATTGATCGCGAGAGCGGCAGGTTGACCCCGATCCCGGGATCGCCCTTTGCCTCGGGAACAGGGCCAACCGCGGTTGCGATAGACCCGTCGGGCAGGTTCGCCTATGTGGCAAACCTTGGAACGAACAACGTTTCTGCGTACACCATCGACGAGAAGAGCGGCCGATTATCGCCGGTGACCGGTTCTCCCTTCGCAGCAGGAACGTCCCCATCTGCGATCGCCGTGGACCCGCTGGGTAAGTACGTTTTCGTAACTAATTCAAAGTCCAATAACGTTTCCGGCTACACGATCAACGGCTCCACCGGGGGGCTCACTCCACTCCAGGGGTCGCCCTACGCTACCGATTCCTCACCCTCGTCCGTGGCCGTGGATCCGAATGACAGGTTCGTCTATGTGGCGAATCAAGGCTCGAACGATATCTCCGGATATTTCGTCGATCCAACCAGTGGCGCGCTCAGTCCACTGAACGGGTCGCCCTATGGCGCGGGCGCCGGAGGGGTGAACTCGGTGACCGTAGACCCAAGTGGCCAACACGTCTTCCTGGCCGGGGATGGTGGACTTTTCGTTTACAGCATTAATCAAATCGCGCCGTTTTTTTATGGGCAGCTCACGCTGCTCTCGGGTTCACCCTTCGGTGGGGGAAACCCCGACTTCGTGGCGGTGGACTATACTGGCACGTTTCTCTACGCAGCTAACCGGTCTTCGAACGATATTTCTGCGTATAACATCAGCTCCGCCTCGACGCCGACACCCATTCCGGGTTCACCGTTTACCGCCGTGTCCGATCCGGTTTCGATCGCGCTGGTTCGTCCACACACCCACCCGATCTATTCGGCAACGGAGATTCCGGAATCGGGGGAATTGGGGACCGTCATGAAAATCAACGGATCGGGGGTTAACAACCAGGGAGCGGTGAGCGGCACGGTGGCGTATTACCCCATCCCGGGAGATACCTTCATCCAGGCTTTCATTTACGCCGGGGGCGTGAACACTGGCATCGAGAACAGCCGCTCGAGCGCCGGCAATGCCATTAACAACAATGGCCAGGTCGTTGGGGAAATGTATTTGACACCTCCTATCACTGGAGAACCGCCGCAGCACGCGTTCATTTACAACTCCAGCGACGGCACCACCACTACCCTCGATATTCTCAATTCGGGGAGGGAAAGCATCGGATCAGCCATCAACAGCGCGGGAGACATCACGGGGTTCCTTTCCACTGGGAGTTGCAGCCCAGGTTCCTCTTCCCCCGCCTGCCTTGCACCGTTTCACGCCTTCATTTACCAGGGATCGGGCCCGGTGGATATCGGTACCCTCGGCGGGACCTACAGCGAGGGCACCGGCATCAACGATCACGACGAAATCGCCGGAGTCAGCTCGGTAGCGGGCAGCAGCCTGAATCATCTCTTTCTTTATGCCCAGGGTCACATGCGCGATTTGGGCACGGTGGCCGGGGAGTCAATCACCAACGCCGCGATTAACGATCGTGGCGAGATTGTCGGCTCGACCACAAAAAGCAATTTCATTTTCCGTGGGCATTCCTTTGAAAAAATTCCCTTGGCGCCCGCGGGGCTCAATAACAAAGGACACATTGCGGGTAGTTACACGGCGGCCAATGGAACTAGTCATGCTTCCTTGTACAGGGATGGGAGGCTGATCGACCTGAACGATTTGGTCGACCCGTCGCTTACGTTCCTTACCAACGCCAGCGGGATAAGCGACAACGGCAAGATTGTCGCCAACGGCGTCAACGGGCATCTTTACGTGCTCACACCTAGATGAATGTGACCATCGAGAGGCGCGCTCAACGCAACACGATTGGGCGCGCCGGACCTCGAGGGCAGTGCCAGCTCTTCAAAGCCGTGCAAGATTTCAGTTCGCCTTGTTCTCGATATGGAACTATGAAAGTGCCATATCTGTCTGTCCACGAAACTCCTTATTTGAGCATTTTAGCCTTGCCAGCAAGAGCCGCGAAATCGCAATAACCGGTTTACGCATGCAATTCACTCAAGGGCTAATACGGTGACTGGTCTTGTGCTGCCCTGGATAGCAAATGTGAGCCTTCAGGGCGCTTTGCTTGCGACCGCGCGATCGAGGACGTAGGCCTTGATTGCCCTCACTTGATCGGGCTTAAGTGCGTCCTGAAACGACGGCATGCCCGCTGGCCGAAGGGCACCGCCAAGCACAATCGACTCGAATTGCCGATCGTTCAAGGCGGTTTGATAGCGCAGGTCCGGAATACTGGAGCTCGAGACTGCGCCCACTCCGTGACAGTAGAAGCAGTACTTGGCGAACAGGATGTTGCCTTCACGAAGAGTAGCCGGCGTGGCATGGCTCTGCATCGAGGGCGTCGGCGGTCCCTGGGGTCCGAACGGAGGCACCTCGAGCTTGGCATTACCACCAAGCGCAAAAGTAAGAACACGGCCATAGCCAGGTTTGACCGGGCCGCTGCCTGGGATATTATTCTCTCCCGCAGAGCCACCCCAGCCAACCATGACCGTGACGTATTGCACTCCACCGAGCGTGTAGGTGATGGGGGGCGCCATGATGCCCGTGCCGGCATTCCACTCCCACAGTTTTTTGCCGTCGGTGGCGCGATAGGCGCAGAGTATTCCGTCGGAGCGGCCCTGGAACACCAGGTTACCCGCGGTCGCGAGGACTCCACCGCTTTCGACCAGGGGAAGCGATACGTTCCACACCTCACGCTGCTCGACAGGATTCCATGCGACCAGGTGGCCCGTCATGCCGGGTTGCTTTCGCATTGCGTCGTTCAGTGAGCCGTCGTAGGCTGCGTCTTCGCCACGATTCCAACTGGTGGCCCGGTAGGTCCAATGCTTGTCCGGAGCATGCAGGGCCTGCGAACCCTCTCTTGCCGGCACATAGACAAGGCCGGTGGTGGGATTGAAGGCCATGGGGTACCAGTTATGCGCGCCACCTGGCGCTGGGGAGACCAGCACCGCCTCCATGCCGTTGTAGGCAGTTGGCAATTCCACGGGCCGGCCGCTGGTGGGATCGATTTCACTGGCCCAGGTAATCCTCTTCACGAACGGTTTCGCGGAAAGGAACTGGCCGGTCTGGCGGTCGAGAACGTAAAAGAATCCGTTCTTCGATGCCTGCATGATCACCTTGCGTGCCGTGCCGGAAAAATTGAGATCAGCCATCATTAATGGCTGGGTTGCGTCGTAGTCCCAGTTTTCTCCCGGCGTTACCTGGTAGTGCCAAACGATCTCTCCAGTCGCTGGGCGTAGCGCGAGAATGGAGGCCAAATATAGGTTGTCGCCGCCACCCGGGCTGCGCTGATCGCGGTACCAGGCGGTTCCGTTGCCGGTGCCGATGTAAACCAAATCGAGGCCAGGGTCATAAACAATGGTGTCCCACGGAGTGCCTCCGCCACCGGCTACCCACCATTCTCCATGCCAGGTTTTCGCTGCGCTCTCCATGGCCTTGGATTCGAAGCCGTGCGCAGGATTGCCGGGGACGGTGTAGGTGCGCCAGACCAGCTTTCCGGATTCTGCATCGTAGGCGGAGAGATAACCCCGCACGCCAAACTCCGAACCGGCATTGCCGATGAGAACCATTCCGTTCACAATGCGCGGCGCACCGGTGATGGCATAAGGTTTGGATTGATCGGCGATGACGATATCCCAAACCGGTTTTCCGGATTTTGTGTCGAGCGCGATGAGGCGGCCGTCCAGCGTGCCCAGGTATACCTTGCCGTGGTAGAGGGCCACTCCGCGATTGACCGCGTCGCAGCAGATGGTGCGGGCGCGGCCGCGGTCTACCTTGGGATCAAAGGTCCAAAGGATTTTGCCGTCCCTGGCATCCAGGGCGAAAGCGACGCTCCACTCGCCGGTTGTGTACAGCACTCCTTCCGATTCAAGGGGCGTCGCTTCGAGGCCGCGAGTGGTGCCTAGTTCCCTGCTCCAGGCGAGGCCGAGTTGGCCAATGTTCTGCTCGTTGATCTGGGTTAGGGGGCTGAAACGTTGCTCGTCGGTGGTTCTTCCATACTGGGCCCAGTCTGCGTTCGTAGGAGGAGTGGACCTGCTGCAGCCCGCAAGCAGACAAACGGCGATGAGAAAAGCCAGGTTGAAGCGCATAGGTTTGCGGTGCCGATTAAATGCCGATAGTTCTCCGCTGTCAATTGGTCTCCTTCCAGCGAGGGCCTTTTTCGGGGACGGGACGAGAATGACCTGGTGAAAACGACGACCATTGCATAGTGACTTTTCGCCAGCAGGCTTCCGAATTGGCAGGCAAACCAGATACCGAATGCGTCAGACACACACTTCCAGTACCGCGTGAAATAGTGCTCCTTGATTTCCGGGCAAGCGGGAGTCATCGTCGCCGTGAGAAAGGCTCAGTAGTCAAGTGGAGGGTTCAGAACGGTTGAGGCTAGAATTGTTCGACCACACTCAGGAGCCCGCTTAATGCCCGTCACGCATCGCTCGATCGCCCTCGCTCTTCTGACGATCTCCACTGCGCTCGCTGCCCAATCCATCCCGCAACCCACCACCGCATCCACAGCATCCACGCACGACACCAGCTATATCGACGCGCAGGGCACTGCGTACGTGACACGCGTCATCCCAGTGCCACCTGATCTCAGCCCGGAGGCGCAAAAATCTCTCATCCGAAAGACCCCCGATCAGGGTCCTCCTGAATCTCTCGAACACCGCAGAGCCCAAATGGACGCGCGAGCCGCAGCCGTGAACGCGGCCTGGAGTAAGCTGTGCCCGAATACCGTCGCCGATTCAACCATTGCCGGTGTCCCGGTGCGAATCGTAACTCCAGCGAGTTTGTCCAGCAGTAGCCGCGACAAGGTTCTCCTCAACCTGCACGGCGGCAGTTTTAACGCCGACTCCGGCTCCTATTCCGAAACGATCCCCATCGCTGGCTACACGGGAATCAAAGTCATCGCTGTGCTCTACCGCCTTGCCCCGGAACATCCGTTTCCCGCCGCAGTCGACGACGCCGTCGCTGTCTACCGGGAACTGCTCAAGACCTACAATCCGAAACACATCGTTCTCTATGGAACATCGGCGGGAGCGGTGCTCACCGCGGAGGTGGCGGTGAAGCTTAAGTTACTTGGGCTGCCCATGCCCGCTGCCCTTGGCATCTTCAGTACGCTCGACGGATTCAACCAGTTGGCCGACTCTCAGGCCATGTACACGCTTCAAGGATTCGCCGGGCATCTGGATCCACCCGACGGCGGCATTCACGATCCTTATTATGTTGGCTCCGCCGATCCGAAGGATCCGGTGCTGTCACCCATCTACGCGGATTTGCACGGCCTGCCGCCCACTCTCTTCGTCACCAGCGGCCGGGACGCTCTGCTGAGCGGAACCGCAAACCTGCATCGAGCCTATCTGCGAGCAGGCGTCGATGCACGGCTGGTGCTGTTTGACGCGCTTCCTCACGCGTTCTGGTACGACGCTTCCCTACCCGAGTCGATCGAGGCAAACCACATCATGGCGAACTTCATGCTGAAGCAACTAACACAGTAACCCTGGCACTTTGTAGCCAGGGACCAGATTCTTGCCGGTCTGCATGAACCGTAACGCCGGGAAGGCGCTCTTCCTATTTCGCGAACCGCCGGATGCTGTAAGAAATCGGCAGCCCGATCACGACCCCGTGCACAAGCAACCCTTGCACCAAATCACGATACTGGTAAGGGCCCGATGCGTGTAGCCCGGAAAGCGGCAGGACGACAAGGCGCATTACAAGGTCCACTGCCATCCCAAAGAACAAGCCGCAGATCAGCGGGTATTCCGTCAAGAATCTGAGGCTACGGCTTGCCGCGTAGTAAATCGCCGCTACTGACAACGCAATAAAAAAGTGCAGGAAGACACCCAAGGCGTAGATCCCTTTGCCTCCATGGAAAGCCTGCGGTCCCAGCAGGCCACCGGCAATTGCCAGCGGAATGTTCGGGCCAAACAAAATGCAAGCTTGCGTAAGATCGATTGCCCCGGCAATCAAACCACCCGTTGCGATTGCCAAGGGAGCATTCCCCTTCTGTGATCGGCTGACTGCAGAATCTCCATTCATCCGGTATCCTCGCTTCCCTTCGGTTGACTTGCTGACTTCAGCGTTCGCAGTGGTAAGCCGTGACAGGCCTCTTTTATGTGGCAATTCTTAGGCCAATTCGCCTCGGACCAAAAAGGGATACGTAACAGTCTTTTTCACCAAAAACGGATTCGGCCAACAGACGAGTGTCCGGAATCATACATTGGTGCCCGGAATTGGACAAGCAGCCGTCGATTGGATGCACCGGGCCATTGCATGCAATCGTAGTCGCCGTCATTCGATCGCTGGCCACGGATATTGCTTTTCGTTTTAATGACTCCTCCCTCCGTCCGTTCTGCAACCTCGAAGATCCGTTCTACGACATATTCGTGGCTCGCAGCGTGATGGCAGGCTAGCATCGGCGGCATGAAAAATTTAGCCAGTGCTCTGCGTGAGAAATGCTTCCATAGCGGACCGGCAGTCTTTGCCATCGTGGTGGGCCTTGCCGTGCAGTCGATAATGGGCCTTGCCCCGAAACCAATCACGATTCCCATGGCGGCCGATCGGTGGGAGACGAAAGACAATGTCGAATTCTCAAAAGCAGCGGGCTTTCCACTCGGAGTGATGACCGTAAAGAAGGGCGTCGCGATTTTGAAAGACCTCAGCTTTCGCAATGGAACCATCGAGTTTGACGTGATTGCGCGTGGATCAATGGGAGCGGGGGCCGGCTTTCGACGGCGGGACGACGATACGTACGAGGATTTTTACCTGAGGCCCCGCCCAAACTGCGCAGCGGCCGTGGATTGCATGCAGTACGCCCCGCAAACGCATGGAGTGCTGCTCTGGGACGTGTTTCCGCAGTACCAGGGACCGGCACCGCTGAAGGATGGGACCTGGAACCACATCAAGCTGGTGATTTCAGGACGGCGGATGAATATCTTTGTGAATGGCGCGTCGGTTCCCACGCTGGCGATCGGCCGTCTGGAAGGGGATGTTCTGGAGGGCGGGCTGCTGCTGCAGGGGCCCGCTTCGTTTGCAAACCTGGTGGTGATTCCGGATCGCGTTGAGGGGCTTTCTCCGGAACCGGTGAGTGATGCGACCAAAGGGGACAGGCGATTCCTGCGGGAGTGGATGGTGTCGCCTCCCGCCACACTCCCCGATGGCAAAGAGCCTGCCTTTGCCGAGATGCCCAACACCGAACAGAACTGGCGGCCGCTAAGCGCGGAGCGTGAGGGATTGGTCAACCTGAGCCGTCAAGATGGACTGCCGACCGGGCGCGGGGCGCGGGCTTTGGCGTGGCTGAAAGCAACTGTCGATTCCGAAAACGCCCAAACCAAGCATGTGTCGATTGGATGGACGAGGGAGATCTGGATCTTTGTCAACGGAAAGCTGGTGTTCGCCGACAAGAATCTGTATCAACCACCGGCGGCCAGAAAGAGCCCGGATGGACGGCTATCGCTGGAGAACGGGTCCTTCGATCTGCCGCTAGAGAAGGGGAAAAACGAGATTACCGTTGCCCTGGCTAATAACTTCTACGGGTGGGGATTGGAGATGCGTCTGGATGATCTTAAGGACGTGAGGATTGCACAGGGTAAAACGCAGAGCGTATTGGCGGCACAGCGATGAGCCGGCGTCCAATTCGTCAGGATGGAGGCGCGATATCGGCGACAATATGGTGAGGTGCTTTTTCCTTTCATGACTGCTGCTTCCCTTCCGAGCAAATCAGGTAAATGGTTGCAACGCGGAGCGCTGGCTGCCGCGATCTGGAGCGCGATCGGCGTGATCTTCGCCCTGCCGAGCCTTGCGGCGGGCGGTGCATGGCACAAGCCACTTTTGGGCTCGCTGGCGCAATGGTGGTCGTGGGGATTGCTGGCGCCGCTCATCGTTGCCGTGGACCAGCGCTTGCCGTTTACCAGCAGGCAGTTGGTGCGCCGGCTCATTGCGCATTTGTTTCTCAGCGTGGTGTTTACCGCTGGGTATGTGTACCTGTTTGCAGCGGTGATTGCGGCGATGCGGTTGGGATCGTGGTCCCGACTGCTGGATGGTCAGTTGCTGGTGAATGCGTTCCGCGGGATGTTTTTGTGGAGTGTGTTGGTTTATTGCCTGATCGTGGGCGTGTGGCAGGCGTATTCGTATCACCGTCGCTACCTCTCTGGAGAGTTACGCATGGAGCGGCTGGAACGAAGCTTCGCCGAGGCCCGGCTGAATGCGCTGCGTATGCAGCTGGATCCGCATTTCTTATTCAATGCGCTCAATACTATCTCAGCACAGGTGGAGCGCGAGCCGCGACTGGCGCGGCAAATGATCGAGCATCTGGGCGATCTGCTGCGGTTCTCTCTCGAAAATAAGGATCGGCAGGAGATTACGTTGATGGAGGAGATGGCTTTTCTGGAGCACTATCTCGCCATTCAGAAAATCAGATTTGGCGACCGCCTGCAGTTGCAGACGAACATTGACGCGGATGTGCAGTATGCATTGGTTCCCTGCCTGGTGGTGCAGCCGCTGGTAGAGAATTCGATTCGGCATGGAATTTCCGGGCGCTCGACGGGCGGCACGGTATTGGTTACGGCGAGACGAATCAAGGGAGCGATCGAGGGAGGAGTCAAGCAGGACAGGTCAGACTGCGTGGTAGACCAGGTCGAAATCCGCGTGGCGGATGATGGGGTCGGGCTGCCCCAGGGATGGACGTTGGAAACTTCGGCGGGATTAGGGCTGTCCGTTACGCGAGAGCGGA
>Ga0182015_10004442_pt1 | contig 15126 bp, 17 predicted proteins | sample 712P3MmetaG_FD_120478 | JGI IMG/M metagenome (GOLD analysis project Ga0182015, IMG submission 120478) | Permafrost microbial communities from Stordalen Mire, Sweden - 712P3M metaG | ecosystem: Environmental > Terrestrial > Soil > Wetlands > Permafrost | place: Sweden: Stordalen | collected...
CCGTCGCTCGGCGGCGAGTTCTCGCGCAAGCGGCGCATGATGAGCCACACGTGGCCGATCGTGCTGCGCGGCGGCATGCTCTCACCCCGCGGCTACCCGCCCGGCTACGCGCTGATGATCATCTCGCACCGCCTGCTGCGATACGCCAGCGCGGCCCTGCACGTGTTTGCGCTGGCCGCCAACATCGTGCTCGTCGCGAATGGCGCCGGCGTGCTCTACGACGTCGCGCTCGCGCTGCAGCTCGCGCTGCTGCTCGGCGCCGCGCTCGCGGGAGCGCTGCCCGTGCGCCCGCTGTTGATCGCGCGCTACTACGTGCTGACCATGGCCTCGCTCGCCGCCGGCTTCTGGGACTGGCTGCGCCACGGTACCGAGGCGACGTGGACCGCGGCGGAGGGCACGCGGTGAGGCGCCGCGTGCGCTCGCTGCGAGAATCCTCGCCGTGATCCGCCGTGCGATCGACATCGTCGTGTCCGCGCTCGCGCTCGCGCTGAGCGCGCCGGTGCTCGCGCTCGCGGCGCTCGCGATCCGCCTGGAGTCCCCCGGGCCGGTGATCTACCGTCAGCGCCGCAGCGGCCTGCTCGGCCGCGAGTTCGATGTGCTGAAGCTGCGCACGATGGTCGACGGCGCGGAGCACATCGGTGCCGGCCTCGCGATCACCGCGAACGACGCGCGCATCACGCGCGTAGGCACGTTCCTGCGCCGCACGTCGCTGGACGAGCTGCCGAACCTGGTGAACGTGCTGCGCGGCGACATGTCGCTGATCGGGCCGCGCCCGACGCTGCCGGTGCAGGTGGCGCAGTACACCGAGCGCCAGCGCGGGCGCCTCGCGGTCAAGCCTGGCATCACGGGCTGGGCGCAGGTCAACGGGCGCGCGTCGCTGCCGTGGTCGGAGCGCATCGAGCTCGACCTGTACTACATCGAACACCGCTCGCTGGCGCTTGACCTGCAGATCCTCAGGCGCACGATCGCGATCGTGTTGGGCGGCTCGGACCTCTACAAGGGCGCGGCCGGCGGCTGGGAGGGCAAGCTGTGAGCGGCCCGGTCAGAGCCCCCGCGCGCCCCCCGGGAGATCGGCCCGCGATCCTGCTCACGGGCACGGGCAAGCGCTGCGACATCGTGTCGTGCTTCGCGGCGCAGACGTTGACGATCGCGGCTGACCCCTCGCCGCTGGCGCCCGCGCAGTACGCGGCGCACGTGCGCGTGGCGGTGCCGCGCATGGACGACCCCGGATACGTACCCGCGCTGCAGGCGCTGTGCGATGAGCACGGGGTGGGGGCCGTGCTGCCGCTGACGGATTTGGATATAGAGATCCTGGCGTGCGCGTTGGAGGAACAGAGGCTGCCGGCGCTGGTACCGGCCGCGGCGGTAGCGCGCGCGACGTACGACAAGTACGAGACGCACCTGCTGCTGGGGCGGCTCGGGCTGCCCTCGCCGCCGACGGTCCTGCCGCAGGAGGACCTCGATGCGCTCGAGTACCCGGTGATGGTCAAGCCGCGCCGCGGCTCGGGCGCGCGCTCGATCCACCTCGCGCACGACCCCGCGCAGGCGCGCTTCATCATCGACTACGTCGAGCGCGCGCCCGGCGGCACGCGCCCCAGGAATCAGCCGGGCCCCGAGCCGGTGATGGTGCAGCGCGCGATGGGCGGCGACGAGCTGTCGATCGACTGCCTCGGCGACCGCGACGGGCGCTGTCTGAACGCGATCCCGCGGACGATGCTCGAGTCGCGCGGCGGTGAGTCGATCAAGGGCCAGGTCGTGCGCGACGAGGAGCTGATCGAGCTCGGCCGGCGCGTGATGGAGGCGCTCGCGGTGCGCGGGCCGGCGACGATCCAGGTGTTCCGCGACCCGGACGTGGGGATTGGCATCACCGACGTGAACACGCGCTTCGGCGGCGCCTTCCCGGCGCCCGCGTACGCGGCGCTGCCCGGTCGCAGCTACCCCGAGCTGATCGTGCGCATGGCCGCCGGCGAGCGCGTCGAGCCGCACGTGGGAGAGTTCCGCGAGGGCAACACGTTCACGCGCTACTACTGGCAGCTCGAGCTCGACGAGCGGTTGCAGCCGACGGGCCGCGAGATCGTGTGAAGGTAGAATCCGAGGCGATGGCAACGTTGCTCGCCGACTCACCGCCTGCGCCGACCGGCGAGCAGGCGCAGGCGGACGGACCGAACGGCGCATCCGCCGCGCTCGCAGGCAATGCCGCGCCCATGGCACCGGCGCCTGGCGCGTGCAGCTGCAAGCGCTGCGGAGCGGAGATGACCGGCGGCCAGGACTGGTGCCTGCAGTGCGGCGCGGGCGCGCCGGGCAGCCTCGGCACGCCGAGCTGGCGCCCGGCCGCGACGGCCTTCGGCCTCGTCGCCGTGCTCGTGCTGGGCGCCGCAGCGGCGGCGGTCGCGGCGCTGAGCAAGGGCAGCGCAAAGGTGCCCGTGGTGACGACGACGGTTGCGGCCGCGCCGACGGTGAGCACCCCCGCGACGACCACACCGACGACCCCCGGGGCGGTCACGATGCCAGAAGCCAAATCGCCGTCCGGGACGGTCAAGCCGCCGAAGATCCCGCTCACGGCGAGCCCGCCCAAGGCATCCGAAACGACGACGAGCACGACGCCGCCCTCGGAAGCCACGACGAGCACCCCGACGACGAGCACGACTCCCACGAGCGGCTCGGGCGCGAGCGGCGAGAAAGCGAACGAAGAATCGCAGCAGTCGGCGATCCTGCTCGACACGAACGCTGCCACCACGTACAACCCATACGGCTATCCAGCGAGCGAATTCAGCGGCCCGAGCCTCGCGATCGACGACGACCCCTCGACGGCGTGGACTGCCGAGGTCAACCCGGCGAGCGCCCCGAAGATGGCGGAGGGCCTGTTGATCGATCTGAAGGACCAGCAGAAGGTGGCGGTGCTCGAGCTGATCACCTCGACGCCGGGCATGACCGTGCAGGTCTACGGCGCCAAGGGCAACCCCGCGCCGGCTTCGATCACGGATCCGGCGTGGATCCCGCTCAGCGCTCCGAAGGCGATCAAGAAGAAGCACACGCGGCTCGCGCTGCGCGATTCGAAGAAGGAGTTCACGTACATCACGCTGTGGATCAGCCAGGCGCCGCAGTCCGCCGCCGGCACGGCCACGGCGCCGGGGCACGTGGACGTCAACGAAGTCGAGCTGTTCCCGCCGAAGGGCTGACCAGCGCCGCGCGGCGGTCCGGCTGCGCGGCGGTTTGCTCAGGCCGGGCGGCCACGGGCGCGTTTGGGGGCCGTCGCCCGTCTGCTCGACGCGCGCTTGCCGCCAGTGCCCGCGCGCCTGCCCCACACCTCGTCGAGAAATGCCGCGATCTCGCCTGTGAGCCGCTCGGGCCGCAGGCGCAGCTCGACCAGCGAGTTCGCCTCGAGCAGCCTCGCGTTCGGCATCTCCTTGGCGAGCATGCCCGCGTCGGAGAACGGGTGCACGGGGTCGCGCGGGTGGCCGAGCACGAGCGTCGGCGTCGTGAACGTGGCGCGCTCGCTGCGCGGCGGCGCGATGCGCCCGAAGAACAGGCCTTGAAGCAGCGCGCCGCCGGGCCCGGGCTCCTGGCGCACGAGGTCGAGCATCACGTTTCCGTAGTGCGGAAGCAGGCGCCGCGGCACCGCGCGCGTGGTGCGAGCGAGCAGCTTCATCACGGGCTCGCCGAAGGTCAGCGCGACGAGCAGCGGCGTGAACGTCACCGCGCTCCACAAGAGGCCGTTGTCGAGCACCGGCATCTCGATCACGAGGCCGCGCAGCCGCTCGGGGTGGCGCGCGGCGACCTCCAGCGCGGCGTTGGCGCCCAGCGAGGTGCCCATCACGGCGGCCTGCTCGATCCCGAGGTGGTCCAGCAGCGCCACGATCTGCTCGCCGTAGTTGGCCATCGAGTAGCGCCACATGTCGCGTGGGCGATCCGAGTGTCCGTGCCCGAGCAGGTCGAGCGTGATCACGCGGTTGCCGCGCGCGGCCAGATCTTCGGCGAGCGGCCGGTGCATCTCCTGTGAGAGCAGCAGCCCGTGCAGCAGCACCAGCGGGCGCGCGTTCGCCGGCGCGCTGCGCGCCGTGCGCCCGCGCCCGCCTCGCGTGCTGAGCGCCGCGGGGCCGCCGCCGAACTCGGTGTAGGCGAGACGCTGCCCCTCGAACTTGAAGAACGGCATGGGGTGGGACGATACTACGGCGGTGCTGGCTGGCTGGCCAAAGCGCTAGCTTTGCAAGGACTCGATCAGCCAGCGACCTTCAGGAGGGACACGATGGCCAAGCAGCCGCGCATTCTCGCGGGACAGACAGCCGCGATCACCGGCGCCGCGCGCGGGATCGGACGCGCCACCGCAGCGGCATTCATGCGCCAGGGCATGCGCGTGGCGATCGGCGACGTCGACCTCGCCGCCGCGACCAAGACGGCGGACGAGCTCGGGCCGGCGGCGGTCGCGCTCGAGCTCGACGTGACCGACCGTGACTCGTTCGGCGGGTTCCTCGATGCCACAGAGGAGCAGCTTGGACCGCTGGACGTGCTCGTCAACAACGCCGGCATCATGCAGATCGGGCGCTTCCTCGACGAGGACGACCTGACCGCGCGGCGCATGGTCGACATCAACGTGCACGGCGTGATCCTCGGCATGAAGCTAGCGCTCGAGCGAATGATCCCGCGCGATCGCGGCCACATCGTCAACATCTCCTCGCAGGCGGGCAAGTTCGGCTCGCCCGGCGGCGCGACCTACTCGGCGACCAAGCACGCAGTCGTCGGCCTGACCGAGGCGGTCCGGGGGGAGCTGCGGCTGATGGGCGCCCACATCGACCTCAGCTACGTGATGCCCGTCGTCGTCAACACTGAGCTCGGCTCCGGGCTCGGCTCGGTGCGCGGGATCCCCAGCCTCCAGCCGACGGACGTCGCCGATGCGATCGTCGAGGCGCTGCAGCTCGGCATCGTCGACGTGTGGGTGCCCAAGTCCGTCAAGCGCACGAGCGTGCTCGTCTCGATGCTGCCGCGCAGCGTCGGCGAGGGGCTCAGCCGCGCGATCAAGGCCGACCGCGTGCTCGCGGGCGCCGACGCGGGCATCCGCCGCGACTACGAGCTGCGCGCCGCGCGCTCCGAGCCGGGGCTGGAGCCGGCGCCGGAGCGCCCGCGCATCACGCAGTCCGCCGGAGACTGACTGGCGACGCCGCGGTCTGAGTCCTCGCAGGCGCCGCGCGAGGATGGCTGCGGCGTGCCCCGCGTCTCAGCCGGCGGTCAGCCAGTCGGCGATCAGCGAGCCGATCAGCGGCCCCTGATCCTCCTGCAGGAAGTGGCTCGCGTCCGCGATCGTGCGGGGCTTCTCGCGGCCGATCGACTCCGCGAAGCGCTCGCCGGTGGACAGCGGCAGCACGGGGTCGGAGTCGGCCCACAGCATCAGCGTCGGGCGGCGGTCCTCGCGCAGCGCCGCGTGCACGCGCTGGCCGGCCTCGGCTCCCGGCGCATCGGGCGTGCGCGGGATCAGCAGCGGGAACGCGCGCGCCCCCGCCTTGGAGGCGGCGTCCGGATACGGCGCGTCGTAGGCGGCGATCACCTCGTCGCCGGGGTCGGTCTTGCACGCGCCACGCACGAGGAAGCCGACGGGCAGATCCTCCGTGCGCGCGACGAAGTCGCGAAACGCGACCCACGCGTCGCTCATCCTCTGGTGGCCGGTGAACAGGCCGGTGTCGAGGATCACGAGGCGGTCGATGCGCTCGCGCTGCTCGACCGCCAGCCGCAGCCCTATGGGTCCGCCCCAGTCGTGCACGACGACCGTCGCGCCGCGCACGTCGAGATCCTCGAGCAGCGTGCCGGCGAGCTCGCTGTGGCGGTCATAGGTGTAGAAGTCGATGTCCGTGGGCTTGTCCGAGCGCCCGAAGCCGGCGAGGTCCGGCGCGAGACAGCGAAAGCCGGCATCGCGCACGGGCGGGATCACTTTGCGCCACAGAAACGACCACGTGGGCTCGCCGTGGAAGAAGATCACCGGGGCGCCCTCGCCCTCGTCGAGGTGCGCGAGCCGCAGGCCGTCCACCTCCCGGTAATTCGAGACGAACGGGAAGTCGGGCAGTCCCTCGAGCGCCTCCTCGGGCGTGCGTGTCACCTCCCCCATCGCGCCCCTAGCATACCGGCGGCCCATCGGCTAGGCTCGTAGCAATGCACACGTTCGCCCTGCAGCTGGCGCCGGTGCTCGCGGCGGAGAAGAGCAAGGTTCCGTTCTACATCGCGGGCGGGGTGCTCGTGGCGTGGGCGCTGATCCTGTCGCTCGGGCTGGGGATGCGCAAACCCGACTTCCCGGGCAGCCTCGCCGGCCAGCGCGCGGTCGTCGCGGTCACAGCGGTGCTCGTGCTCGCCGCGCTGTCCACGGCGGTGTTGACCGCGAGCCCGCCGGCGAAGGTCGCGGTGGCGCCGACGCATACGCAAGCACAGGCTCCGGTCCCGGTCGTGTCCGCGCCGGTGGAGAGCTCCCCCGGCGGCTCGGGGCCCTGAGCGTCTACGGTCTCGCGCTGCTGCCGGGTGTCTTCAACCAGACACGCGGGCGCCGCGAGGTGCAGGAGCTGACAGGGGACCGCTGAGTGCCGCCGCTCGTCCTCGACGACGGCATCGTGATCGACGACTCGCGCGCGATCGTCGACTGGGCCCGTGCGAACCCGGCATAGCTCTGCCGGTAGCCTCTGATCGCGGGGCTCGCCTCGCGCTCGGAGAGAGCTTGCTCGGAGCGCCTGTCGGCGAGCGCCGCGGCTCTGCCGAGCGCGAGCGCGAGCACTACGCTGAACCCCACGGCGCCAAGCGCCGCAACGAAGACGACGGTCATGCGAACCACCCCCTTTGCCCCTACCGGGGCGAGCTCCCGCGAGGACACTCGCATACCATCCGGACGGCGGTCCAGTCTTCGGCTGACGAACACCTCGCTAACTCCGTAGGTTTCCGCGTCAGGAGGACGATCTCCTGCTCGCTGCACCCGAAAACCCAACAGAAGGGAACGCTTGCAATGGACGTCCTAGCCAGACTCGACGAGGCACGCGCCGCGATCAACGTGCTGGAGCACCCCTTCTATCAGCGCTGGAGCGCCGGCGAGCTGAGCGCCGGCGAGCTCGACCTCTACGCGGGGGAGTACCGCCGCGCGGTGCAGGCGCTGGCGGACGCCTCGGCGCTGGCCGCCGAGCGCGCAAGCGCGCTCGGCGCCGGCACTGACGAGGCGGCTGAGCTCAGCGTCGGGCTGCGCCGCCACGCCGAGGAGGAGGCCGCGCACGTAGCCCTTTGGGAGCAGTTCGAGCTGAGCGCCGCGGCATCGTCGCGTTCGTCGGCCGGCTCGACAAGCGCGCTGCCGTTGTCCGGCGAGCTCGAGCAGACGCGTGCATGCGTGCGCGCATGGACGGCGGGTGAGAGCCTGCTCGAGCACCTCGCGGTGCTGTACGCGATCGAGGCCGGCCAGCCGGAGATCTCGACGACGAAGATCCGCGGGCTGAGCGAGCACTACGGGTACAGCGCGGAGGGCCCCGCGACTGAGTACTTCCGGCTCCACGAGCTGCGCGACGTCGAGCACGCGCGCGAGGCGCGTGCGCTGATCGCACGGCTGATCGCCGACAGCGAGGACCCCGACGCGGACGCGGGGCGGATGGTGGCGCGCGCGCGCGAGGCGCTGCGCGGCAACTGGCTGCTGCTCGACGGGGTCGAAGCGGCGGCGGCGTAGCCTAGCCGCGCGGCGATGCCGGCCGCGCGGACAACCGCCAGGCGAACAGCACGGCGGCGACGGAGGTCGCGAGGTTGAGGCTCGAGACGCCAGCGCGCATGGGAATGCTCACGCGCGCGTCGGCGCTCTCGAGCAGCTCGCGGCTGAGCCCGTGTCGCTCGGTGCCGAAGGCGAGCACCGCGCGCGCGGGTAGCTGCGAGGGCTCGAGCGGCTGGCCGTCCGGGTCGAGCGCGAGCAGCGGCCGACCGCTCTCGCGCAGCAGCGCAAGTCGCTCGAGCCGCGCGACGGGCACGGCGAAGTGCAGCCCGGCGGCGCCGCGCAGCGCGTCGGGATGCCATGGGTCGTGGCTGCCGGTGCTGAGCACGCCGGCGACGTCGGCGGCTGCGCTGACCCGCACGCAGGCGCCCATGTTGCCGAGGTCGCGGGGATCCTCGAGCACGACGACGGGCGTGGGGCGGGGGTCGGCGAGCACGTCGCGCGGCTCGATCGTGGGCCGCGCGGCGAGCGCCATGACGCCCGTGGACGGGGTCAGCGGCGCGAGCTGCTCGAAGACCTGCGGGTCGATCTCGCGCACGAGCGCGCGAATACGATCGCCGAGGTCGGGGGCGAGCGCGCCGGCGAGGCGCTCGAGCTCGGCTGCGTCGCTCGTGACGGCCTCGAGCACGTCCGCGCCGAAGCGCAGCGCGTGCTTGAGCGGGTGCAGCCCTTCGAGCACGGCGAGCGCCGGGTCGCGGCGCGCGCGCCCGAAGCGGGGGACCAGCGATCCATCTTGCACTCGGCGATAATGGCAGTACCGATGAAGCTGGAGGGCATTCACCACATCAGCGCGATCACGGGTGACGCCGCGGCGAACGTCGAGTTCTACACGGGCGTGCTCGGCTTGAGGATGGTCAAGCGCACCGTCAACCAGGACGAACCGAACATGTATCACCTGTTCTACGGCGACGAGCACGGCTCGCCGGGGATGGACCTGACGTTCTTCGAGTACCCGGGAGCGGCGCGGGGGATCGCGGGTGCGGGCATGGTTCACCGGATCGTGTGGCGGGTCGCCTCGCGCGCGGCGCTCGAGTTCTGGCGCGAGCGGCTGACCGCGAGCGGGGTGGACGCGGAGCTGACGGAGGACAGCCTGCTGTTCGAGGACCCCGAGGGCCTCGAACACGAGCTCGTCGTGAGCGCCGCCGCGGATGCGCCGCTGAGCGCGGTGTCCCCGGAGATCCCGGCCGAGCACGCGCTGCAGGGATTTGAGGGCGTGCGCGCGTACAGCAACGCGCCGTTTCGCAGCGAGCGCCTGCTGGGCGAGGCGATGGGCTTCAGGCGCGGCGCGGGCGAGCACTGGGATGTGCGCGGCGAGAGCCGGGGCGGCTTCTACGCGTATGACCCGGCGCCGCCTGAGATCAACCGCACGCAGGGCGCCGGCACCGTGCACCACGTCGCGTTCGCGGCGGTGATGGACGAGCTCGAGGCGTGGCGCATGCGCGTGGCCGAGGTCGGCGCGCGCCCGACGCCGGTGATCGATCGCTTCTACTTCAAATCGGTGTACTTCCTCGAGCCGAGCGGCGTGCTGTTCGAGATCGCGACGATCGGGCCGGGGTTCGCGGTCGACGAGGACGAGCGCCACCTCGGCGAGGGCCTATCGCTGCCGCCGCCGCTGGCGGGGCTCCGCGAGCAGCTCGAGCGCACGCTCAGCCCGCTGCCGTACCCGCCGGCGTGGCGCGCCGCCGCCGAGGATTGATCAAGGCTCAGCCAGCGCGATCTGCCACTCCTCGAACTGCCCCGCGGGCGCGGGCACCCGCGCGAAGCGCCCGTCACGCGCTCCCCCGCGTTCGCCTCCGGCCTGGCTGGGTGTCAGCGCCTCACCTCGCGCGCCACCTAGCGAAGGGTCATACTCGCTCCCAGATGCTGCGGCTGGTGACGATCCCGATCAGCCACTACTGCGAGAAGGCGCGGTGGGCGCTCGAGCGCGCGGGCCTCGAGTACCGCGAGGAGCGCCACGTCCAGGGCATCCACCGGCTGGCGGCGCGGCGTGCCGGAGGCGACGTCACGGTGCCGGTGCTCGTGACGAGCGCGGGCGCGATCGGCGACTCGGCGGAGATCCTCGCGTGGGTCGACGAGCACACCGCTAGCGAGCGCCGCCTGTTCCCTTCCGATCGGGGCGAGCGCCTTGACGTGGAGGCTCTGTGCCGGCGCTTCGACGAGCGCCTGGGACCTAGTGGCCGGCGCCTGATCTACGTTCACATGTTCGCCCAGCGGGAGCTGATGCTGCGTTTCAACAACCAAGGCGTGCCAGCTTGGGAGGACCGCGTGATGCGCGCGGGCCTGCCGTTGTTCATGGGGCTCGTGCGCCATGTGCTCGAGATTCGCCCCGGCGTCGAGGTTCAGGACGAGGCGCAGGTGTGGAGCGAGTTCGACCACGCGGCGGGGCTCCTGGACGACGGGCGCCGCTACCTGTGCGGCGAGCGCTTCGGCGCCGCCGACCTCACGTTCGCGGCGCTGTGCGCACCCGTCGTGCTGCCCGCGACCTATGGCGTGGCGCTGCCGCAGCCCGAAATGCTCGACGAGCCCACGGCGGCGCTCGTCGAGCGCGCCCGCGCGCATCCGGCGGGAGCCTTCGCGCTGCGGGTGATCGCCGAGCACAGGCGCGCGACCGCGGGGCCACCGCTGCCGGTCGCGTAGCGGCGCGAGGGCCGTCGCTCGCCGCGCGGCCGGGCCCACGCTCAACGGACCTCGTCCTAGCGTGCCGGCCCGTCATCCCACAGGCGGACGTTGCGGCGTCCAGCGCGTCGCGCGCGGCGACGTGCGCGCTCGTCCGCGTCCAACGCGTCGTCGTCCGGGTCGGTGTGTGCGTCGACGTCGGCGCGGTCGTCGTCCGGCTCGGCCCACTCGTACAGGCAGTAGGTGGCGGACGCGACTCGCCGGCACGCGCGCTGCAGCTCCTCGGCGAGCTCGAGCCACGCGTCGGAGCGCGGCGGCGGCTCGGCCTCGAGCAGCCGCGCGGCTCGCTCGAGGCGCTCGCGCGCGCTTTCGCGGAAGCGCCCGATCTCCTGGGCGGCGGCGGTGCGCGCGTTCTGCCAGGCGCGGTGCTGCGGCGACTCGGGCAGCGCCGCCAGCACACCGGCGCGACGCGCCACCTGCAGGTGCGCGGTCCCGGCGTCGCTGAGCGCCCAAGTCGGCACGCTGTGGCGGCGCGAGCACTCGAGCAGTCCGGCTGCTCGCAACGCGCCGAGCCGCTCGCGGACGTCGCGCGCTGCGGCCGAGCGCCGAGGCAGGGCGAGGTGCTCGAGGATCGTCCACACGGGCGCCGCGGGGGTGTCGCGGGCCTGGTGGTGCGAGGCGCGCTCGACCGCCGCGAGCACGAGCTCATCGGAGGGCGGAGCGGGGCGTTCGGTGTGCGTCGGTCGATCTGGGTGCGTCATCTCGTCTCCTCTGTGTGAGGCACCTCGCGCGCGAGTCGAGTCCGCGACCGGTCGCGGCGATGCGGCGAGCGCAGCGCTGCGCGACAATCGACGGGCATCGAGGCTGAGCAACTCGGTGCCGGGCCCGGGGTGTTTGCGCACCGCCGGGCCATTTGCTGCAGGACATCTGACACGCTAGCCTCAGCTCCCGGCTCGGGCAAGCGAAGCTGTTAGAAAGACCCAGTATTGACACGCCTTTGTTTCATGGCGGGCACAAATGTGAGCGCCGGGTGACATCTGAGCGCCAACGGCAGACGCCTTACCTAGACGCGCTGTGCGACTACGCCGAGCGCAAGCCGGCGCGCCTGCACGTGCCGGGACACAAGGGCGGAGCGGGCGCGGACGAGGGGATGCTGCGGGCCTTCGGGGAGCGCGCGGTGAGTCTCGACATCCCGGCGTTGACGCACGGCATCGACGTGGGCGTCGATCCGACGCCGTTCGAGCAGGCGCAGCGCCTCGCGGCAGAGGCGTGGGGGGCGAAGCGCGCGTGGTTCCTGATCAACGGCGCCTCGCAGGGCAACCTCGCAGCGGGCCTCGCGCTCGCGCACTACGGCGACCAGGTGGTGATCCAGCGCAACGCGCACTCGAGCGCGATCGACTCGCTCGTGCTGTCGGGCCTGCGCCCGACGTTCGCGGCGCCGGAGGTCGACCCCGAGCTGGGAATCGCCCACTGCCTGTCGCCGGCGACGCTCGAGCGCGCGCTGGCGGCGACGCCCCGGGCGGTCGCCGCGTGGGTGATCTCGCCGACCTACTTCGGCGCGGTCGCCGACGTCGCGGCGCTGGCGGAGGTGGCGCACGTGCACGGCGTGCCGCTGGTCGTCGACGAGGCGTGGGGTGCGCACATGGCCTTCCACGAGGATCTGCCCGCGCATGCGCTGTCGCTGGGCGCGGATCTGGTGATCTCGAGCACGCACAAGATCGTCGGCAGCCTGACGCAGTCGGCGATGCTGCATCTCGGGCATGGCGAGGGCGAACTGATCGGCGCGGACACGGTCGACCGCGCGGTCACGCTGACGGAGTCGACGAGCCCGAGCTCGCTGCTGTGCGGGTCACTCGACGCGGCACGCCGGCAGGCGGCGGTGCACGGACACGAGCTGCTTGGCGCGACGATGGCCGCGCTGGCGCAGGCGCGCGCGCAGATCGGCGCGATCGACGGGCTGGACGTGCTCGACGATCGGCTCGCGGGGCGGCCGGGGGTGTTCGCGTACGACCCGCTGCGCCTAGCGGTGGACGTTCGCGGCGTGGCGGCAAGCGGCTACGAGCTGGCGCCGCTGCTGCGCGAGATCGACGACATCAACCTGGAGCTGTACGGCCAGAACGTGCTCGTGGCGGTGTTCGGGATGGGCGAGCGCGGTCTGCCCGAGGCGGCGCGCTTCGTCGAGGCGCTGCGGGTCGCGGCCGAGCGCGTCGGGCTCGACCCCGGCGGCGAGCAGGCGAGCTTCGCGGCGCCGCCGCCGTGGGGCGAGCTGGCGATGACCCCGCGCGAGGCGTACCTGGGCGCGCAGGAGGTGGTGCCGGCGGCGCAGGCGGCGGGCCGGATCGCGGCGGAGTCGCTGGCCACTTATCCCCCGGGGATACCGAACGTGCTGCCGGGCGAGCGGCTGACGGCGGAGACGCTTGCGTATGTGCAGAACACGCTCGAGCTGGGCGGCAGCGTGCGCGGCGCGAGCGACCGGCTGCTGCGCACCGTGCGCGTCGTCGCCGAGCGGTAGCCGCGGCGAAGCCACGGCTGTCCCGATCAGCCGGGCGGCTGCTCGCCGTCGTGATAGTCGACGGCGTCGCTGAGGCGGAATAGCGCGCGCAGCCCGCCGCCGTCGGGCAGCCGCTCGAAGGCGCCGAGCTTGCCGGAGTCGGGATAGCTGACGACGTCGGGCTCGCCGCTCGTGCTGAACGACAGGAAGCGCACGGTCTCGGATGTGCGGTTTACGAGCTGATGGCCGCCCTGCTCGCCGCGGGAAAACGCGACCACCTCCCCCTCGCTGAGCTCGCGCCAGCCGTCGGGCGTGCGCAGGCTCGGTGTGCCCTCGAGCACGAGCACGAGCTCCTCCTCGGTGTAGTGGAAGTGGTAGGGATAGGCCGCTTCGCCCGGCGGCACCTGCCACAGGCTGAGGCCGAGGCGCTCGCTGCCGGCCTGGCGGCTGAGGCGCGCGCGCTTGCACTGGAAGCCGGGGTGCTCGCGCGGCTCGTCGAAGAGGGGATCGTCGATGTTCGGCACGCATGCAGGGTACGCGTGATCGGGGCGCGAGGGCAGCGCCGAAGCCGCCGCCGTGGCGGGTGCGCGAGGGCGGCGCACGCGCGCGCGTGCAAGGGTGCAGACCCGTGGGCGACCTGCAACTCGTGATCTTCGACTGCGACGGCGTGCTCGTCGACAGCGAGGCGATCTCGTGCGGCGTGCTCGCGAGCATGGTGAGCGCGGAAGGGCTCCCGACGACGCTTGCGCAGTCACGTCGCGAATACCAGGGATTGCGGCTCGACGAGGTCCTCGCGAGCGTCGAGGCGAAGCTCGGCCGCACGCTGCCGGAGGACTGGCTCGCGCGCTACGAGCGGGAGCGCGCGGACACGTTTCGCCGCGATCTGAAGGCGGTGCCCGGAGCGGCCGACGCGGTCGCTCACGTCGCCGCGGCCGGCGTGGCGGTGTGCGTCGCCTCGCAGGGCAAGCTGGAGAAGACGCGCCTCACACTCGGCCTGACCGGCCTGCTTGAGCTGTTCCCGCAGGACGCGCTGTTCTCGGCGCACTCCGTGCCGCGCGGCAAGCCACACCCGGATCTGTTCCTCGCGGCGGCGAGCGCGATGGGGGCGGAGCCGGCGCGCTGCGCGGTCGTGGAGGACACGCCGTCGGGCGTGACGGCGGCCGTGGCCGCGGGCATGCGCGCGCTCGGCTACTGCGCCGACAGCGACGAGACCGCGCTGCGAGAGGCAGGCGCGGAGCTCGTCGCCTCGCTCGATCGGCTGCCGACGCTTCTGGGGCTCGCCTGATCAGGCCTGCGCGTAGCGCAGCGAGCCCGGCGTCGTCAGCGTCTCACCGGTCTCCAGCAGCGTCTTGAGGCCGGAGAGGATCATCGGCCAGCCGCCGTAGAGCTCGCTGTTGGCGCTCTCTCGCAGCTGGTCGTGGGTGAGCGTCAGCCGGCAAGAGTCGCCGACGGGTTCGATCTCCCAGGTGACGCGCGAGGTGCCTTCGCTCTTGACGTCCTCGCTCCACCCCGCCGTGAAGCTGTGGACGAGCCGCAGCGGCGGCTCGAGCTCGAGGATCTCGCCCTCGCCGATCGCGATGCCGGAGGGATGGTACGTCTCGATGCTCGCGCCGAGCGTCCAGTCGGAGCGCACGCCGACGCCGAAGGAGTACTTGCGCCGCGTCTCATCGTCGGTGATCGCCTTCCACAGGCGCTCGGGCGTGGTCTTGATATAGACCTCGAACACCTTGTCCGTGGGGCCTGCCGTCCAGGGCCGCTTGCCGCTGCTCTGCGCGTCGATCTCTGCCTGCGTGGTCATCTCGGGTTCCTCCTCGATTCGTTGCTTGAGGCCGCTGAGCGTGGCCGCCCAGGGCTCCGCGTACTTGCTCACCCAGCGATCGTGGACGAGCCTGATCGGGACGGGGTTGAGGAAATGGAGCTTCTCGCGCCCGCGCTTGCGCGTGGTCACGAGCCCCGCCTCCTCGAGCACCTTCAGGTGCTTCATCACGCCGAAGCGCGTCATCGGCAGTCGCTGCTCGAGCTGGCCGAGCGTCTGCCCGTCAAGCTCGAACAGCTCGTCGAGCAGGCTGCGGCGCGTCGGGTCGGCCATTGCCTTGAAGACCTCGTCCACGCCGCTGATGATAGGTGACCCAACGGGGCGATTATCCCCTAGGCGTAGGTAGATCTGCTAGACTAGGTCTATGTCCAAGGTTGACCGCAACGCGCCGAAACGGTCGAAACGGTCGAGAGCGTCGGAGTCGCAGTACTCGCTGATGGAGTTTTCGCGGGAGTTTCCCGACGATGCTGCGTGCCTCGAGCACCTGTGGCG
>Ga0182015_10004443_pt1 | contig 15119 bp, 16 predicted proteins | sample 712P3MmetaG_FD_120478 | JGI IMG/M metagenome (GOLD analysis project Ga0182015, IMG submission 120478) | Permafrost microbial communities from Stordalen Mire, Sweden - 712P3M metaG | ecosystem: Environmental > Terrestrial > Soil > Wetlands > Permafrost | place: Sweden: Stordalen | collected...
CGCCGCCTGCAGGCGGGCTGCGTCTTCACGGTCCGTGTCGATGATGCGCATGTGCGAACCTCAATACGCAAACCACAGCAGAAAGTACAGCGTATTGTTGTCCGAGGCATTGATCGCGGCCGCCGCGAGCGGCGACACGGCCGCGTTGGTCACCGCGTACGGGTGTGCATAGGTAAGTTGGATCACTGCGCCGAAACATGATCGACAGCGCCGGCGTCTGCGAAAGCTCGAGCCGCTCCTCGTTCTTGCCGGTGACGTCGCGCACCTGCTTGAGGTTCGTGAGGACGTAGCCGTTGGCCTTGAAGACGCGTCCGAAATGCGTGAGCTCGGGAAAGACGATATCGCACGCCTCGCAGGCCATACCCGTCTGCCGGGCAAAACTCGCAGTCATCGGCAGTGAGCACCGAAAATCGCATTCTACTAACGAGACGCTTGTGAACCGACCCCATGTCAAACAGAAGGAGCTACCTCTTCAGATAACTGAGGTAGGCGGCGACGGCGGCAATTTGTGGCTGAGATAAGCTATGCGCAACTGGTGTCATGACCGCCGCTACGCTTTCGTTTGATGGATGTTGCCCTCGCTCTTTGCTCCAATCCGTCAATTCCTTTTCGGTGTATGAATTGAGCTGACCAGCTAGACGAGGAATTTCGTTTTTCCCCTTGGCCTCTGGGCCGTGACAGCCGGAGCATGCTACGACATTGGCTTCGGGAACACCTTCCTCGTAGATTACTTTGCCTGTGGCCACCAGGTCCCTTTGGCCGCCTCCGACCGGCTCGGGGTTGAGACTGCTAAAATGCGCAGCCAAAGCGGGTCGCATTGCCGGATTGAGACGATGCGCCGTAGTCATCCCTACAGCGCTGTTTTTGTCCCGCATGCCCTCATTAAAGGCTAGCAGCTGTCTCTCGATATACTTGGGTGTTTGTCCCGCTATGCGCGGGATAGTAAGATATCCACCACTAAGCCCTTGTCCCGACATTCCGTGGCATTCTTGGCAGTATTTTATTTTGGCCTGAAGGTCTTGGTTTGAAATGGTCTCCGTGTCTGTGCCAGCTGAGAAACTTTTCGTGGAGAAGGCCGTCGCTAGGATTGCCGGTGGCAGCGCTAGTAGTAAGCCAATGTACTTCATAATCTAGCCTTCGCCTAACGCGTGGTTATGATTTTCGGAGAGGGCATCATTCCCGACCCGGTCCGCAGCCAGAGGCCCGACCCGGTCCGCAGCCAGACACCCAATATCCGCCAAGCGGGGTTTCGTTCCACGCCTTGAAATTTGCGTCCGAAACGCTCGACAGCTTTCTCAGGTACGCCACAATGCCCCAGATCGTATTGTCGCGCACCGGTGGTTTATCAACGCCGAAGCTCGGCATTGCGGTCATCTTGATGCCGTTCTTGATGACCCAGAAGAGCTCCTCCGGAGTGCGAACATTGACTACTTTTCTGAGGTCGGGTGGAGGGTTCAGCCCCTCGGAGAATTTGGCCGACTCCACACCGGGCTCGCCGTGACAATTGGTGCAACCGTTCCTGGCGTAGGCAATTGCGCCCGCCTCTACCGTTGCTGCATCGTCAAGCAACCCCGCCGGCGGTCGATCGGTCGCACGCCGCCTAATTGAAGCCATGCGCACCTGTACGAGCGCCCAGTCGACGATCTTGGGATCCGGGTGGTTGGCCGCGACGTTAAAGAACCCGCCGAAAAAAAATGTCGCTGTGCCAATGCCGCCTACGATCACCAGCAGGCCGATCAGCGCCAAGACGACATGGAGGTTTTTGCCGGGAAGAATCATAGTACTGCGAGTCTCGTCATGTCCGTCGTTTCCGCTGGGCCGGGCAATCGGTATTGACGCCCGATACGCAATGGTCCATCGGTCAAGTCTATTTCATCGGCACAACAGCGTATGTACGGTGTCGCACATAAACGGACGAGTATCGAATCCAATCCACAGATTGCAGCCTTCTGCGAGTGTCGACGACGCAACGAATATGCCGCAGAATCGGCGAGAATCGGCCCCTGAGCGGGGCATTACGGCCGCCTACGTCGAACGCGCCGCGGATGGGCGAGGCGGTCCCCTTCATCAGGTACTTCTTCCGGGGCGGCGGGCGCCGCAACATAGTCGTCGATGCCGAACCAAATCTCATAGGCGATCACCGAATCCGCAAACTCACATGCATAAGCAACGGGGGGAGATTCTATGGTGCTGGCGGGAATATCCCCGACGTCGGAAATTTCGACTTGGACGCTTTGGTGGTCCACCTTCGAGACCTTGCCGTTGAATTTCGCATATTTGATGCCGTCTTTGACGGTCACTTCGCGACACGTAACCGGCGCTTCCGGATAGTCCTTTAGCGCTTCGGGTGCCAATTAATCTGCCGCGTAAGAACTTATGCTTTCGGATACCGAGTCCGCGATATGCTCCTTGGTGATGAGACCGGCCACATCAGAGGCACGGGGCAATCCCACAGTGCGGGAGACGATAACCATGGCGGCGTTCCGACGTGACATTTCTCCGATAACGTTGAACATGACGTCCTCTTGGTGTGCGACCGTGAAATTGGTAATCGCCACCTCGCCCAAGGTCAGTCCGGTGTATGCGCCTTCAAGCCCGTGACGCAACGCGGTATTGACGCGCAGGACCCCTTCGATCGCCTGGCCCTGCGTTATCACCACGTGGCGCATTCTGCCTCCGTGATCCGGCAGCCGCAGAAACTCGTCAAATTTCATATCGGCAGGTAGAACCAAAATATCCTTGTCCATAACCTCGCCTGCGCGGCGCACCAGAAACATATTCGCGTGTAGAGCCTTGGGGATGAAATGCCCCCGGGCGACGAGCTTGATCGTGTAGATATTCTCATGTGAGAGCAACCGGCGTATGCCAATGCTTACGGCAACGGCAATGATGAGCGGCATGACAATGTCGTAATCGCGGGTCATTTCGAAAATCATGGTAACGGCCGTCATCGCTGCGCCGGTGCCTCCGCCGACCATGGCGGCCATGCCTACGATCGCAAAGGCGGCAACATTGATGTCGGGCGACGGATAAATCACATGAACCAGGGCGCCGAACGCACCGCCAAGCGTGGCGCCCATGAACAGCGACGGTGAAAAAATGCCGCCGGAGGAGCCCGACCCAAGACTCACGGTCGTCGCGAGAAGTTTGGAGAAAAAAAGTATCGCAAGCAGGGGCGCCGCACGGAGTCCGCCCAGCAGAACGTCTTGAATCGTTGCGTAACCCACACCGTCCACATAATACTGGCCAGCGAAGCGAAAGAGCGCGTAGATTAGCGTTCCGACCAAGACCATGCCCATCGCGTGGCGCAAATAGGGATTACGGATTCGGTGGAATATCGCTTCCATGGAATGGAGCCCACGAATGAAACCGGTGGCCGCCAAGCCGATAGCTGCGCCTAGCGCCGCATACAGCAAGAGTGCAAAGAGGGGTGCGGGGTGGGCCGCAACCGCCGATATGGGCGGCATATCGAACGCAGGCCTGAGTCCAATGAACAGTCGAGCGATGAATGTCGCGGTGCCGGTCGCCAATGCAACCGGCAAAAAGGTGCGCACACTGACTTCCGGTAGCATCAGCTCAATGGCAAACATGACTCCGCCGATCGGCGTATTGAATGTTGCCGCAATGCCCGCGCCCGCGCCGGCCGCCACGAGCGTGATCCGTTGCCAGGTTTCCATCCTGATGAGCTGGCCAAAGGTCGAGCCGAGCGATGCACCGATCTGGATGATCGGGCCCTCACGGCCCACGGCCGCACCGCTGCCGATCGACAGGGCCGACGCCAATGACTTCACGGCGGCAACCACCGGCCGAATACGGCCTTCCTTGTAGAAGATTGCATCCATCACCTCGGGCACGCCATGTCCTCGCGCTTCGGGCGCGAAGGTTTCCACGAGAAATACCACGCCCATGCCCCCGATCACGGGAACTAGAATGACGAATGCACCCCACGGACTTGCCGGCGTGTAGACATTTGCGTCGTAGAAGATGGAAATATGGCCAAGGAAGAGCAAATTGTGAATAAACCCGATCAGTCCGCGAAAAAGGATGGATCCGATGCCCGTTATCACGCCGACAACGATGGCAATCAATGAGAGGAAGAGAAGTCCGCGGCGCGTGGGCTCGATACTCATTCAATGCGACCTCTGTCATTGTCCGTTTGCACTGTCAACATCAGGGACTACATCGCGCCGGCGAGCGATTGCGCCATCGCCGCGTCGAAGGCCCGCGATTCGACCTTGAGATAGGCGAGACCGTCATCGGTGATCACCGGACGGGCGCCGGGCGCTGCGACGGCCAGTGGACGCGGGTCGGAGGACACCTATTTGCCGATTCCGGGCAATTCGAGTTTCAGCGCCGCCGCCGCGGCGCCGGTCTTGGATTGTACGTCCTTGGCAGTGGCTACGGCTTCGTCGATCTTACCGCCCGCGAATGCTGCCTGCGCGCGCACCCACCCGTCAGTCGCATCGGCCACGCTGGACTGAGCGGCGGCAAGATCCATGCCCTTCGGCGCCCGTTTTGCCTTGGATAGTACCTCAACGCGAGCTTTAACCGCGGTGATCCCCTGGGGCAGGGAGGCCGCGAACCCGTTCCATTCCGTATTCAGCGTCTTCGCGATATCGTCCTTCTTCGCCGCTGCATCCGCGGCCAGATTCTTGGCGTCGGTGAGCACGCTTGGCGCGTGGGCTACCACGTCGCCGTAATTCTTCCTGTCATACGAGATTTTCAGGTCAGCCAATTCCTTCTGGACACTCGCCATCTGGTCCGGAGCATATTTCGTCGCATCCGCCGACGCCGCCATCAGGACATTGGAAATCTCGTCGAGCGCCAGCTTGGCCGGCTCCATTTCGTCCAAACATGCGTTACACAACAGCGCGGCGATGCCGATCGCCAGGAAGTTGGCGAAGCGATTAGGGGAAATCATGGGTCGAGCCTCCTAATCATAATCAAAGATACGCTACACCTTTTCTCGCGAAATCTACCGGCTCTCTCTTGTGCCGGCGTTGCCGAAGACGAAGGTTCAACCGCATTAGACGCGCCAGGTTGCATCGAGCGCCGACCCCCCGCTATTCCTCTTTCGAATCAGGGGCCTTGGGCGTTGGTGAACTCGAGACATCGGAATCCTTTCCCTTTTTGTCGGAGGATTTCGGTCCAGCTAGGACAAACACAATGCCCAGCAAGAATAGTATGGCGACAATGGTTTCAATCATAAACGTCCTAGGCAATACACGTCTGGATAGAATTAGAGCATGTCTAGTACTAATGAGGGTGTTTCGAATTTAATTTTTGGTTCACGGCGGATCGTAAGGCCCGCAAACCCACGCTGAACCGCGCGACATACGGGTCACCTCAATAAACGGATCTCGTCGCATTTCCGGTCTCAGTGAACCGCGGTTCACTGACGCTTTCTGGCTCATCGGTAGTACTGGTGATTTACCGAAACCGCGGGCCCGGGTTGCCCTCCAGCTTCAGGATCCGTCCTTCCCGGACCCGCCCCATGATTCCGCAGGCGGACGCACATTGCGTACAGGTGGATGCGTAATAGACGCCGACACCGGGGACCACGAAATCTTCCGCCTGGACATACGACTCGACCAGCTCGGCACCGGATTCGATGGAGGTATTGCCGCAGCCGGCGAGCGCCATCGTGATCCCGCCAAGACCTAAGATGTGCAAGAAATCCCGGCGGCTGACGCCACTGTCGCTCACAATGCCCTCACCAACGTGACGAGCATCAGAGGCCTGCGGTTACTCTCAGGTCCTCAGCAGGATTACCCCAGATCGGCGCGCCGTGTCGAGCCGCGGAATCGTCTCGGCAACACACCGACCATCGACATCGATCGGCAAACAAAGCCGCCACCTCCCGACTACCGTAGCGACCAAATACCCCAAGGTTCGGCGTTTCCGCACCGAAACTCATGGGCATAGTCATTTAGTCGCGGGTGGATTCCAGGGCGACCAGGCTGCCCCCGCCGCAGTCGCAGCCGCGTTCTGCACAAACCCAAGGCAATAGCAGTGTGGGCAGATCTCGGTATCGCCCGGATATAGCTTGCACTGGTTCACGTCAACGTCATTGTTCGGCTTATCCTTGTTGGGAAGGAAATTGATGCACACCGCGCAGTGCTTCGGGCCGTTCGGCTGGAGCTGGTACTTCAGCGCGGTCCGAACCGCCGAGTTCTGAGTAGCAAAGGCTCGCCCGGATAACCCGGCAAGCGGAACCACCGCGAGCGCCGTCATTCCGACCTTAATCACCTTTCGACGCGAATGTTTTGCGTGATTATCCATTGGAATCCACCCTCCCGATTGAAGCCTGCGGAGCCGTTCCGCCTACACCAGAGCCGAACGCAGACCCGCGCAATTAATTCCATCGTCTCTGTACAGATCCATTGCTATCCATTATATTATCATAATTACACTTTTTAAGGAAGTGAAACTTTGCGCACCGCAATAGAGCGGCGGATTGGCGTGCCCAATCGAATCCACCGACCGCACAAGCAGCTGACGCTCAACGTGCTAAAACAATTCAGATTGATTTTTGGCTCCGTCCGTCAGCACTTTCGGCAAATCGAAGAGAAGTGCGGAATATCCGGGTCGCAGCTGTGGATGCTGCATGAATTGCAAGACGCGCCGGGAATCGGTGTTTCCGAGCTTGCACTTCGCCTTTCGATCCATCAGACGACCTGCAGCCAATTGGTCGAGAAACTCGTGGCCCGCGGGTATGTCGTCAAGACACGATCGGATGAGGACCAGCGCCGCGTCGGTCTGACGATCACGAAGAGTGCCGCCAAAGTTCTCACAAATGCGCCGGGCCCCGCCGAAGGCTTGATTCCGGGGGCCTTGTTGGGTCTGTCAGAGGCGACGCTGCAATCGCTGGCGGCCAATCTCGGCCAACTGATCGACGGACTTCATTTGCAGGATGAACAGGCTGCTGAAAGGCCACTCGCCGATCTATGATTCTCCGGATGACATGGCACGATCTCACGCCCAATGCAAATAGCCGATGGTTGCGAAGTGCAAGGCTCCAATTAATGGCGAGTGCGTGCCGATCTCAGAGCTTGGTAATGTCGACGTCGCGCGTTTCGGGCAGGAAAATCATACCTATCACAAGGCTACCCGCCGCGATCACGACCGGGTACCAGAGCCCAGAGTAGATGTTCCCCGTCGAGGCTACGATGGCGAAGACAGTCGCTGGCAGGAAGCCGCCGAACCAGCCGTTGCCGATGTGATAGGGAAGCGAAAGGCCGCTGTAGCGGATCCTTGTCGGAAACAGTTCAACCAGCCAGGCGGCGATCGGTGCATACACCAGCGTCACGTAGATCACGAGGAGCGTCAACAGCAGTACCGTCATGACCCTGTTGATCTTGGCGGGATCCGCGCTCGCCGGGTAACCATGCTTGATGACGGCCGCCTTCAGGACCTTGGCGAAATCAGGTGCATCGGCTGCGATAGTCTCGTCGCCGATCTGGACCGAGGCCGTGGTGCCCGGTGGCGCCACCACGTTCCGGTAGTTGACCGACAGCTTGGCCAGACCAGATTTCACGGTGTCGCAGGAGCTCTTGAACTTCGCCGTGCCGACCGGGTTGAATTGAAAGGCGCATTCCCCCTGATCGGCCGTGACCGTAACTGGGGAGTTGGCGAGGGCCGCTTCCAGAGCGGGGTTCGCGAAATGCGTGATGGCCTGGAAGATCGGAAAGTAGGTCAACGCCGCGAGTACGAATCCGGCCATTATAATCGGTTTGCGGCCGATCTTGTCGGACAGCCAGCCGAACAGGATGAAGAACGGTGTGCCGAGCGCCAGCGCGATGGCGATCATGATCTGGGCCTCCGTCGGCTTGACGCTCAGGGTCGTGGTCAGGAAGAAAAGCGCATAGAACTGTCCGCCGTACCAGACAACCGCTTCGCCCGCCGTCGCGCCCAGGAGGGCCAGGATCGCAATCCGGGCGTAGCGCCAAGTGCCAAAGGCTTCCCTCAGCGGGGCTTTCGACCTTTTGCCCTCTTCCTTCATCCGCAGGAACATCGGCGATTCGTTGAGCTGCAGGCGGATCCACAGCGACACCGCCAGCAGGACAATGGAAACCAGGAACGGGACACGCCAGCCCCAGGCTGCGAAAGCGTCCTCCCCGAGGTAGGTGCGCACGCCGAGGACGAGCAGCAGCGCAACGAACAGACCCAACGTCGCCGTCGTCTGAATCCAGGAAGTGTAGAGCCCGCGTTTGCCGGCCGGCGCGTGCTCGGCGACATAGATCGCGGCGCCACCGTATTCGCCGCCAAGGGCCAGGCCCTGGAGCAGCCGCAGCGCAATCAGCAGGATCGGTGCTGCAATGCCCGCCTTTGCAAACGACGGCAGTACGCCGATCAGGAAGGTCCCCATGCCCATGCAGATGATCGTGACGATAAAGGTGTATTTGCGGCCGACGAGATCACCGATGTGCCCGAAGACGAGGGCGCCGAATGGACGCACCGCGAAGCCCGCGGCGAAGGCTAGCAGGGTGAAGATGAAGGCGGCCTGTGGTTCCACGCCCGAGAAGAACTGCTTTGCGAGGATCGTGGCGAGGGTGCCGTAGATGTAGAAATCGTACCACTCGAATACGGTTCCCACCGATGAGGCCAGGATGACTTTTCGCTCTTCGCCCGTCATCTTGTGGGCCTGGGGAATAGAGTTCGTCATTATCGTAGCCATATTGTGTTCCCCCGTCGCCGATCGTTTCTTTTAATCAGCAGGTTCGCCGCGCGGCCCGACCTTGTAGACCGGTCGGATACCGCGCGCCCTCTAAGCCGCCATTGCGCAGTAGTATACCGGGAGTGCTAGGGCTGGCCGCAAGAGCGATCCCATTAGACTTTGGTAGTACATGATGTGTCCGGTCTTTTTCGCGGCCGCCCCAAGACATGGCGATCGAACTGAAGCCTAAGAGCACGGGTCAATTGCCTTGGCTCGACATAATGTGGGTGCGCGTTGGGGTTCGGGGAACAACGGAACACAAAACGCCAGGGAAATCGTGGATCTCCGAGCCACGCTCGAAGCAGGTGGCCGGTTAGGCGCCCAAGCCAACAGTAACCCTTAAACACGGCTTTCTGTTCCAGTGAGCCCGAGATCCCAATTTATCGAAGAGCCCACCCTGTTGCGCGCTTGACCCTTGCCGTGGCTCTCGTGTGGTCATTGACGAAAGTTCGCGTGAAGGTCATCTTCCGGTACCAAATTGGTGCAGTATAGTTCGTAACCTCACGAAATTTTTTTACGTATTCCGAGCGTCTGATCGAGTGTGCGTGAATTAGCGTAGTTTTGAGGAGAAGTGCGTCATGTTAACGTTAACGCGTGACTATGCCGCTCAGGCTCGAACTGCGAGCGGCATCAACTTGGCTGTCGGATGTGCCGTATGAGCAGCGACATAAGTGTCTGTTCTGGCAAACGGTTCACTTGGCACTCGAATGCTTATGCAGCGCCCATCCCACCAATGCGCCGGCTGCCGCGCTCACGGGCACCACCGCCGTGTGCCACACAAGCACATGCAGCGCCTGGAAATTCGGGCAGTGAAGCTCCAGCATCGTCACGCCGGAGAGGCCCGCAAGCGCCCCTCCCGCAAGTCCCGCCGCAACGGGGTTCACCGCAAATCCGCGCCGGAGCAGCAACCAACTCATGCACGCTGCGGGGATGGCCAGGAGCAGGCCCGTCCGGAGACAAGCGATCCCCGCGGAGATGAAGTGGTCGGTGCGGTAGTCGCGGAACACCAGCGAAAACACACCCAGCAATGCCGCACTGCCAATTGTCAGAATGGAGCCCACACTCAACGGTTGACGGCTTCCGGGTATGAGTTGACTCACGAACTCCTTGCCCGACGTCCACACCAGGATTGCGAGGGTCGAAAAGATGAGCACGCGCTCCCAGAGACCCAGTTTTTCAAATCCGTAGAATCCGGTGCGAGCGGCCGCCGTCACCGCCACTGCGGCGCAGATCAGAGCCAATCCCGCGGTCGGCGCCCAGGTCGGCGGCAGTGGGCGCACCGGCCGCAACGACGAATTGAGCGAGTCGGCGATGCGTTTGAGCAACGCTGGGTCCACCTGGGAGGCAGCCCCCGATGTTTTTTGCAGGACCTTGTCGACATCCTCGTCAGTCATGATAGCCCCCGGCTTGACCCTCTCTTAGGTCCCAATGCGGTCATCCCGTCTCTGAGATTCCTATAAGCGCGATGCACTTTCTGCTTGACCGACCCAACGCTGCAGGAGGTGGCACGCGCGACCTCCTCCAACGACATTCCCGCCACCTTCATCATTCGAAGGATCTCTCGTTGGCTCTCCGACAGCGGTGCCAGGAGCGTTTCTAGATCCTCCCCGTGAGCCTCATCCGGCGGAAGCGTGGCCACCACGTCGGACACTTCCTCTAATGGGCGCTCGCGGGCGGTGGTGCGGCTCGCCCTGCGGTAGTGGTCGATACGCACGCGGCGCGCGATCGCGTAGAACCAGGGTAGCACCGGTTCGCTTGGACGATAGGTGTGCCGCACTCGGTGGATGCGCAGCCAGGTCTCCTGCAAGAGGTCGTCTGCATCGCTGCGCCTGGCGGACTGCGCCATAAAAAACCGATGAAGCTGCGGGCCGACGCACTCGACCAGCGCCGTGACCGCGGCGAAATCACCCGCCTGGTAGCGGGCCATCAGCGTGTTCAGATTGTCCCCGGAATTCAAAGGTATTCGCTGCGCGACGCGAGAAAGTTACGTTTTTGGTTCAGTTTGCATGTTTTTTCGGCTCACGGGTGCCGCGCCGTAACTTTCCGCCGGCCCGCAGCGAATACCTTCCCGTCAACTGCCCCTTTTTTCCCGAAATGTCCCCGGACTTGTGAGCTGGTGCAGGTTCAAGACTACACCACATTCCGGAGCACGCTGACCGGGAGCAGGCCATTTACATAGTTTCAATGAGGAGATCGCGATGAATTCTCGAAAATTAAACAGATTCCCCGTGGGTCGTGCTGTCGGCGTGCTGGCGGCCACATTGCTTGCGACCGCCGTGGCGGCTGCCCAAGATTCTGAGCGCTCAGTATTCGTATTGACGAGCACGAATAATACCAGCGCCAACGAAGTCGCCGTGTTCAAGCTCGAAACGGCTGGAGCGCCCGTGCTGTCGCTGGTGGATATGTTGCCGACACAAGGCAAGGGCGGCGCGAGCGGCAACGCCGGGATTCTGCAGTTCAAGGACGATCTCGGAGCCGTGGGAAACTACGGCTCAAACACCGTCAGCCGGATCGCACGGCATCAAGACTTCATGAATATCGAAGGAACGATAGGTTTGGCACCCGGTTGTGTGAAGCCCGATTCTGTCGCGCTGACGAGGGACCACCTCTTTGTGGTAGGCACGAATTGCGCGGAGAGTCATGCTTGGCCCTCAGGCCAGACGGATGGCGCCGTCGTCGCGCTCACCGATCCGTCGGCCGCGCAGATCGCGGTCGGCAAGGACTGGGCGGCCGTCACCATGACCTCGGGATCCCTCCTGCAGCTCCCACTCAGTGGGGATGCGGTGCTCAGTGGGTCAAGTGCCGCCGTCGCGCTCCCGAGCACAGCCGATAATACCCCACTCGGGGCCGCATTCTGGGACGATGTCCTGGGATTTACGCCGGCCCACAGTGCCGACAGCTTCGCTATCGTGAACAAGAGTCGGCACGTCTTCCCGATTGCCGGACCGGCTCCGTCGTATCCCACCAACGCCCCTTGTTGGGTGGCCAAGGGACCGGGGAACATCTGGTATACGGGCAACTCTCCTGGCCAGGCCATCTCGATCTTCCTGACCGACGGCCAGGGCGGAGTGTTCTACAAGTCGATACCCCTGCCAGGGTCGCCGAGCGACATCACGGTGTCCGCGGATAAGAGGTGGCTCGCGGTCATCTATAGTGCCGGCGGCAGCGCCTACGTTGCGGTATTTGCGATCGACGCTTATGGCGACCTCACTCCTGCGGCGACATCAACCGCGATCGGTGTCGCCAGCTTCAGCGGAGTAGCGATCAGCGAGTGATGATCTCGTTGGTTTTGATATTGCCCGGCGGGCGTTGTCCGCCGGGCGAGAACTTGGGTCACTCCTCTTGCGGAATGGAATGAGTGGCTGCCGCAGCGGTATTTGGCACGCCTTGTGGTCGAAGTGGTTGACGAATCGGACTTGTCGGAACTGGTCAAAGCTTACCGCGGCACCGGATCGGCGACTCAGCACGGTTGACCCGCCGTACCATGTACAGCAATACGCCGCCTCAATATGTGGGTACAGTCCGGGCCCGTCAACGGAAGACCGAAATAATTGCCCTGTCCGAACGGACAATCGCCGTCTTGCAGGAACGCGAGTTGTTCGGGCGTCTCGACGCCTTCTGCCACGACCCGTATATTCAAATTCTTACCCATGTCGATCAGCGTGCGGACAATGCATGCGTCGTCCGCATTCGTGGTAACGCTGCGCACGAAAGACCGATCGATCTTCAACGTGTCGATCGGAAAGCGTCGCAGATGGCTCAGGCTGGAATAACCTGTGCCAAAATCATCGAGGGCTATCCTTACGCCTAGCTGCTTGAGATCGTTAAGCACCGCCGTGGTAGATATCGAATCCTGCATCAGGAAAGTCTCTGTCAACTCGAGTTCCAGGTAGCGCGCCTCTAACCCGGTATCTGCGAGCGTCGCGCGAACCCCGTCAAGGAAGGTCTTTGCGCGCAATTCCACGGCAGAGATGTTGACCGACACGGGAACCGGCACGAGTCCGATCTCCTGCCACGCCTGCGCCTGGTGACAGGCCTCCGCCAACACCCACCGACCGATGGGGACGATGAGTCCACTCTCTTCGGCGATCGGAATGAATTCGGCGGGGGATATGAGTCCCAATTCGGGATGTAGCCAGCGAATAAGCGCCTCGACGCCGATGATCTGACCGGTCCTCAGATTGACGTTGGGTTGGAAATGCAGCCTCAGCTCCTGTCGCTCCAGAGCGTGGCGCACGTCGTTTTCGACCGATTGCCGCTGAAGGGCGCGCGCGTTCAGATCGCGCTTGAAACATTGCCGGTTATCGCGGCCATTATCCTTGGCGTCATACATGGCGAAATCGGCGTGCCTTATCAAGGTCTCGCAGTCCGTGCCGTCCTCCGGATACGTCACGATACCGATGCTAGCGGTCACATGCAGATCATGTTCGTCGATGCGATACGGGACGCGCAGAACCTGGAGCATCTTCTCCGCGCACACCACCGCGTCCTGGGGATGCGCCACCTCGGGAAGCAGTATCACGAATTCGTCGCCGCCCTGGCGGCTCACGGTATCGGAGGCGCGTACGCACCCGAGTAGCCGCTGTGCAATCGACTGCAGAAGGCGATCGCCGATCACATGTCCCACCGAATCGTTGATGTGCTTGAAGCGATCGACGTCGAGAAATAACACCGCCAATTGCCGCTGGTAACGTACTGCCAGCGTCAGCGCCTCGGTCAGGCGGTCATTCAACAGGAGGCGATTGGGTAAATCAGTCAAACTATCGTGCTGTGCCAAGTGAGATATTTTCTGAACCGCGGCGCGTGCGGCGCTCACGTCGTGAAACACCATGACGGCTCCGGTGACCTGTCCATTGCGGTCATGGATGGGCGCGGTCGAGTCTTCAATGGCGAATTCGCTCCCATCGCGGCGAATCAGAATGCAGTGCGGCGAGAGGGCAACCGTCTTATTCTCCCGAATTGCGAATGCCATGGGGTTGCAAGCTTCTTTGCGAGTCACTCCGTCAATGATGCGCATTACCTCCTTGACAGGGCGACCAGCCGCCTCTTGCCGCGACCATCCGGTCAAGCTTTCCGCCACGATATTGAGATAGGTCACGTTAACTGACACATCCGTACTCACCACCGCGTCGCCGATGGAATTGAGTGTCACCTGGGCGCGCTCCTTCTCTTCGAATAGAGCCTCCGTATTCGCGGCACGTTCGATCATGCGGTCGACAACTTTCGGCAATAAATATGCGTCCAGGCGATCCTTCAAGAGGTATTCATTTGCTCCGCGTTGTACCGCCAATTTCGCGATGTCTTCATCCTGCACAGTAGTAAGAATGAGGATCGGAATCCGCGGAGCTGCCCGAAGGAGCCGAGCGAACGCCTCTATCCCGCTGCTGTCCGGCAGCGAAAGGTCCACCAAGACTGCCGCGATGCGGTCTAAATCGTGACTTTCTCGCGCCACTTTCTTTGCCAGCACTTTAAGGCCGGCGGAGCAATGTCGGACCCACACCACTCGGAACGACCCATCACGCGAATGGATCAGGGCATCTCGAACCGCACTGGCATCGATAGCGTCATTTTGAACAAGAAGTACGTTTTGCAATGTTCAATCCTGCGCGGTACAGTCCATGTGACTAAATCTACGCAGGATTTTGCGGGGACGACTGTACGGTAACGAACATTCGCCCGCGTGAATGACAGTTTTGTGATGTAGCGCACAGTTTAGTCAGTTCGCGGAATTACATCACACGAACAACCGCCAAATCCATCGTTCGCTTCGTGTCGGGTATGTCCCTAATCCCGCATCGGGGAAACCATTTGGTGAGATTGACTCTCGAGTCGAACGAAGGAACTCGTCACCTCCATCGCAGGTTCTTGTTGTGCATCGTCCACTGCACCGCTGCGGCCGCTCTACGCGCTAATCTTTCCCGCTATCCATTTAGGAGAGAGTAACCGGATCCTGGGGGTTGGCGATTACTTGAATGCCATCGCCTGCGACTTGCCGATGCAACTTGTGTCGAGAAACCGAATCCGCTCGAGATAAAAGCCGACCACATTGCTCAGTGAGGGGCCGCCGTAACGCGCCATACTGTGTTTCCCACATCATCCGCAATCAGCAACGCACCGTCCTGATCCTGGGTAAGTCCCACCGGCGCGCCGAACAGCTTTTTCTCGTCGGGCGAATAGAATCCGGAAACGACAGTCTCCGGTTTCCCGACCGGCTTGCCTTGCTGAAACGCGACGTGCACCACTTCGTAGCCGCTTAAGGGTTAGCGGTCCCAGCTGCCGTGCTCACTGATAAACGCTCCTCCCCGATACTTCTCTGGCAGAGCATTCTTTTCGGAGAACCACAACCCGAGCGGGGCAACATGCGAGCCGATCGCGTAATCCGGCACGATCGCCTTCGCGACCA
>Ga0182015_10004444_pt1 | contig 15119 bp, 13 predicted proteins | sample 712P3MmetaG_FD_120478 | JGI IMG/M metagenome (GOLD analysis project Ga0182015, IMG submission 120478) | Permafrost microbial communities from Stordalen Mire, Sweden - 712P3M metaG | ecosystem: Environmental > Terrestrial > Soil > Wetlands > Permafrost | place: Sweden: Stordalen | collected...
CGCGTGGCATTGCGCGCGTCAACCACCAGCTGCGAGGCTTCGACGATCCCCGCGTAATCGTAAACCGAATGATCGGTCGCGATCAGCACGCAATCGTAGCTGCCCAGCACGTTGGCATCGATCTTCACAGAGCGCTTGCCCTCGTAATCATAACGCCGCATCTTGTGCAGCTCGGGAAAATACGGATCGTTGTAATCCGGTTTCGCGCCTCGTTCCGCGAGCAGCTCCAAAATTTTCAGCGAAGGCGATTCGCGCAGGTCGTCCACATCTTTTTTGTACGCGACTCCCAAGACCAGGATGCGCGCGCCGTTCAAAGCTTTGCTGCGCTCGTTCAGCGCTTTGCCCACCGCTTCCACCACGTGTTCGGGCATCGCAGCATTGATTTCGCCGGCCAGCTCGATGAAGCGCGTCGCGAAATCGAATTCCTTGGCCTTCCACGAAAGGTAGAACGGATCCACCGGAATACAATGGCCGCCCAGGCCGGGTCCCGGGTAAAACGGCATGAAACCGAACGGCTTGGTGGCCGCCGCGTCGATCACTTCCCAGACGTCCATGCCCATGCGCTGGCAAAGCAGCTTAAGTTCGTTCACCAGCGCGATATTCACGCAGCGGAAAATGTTTTCGAGCAGCTTGGTCATTTCCGCCGCGCGCGTCGAACTCACCGCCACCACGCGCGAAACGATCTGCCCGTAGAGCGCCTGCGCCGCGCGGCTGCTGGCCGCGTTCACGCCGCCGACGACTTTCGGAATTTGCGCCAAGCTGAAATGCCGATTACCCGGATCTTCGCGCTCCGGCGAAAACGCCAGAAAGAAATCCGAGGGTTTTTCCACGCCCGCGGCATCCGACGGGCATCGCAGTCCGGCTTCGGACAAGATCGGCAGCACGAGTTCCTCGGTGGTTCCGGGATAGGTGGTCGATTCCAGCACCACCAATTGGCCGCGCGTCAACGTCGCGGCGATGGCCCGTGCCGTCTGCTCGACGTAGCGCAGGTCGGGCTCGCGGCGTTCGTCCAGAGGCGTCGGCACGCAAATCAGGATCGCGTCCATCAGCGCCAACTGCGAAAAATCCGAAGTCGCGCCGAAGTGGCGCGAGCGCACGTATTGCTGAATTTTTACGGTGGGCACGTGACCGATGTAGCTTTGGCCGCGGTTGAGCGTGTCCACTTTTTTTTGATCCAAATCGAATCCGGTCACGCGATGACCAACTTCCGCGAAGCGCAGTCCGAGCGGCAGCCCCACGTATCCGCAGCCGACGATGCCAACGCGCAACTGCGCTCCCTTGAAAAATTCCGGTTTGCGATCCACGGCCATTGCGGCGATTTCCTCCCGCTGAGCGGACTTGCGAATATAGCAACTTCCACGGCGCGCCCCTAGCACGCTTCGCGCTTACATTTTCCGGCGGCCGGCCGCGCCGGCGCCGGGCACGGCGATCAGGGATTCTCGGCGCGCTTCTGATAGCAGAGTAGGATCAGATCCGCCCGCCGCCGCACTCCAAATTTGCTGAGAAGATTGGAGACGTGGAATTTTACGGTGCGTTCGGAGATGTTCAGGTGATTGGCGATTTCTTTGTTGGCCTGATTTTCGAGCAAATCGTCCAGAACCTCTTGTTCGCGCCGGCTCAAATCGCTGTAGCCTTCCGCCTTGATGCGGCGGCTGGCGCTCCCGCTCAATACCGATTCCACAAATCCGGCCAGCACTCCGCGCGGCACCCAGAAGCCTCCGCCATTTACTTGCGACACAGCGTTCCCCAATTGTTCCCGCGCTTCGGCGTAGGTCAATAGGCCCTTGGCTCCCAGGCGCAACAGCGAATGGCCCTCCTGCGCGCTGAATTTTTCGGCGACCACGATGACGCGCGCGGACGGATATTTTTCCAGAATATTCGCCAGCAGCGCGCCGGTGGCTGGGCGCGCCATGTTGGCGTCCACGATGTAGACGAGCGCCCGTGGCATGCTCAGCTTTCTGAGGTCTGGCCCGAGCGTAGAATCCAGAGTGCGTGGGATGAGGTTGAACGCGGGAGCGGCGAGAACGCGCTCGAATTCCGTGAGCACCAGCGGATGCGCGGAGAGCAAACACACTGCTAAGGTCCGCACGCGTGGTGTCTGGCTCACAATTTCGAGCGTATACGAATCGCCGGAGCCGGGCAAGGAAACCCGCAGTTCGTAGTGACATTCCGGTAACGCACCTGTTTCGTGTTGGCGCACCTGTTGCCCGTTGGGACAACGCGACTCACGCGAACGCATTTCTGGGCGGAGCCTTCCGGCACACTTTCTTGGTGACCGCCAACAATCGCGCGCGCCGTTACCCGCGGCTGGGACTTCCGAAAGGCATGCTCGTGGCGTGGCAGTGCAGCGGGGCGCGGACGGTTTCGCGCATTTCGACCATCGGGCGCGGCGGAATTTTCATCGCCACCGGAACTCCAGCGCGCCTTGGCGAAATCGTGCGCATCGCGTTTGACGCTCCTCCCGGCGTAGTGCGCGCATTGGGATTGGTGCGGGATTCAAAGCCGGGCTGCGGTATGGGGATCGAATTTACGGCGATGTCTCCCGAGGGGCGCGCAAGCCTGGATGTTCTGTTGCATCGGCTGCTTCAATAGCGTCGCGATAGGCTCCGTCCCCAAATGGTGACGGTGGCTGAGAATTAGATGGATCCGTTTCGCCTCCTCCCAATAGCCTAGCGAAGGTTTGCTCGGAACGCCGCTGCTCATAAACGGAAACGGATTTCCGTCCCGCGGTACCAGGCCGCGGCGGGCGCCGTAGGCCCAGCCGCGAGTCCTCTAAAGTCCTTCGAGTACGTCGTTTACGGCCCGCCGCGTGGTGTGGAAAAACTGCTTCCATTGAATCTCTATGCAATCGCTGGCAACCAAAGTGCACAACTGTTGCCTGGGGGATGTTGCAGTTCATTTCTAAGATTTCACACCAGGGGAAGCTGTAACTTCGCACACACATGGCTGAAGCCGGAGTCGCCAAAGGTTTATTCACGCCGCGGGTGGAGCAATTGCCCCCGGAAAGAATTATTTTCGGCCGCTCGGCGGCGATGCTTGCCGTGCGGCAGAAAGTCGATCGAATTGCCGCGACCAGCGTTCCGGTTCTTATTCAGGGCGATAGCGGCACGGGCAAAGGGATACTGGCGCGCTACATTCACGAGCGCTCGGCAGCAGTGGGCGGCGCGTTCATCAAGGTAAATTGCGCGGCGATTCCCGGCACGTTGCTCGAGAGCGAACTTTTCGGCTACGAGAAGGGCGCGTTCACCGGCGCCTACGCCACCAAACCTGGCCGCGCCGAACAGGCCGATGGCGGCACGCTTTTTCTGGACGGCATTGACGAGATCGATCGTTCGCTGCAAGCCAAGCTTCTGCAATTGCTGCAAGACGGCCAATTCACGCGCATCGGCGGACAGGAAGACCGGCGCGTGAACGTGCGCGCGTTGTGCGCGACGCATCGGCTGCTGGAACGCGAAATCGAAGCGGGCCGTTTTCGCCAGGATCTTTTTTACCGCATCAACGTGGTCAATTTGCAATTGCCGCCGTTGCGGGCGCGCCGCGAAGACGTACTCGACCTGGCGCACTATTTCCTGGAGCTGCACCAGCGCCGCCACAACACGCAGGTACGCCCGTTCTCCGGCGCGATTCTGCAATTGCTCTCCAGGCATTCGTGGCCGGGCAACATCCGTGAGCTCGAAAATCTGGTGGAGCGCTACGTGATCATCGGCACGGACGACGCCGTAACCACAGAGCTCCTTCATTGGGAACAGACCCACCTGACTTCGGAATTGCCGTCGGAAGGCCCGATTCATTTGAAGAAAATCACGCGTCAGGCTGTGCACGACCTGGAGAAGAAAATCATCTTGCGCGTGCTGGAAGCCAACCGCTGGAACCGCAAGCGAGCTGCGAGTGAGCTCAAGATCAGCTATCGGGCGCTTCTCTACAAAATCCGGCAAGCGGGCCTGCCGCCGAAGCGATCGATGCGACGCAAGGGCGGACCCATTCTGGGTACGGCGCCCACGGGTACACACGGTATTTTAGGCGAATAAACCCTACGCATTTCGCTGCCAGATCCAACTCGTAAACCTAAGGGAAACATGAGTTTATCCGCGCGGTCTGGCGCTTCCGCAGCAGGGAAATATTTTTCCACATTGTGTAATCGCAGTGGAGCGGAAGAGGAGGCCGACGGGCTAGCCACTTTCATCCTGGTCTGGCATGTAAATGAAAGAAAACACAACACTTGCTTAGTATTTGGCGACCTGTTGGCGGCGTGCCCGAGGGTGGTCACCGCCTTGCTTCTATAGATATCGGTTCCCGACTGATCTCGAATCCCTCATGAAAGCTCTTGACCAAGTTCCGATCGCCAATCTGGCGCCGCCGAAAGCGGCGGGTCAAAGCTACTTTGTCGGCGCTGCAAGCCCGGCGATGCGCTTGATCGAGCGAACTATTGCCGACCTCGCACCCACGAATATTCCGGTGCTTCTGGTTGGGGAGAGCGGCACAGGCAAGGAAATCGTTGCCCTTGAGCTGCATCGCCTTTCGCGGCGCAGCCATCTGGCGTTTGTGAAGTGCCGGTGCGGCGCGATGACGCAGCAAAGTCTGCGCGCGTGCTTGCAGAGCGGCGCCGGCGGCGCGGCCGGAATGGACGGCTCCGCGTGCGGCACGCTCCTGCTGGATGAGCCCACGCAGCTCGGCCCGGAATCCTGGGCGCCGCTGCTGCATCTTCTGCCCGACGGCGACGCTGGCGCGCTTGAGCCGGCGTGCGGGGCGCGATTGATTACCGCGACGAGCCACAACATCGAAGAAGAAATGCGCAATGGCCATTTCCTGCGCGAACTCTACTATCGTTTGAATGGCGTGACGCTGCGCTTGCCGCCGCTGCACTCACGCAAAGAAGACATCGCCGGTCTGATGGATTTTTTTCTGAAAAAATATTCCGCGCTGTTCGACAAGTCCGAGCCTTTGCTGGACGACGGCGCGTGGGATTTGCTACTGCGGCACACCTGGCCCGGGAACGTGCGGGAGCTCGAGAACGTCGCGCGAAAAATCGTCGCGCTGGGCGACGCGGAACTGGCACTGGCTGACCTGGAAGCCGGCCTGAACGCGGTTGAGCCGGTTAAGGTGATTGTGGCAAGTACCGCGGGAAACCGGGCATCGGGCTTGCGTCCGCTCAAAGAGGCGTCTCGCGAGGCGTCGCGCCATGCCGAACGGGAGTTGATTTCCCGGGCGCTGGACCGCACCCATTGGAATCGCAAGCGCACTGCGCGAGAATTGCAGATCAGTTACAAAGCGCTGCTGTATAAACTGAAGCAGCTGGGCTTGAGCGATCGAGAGAGCGAATAACTGAATTCGAGGAGAAAAGAGATGAAGGCACTTACGCATTTGCGCAATTCGCTTCGTGCGGACGGTCAAAGCAGCGCGCTCCGCGCTCTTGGATTATTGGTCGCGGCGTTGCTGCTGGCGGCCGCGCCGCTGGCCGCTCAGGACCAAACGCCGGCGAAGGGCCAATCGAGCGCGCCGGCCAGTTCCGACGCTTCGGCCACGCCCGCTCCGGCGGCCGCCGCGGACCCGAATTACGTGATCGGCGCGGACGACGTGCTGGATATCAGTGTGTGGAAAGAGCCGGACGTCTCCCGCGTAGTGCCGGTCCGCCCCGACGGCAAAATTTCCCTGCCGCTGGTTAACGACGTTCAGGCGGTTGGCGTGACGCCGAGCGAACTCGCGGCGACGATCACGGCGGACCTAAAAAAGTACGTGAACGATCCGCAAGTGACAGTCATCGTTACCCAGATCAATAGCCGGCGGGTGTACTTGGTCGGAGAAGTGGCCCGCCCGGGCGCATTTCCGCTGCTGCCGGACATGACGGTCTTGCAGGCGCTGGCGTCGGCCGGCGGATTCACGACGTATGCAAACACCAAGAAAATTCATATCTTGCGCATGGTCAACGGCCATCAAATTGTGTTTCCGTTTGAATACCACGACGTCCTGGATGGGAAGAAAATTTCGGAGAATATCACGCTGTTGCCGGGCGATGAAATCGTTGTTCCGTAGGGGGTAGAGATTTATGAAGTCCATTCGTCTCGCCGGAATTGTTCTCGTCGCGTGCTTGTTCGCGCCGTTCGCGTGGTGCCAACAGTCGCCGGCGGATCCGACCACCACCGGTCAGAGCAATAACACGCCCACGGCTCCGGATCAGCCGCTGCCGCCCAATACCTCTTCGTCCGGGAGCGTGAATGACGCCGGTGCCGTGCCCGCCGGGCGATCGCTTCTTGGCGCGGGTCCGCAGGATTCGGGCGAGGGACCGTCGCAGCCGCTTTCCGGCGCCGAGAATGTTGGGTTAGCCGCGGGCGCGCAGGCCGCCAATTTTTTCGACGCCAGCGCGCTGGCGTCGGGCGCCGGCGATAGCGCTCTCCTAAACTCGCAGGGCAATCTTACCTGGGGTGCGAACGAAGTTTTCGGGGGCGGTCTTACACTGAATCGAGCCTGGAGCGCTGGCCGCTTTTCGTTGTCCTATTCCGGCGGAGCCGTGCTCTACCAACCCAGCAAGTTTTACCCCGATTCGATGTTTCACAGTCTTTCTTTGACGCAAGAGTTCGAGTGGAAGCGTTTAACGCTTCGCCTGCTGGACCAATTCTCCTACTCACCCACGTCGCTCTACGGCGGCGCCGGCGCGGGCGGCCCAGGCCTGTTGTCCGAAACCGGCAGTGGAGCCAGTACAATCAACCCCACCTACACTTCCAACAATTCGATTCTGACTGGCCAGACGCGTGAGTTTAACAATACGGCCATTGGGGAAATTCAATACAACTTATCGCGGCGATCCTCGGTGACCGCCACGGGATCGTATGGCCTGCTCGATTATGAAGGGGCCGGTTATATCAGCGATCACTACTACGTCGCCGGTGCCGGATTCAACTACTCGTTCACGCCCAAGGATACGCTGGCAGTGACGTACACGTTCAACCAGACCCAATATTCGGGCACGCCGCAAAGAACCGAAATTCAGCAAGCCACTATGGAATATTCTCACCAGATTAGCGGCCGCATGGTGTTTGAGGTCGGAGCGGGCCCTGAGTTCTACGAGTTTCACGGCTACACGCCGCCCGCCGGCAATGAGCTTAGCTGGACCGCGAACGTCGGGCTGCAATACCAGATGCGTCGCACGAGCCTTGGCGCGACGTATTCGCGAGGCTCGAACGCTGGATCAGGAGTCTTCTTCGGTTCAAGCAGCCAGAACGTCAGCGGAAGTGTGACCCACCAATTTTCACGATTTCTGACGGGAGTGGTAAATGCCGGGTATTCGTTCAACAGCGAATTGGTGAACGTGCCCGGAGCCGCGAGCGAATACCACAATTGGTATGCCGGAGCGACTCTTGGCCGCCAATTCGGTGCACACGCGCGGGTGAGCTTCAATTACGGGGCGCTGCAACAGCCTTCAAACGGCGTCTGTCCGGTGGCGAGCTGCGGTACGAACCAACTCACCCAGACCGTAGGCGTCTCCCTGGACCTGCACATTCGCCCTATTGGTTCGCCCGAGTGACGTTCAGCGCGAATCGCAAGCGGCCTACCGCGCGCCGATGCTCGATCGCATCGCTTCAGCCAAATAAGTTGTAGCGCAGAATGCACCAGAGCGTGCGGAAGCCGTCTTTCCACGTGATTTTCTTGCCGTCCGCATAGGTGCGGCCGGAATAAGAAATCGGCACCTCGTAAATGCGCCACTTGCCTTTGGCGACTTTGGCCGTAACCTCCGGCTCGAATCCGAATCGGTCCGACTTCAATTCCATTCCTTCGATTACCTCGCGCCGGAACACCTTGTAACAAGTCTCCATGTCGGTCAGCTTCAAGTTCGTCATGATGTCGGAAAGCAGCGTCAAAAATTTATTGCCAACGTAATGCCAGAAGTAGTGCACTCGTTGCGGTCCGCTGAGAAAGCGTGAGCCGTAGACGACGTCGGCGCGCCCATCGAGGATCGGAGCGAGCAAATTCCCATACTCCCTCGGATCGTATTCGAGATCGGCGTCCTGCACGATTAGGATTTCGCCGGTCGCGGCCTTAAATCCGCGGCGCAGCGCTGCGCCCTTACCGCGGTTGCGCTCCTGGAAGAGGAAGTGGATATTGGCAAGATCGAGGCTCGCAGCACCGTCTTGCACGGATGCGGTGGATTTTCCAGCAGACTGTTCGCGGCTCAGCGATTCGAGCAGCTGGCGCGTCCCGTCGGTCGAACCATCGTCGATGACGATGATTTCCTTCTCGATCGGGGCGGCTTGCACGCGCAGCAATACCTGCTCCACGAATGCGCGCTCGTTGTACACCGGGATGACGACAGATACCGTCATGGGGAGACCGTCTCCGAAGCGAACTCGAACCTCTTGGGTCCGCGGGTCACGCCGACTGTTTCAAGCGCAACATCATGTGGGAGCGTGCGCACGAACGCAATCGCTTTGCCGCATCGCGCGTCGTCGTCGTTACGTGGGGCTTGGGCGTGCGCTCAATCGCGCGGCGGGTCTGCGGGGCCGGACGGACCGGGCAATGCGGGATAGCGGCCAGCGAGGCTGTTCCACCGGATCACGGCCAGCTCGGCGAGCATGCGCAAACCATCCGCGGCGACGTGCACCCGCGTCGCGGGATCGTGCGCCCAGCGCACCGGCACTTCCGTAACGCTCAGGCCGTGGCGCCGGGCCAGGAATAGCAACTCCGGATCGAAGCCGAAACGCTCGATGCGTTGTTGCTCGAAAAGAATGCGCGTGCGCTCGCGGCGAAACGCTTTGAATCCACATTGCGTGTCCAGGAACGGCACGCCCGTAAAGTTGCGAACCGCCCAATTGAATGCCCGCCCAGCCGACTCCCTGGTCCCGGATTGGTGCAATTCGATCAGGCTTCGATTCAGCGCTCGGGAGCCGATGGCCACGTCAAAATCTTTAAGCGCCGCAAGCAGTTTATCGGCTTCGTCGATGGGCGCCGAAAGATCCGCGTCCGTGAAAAGCGCGATATTTCCCTGGGCCTCGAGCATGCCGTGGCGCACGCTGAAACCTTTGCCGCGATTGCCCGGGTTTGAGATCAATCGCAGATTCAGCGCACGCGTTTGCCAGCTTTGGACCACTTGTTTGGTTGAATCGCTTGAGCCGTCATCGACGACGAGGATTTCGGAAGTGTACGATCGCGCGGCGAGATATCTTTCGAGCCGCTCGAAAGTTTGCGGCAGGCGTTTCTCTTCATTGTAGGCGGGGATGATTACAGAGAGATCGGGCGGCGCTGCGCCGGTTCCGGACACGGAACGGAGGATATCAGAATCACGAGGAGAAAAATATGTTGGAGGAACGCGCCAGGAGCTAGGCGCTGCGGGGCTCGTTGCGGATGATTTCGTAGCGCTCGATCACCGCGGCCACGCCCACTCGCGTGGACCCAATTTCGGGCCGCCGTTCGACGCGCACCACTTTGCCCATGGCGCGGATGAAAACTTCGGAACCGCTTGTGACTTCGGCGGGCAACGTCAGCGTGATATCCAGTTCGGTGCCGGAGTTCAGATTATCGTCCAGTGTGAAATAGACGCCGCGCGTGGAAATGTCCCGCGTCTTGCCATTGCGTGCGGAAATCTCTCGCTGTTCAATTGGAAGCCGGATCATGACCGGTAGTGAAAGGTCGTATCGTCGAGCCGTACGTCTATCGGTCATCATTCCCCCGAGCCACCCTGCGGAGGCGGCGAGTGCGCCCCCGCTCCTTCAAGGAGCACTTGCCATTCCAAACCGTGGCCGTAGCGCGAGAATCTCCTCCGACAGCGCCCGGCTCCTCGATTTCGCCAGGCGTTCCGACGGAGCTTTTCTCTACAGTAAGCACCTTACAATCAGTGCTTTATAGCGACCTTGCGCCGGCGGTGTTTTGGTCGCCTTCCAAACGCTCACACGCTCGAGAGTCGAGCTCTCTTGGGTGTGGGTTTAGGCCCTGAGCCTAGGGTAAACACTAGGCCCCAGTCGCAACCGCGGTGCCCTGAATAGGCAATGGGTTGCACCTTTTGTAGCTGGGCCTATTCCCGATGTCCGGCCGGGACGACCGGTATTTTGGGCAGCGCGGCGTCTGCCGGGGCAGCCGCGGTACTTCGGCCCGAACGTCCGGTATCCAAATTGAACTGCCGGATTTTGTAGAGCAGCGCCTTGTAACTGATACCGAGCATCTTGGCCGCGTCCTTGCGGCACCAATGAGTTTTCTGCAACGCGTCGGCTATGGCTTCCATTTCCGCTTCGTCTTTCAAGCCGCGCACCAACGCTTTCAAACCTTGTGCGCGCGCGGGAACCGGCTCGTCGCGCGGAGCCGTGCGCTGTTGCGTGGCCGACATTTCCAGCAATTCGCGCAGGCCGCCTTCGTCGTCTTCGAGAATCACGTAGCGCTTCACGAAATTTTCGAGCTCGCGCAAATTTCCCGGCCAGGGATAGCGCACGGCGGCTTCAATCAGATATTCAGACGGCGCCGGCGGTTCCTTTTGAAATTTCGCGCTGTACTTTTCAAGGAAATGCCGGAACAGCAGGGGGATCTCCGAGGTGCGTTCGCGCAGCGGCGGCACGTTGATGGAAAGCACGTTCAGCCGGTAGTAGAGGTCTTCGCGCAGGCGGCCGGACTTCATGGCTTCCTGCACTTCCATGTTGGTGGCGGCCAGCACGCGCACGTCGACTTCGATCAGATGGCGCCCACCCAGGCGCGAATATTGATGATCCTGCAAAACGTGCAGCAACTTCGCCTGCAGGTGCGGACTCATCTCCGCGATTTCGTCCAGGAAAATCGTTCCCTTGTTGGCTTGCTCAAACTTTCCGGGTTTCGAGCGCACGGCGCCCGTAAACGCGCCTTGCTCGTAACCGAACAGCTCGGATTCCAATAGCTCGCCGGGCAGCGCCGCGCAGTTCACCTTGATGAAAGGCTGCGTGCGCCGATTCGAGCGCATATGAATCATGCGCGAAACCACTTCCTTGCCCACGCCGCTTTCGCCGCAGATGAATACCGGCACGTCCACCGGAGCAATCTGCAGCACTTGTTGCCGGATGCGGATCATCTGCGGGCTGGCGGCCAGAAAACACATGTCTTCGGTAAGCTGATCGCAGTATTCGCTGAGCGCCTTGTTCTCCGCGCGCAGCTCGCGCTTCTGGCGGCATTTCAGCATGGCCACGTCGAGCTCGCTCTTCTCGAACGGCTTGGTGAGGTAGTCCAGCGCGCCCAGGCGAATCGCTTCGACGACGGTGCCCACTTCATTCGAGCAGGAAAGCATGATCACGCTCAGCGTGCGGTCTACGTTCATGATTTCGCGCAACGCGTCCAAGCCGTTCATCTCCGGCATGAGCACGTCCAGAATGATGAAATTCGGCCGTTTCCCGGACTTCAGCAATTCAATCGCTTCCGCGCCGGAGCCGATCGTTTCGACTTCGTAGCCGTCCACTTCGAGCAGAGTTTGCAGATATTTGCGTATGCTCGGTTCGTCGTCGACCACCAGGATTCTTTCTCGTTGAGCCATTTCTTTTCCTTCCTTGGAATTGCCGAAATTCGATTCTACGCGTTATCCAGCGGCAGCAGAAAAGTGAACGTGCAGCCGCGGCGCGGCTCGCTATCCACCCAGATTTTCCCGCGATGCGCCTGCACCAAACGCTTGGCGATCGCCAATCCCAGTCCCATCCCGGATGAGGAGCGGTCCACGCGCACGAAATCTTCGAAAATTTCCTGGTGATGCTCGGCGGCAATTCCCGGACCGGTGTCGGAGACGGCCACGCGCACGCTGTTGGGCTTCTGGTTCCGTTCGGAACGCCGCTCTTTCGCCGGAAGTTCTTCCGCGGCGCGACGCTCCCAAAAATGCGGCTCGCCTCGCAGCGTTACCGTGCCGCCCGCCGGCGTGTGCTTCAATGCGTTGTCCAGCAGATTGGCCACGGTCTGCTGCACCTTCTGGTAGTCGAACGCCAATGCCGGCATTTCCGGAGAAAGAAACACTTCCAGACGGACGTTCTTGCGCACGAACGCTTCGCGCCAGCGCGTTTCGATCTCCGTTAAGCAATCGCGCAGATCGTTCTCGCGCAAGTGCATCACCAGCTTGCCGCTTTCGAGCGCCGAATAGTTCAGGAACATCGAAACCAGGCGCACCAGACGCTCGCAACTCTCCTTCGATTCCTGCAGGATGTCCTGTTGCTTTGCGGTTAGTTTGCCCAGCGAGCCCGAGAGCAGAAGATCGTAGTATCCCTTGATCACCGCCAGCGGCGTTTTCAGTTCGTGCGCGGCCGATGCAAGAAACACGGTCTTCTGCCGATTCACTTCCTGCAAGCGAAGATACGCCGCCAGAAGATTTCGATAGGTGATCTCGCGCTCTTGCAAAAGTTCCTGCACCGTCCGCTGCATTTCGGTATCGCTGTCGGTCGGTTCTTGCGACGAAGGTTCGGGTTCGAGGCGCACGACCAGCCAATCCGGTTCCGGCAGCCACTGGATGCGCGCCTGCGCCCGTCCGTTGGGGCAATCCACGCGGAGCTTTACTTCGCTCTCGCCGCTTTCCATCTGCTCGACAATCACCTTCGGATCCACGTGCAAGAGGCTGGAAAACAGATTCGCCTGTCCATCTGGAGATACGCCGCGATCCGCCAGGTATTGCTTGGCGTGCAGGTTCTCCAGAATCACGCGTCCATCGCGCTCCGCGACCATAATCGGTTGCTCGAGCAAATCAAGAAGTCCCGCCATCATGCCCAACGGCAGGTTCTCTTTCGGTCGATTCTCGACGGCTGTGCCGTGTTTCAAGTGCAATCCTCTCAGCTACATTGAACCGCCGGGACGCTACGGAAATAATGCCTAAAACTTGCGTCGTCTTTGCGGTTTGATATCGCGGGAACGGCTGTAGAGTCGCAGAAGGGCCTATGGGTGTCAATGGTAAAGAAGTTCCACTGTTGCACAATTGTAGTAAAGAAGTGGCTCGTTTTGCCAAGCCGTTAAAGAAAAGTTTTGCATACTGGGCCGCGGGTCGCTATGATGCAGCCTGATTTCAATAGTTTGCGGCCCAGGGCGGCCAATCCAGGGTCTGGAATCAAAGATGCACTTCGGACGGTAGTACTAGGACGCTAGTACCAGCAACGATCGGAGCATTAGCCCAAATAAATTCGGATTTTCCGGACCCCATGCGCTTACCCCCTGCCGAGCGCCGTCGCTCTTCCCGTATTCATTTGCAGATTCCCGTTTTCGTCCGTGGCGTAGACAGCGCCGGTTCGGTGTTCCTCGATCTCACCAAAACCCTCGATATCAGCGCCACTGGGGCCTTTATTGCCAGTTCGCGCGCGCTGAATTCTGGGCATTTGGTGTACCTAACGGTCCCTGCCCCGTCGCCTTCCTCGATCGGCGCCATACCCGTTGAGACGCCGCCGATTCAGGCGCGGGTGTGCCGGCAGCAGGTGACGGGCGACGTTCACTTGGTTGGTTTGGAATTCGTTACGCCCTTGGAGTAGGGGTCGCAATTACCCGCGGGGCACGAATGATTTAGCCAAGAGTATGAAACTCATTGCCGATCCGGGGCAAAGGGAACCAGTCGAGGAGGTTTGCGCTCGGCTGAAAACTGCATATCTATCTATAAATAAAGTCCTTAGCTTTAGCGTGTCAAAATGGCCCAAGCGTGGGCCTATTGGCAATCGGCGTGCACCCTCTACAGCGCTTCCCTCTGCATTCCCCCAACCCGCAGTGGGGGTGAGCTGGAATTTGGGACCCTTTTGATGCCCAGCCCGGCCGATCCAAGCAATCTGCCGCCGCGGACCGACGACGGTTTTCTTCAGTTGTTGATGGAGACGCTCGAAAGTCTGGAAAATCCGGCACGCGCGCAGTTCCTGCAGCGTTTCTTCAAGACCATCGCTCAAGTGGAATTGAGCGAATCGGTCAGCGCGGACTATTGGGAACGCATCCGCACGCGCATGCGCGAGATGAGCGACATCTCCGCGTCTCCGATTTCCTTCAAGCGAGCCATCATGGACGTGCTGGTCTCTTCGGAATCGTTGCGTGTGCCAATTTTGATCGAGTACGAAGAACTGAAAAAACTTCAGATCAACGCGGCCACCGATCCGCTAACGGGCCTCTACAACCGCCGTCTGTTCGAGGAATATTTCGATAAAGAGCTGAACCGCTCGATGCGTTACAACCACCATCTTGGTTTGGTGGTTTTCGATATGCACGTCTTCAAACAAATCAACGACCGCTACGGCCATCCGCGCGGCGATCAACTTTTACGCGCCGCGGCGCAGACTCTGCGCGATAGTTTGCGCACGTCGGACTATGCATTTCGCGTTGGCGGGGATGAGTTTGCGCTTTTGCTTCCGCAGACCGATTCCGAGCAATCCATGGCGCTGGCGAAACGCCTGCGCACGGCGTTCGCGGATCAGGTCGAACCGATGCGCCTTGGGGTGGCGGTGGGCCTGGATTACGGAGTGGCGGTTTATCCCGAGGACGGCGGACAAAAGGAAGCGCTGCTCGGCGTCGCCGATGAACGCCTGTACCAGTGGAAGACGTATCGCCGGCCGGGCCGCACCGCTGAGCCGGCTGCTGAAACGCCCGCGCCGGGAACACCCGCCGCCGCGGTGCCCCCCGCGCGCGGCATTCCCGCGGCGCCGGCGCGGCCCGCTGCTCCTGGCGTACAGGAATCGCAGCCGAGCGGCGAAGAGCGGCGCAAGTCAGAACGCGTGGGGCTAGCTGGAACGAAAGCGTATGCGCAATTGGCCGATTCCGCGGATCGCACCGCGCGCGTGGTAGACCTCAGCTACGGCGGAGTCGCGCTGGAAATGTCGCGGCCCGAAGAAGTGGGTGCAACGTTTTTCGCCGTCTTGCACGTGCCCATTCTGCCGCCGGTGCGCGTGAGTTTGCGGCGCGTATATTTCCGGCCGAGCAGCGGCGAAACCGCGCGCATTGGCTGCGCGTTCGTCACGTGATCGCGCGCTATTCGGTTGCGCGCAGCTTCAGCCGAATTTGGCGCGAACAGTAAAGCAGCGCTTGTTGCACGCGCGCCAAGCCCAGGCCCCAGCGCGTGCGAGCCTGGTCGGCGCTCTCCGCGCGAGCCATCAAGGCCACACGCAGGCATTGCCCGGGCCGCGCTTCCGCCGGGAATTCGCAACTGGCGACGGCGATCTCGCAGGTGAGCGCTTCGGCCGCTTCGC
>Ga0182015_10004446_pt1 | contig 15111 bp, 14 predicted proteins | sample 712P3MmetaG_FD_120478 | JGI IMG/M metagenome (GOLD analysis project Ga0182015, IMG submission 120478) | Permafrost microbial communities from Stordalen Mire, Sweden - 712P3M metaG | ecosystem: Environmental > Terrestrial > Soil > Wetlands > Permafrost | place: Sweden: Stordalen | collected...
CATGCGGCAGCCCCAGCTCTTCAACAGCCGGCACATCACCGCCCGGTTGGTCGCGTTGTCGTCCACCACCAGCACCTTCGCGCCTCGCAGCCGCGCCGGCATCCCCGTTGTGGGCAAACTCTGATCCGCCCGCTTTTCAAAAACTGCCGTGAACCAGAACGTCGACCCCTTCCCCTCCTCGCTCTCCACCCCCATCTCGCCGCCCATCATCTCCACCAGCTGCTTCGAGATTGCGAGGCCGAGCCCGGTGCCTCCAAACCGCCGTGTGCTTGAATCGTCCCCCTGCACGAACGGCTCAAACAGCGAACCCGCACGCGCCTGCGAAAATCCAATCCCCGTATCCGTCACCGTGAATCGCAACACCGCGCTGTGCTCGTCTTCCCTCTTCCGCGTCACCTTCAACCCAACCTCGCCGCGCTCGGTGAACTTCACGCCATTCCCCAGCAGATTCAGCAGCACCTGCCGCAGTCTCCCCGCATCCCCCAGCAGCCGCCGCGGAGCTGACCCATCCACCTCGAACGTCAGCTCGATCCCCTTCTCCTCCGCCTTCAAAGCCAGGACCGGCGCCGCTCGCTCCACCACTTCGCCCAAATCGAACTCCACCTTCTCCAGCTTCAGCTGCCGCGCTTCGATCTTCGAAAAATCCAGAATCTCGTTGATCACCTTCAGCAGCGCCTCGCCGCTCGTCCGCACGATCTCTGCGTATTGCTGTTGTTCCGCCGTCAGCCGCGTCTCCAGCAGCAAGCCCGTCATGCCGATCACCCCGTTCATCGGTGTCCGGATCTCGTGGCTCATGTTCGCCAGGAACCGGCTCTTCGCCCCGCTCGCGTCTTCGGCCGCCTCCTTCGCCTCCCGCAGCGCAATCTCCACCCGCTTACTCTCCGACACGTCCCGGAAATACCAGATTCTCCCCAGATACCGCTCGCCGGACTTCAGCGGCACCGAGTAGCGGTCGAAAACCCGTCCGTCCTTCAGAACAATCTCTTCCCTGCTCTTCTCATCCGGATGCGCGTAGAGATACCGCACCCTCTCGACAAACGCTGCGGAGTCGGCCACCTTCTCGGCGAATCGCGCCAGCAGCAACCCGTCCGCCCGCAGGCGCAGCAGATCCTCGGAAATCCCGGGTATCGCATAGAAACGCCGGTTCGCAAAAACGATCTGAGCCGTCACATCCACCACCAGAATCGCGTCCAGCGTCGCCTCTGACTGCGCCTCCAGCACCGCCGTCTTGAACAGCAGCTCCTCCCGCGCCCGGTTCCTCTCCGTCACATCCTGCTTGAACGCGATGAAATCTGTGATCACTCCCGTCGTATCCCGCACCGGCGCGATCGTCATCCCCTCCTCGTACAGCGTTCCGTCCTTCCGCCGATTGATCAGCTCGCCGTGCCACACTTTTCCTCCAAGAATCGTGTGCCACAGCTCCGCGTAGAAAGCGGGATCCTGCTTCCCTGACTTCAAAAAGCGCGGATTCTGCCCAATCGCCTCCGCCGCCGTGTATCCCGTCATCCGCGTGAATGCCCGGTTCACATACCGGATCCGCCCACCGAGTCCGGTGATCACGATGCCCTGCGCTCCCTGCTCCACCGCCGCCGCCAGACGAACAATCTTCTCCTCGGTTTCTTTCGCGTTGCTGCGTTTCTAGTTAATCCAAGCTACCGCCAGTGCGCTCAGCAGAAACGGCAGCACGTAGGGTTGCGCCTCAGCACTGAACCCCCACGTGTACAGCGGCGGAAAAAAGTAGTAATCGAGCACCAGCGGCGCCAGCACCGCCGCGATCATTCCCGGCCCGCGCCTCCCCAACCACCCCGTCGCCACCACAGCCGCTAGAAACAAGTATGTCGCCGAATAAGGAATCGACCCGTGCAGCAGTTCCGACAACAACAAAGCCCCGCCCACAAACACCGGCGCCAAAGCATAGCGATAAATCCTGTTTCCCCAGGGACCCAGCACGGCAACCTCTCAGGACGGCAACCTCTTGAGGACGCAACCATCCTGTTCGCTTCCCTCTTCGGCAACAATGGCTGGAACTTCAGTGAAGTCTGATGGGAAAACCAGATCCCTTCAGGATTTTCACCTTGACACAAGGTGCCCATCGGCGGGAGATTGCGGGGTATGCAGTGGCTACGAGAGTTCGGTCATTTCATCGGCGATATGTTCCACCACTGGGTGGGTAAGATGACGGGCCTGCTTTCGATCATCCTGGCCGTCGCTCCGGTGGTTACGCCCCACTTCTTCGAGGGTGACGCTGGGCTCATTCACAATCGCTGGATATGGTGGGCAGCCGCTGCGCTCTCATTTGTCATCGCATCAAGTTCGGCGTGGGATCAGCAAAGACATGCGCGCTTGGAAGTAGAGCGCCAATTGCGGATGGCTCAGGAAGAACTCGCGGATCGATACCCTAGACTTAAGGGAGAGATCGTGCTCGGCTACTTAGACATTGGAAAGCGCTGCGAAAAGGACCGCCTGCTGATTTACGAAGGGGACTGTATAGCCACCTTCTATCTGCGCGTGGTTAATCACAGCAATCAGGATGCGTTCATAGCCCTCCCACCTGCCCTGAAACTAACGATTAACGGAAGAGACTACGCCGGCGATTATGTGGCTCCTGCATCCAATACGCTCACCGTTAACGACTCGGAATTGAAAGGAGACCGGCAAGTCAACGATTTCTTCGGGTTCGGTACCTTCTCGGGATGGGAGTGTTTCAGAAACCGCGCCTTCATCCTGGCTGGCTTATGTTCAACCTCCCCGATTCTCAAGTTCGTTTGGACGGCCAGGAACATGTCGCCGGTGTGGTAAGCATTGCGCTTAAAGACACGCTTGGGGGAATCCACCCGATAAGCAGTCTGAGTCCCGAAATAGAGTTTCGCCTTAATAAGATCGTGCCGCAGTGAGTTCCCTATATTCCAGAACCCGGAGCGGAGGGCAATTTGAGCAAGGTGTCACGAAACAAATATGGGTTATTTTCGATTATTGAACCGGAAGGTCATTTCATCCAGATAGACCGCAAGATGCTTCGCAGAAACTTTATGCCGTCTTCCGCCTGTTCGCCTCCCTCTTCGGCGAGGAAGTCCAAAACTTGAGAAGTGTCGTCCCCGGAAAAACCCACAAGCGAAACAAATCACACCCCAAACCCAGATGCGGCCAGGTTCACCCCACAGCAAGAAGTATGATCTCCGGCAGGCCGAACATCAATACGATTCGACTCCGGCTCAACTCGAAAGTACTGCTCTTGCCCATTTTGGGAAAAAGCAGAGCCTCAACTCCAAGCCACACCCCCACACCCAGCGAAGGCCAGGTTCACCCCACAGCAAGAAGGTTGATCTCCGGCAGGCCAAATATCAATACGATTCGACTCCGGCTCAACTCGAAAGTACTGCCGTTGCCCATTTTGGGAAAAAGCAGAGCCTCAACTCCAAGCCACACCCCCACGCCCAGCGAAGGCCAGGTCCACCCCATAGCAAGAAGCGTGATCCCCCGCCACCCGACCGTCCATACGAATCGACGCTCGATTCACTCAAAAGTAACTCCGCTCGCACCATTTCGGGAACAACTTGAGCAGACGGCGGAAAAACTTGACAGTTTTGAAGAGGCGCGGCGTCAGCCGTGCCGCAAAAGAATGAAAGTGTTGGGATCTAAATCAGACCTTCCTTCAGACCGGTCTTTGAGGTTGATTCCAAATACCGAACCTCGTCGTCGAGGCAGCGGCGCGTGCTTCATCACTCTGCTGCGATTCCCTGGGCACTCCGGTATCGCCGGGGTCATTCTCGCTAAGCGACCGGTTTCATGCTCTCGGGACTATTTTCCCTGAGAGCAGCGTCGTACCGGACCGACTCCAACTGCAAGTCAGGGATCAGCCCTCGACACGAGGGTCAGCGCACGACTTCAAGGAATGGGGGGCCGAACAAACCCACACGAACCCCAGCCCAGCGAAGGCCAGGTTCGCCCCACAGCAAGAAGCTTGATCTCTTGCAACTGAAACATCAATGCAATTCGAATCCGGATCCATCTCGAAAGTACCGTGCTGCACTATTTTGGGAAAAAGCGCAGTCCCAAATTCTATCCAGTGGTACTTTTCCGCAAGCCGTTCAGTCGGCCGAAAAGACCCATCTATAAAGATACGGCTGAATCGCTCCAGGAAAAACGACCGACAGTCAGCACTTCGTCACTGCGCGTCCAGGAACTCCCCCACCACGCGCCGATACTTCGCCGGCTCCTCATAAGCCGGCAAATGTCCGCTCTCCTCGAAAAACACAATCTTCGCCCCGGGGATCTCGTGCGCGATCGTCCACGCATTCACGGGAGCCACATTCATGTCGTACCGCCCCGTAATCACCAGCACCGGAAAATGAAATCTCTTCACCGCCTCGGTCAAATCCAGCCCCACCGCCGACTCCGACACCGCCCGCGCCACCGCCGGCTCGTACCCCAAATCCAGGGTCCCCGGCGAGCTCGCTCGCTGGGGTGGCAGATCGCCCATCTTCGCCATGTACGCATCCCGCTTCTCCGGCGAATAAAAAATCATCCTGAAATGCGCCCGCAGCCCAGCTCGCGCCGCCGCGTCCGAATCCTCGCCCAGCTTCTTCGCCTCCGTCGCTTCCTCCTCCTCGATATCCGGAAAAGTCTGCGGCAACAAATGCACCATCGTCTTGAACGAAGGTGGAGGCGAATCCGACAGCACCACCTTCGCCACATGATCCGCATGCGCCGCCGCATACGCCATCACCAGAAACCCGCCATACGAATCGCCCACCAGCGCAACCTTCTCGATCCCAAAATGCGCCCGCACCGCATCCAGATCCGCGACCTGCGCCTGCATGTTTTGAGTTAAGGCCTGCGGTAAAGCCTGCGCCGCGCCAGCCGCCACCTTTTTCGAAGCCCCCGTCCCCCGCTGATCGTACAAAATCACAAAACGATCCCGCCCCACCTGCTCCCAAAGATCGTTCATCATCATGTACGCATGCGAAAGCCCCGGACCCCCATTCACCGCAATCACCGGCAAAGCCGCGCCCCGCACCCCAAAAGTCTCATACCCAATCTCAACCTCCGGAGTATGAATCACACCCGTCTCATGCGCAACCTGCGCACCCGCACCCACCCCAACCGCAAGAAACACAGCCGCCACAATCACCGTCAGCATCCAGCCCGAACCCTCAACTGTCAGAATGTTGTTTCGGAGAATAGCACGCCGCTTCCCGGCGGGACCTTCAGCCTCGCCACTGACACGATATAGAGTGGGTCTCTCATCGGGCGACCCAAGGCTATTGGTTCACCGGACGCGCATACAAGCGATCATAGCCAATCTCGTAACCGTCGGCGGAGACCCAAGCACGAACGGTTCTCCATACCTCATCGATTTCCCCCGGGATGGAAGTGCCTTCCACAAGCGGTAGAATGTCGTCCTCCCAAAGCTGATCTCCGTAAAAGTCGAGGAGAACTAACCTTCGGTCGTTTGAATAGGCTCCGAATTTCGCCGCCGCCGTCTCAAGCTCCGCTCTGATCGCCAAAGCTGTCCCTTCAGTGGCTTCCGCATCGTCGAAGTCGTCGAATGTCGGCGTCAGCTCATGGCTTACGGTGATGCCGTCTCGTGGGCTATCATCCTCGCCCGGATAAGTCTTCCGAAGGGACCACATAAGCGGCATCGTCCTTCTTATCGGCAGATCCGACGGCGAACTCTGCGCGATTGCGGCGCTGATCTCTTGAGCAGCAACTTTGATTTCTTCTCTGCCTAGACGATCAAATTCGCGGCTGTAGACTGTCAACCTGTATGAATCGTCTTTGAACTGTCCATCAAGGCCCTTCCAGATGCCGGCCGCAAAATCGTGTTCGAGCCGATGCCGATGAAGGTAGTTCCTTGGCCAAACGACGGATTTTCGTTCAATCACCATTCGAGCGCCGGTATTGACATCCGTCAGAAGTACTTCTGGCTCCTTTGGCGTTTGCCCTGAGATCCTCACGATATCTAGACACTGCGTTAAAGCAAATGCGGTTCCTGATTTTTCGTTGTAATGCCGAACGAAGGCGTCGAGACCGCCACCCAGCCATTCACACTTGCCAGGATACTCATAATGGGGAAACAACGGCATACCCCCAAGGACCTACAAATGTGTCGTCAGTCTATAGCCAAGGTACCGCAGTCCCCGGTTGACCACACAGATACCACACCGCGCATCTCACACACTGTTCACACCACCCTCAGCCACCGTCCCATACAACTGTTCTCATATGGAGTTCCCCGGCTTCCCCCATCCCCGCCCTCCGAGCCCCGCCTGATGCGCCGCACCATGATCTTCCTCAACCCGCTCCTCATCCACAATGAGAAGCGACGCGCCCAGGTCGAGCAGATCGCCGAGATCCTCAGCGCCAACGGCGGCGACATCCATCTTCAGGAAACTCTCTCCACCCACTCCGCCGGACAGCAAGCTGCGGACGCCGTCGCCGCCGGTTTCGATTCCTTCCTCGTCTGCGGCGGAGACGGCACCGTCTTTCAGGTCATGCAGGGCCTCGCCGGATCGGACGCCACCCTCGGCGTCCTCCCCTTCGGCACCGGCAACGTCATCGCGCAAAATCTCCACATGCCCCGCAACCCGCTCGCCGCCGCAAAGCTTCTCCTCAACGCACAGCCCCGCGCAGTCTCTCTCGGCCAGGTCACCCTCAATCCCACCGGCCACACCCAAATGCGCAGCTGGTATTTCTTCATCGCCGCTGGCATGGGAGTCCACGCCGCCCTCATGAACCTCGCCCCCACCGGCCAGGGCAAGCGCCGCGGCGGCCGCCTCGCCTACTTCATCGGAGGATTCCGTCTCCTCATCGAGCACCCCATCCAGCCCTTCCAGCTCGAACTCACCCACACCGACGGAACCATCACCACCGAAACCGCGTGCGAAGCCATCGCCACCCACGTCACCGAAATCAATCGCTGGCGTCCCGGTGGAGATCCCTTCGCACCCTGGCTCCGCGTCGCCTGGGTCCCCCTCACAGGACGCCTCGGCCTCAGCCACGCCAGCTTCCACGCCCTCGCTACCGGCAAAACCAGCACCACCGCCGGATGGGGCAATCTGCCCTTTCCACAATATGTAACAGTCACCAGCATGATTTGCCGCCCCCTCCCCTCGACCGAGTACCACAAGCCCCTCCTCGTCGAAGCCGACGGAGAAGTCCTCGGTGCCAGCTACACCTCCATCGGAATCAGCGACAAAAAACTAAAACTCCTCTGGCCCAACAATCAAAAGGACTAGGGTGTATCGACATATAGGGATGGGCAGCGACGGGAGCCATTTTTTCTCGGATCGAGGAAAAAGGAGCGACAGCTACCGGGCGTACCTTAGCGACGGTGGACGAAGAGCCGGGGAAAAATGGCCCCGTCCCGAAGGGTTGCAACCAAATCCGGCCAGACGGATTTTCACCTGGCAACGCTGCCCGTTCCTATATGTCGATACACCCTGGACCTTGCTTTGAAGGAGCACGGCTTCGCAGCCTGCGGAGAAAAAACCAAAAGCCACACGGCCGAACCCCCAAACCAGCGACGGCCAGGTTCACCCCAGAGCAAGAAGCTAGCTCCCCCGCCACTCGCCCGTCTATAGGATTCGGGTTTCGATTCACCCGAAAGTATTACACTTTCCCATTTTGGGCACGGCTGGACTGTGTCCGGGCAAACTCAATCGCCTTGGAGGAGCAACGACTTTAACAGCTCGGGGAAAAACTGCCAGCTTTGAAGGGACACGGCTTCAGCCGTGCCGCCATGGCCCGAAAATCAAGTGGGCTCAGCCCCAGAGAGTTTTCCCGAACCAGCCACGAACCGTGAAGGGGTACGGTTTTCGCAGCCTGCAGGCAAACGCAGAGGCTTTGAAGTGGCACAGCTTTCACAGTTTACGGAAAAAGGCGCCAGCTTTGACGGGGCACGGCTTGAGCCGTGTCGTAAAGTCCAATACGGAATCGGTCTTAACCGCTGAGGGATGGTTGCCTTCCACGAGCACTTTCAGACGCTGACGCCACTACGCAAACCCGTTCGTTTCGAGATCCGAGAATTGCCCCGTCACCGGATCAAACAGTACTCTCCAATAACCCCCACCGCCGTCATACACGAACGTCAGTCGCGACTGCCAGTCTTTTGGAATCGGGTCCGGAGCAAACGCGTTCACATAGATCTGTCGCCGCCCACCCACCACGATTCCGATGTATTGACGATAGAAGCCCCGCGCGTCCGCGATCTTCGGCACACAGCATCGCGGCTTCAGTTTTGCGATCTCTCCGAGATGCGACTCCAGCAAATCGACATCCGCCTTCTCCGGCATCCACCCTCGGTCAACCTTCGCCGACTGTCCGTCGACCCAGGGAAAAACATGACGGACCTCGGAGGGCGGCAGCACCGTATACGGCTTCTCCTCCTGCCCTGAGCAAGCACCCGCCAGCAATACAGCCGCTCCCAACAACGAGGTCCGCATCCGCATTGAAGCGCCCTCTGTCCGTTAGACTCTCAATCTCACCGCGAGGTTCCCACCTAACGGATCGTCCCGGTCACGGATCGCCGATCCGCGGTCCATGCACTCCGTCCCTCACTTGCGAAATAATTCCCTCATGAACACCCCCGTCATCGGCCCACGCCTCATCCTGGTCTGCGGTCTCCCCGGCTCCGGCAAAACCACGCACGCACGCGCTCTCGAGCAATCTCTCCCCGCGATTCGCCTCTGCCCGGACGACTGGATGGCTGCGCTCGACATCGATCTTTATGACGAACCCCAGCGCCAGAAAATCGAGTCCCTGCAGTGGCACTTCGGGCGCCAGCTCCTGCGCATCGGTCTCACCGTCATCATCGAATGGGGCACTTGGGGCCGCTCTGAGCGTGACGCCCTCCGCCTCGAAGCCCACGCCGACGGCGCCCACGTCGAGCTCCACTTCCTCACCGCTCCCGTCGAAACTCTTTTCGAGCGCCTCGATCGCCGCGCCATGGAGAACCCACCCGTCCACCGCGACGACCTCCTCCGCTGGGCCGCCATGTTCCAAACGCCCACGCTCGAAGAAATGTCTCTCTTCGACGCCGCCCTTACTCTCGAATCGTGACCCCTAATCAATCTCTCGCACCACCCGCTGCCCCGCAGCCACCATCGTCACCAACAACACCATTCCCCCCACCACCAAAAACATCCGCGCCAAACTCATTTGAAACACCAACCCGGCAAGTGCCAGCGGAAACGGCATCAGCTCGATTGCCGAAAACATCGGCACGTGCGGAAACGGACCGTCTCAGGCGGCAAGACTTCAAAGCTCGCCCCCGCTCCCCCGCACCCGAAAAACGCAGCGAAGGCCAGGTTCACCCCATAGCAAGAAGCTTCACCCTTCTGCCGCCCGAACTTCAACGCAATTCGCTTCTCGCTTACCCGAAAGTACTGTCCAGTTCCATTTTGAAAAAGCACCGTCTCTAATTCCGTCCCCCTCTCCCGAACCTGAAGGCCGCCCTCAATCAATCTCACGTACCACCCGCTGCCCCGCAGCCACCGACGTCACCAACAACACCATCCCCCCCGCCACCAAAAACATCCCCATCAAACTCACCTTAATTGCCACCCCGGCAATCGCCAGCGAAAACGGCATCAGCCCGATCGCCGAAAACATCAGCACACTCATCACCCGCCCCATCATCGCCCGCTCCACACGCTGCTGGAACCACGCAATCAGCTGCACATTTAAAAACGCCGCCGCCAAACTCATCGCCGCCAGCACCGCCGCCAGCGCCCACAAACGATGCAGCATCCCCAGCGGCATCAAACAAACCCCAATGACCGTAGCCACCAGCAACAGAGTGCGCCCCCGTCGACGATGTTTAACCACACCCGCCAGCACCATGCCCAGCAAACTCCCCGCCGCCAAACAAGACATCAGCAGCCCAAACGCGGACGGCGTCCCGAACCTCACCTTCGCAATCCACGCCAGTCCTACGGAGCATGGCCCCGCAATCGCAAAGTTCAGCACCGCTACCACCAGCATCAGCGATCGTAGCGCCGCATCCGCCTGCACATACCGCAGCCCTTCCACTATCGATCCCCACACGTTTTTGCGTGGCCCCGCACGCGCCACCACCGACGGATCGGGCAGCCTCCACAGCGCTCCCAAAATAAAAAGAAAACTCACCGCGTCCAGAAACAACGCCCACGCATTCCCAAACGCCTTGATGAACAGCCCCGCCGGCCCCGGCGCCAACAGGGTCGTGACCTGGTTCGTCGACTGAAACACCGCCTGTGCCGCCGGCAGCTGCTCCGCCTCCACCAGCGAAGGCATAAACGTCTGTGCCGCCGGCGAAGAGAACGCATCCGCAATCCCAAAACAAAGCGCCAGCACGTACATCTCCCATAACCGCACCCCGTGCAACCACAACAGCGCCGCCACCGCCGCAACCAGCAACGTCCGCGCTCCCGCCGTCATCATCATGATCCGTCGCGGCGACACGCGATCCGTTACCGCTCCGCCAATCAACATCAGCGCGGCCCGCGGAATCGCCGCCGTCATGCTGATCGCCCCCAGCGCAATGCTCGATCCCGTCAGACCCAGCACCAGCCACGGCATCGCCACCAGATAAAACTGGTCCCCCACGATCGAAACGGTATTGCCCATCCACAACAAACGGAACTTCGGATTGCCCAGCACATGCTTTCGAACGGCGGGATTCGGAGCGGCGGCCATGAGCTATTGCCTCGCGAGTGGTATTGTAAATGTGAATTTACATTTACAATAAGGACGATGTCAACACCCCTCGCCGCCCTCCTCACCCGTCCCTCGGGGTCCATCGCCCGGGCCCAAACCCAGGACCCGAGCCCGACAGTCCCAACAGAACCCAGCAGCACCCAGCTCCACAGCAGACAACAGGAAAAACCCGCCACCCCAAAACCACCGGAGGCCAGGTTCACCCCACAGCAAGTAGCGGACTCCCTCGCCACCCGAACTTCAACCCAAATCGACCCTCGCAAAACCCCGAAGTACCGTCTCGAGCCCATTTTGGGAAAAAAACACACCGTCAACTCGGCCCCTAGCGTCTCCCCGGGGCCGCACCAGCATAAGAGAATAGATTGAGCCTCAGCCCCAAAACCCCGACAGTCCCGCGAAATACCCCCACCCGCCAGACCCGCGTATAAAAAGAACGATGAAACCCACGACCGCGCCCGGAAGAAAATCCCAAAACAAATCCCGCGCAAAATCCAAAGACCTCACCCTCGAGCCCCAACAGGCCCGCAGCCGCGAATCGCTCCGCAAACTCGAGAAAGCCGCCGCCGAGGTCCTCGGCCAACACGGCGTCGAAGGCGCCACCATCCCTCGCATCGCCGCCCACGCCGGCCTCACTCCCGGCTCCATCTACCGCCGCTTTCCCGACAAGGACGGTCTCCTCGAGGCCGTCATCCTAGGCATCCTCGAGCGTCAGGACGAGCGGATGCGCACCGGCATGACCCCGGACATGAGCGCCCAGATCCCCCTTCCCGTCTTCGCCGAAAACCTCATCAACAATCTCCTCGTCAGTTACCGCGCCAACGCCGGCCTCATGCGCGCCATGCAGCAGTTCGCCCGCGCCAGCGCTAATCAGGAATTTCGCCGCAAAGTTTCAAAGCTCGAAGTCCGCACCTTCCAGCGCCTCGTCGACCTGTTCCTGGCCACAGCAAAAAATATCGACCACCCCCAGCCTCGCATCGCCGTCGCCCTGGGTCTCACCATGGTCATCAGCACCCTCCACGAATTCATCCTCCACACCTCCGACCCCAAAGCGTGGAAAGGCTTGCTCCCCCAGGACGATCCCTCCCTCAAACGCGAGCTCACGCGCGCGTTCCTCAACTACCTCGGCGCACATTAGCTCCGCCGCCTCACCATAACGGGAACATCACATCTCCCGCTCCCGTTTCGACCTATTGCCCGCCCCCACCAACGCCGATATCCCCCTATACAGACGTTCTGCGCTTCAAATAATTCCTGGGAATGAGCGGCTATGCCGGAGGAACAAAAACAAAGTAGTCAGGACTGGTACAGGTACGCCTTAGCCCTCGAAGCGTCCGAAGATGGGTTCTGGGACTGGGACCTCGTCACCAACCGCCTGTGGGGTTCAACCCGCTGGCAATCCATCACCGGCGTCAGCGTACCCTGCTCCACCATCGACGCGTGGATGACGCGCGTCCATCCCCACGATCAAGCTGGCCTCGAAGCTGAACTCCGCGCTCTCCGCCTCGGCAAAGCGGAAACCATTGCCCACCAGCATCGCGTCCAGAACTCCGAGGGCGCGTGGCGCTGGGTCCAGGCCCGGGGCGTCGTCGCCCGCGATTCCACCGGCCGCGTCACCCACGTCGCTGGCTCCCTCAAAGACGAGACCGAGCGCCGCATGGCCGATGCCCTCACCGGTCTGCCGAACCGCACCTTCTTCCTCGATCACCTTGAGCACCGCATCGAGCGCGGCTTCCAACATGCCGACTGGAATTTTGCGGTCCTCTCCGTCGCCCTCGACCGCTTCGATCAGATCTACCAAACCCTCGGCTCCAGCGGCGGCGAAACCCTCCTCATTGAAACCGCCACCCGTCTGCATTCCCTCCTGCCGGAATCCTCTCTCGCCGCCCACCTCATGGGCGCGGAATTCATGGTTCTCCTCGACGGCCCCAACACTGAAGCCGACGCCGCCACATTCGCTGCCGCCATCGTCGAAGCCTTTCGTGAGCCCTTCGTCCTCGATGGCCACCCCATCGCGCCCCAGCTCAAAATCGGCGTCGCCCAGGCCAGCATGCTCTGCTCCCATCCCGAAGAGCTCATGGCCGATGCGGAAAGCGCCCTAATGCACGCGCGCAAACACGAATCCTCCGGCGTCGCCTGCTACTCCCAGGGCATGCGTGAACGCGCCGCCGAGCTTCTCATCGACCGCCTCGAGCTCGAGACCGAACTCCGCATCGCCATCCGCTCCGGCGAGCTCGTCATGTTCTATCAGCCCGAAGTCGACCTCCGCACCAACCGCATCATCGGCTTCGAAGCCCTCGTCCGCTGGAACCACGCCCGCCGCGGCCTCCTCCCGCCCGCCGCATTCATCCCCCTCGCCGAAGAAACCGGACTCATCGTCCCCCTCGGCGCCTGGGGCCTCGCAGAAGCCTGCCGCCAACTCGTCCAATGGCAGAAGCATGGCAGCGCGGAGCTAAAAACTGCCCGCATCAGCGTCAACCTCTCCGCCAAACAGCTCGAGCAACCCGACCTTGTCGATCACGTCCGCGAGATCCTCGCCGAAACCGGCCTCGCCCCCGCCAGCCTTCGCCTCGAAGTCACCGAAAGCACCCTCATCACCGACGCCGCCACAGCGCAAAAAACCATGCGCGCCCTTGAGAAACTTGGCGTCGGCCTTCACATGGACGACTTCGGCACCGGCTACAGCTCTCTCGACTACCTCCAGCGCTTCCCCTTCGACACCCTCAAAATCGATCGCTCCTTCGTCCGCGGCATCGTCTACGACCACGATTCCCGCCTCATCGTCAGCTCTATTCTCAGTCTCGCCCGTTCCTTCGGCATGGATGTCGTCGCCGAAGGCATCGAAGACGCCGAACAGCTCGAAGAACTCAAAGCCATGGGCTGCCCCTGCGGCCAGGGCTACTACTTCGCCAAACCCATGGACCCCGCCGCCATCGACCTCCTCATCCGCACCGGCGCCTGGAACCCCCAAACCCCCATCGCCCAGGCCTGATCCCGCGTCCCCCTCTGCGCCCATGCCCCCGGGCCCTGTAACTTGTGCCATCACAGAGTAATTTCTGATTCGCCGGTGACCCGTCAACGATCAGGTCGTTAACGTATAAAATCGCGATCCATGCGCGAATCGCTCGTTATGAGATTTGCGGATCTATGGTCCGCAATTGCAGGGATCGGGATCTACTCCTCGCGCAGCAGGACCAGTGGATCAACCGACAGCGCGCGTTGCGCCGGAATCCATGTGGCCATCAGACCAAGCACGGCCATCGCCAGAACCACCCCGGTTAGGACAAGCGGATCGCGCGGCGTTGCTCCGTACACCACGAAAGCGAGCACGCGTGCTGCGAGAATCCCCAGCCCGAGCCCGGCCGCCGAACCTATCATCAGCAGTTTCACCGCCCGGCCCAGTGCGGCCTGCAGCACTTCCTTGTGCTGCGCGCCGAGAGCGACGCGAATGCCCAACTCCCTCAGCCGCCGGCTCACCGAGGTTGCGGCCATGCCGAAGATGCCGGTGATCGACAGCATTGCCCCCATCAACCCCAGCACGCCCAGCGCTACGGTTGCCATGCGCGGACCAAACAGAGTGACTTCGAGTGGCTTCTCACGGGTTTCGATGATCACGGGCACTCCGGCATCCAGCTCGCGCATTGTTTTTCTCATGGCCGCGGCAAGCAGGGGTGGAGCGTTGTTCAAGCCGGGCTTTGCGCGCACGATCAGCGTGGTCCCACCGGATGGCAACTGCAGGATGGGAACAAACTGCGCAGCCTGCGGGTCTTCCGTCAGGTTGTAATATTTGCCGTCTTCCGCGATGCCCACGACTTGTATCCGAGTTCCGTCGCGCAGTTTGTAATAGTTGCCGATGGCGGTGCTGACGGAGCCGAAGAGTCTGCGCGCGAACTCTGCATTGACCACTGCCACGCGCGGCGTGTTCTGGTCGTCCTGCCACGAGAAGTCCCGCCCCGACAGCAAGGTGGTGCCGGCGGCGCGAAAATACCCGGGAGAAACATGGAATATATAAGCGTTGGCGGCCGCGTTGACCGGTCGCAGATCCGGCGCGTTGTCATGAAAAACTTTCGCATCGCCGACCGCGACGTCGAAGGGCACGGCGTCGGCCAGGGCGGCGGCCTCGACACCGGGAATCGCCTCCATCGCGTGGAGCATGCGCTTTTGCATGGGCAGCACGCGGTCGCCAGTGTAGCCACCCATGGTGAGGTCGGCCTTAGCGAGCATGGTGTTCTGAAGGTCGAATCCGAAATGGGCGTGGAGGGAGCGGCCCAGGCCTCGCACGGCGACCAGGGACGACGTGACCAGCACGGCGCAGATGGCAATTTGCGCGACCAGCAGAAGCTCGCGTGCGCTCAGGCGCTTTCCGATGCGGCGGCCCGATCCCGCCTTGATAACTTCGTACGGGTTGGTGCCGAG
>Ga0182015_10004447_pt1 | contig 15111 bp, 8 predicted proteins | sample 712P3MmetaG_FD_120478 | JGI IMG/M metagenome (GOLD analysis project Ga0182015, IMG submission 120478) | Permafrost microbial communities from Stordalen Mire, Sweden - 712P3M metaG | ecosystem: Environmental > Terrestrial > Soil > Wetlands > Permafrost | place: Sweden: Stordalen | collected...
AGGATGACGCCGGCAAACGATACGGCAAAGACTCGCAGCCAATTCATGCTGAAGGCAACTTCCACAAGCAAGGAAAGGCCGACCATGCTCAGAAGGGCGACGCGCTCCCAGGGAGACGAGGGGTTGTGGCGTTCCTGCCAGCATCGCCAAAGCGAGAGAGGATAGCTCACCAGAAGCAGGATATACACAACCAGGTATTGGCAGAGGCTGAGAAGAGAATGCCAGGAGAGGCCCTCGGGCAGACCCAGATACGCGCCCTGGGACGCGTGGACGGCATACTGTCTTACGAACGTGACCTGGAAATACCAGAGCTCTCTGAGACCGATCGCTGCAATGAAATGGGCACTCAGCAGCAGCAGTGCGACGGCATAACCAAGCAGCAACAGAGCCTCACTCTGTAGCAAGCCAAACCATGACCCCTTGCTTCGCCACCACGTCAGGAGCAGGCACACAACAAATGCAACCAGCGCCACGGCTCCATGGGTTTGGGTGAAAAAGGAGGCTAAGCCTAACAGCGTGCCCGCACCCAGAGTTCGCGCAGCGCTCGTCTCTGCTGTATAAACCTTCATTGCGCCCATGATCGCCAGAACACTAAACCAATGGTGGGTGGCGTTCAACGATTTGCCATACACGACCACGAGAAAGAAAATCGTCGCCAGCATGGCATATCGCGGCTGCATGATCTCGCTAGCGAGGGCAAAACACAACCAGCAGAGCGCAACGCCAAGGCCAAGTACCGTCGCATTGGTCACCCAGACAGTGGGTCCGAGCAACTGGAACAAGCCGAGGTAAACCAAGTCTGTGCCCGGAGGGGTGAACTGAAAAAAATCCTGATAGATTCGTTCCCCATCCATCATGCGTTCGGCGTAGGTCCAGAAGTACACCTGGTCGCCCCCCAGCAGAATAGGGGTGTTGGGAGGAAAGAAGAGGTTGCAGTAGAGGTAGGCCGCGGCACCCAGCAGCAGGAGGACCAGCGGCCAGTCAAAAAGTCTTCGGGCCTCGCGTGGTATCACCACGTCTGGATGAGCTGGCATTGCATTTGGCATTCTGTTTACGGTGGCTTCGAGTATCCCGCTCACACTTGTCAAGCCTATGCACTGGAAAGACTGCTGTCCAGTGTCCGGGTGTTGCGTTTCTGCTGGCCTGCGGAACTCTGCGCGTTCCGTCCTGCCAGTCGACTACCTCCGCCACCAGCAGCATCCCAACACTCGCCTCGTGTTCCTTTCACGACGTTTTTGGTCCCCTCAAGATACATTACTATTTAACGAATATTCGAATCAGTTGCTTCAGTAAAAGTTACGTATTTAAATAGAATAGCGCGATGAATCCGCCAGATGATTAGCATCTCTTCGACCTGAACAACTGGGCACGTATCCAAAGATCTGCGCGCCTACTCAGGTGCGCTATGACAATGGACAAACCTCGGTTGGCGATTTCCTGAAACTGCTGTCCAGGACAAGATCGACGAACGGGCCGCCGATCCTTAGATGGCGTTATTTTGGAGTTGTTCTTCGCAGGAGCTAAAAAAGGGACTCCGGCAAAGACGCGAGAGCCGCTCCGCGCCTGCCGTGAACGCGGTGTTGTCGACTCGCCGAAATTCGTTGCCGTACTATTTCCCCGAGATCCGGCTGACAAAAAGCCGCATAAACCGATCGCTGTCTGAGGCCACGCAAACCCGGGCATTCGGCTTGAGAGCGATCACGCCTTCGATCTCGTAGTGATCCCCATGCAAAACGTTGTTCTCATCGGATCCCGTGCGGTTGGCGACGGTTTCCCCGCGGGTGAATTCACCCCTGGTCTCGACATCCACATGCATGTTCTTGAGGGTGACGAGCGTCCGATCAATCACTGTGGCCACGGCCAGGGGGTCATACATCGCTGCTCCCTGGTACCCGCCTTTTTCCGAACGGGTTACGTAGAAATCCGCAAGCTTCGCGATGAAGGCACTTTCCGGCCCGTGGTTCGCTTGCAATTCAGTCACATCCTTGCGCGTAATCAACGTGCGCTCGCCAACGTCGGAGCCGATCATGGTGACCGTCCAGCCGGCGTTGAAAACGATTTGTGCCGCCTCGGGATCGCCGTAGATGTTCGCTTCCGCTGCTCCGTCCACGTTCCCGCCGGCGATGGAGCCGCCCATAATCACAATGTCTTTGACCAGGAAGGCGATCGTGGGGTCTTTGGAAACGGCCAGCGCTATATTCGTCAGCGGCCCGACGGGAATGAGCGTGACTTGATGCGGATACTTATGTACCATCTCGATGATCAAGTCGGGCCCAAAGCGCGCATCGGCCTTGCATTTCGGGTCGGGCAAATCGACTCCGGCAAGGCCGTTCGGGCCGTGCCAGTACTGAGCCGTGACCAGCTTTTGATTCAAGGGGTGCTGTGCTCCGCCCGCTACGAGCACATCACATCGCCCGGCAAGGGACACAAGTTTCAGGGCGTTTTCCAGACCTTGCGCCGCGTTCACATTCCCCGGCACCACAGTGAGCGCTTCGACTTTTAGTTCCGGCGAGTTCAAGGCCAGCAGGATCGCCATAGCGTCGTCTATGCCCGGATCCGTATCGATAATTACGCGCCGCGGAGCAGTCTGCGCGGAGGCGTTTACCAGCATGGCAAAAACGATAGTTAGAACCAGGGCGGACGTGATGCGCACTCGCTTCACTGAACAAGTTCCTTTCTTGAAAAGAGCGTTGGGGGCATTTTTTGAGCTTTCGTACCAGATGGCAGTGTAAACCCAGTTCCTTCTTTCAATACGATCTTGCGCCGGCTATGTCTGTCAGCTTGGATTGCTCCCGGAGGGGCAGGGAATCCAGGCACGCTTCGGCCTGCATGATGATTCGAGGGGGGTGGCGCTTCGCCGAACCCGCTTCCAACGGAACGGGCGGCTCTCTCTTTCCCTTTATATGGGCAGACTAAATACTGGCTTGACAGCCATACTAAGTCATCTATATATAGATGACTTAGTATGAAAAGGTCAGACTCTTTGCAAAGCTCTCTGGATCTGCTGCTGTTGAAACCCTTTCACGCAGGCCGTGGTTGCATGGCTATGCGATCATGGCGACTGCCGGGTAAACAACTGGGCGCCAGGGAGTTCCGCCGGCGGGCAGTGACTGCGGCAGTGAATCGCGTTTTGAGGACGGTGTGATATGTCTCTGTGGTCGCGCATCGCGAACGTGTTTCGAGGGGAGGGCTTGAACCGCGATATCGAGGAGGAGTTCGAAGCCCACATCGCTGAAGCAGTTGAGCAGGGCCGCGATCCGGAGGAGACGCGGCGGGCGCTTGGATCTGTGGTGCGACAGCGCCAGGCGTGTCGCGACGTCCGGGTAGTTGGATGGCTCGATTCACTGCGCGCCGACATTGTTTTCGGGTGGCGGCAGCTCAAGCGCAACAAGATAACTTCTGCAGCAGCGATTATCTCCCTAGCCTTAGCCATTGGAGCCTGCACCGCCGCGTTCCGGCTGATTGACGCGCTGCTGCTGCGGCCCCTTCCGGTAGCACATCCAGAGCGCCTTTATGTTTTGTCGCGCCAAGGGATGGGTTTTGACAACAAGCCGGGTGCCTGGGACTCCTGGGCGTATCCGGCTTTTCAGCTGATGCGTGTGGCTGCAAAAGGACAAGCTGAACTGATTGCGCTTTCCTATGCGGAACGCTCCGACATGACATACAAGACAGATGACGAGATGGAGAAGGCCAACCTGCAATATGTTTCCGGAGGGATGTTCTCCAGCTTCGGAATTGGGCCGGCCCTGGGCCGATTGTTTACAGAGAGCGACGATCGCAGCCCTGGAGCGGCGCCTTTTGCCGTACTCTCCTACGACTACTGGAGCCGGCGCTTCGGACGCGATCCTCATGTCATCGGACGCACCTTGCATATAGGCGACGGCCTCTACGAAATTGTCGGCGTCAGTGAGAAAAAGTTCACGGGAACGGAACGAGGCACGATCATCGACATCTTCCTCCCGGTAATGATGCACCACAGGGTTACAAGCCCCGACTCAGGTGCGTTTCGAACCCTGGTAGTGCTAGCGCCCGGGGTTGCGGTAGAGCCTCTCAGGGAAAAGCTGGCGGCGGTAAGCCATGCATTCGAGGTCAATCGACTGAGCGGCCAGACCGGATTGTCGCCGGAAACGCTGAAGAACGTACTGAACAACCGGATGCTGATGGAACCCGCGCCTACGGGTGCATCTGCAATGCAGAAGAACTATAGGGGTGCTCTCGCCGCTCTCGGTGGGTTGGTGTTCATGGTGTTGATGATCGCCTGCGCGAATGTGGCGAACCTGATGACAGCTCAGGCGTCGGCGCGGGCACGTGAGATGGCGTTGCGAGTTTCGATCGGCGCCGGGCGGTGGCGGCTGGTGCAGATGGTGCTGGTGGAAAGTGCGTTGCTTGCTTTTCTGGCTGCTGCGAGCGGGGCAGTCTTTGCGTGGTGGTCCGCTCCGTTTGTAGTGAGCATGATCAATCCGCCGGATAATCCGGCGCGGTTGGTTCTGCCGGCGGACTGGCGCGTGCTTGGGTTTGGCGTGGGGCTCACTCTGGTTGTCGTCGTGCTCTTCGGGCTTCTACCGGCGCTGCGGGCCTCGTCGGTGAGACCGGTAAGCGTGCTGAAGGGTGGCGACGATCCGCATGCGCACCGGCGCCTGATGCACGGGATGATTGCGCTCCAGGTGGCTTTCTGTTTTCTGGTGCTGTTTGTTGCCGGACTCTTTGTGGCCACGTTCCAGCGGCTTTCGAACAAGCCTACAGGATTTTCAACCGACCGGATCCTTTTGCTGGAGACGATCAGCCGGCCCGCGCAGTCATCGCTCGACTGGGACCAGGTGGCGGACCATCTACGGGAGGTGCCGGGTGTCGAGCGCGTTTCACAAGCTGCATTTCCTCTGTTGGAAGGTTCGGACTGGAATGCCGCGATCTCCATCAACGGTGGGCCTCCCAGCGTCGATCTTGTTAACCTTTTGAACGTCTCGCCCGGGTGGCTGGAAACGATGAAGATTCCGCTCCTCGAGGGAAGAGACTTTCGCCAGAGCGATACATATCCGGACGCCGCCATCATCAATGAAACGTTTGCCCGGGAGTTTCTCAACGATGACCATCCGGTGGGCAGGATTTTTGATAAGGCTGAGAACGGAACACCTCACCACATGCATGTGATTGGAGTGGCGCGAGATGCTTACTACAGCAGCCTGCACATCCCGATATTGCCGGTTGCCTATGTTCCATTCCACCATAAGGGCGCTGGGGGAGAAATGCTTCCAGAGAGCGACGAGACTTTTGTCGTGCGTACAGCCGCGTCCAATCCATTGGCTTTGGCTTCGACACTGCGGCAGCAGGTATCGCGGGCGCACTCTGGGTTTCATGTGTCGAATATCCGCACACAACTGGAAATAAATCAGGCAGACATGATTCGTGAGCGGTTGCTGGCTACGTTGGCTTTCTTCTTTGGAGCGGTTGCACTGCTGCTCGCCGGGGTTGGGTTATATGGAGTGCTTAACTATTCGGTGCAGCAGCGGGAGCGTGAAATCGGGATTCGTATGGCGCTGGGCGCGCAAATCGAGCACGTTGTACGAGAGGTCACTGCAGGAATTTTGTTCGCAGTCATCGTGGGTATGTTTGCGGGACTGCTGTTCGGGCTGGCGTTGGCCCGTTCTATCCAGTCGCTGCTTTACGAGGTGAAAGCTACGGATATCAATATGCTCGCGCTTCCGTGCTCGATCATCCTGGCGGTAGTATGCGTTGCTGCGGTACCCGCGCTGCTTCGAGCGATACACATCGATCCAAGCACCATGTTGCGCGCTGATTAAATCGGGGCTTCTCGCGTGGAACAAGACGACTTGTTTCTTGAGCTCGTTCGACCGGCGCGTTCTTCAAGAACTGGCCGCTAAACCACACCGGGACGGCGCTTGCCGATCGCGGTCGCCTGTTCGAAGGCGTACCCCATTTGCAGTACGCCCCAGTCGTCGTGATGGCGGCCGACGATCTGGATGCCAATGGGCAAGCCGGTGGAAGAGAAGGCGCAGGGAACAGACATCGCCGGGTTTCCTGCAGCGGAGATGTAATACGCGGACTTCATCCAGGCTAGATAGTTTTCCATCTTCACGCCGGCAATCTCTGTAGGGTAGTGTGTGTTCACGTCGAAGGGGAGCACCTGGTTCACAGGCAGAATGAAGAAGTCGTACTCGCCCTTGAAATTGCAAAGACGCTGGTATAAAGCAGTGCGCCTGGCTTCGATGCGAGACAAATAGGGGCCGGTCAGTTTGCGCCCCTCTTCCACGTGCCAGTGAATGTATTCGTTGAGCTGGTTGCCGTGGGTGGCCAGCAAATCACCAAAGCCGAGTTCGATCGACCAATGGCGCCAAGCCAAAAACGATTCGTTTGCATCGCTGAAATCGGGCTCCGCATCTTCGACGATGCAGCCCAGAGATTCGAAGACTTTGCGTTGGGTCTGCACCGCGCTTTTTACTTCGGGATCCCAGGGTAGGCCCATGTCTTTGAACATGGCCACGCGGACCCCTTTGAAGCTTCGCGTTCCCAGGGGTTGGGCGAATTGGGCGCCTGCTTGTTCAATCGAGATGGGGGAATGGTGGTCATAGCCGGCGAGCACGCTCAGGAAATAGGCGCAGTCAGTGACGTTGCGAGCGACCGGGCCAGGGACCGATAGCGTAAACCAACCCAGATCGGTCGGCACATTGGACACACGGCCTGGCGAAGTGCGAATGCCCACCACGTTGCAGAAGTTGGGAGGGTTGCGCAGGGAGCCGCCCATATCGCTGCCGTCGGCCAGCGGAGCCATACCGCAGGCAACCGTGACCGCGCCGCCACCAGTGCTTCCGCCGCACGTCTTTGTCAGATTGTAAGGATTGTGGGTGGCTCCGAAGACCTGATTGAAGGTCTGCGAGCCGAGACCGAATTCGGGCACGTTGGTCTTGCCCAGCAAGATCGCTCCCGCCGCTTTCTCCCGTTGCACAACCCGGCAATCGAAGTTCGGCACATTGTCTTTGTGGAGAGGGGAACCAAAGGTGGTCCGGATTCCCTCGGTTTCATGCAGGTCTTTCACGGCGACCGGTAACCCATGCAAAGGACCGAGCCATTTGCCGTTGGCGATCGCTTCGTCGGCGGCCGCGGCTTGCGCCATGAGCTGCTCTTCGGGAACCAGGGTGACCAGCGCATTGACTTTCGCATTGACGCGCCGGATCTGTTTCAAGTGGGCCTGCATGACTTCGCGTGATGAGAGTTTTTTTGTCCGGATCGCCTCGATCATGTCGACCGCACGCATGAAACAGATTTCGTCGTCGGCGTGGGGCGTGGCCTGAAGCGGACCGGAAACAGTGCTGAGCTCGTTCGCCGTGGAGGAGTGTTGCATCGATGAAGACAACAAGGGAGTGGTTGCAGCCGAAAGTGCAGTGGTCGTTCCCAGCTTGAGGGCGTCGCGGCGGGTCATCTTGCTGTTCATCTTTCCTCCGGGAGCGGACTGTGCAGTTGGAGAACGGCGCCTCCTGGTCTGTCGCGGAGAAAGCGTTCCATTGCGCTGCGAGGCGAGCAGTTACTTTTTGGCGGCCTTCTTCAGGACCTCGTCAATCCGCGTCTGCCATCCTGGCCCGGTAGACCTAAAGTATTCAAGCACCGCCGGCGAGAGACGAAGAGACACCTGCTGCTTGGTGGGAGACTTCTGTTTCCCTCGCAGCCCTGGACGCCGGACGATCGCGGTACTGAGATAAGCCTTCGCGGCTTTCACGTCATTTGGGTTGTAAGGGCCATCCTCAGGCGAGTAAGGGATAGGGTCGCTTTCCCGAAGCGCCTTCACCCTCTTCCAGTCAGTCTGACTCTTGCGCTTGCTCATATGCTTCTCTCTCCTCTCCGGAGGCTTTCCGCTTGGCTTCATCCCAAACGATCATGAGCTTATTGTAGCTACATTTTGCTTCCGACGGAGAAGTCCTTGTTGATTCGAACTGGAGCCGGGCATGCGGTATAAGAGCGACAATGATTTCGAGAGGAACTTTACATGGCCAGCAACGGTAAATTGCGTCCCCTGTGTATCCGGGTGCATGCGCAGGATAATGTGGCGATTGTCGTCAATGAACGCGGCCTGCTGGCTGGAGCGCAATTCGATTCGGGCCTGCGACTTCTGGAAGCGATTCCCGAGGGGCATAAAGTTGCGCTGTGTGCAATTGCCCAGGGCGCGCCGATCATTCGCTATGGCGTCGCCATCGGATTTGCAGAGACGCCGATTGCCCCAGGTAGCTGGGTGCACGAACGCGTCATCCGTTTGCCCGCGGCGCCGCCCCTTGACCAGTTGCCCTTGGCGACAGCGGTGCCTGATCGGCTGCCGCCGCTCGAAGGCTATACCTTTGAAGGCTTCCTCAATGACGATGGCTCGGTGGGAACCAAAAATATTCTTGGCATCGCAACCACGGTGCAATGTGTCTCGGCGACGGTAGAGTTTGCGGTGAGGCGTATCCGGGCAGAGATTCTGCCTCGCTATCCCAACGTCGATGATGTGATTGCCATTACGCATCCCTATGGATGTGGGGTAGCGATCGACGCTCCAGGCTCTGAGATTCCCATTCGCACGCTACGGAACCTGAGCCTGAATCCTAACCTCGGGGGAGCGCCCATGGTGGTGAGCCTGGGCTGCGAAAAACTGCAGCCCGCCCGCATGCTGCCGCCCAGCAGTCTTCCACTGCTGTCGAACTTGCCGTATGTCATCCGCTTGCAGGATGAGGAGTACCGCAGTTTTGGCGATATGGTGACGGCCATTCTGCAGATGGCAGAGCAACGGCTGGCTCGGTTGAACGCGCGCACACGTGTGAACCGCCCCGCGGCGGATCTTGTGGTTGGGTTGCAATGCGGGGGCAGCGATGCCTTCTCCGGGGTGACGGCCAACCCGGCGGTGGGCTATGCCGCCGATCTGCTGGTGCGCGCCGGCGCCACGGTGATGTTTTCTGAGGTAACGGAAGTTCGCGACGCGGCCCACCTGCTGTCCGCGCGCGCTGCCAACCAGCAGATTGCACGCGCAATGATTCGGGAAATGGCATGGTATGACGCTTACCTCGAACGCGATGGCGCCGATCGAAGCGCCAATCCCACCCCTGGGAATAAGACCGGAGGTCTGGCGAATATTGTCGAAAAAGCGCTGGGCTCCGTGGCCAAGGCGGGCAGCAGTCCACTGGCCGGTGTGTTCGGCCCGGGGGAGCGGGTTACTACCAAGGGGCTCATCTTCGCGGCGACACCGGCGAGTGATTTCGTTTGCGGAACGCTCCAGCTCGCTGCCGGCATGAACATGCATGTCTTCACCACCGGACGGGGCACTCCCTACGGCCTGGCCATGGCGCCAGTGATCAAAGTTTCGTCTCGCAGTGCGCTCGCCGCCCGGTGGTCTGACTTGATCGATATCGATGCCGGTAGCATCGCCACCGGCGAGGCCACGGTGGAAGAGGTTGGACAGCAGATATTCGACATGATTCTTGCTGTTGCGAGCGGACGCAAGCAGACCTGGGCCGACCATTGGGGGCTGCATAACGAATTCGTTCTCTTTAACCCGGCTCCGATCACCTGATGGCGGTATGGGATATTGCCTCACGCAATGCCAAGCTTGCGTTGCAGTTGTTCGAGCGAGATGCCTTTCGTCTCCGGATACACGAAGAGAACAACCAGGAACTGGAGCACCATCATTGTGGCAAAGAAAGCAAAGGGCAGCCCGCCGGAATACTTTGCCAGGATGGGGAATAGAAGCGAGATGAGGGCATTCATCAACCAGTGGGCAGAAGACCCGAGGCTTTGGCCTTTGGAGCGGACACGGTTGGGGAAGACCTCCGCGATGTAAACCCAGATGACGGCGCCCTGGGAAACGGAGAAGAACCCGATATAGCCGACCAACAGCCAAACCAGCAGCGCGGCATGGGTGTGGGTAAAGAAGACGGTTGCGACCCCGGAGAGGCAAAAAGCCATTCCTACACTGCCGACAAGTAGCAGTGTTTTTCGCCCAAGCTTGTCGATGAGCGACATCCCCAGGAGCGTTGCCAGCAAATTCATCAGGCCGATCAGCACCGTCTGCAAGGAGCTGGAGACCTGGCTAAAACCGGCCGAGGCGAAGATGTAGTTGGAGTAGTAAAGGATGGCGTTGATGCCCGCGAGTTGATTAAACAGCCCGATGCTGACAGCCAGAAAGATGGGGAGACGGTATTCGCGTTTAAAGAGGGGCTCGGCGGCCATGCCGCGCTCCATGTGGATGGAGTCCATAATCTCGCGCAGCTCAGTTTCAGAATCAGGGGAGCCCATCATATTAAGGATGGCGAGGGCCTCATCGGTCCTGTTCCGGGTGACGAGCCAGCGTGAGCTGCGGGGGATGCGGAACAACATGATGAGAAAGAAGAGGGAAGGAACGGCCGCAATGCCCAGCTGCCAGCGCCACTGCAACTCGCCCAGATGGAAGAGGGTGATGACGTAGTTGGACAGGTAGGCAAGGAGTATGCCGACGACCACGTTGATCTGAAAGAGGCCGACCATTCTGCCGCGCAACTTTGCCGGCGCCAGCTCCGCAATATACACCGGTCCGAGGACCGACGAACCGCCGATTCCCAGGCCACCAATCAAGCGAAAAACCATCAGCGAGGGCCAACTCCAGGCGAAGGCGCAGCCCAGGGCCGAGATGGTATAGAGAACGGCCATGATGCGTAGCGCCTCACGGCCGCCGATGCGCTGGCCAAGTACCCCCGCGCTCATGGCGCCGATGACCGTGCCCACCAGCCCGATAAAGACCGTCAGACCAAGCGTGAAGGGTGTGAGGTGATAGACGACCGTTAGTTGCTGGGTGGTACCGGCGATGACAGCGGTGTCAAAGCCGAACAAAAGACCGCCAAGGGCGCCGACGATCGTACTTTCGAGAAGGTATCTGGTCATTGCCATGGAGTCTCTCTCGGGAGAAGCGGTAATCGAGGGCGCGTTGCTGCGTCAGGACGATTTTCGAGCAGGCCAGCCTCTCCCAAAGGCTGTGCAGGCTTTGCTGGCATAGCGGTCAAAACCAAGATTGTATCTGGTTGGAAACTTTCTGGGTACCTGCCTCTGTCCGGCGAAAAACCCGGGTCGGCTCCTGCCTCAACGGTCCCCTGAACGGTCCTGGACCGAGGCACGCGCGGAAAACCACTTCTTTCCCACGTACAGCAAGTAACCGAGCTGGACAAACCACACCAGGGAGTAGGCAATCACCAGGTGCCGATGGGCCAGGGCCGAGTCGATATTGGGATCATAGGGAAAGATGGAAGCAAGCACTGCGATGTGGGGCAAGGTACCTTCCTATGCGTTGACTTCGAAAGCTTGTGCGGCCGCCTCTTGCTGGCTTGCCTGGTGGCGACGTTCGGCCGCGTACCGAATCCCCACGACCAGAATGCCCCATGCCAGCCAGGCGAGGATGTTCCACTGCACGGCAGGCAACAGATTGGGCGCGACCCCTGCACCGGGACCGCCAAAGAATACCGGAGCGGGGTGCTGGGTGCGCCACCACCTGGTCGTCATATAAACGAGGGGAACATCGCAGTAGCCGAAGATGGCCACCACGGCGGCCAGGGTTCGCATTTCGCCCCCCACCACAACGTGGCGCAGTACCAGGTAGGCAAGGTAGATAAGCCAAAGAACCAGCGTTGCGGTCAGCCGGGCATCCCAGGTCCACCAGATACCCCACACTGCCCGGCCCCAGAGTGAGCCGGTAGCCATGCCGAGAAAGCAGAAAACGACCCCCATCTCGGCAGAAGAAACCGCGAGCGCGTCGGCTTGCAACGAGAACTTTGGCGAGCGCACCCGGGTCGCGAGATACGCGATCGAGCAGATGAGATTTGCCAGGAAGCAAAACGACATCGCGACCCAGGTGGGCACGTGGTAGTAGAGAATTCGTCCGACATTCCCCTGGTCAGCGTCGGCCGGCACGCTGAGCGCGACGTGCAGACCGTATCCGAGGAGTCCTACTGTGAGAACTGGCCAAATCCATCGCAGTGCTCGAAACGGATGCATCGCGCTCCCCAAAAGTCTCTTGGCAGTATTTTCCCATTTTTCGCCACGGGTGGTCACGTCCGGGTTGTGGCGATCGCCTGTAGCGGCATAACAGAACGATCACATCGCTGATGTGCGCTGATGTGCACGCGATCGTCATCCTCAAACCCAAAGCGCATTGTCCATGCTTCGAGCGGCTACCAGCGCTGGATGGGGGAGCATCCATCAGGGCAGGGGAATGGGTATCCTCCTGCCCTATGGCCCAGGTCGCCGTATTGCTCAGCCTGACGCCCATGCAAAACTCGCCTTAGAAATCAAGTCGTAAGGCGGCTTGACCAGTTCGGTTGCCCGCATTCTCTGCGGTTTGTGGCCCGGTGAGCGCTCCGAATGTCGAGCTATCGATCGCTGTCACCGGTGGTGCAAAGTTCGTATGGTTCAGCACATTCGTGAAAGTTGATTCGAAGCGTGCATGCAGTCTCTCCGTGATGCGGAATTCCTTAGCAACACCAAGGCTGACCGTCGCAGTTCCAGGTCCCTGAAGGATCCCGACACCAGCATTGCCAAAGCGTCCTGCCCCTGCGGGGGTAGGCGTAAAAGCCGACAGGTTGAAATAATGTGCCCTGGACTGTGCAGCATAGAAGTTCTCCGAAACCACGTCCGGCCGCAACGTCACGCCGCGGTTGGCGACGTTGGTATTCGACTGGTCCGCCGAGCCGCTGATGCTTGGCGTTAGCCATGGTCCCGTTTCGAGCAGTGTCACGGTCGTCAAGTCCCAGCCGCCCAGGAACCCATCCTCCACACCGCCGTCGTTCATCCATGCGCGGCCCCTGCCGAAGGGCAGTTGGTACACCCCGGTCAAAAGCATGCGTTGGCGGCGCGTTCCTTCGACATTACCGAGGTCCTGTTGAACATGGAAGCGGTCCGCAATCGGAAGCCCATAGTTAACTTCCCCGGCAAAGGCACTCGGCGCATCGCCCTGGTTGTCCGCCTGGTTGACGGCGTAGGTGTAATTTGCGTCGTAATAGAGACCGTGCTCCATCCGGTGCGTGGCCTGCAATTCTAATGCGTGGTAGTTCGCCTCGCCCGCATTGAAGGTACTGGCCAGCGAGAACCAGTTCTGATACGGCGCTCTGGCATCGACGTAAGGATTTGCCGCGGTGCCCGAGACGTAGGGTGTCGTGCTCGCAGGAATCTGGTTCAAATCCTCGGTGATGCTCAGCCGGTAGGTGTGCATCCCCACATAACTCGCGCGGACCAACGTGTTGCTGGAGATCTCCCTCTCCAGGGTGACGCTCCACTGATTCGACTGCGGGTCGCGGTAGTTTGGATCGACTCCCTGGTCAAGACTTCCGCCACCGATCTGCGCGGTAGTGCTGGGTGGCGCGGTATTCGGAAATTGAATCAGGGGCGTATTCGATCCCGCAGTATTTGCGTTGGAATAGCTATGCAGGCTCGAAGTCGGGTTACCGCTGTTGTTGAACGAAAGTGGACCGAGGTTTGTCATCGTGAAGATGCCGAAACCCGCGCGTATCACCGTCCTGGTATCGTTAAACGGGCGGTAAGCGATCGACACCCGTGGCTGGAAGTTTCCCTTGTAAGTGTTGCGCAGGCTCTGCGGCAATCCATCCTGTTTCGCCGTTACATACTTCGTGCATGGCAGTGATGTGAAACTCAGGTTGCAGGCATTGAATGACTGCTGGAAGGCAACGTTCGATGGTGTGATGTTCTCTTTGGTGAGATACGCCGCCAGCGCGTTGGGAACTACGATGGAGTTATTGCGCTGGTCGAAGTTCGCCAGGTTGCCGCCATCTTCCTGGAAGCCTGGCAGAAGCTGCCAACGCAACCCATAGCTCAGCGTCAACCGACTGTTCACCTGGTACTCATCCTGAGCAAACAGGCTGTACTGTGTCGCTGTTCCCCCGACATCAGGACTCGATACAGCGAAGTTCAGCGTGGTTGGCGCGCCCTCGAGGAAGTCGCCAAAGGCGTTTCCGGTAAAGGTCGGCTGGAAGATGAAGCTACCGAAATCATCGGAGGCAAATTCAGGAGCAAAGCTCTCCAGATCGAAATAGCGAACCCTGCGGATATCGACTCCGCCCTTCACCGTGTGCCTGCCGAAGGTACGTGTCAGGTTATCGCTGAACTGGGTTGTCTTGGACTGAGTGATACCTGCCTTGTCCCTGCCAATCTGTGTCAGCCCGGTACCGGCACTGAAGTTAAAGGTGGGGAATGCGTGGGTGGCCGGATGCTGGCTGATGTTGACGCCAGTCAGATCGAGTTGGTTCAGTGCATCCGATCCTTGGATGGGAAAGTCCACGTTCGTCGTCACGTTCGTGAAACCGTAACGAAACTCGTTGAGCAGCTTTGGCGTAATCGCGTAGGTATGCGAAAGCAGGAAGCTGCGATTGTGAATCGAATCGACGTCGTTGGGCAGGAATGGGTTCGCTGCGTCCGAAGCAATGTTCTTGCGGCTGAAGCGGGCATAGGCGGACTGTTTCGTCGTGATCGTCTGATCGATACGAATGTCGGCGCCGTCCGTTCGAGCCGGAGTGGATTGAAAATTTTCGTAGTTATACCCCGACTGGCCAGTTACATTCGGCAGCGGAATGTGGGTCAACAAAGCCGTCGCCGTGGGACTGATGTTGGTGATGGGAGTCGTCAGCGACGGATCGAGTCCGGTGAGATCGCCGTTCCGCTCAGCCTGCGTGGGCACCTCAAACTGTTGCGCGACCGCGGTCGTCCTGCGGTTGCCCTCATAATCCGCGAAGAAAAAGGTCTTGTCGCGGTCGTTGTTCAGGTGCGGAATCGTGACTGGCCCACCGAGCGAAAAGCCAAAGGTATTGAACTTTTTGGGCGCCTTGCCGCTGAAGCCGTATGGGTCGGCATCCAACGCCTGGTTCTGCAGATACTCGAACACGCTGCCGTGATATTGATTGGTTCCACTCTTGGTGGTGAAGGTCACGTCGCCTACCTGAGAAAACTCCGCGCTGTTATTGAAGGCGGTGACTTTGACGGCGGCGATCCCCTCCTGCGAGGGATAGGCGTCCTGTAGAGCGCCATTCTGCCTGACATTCACGGTCGAAATACCATCGACCGAAAAATTCACCATCGACGAACTCGCGCCGCTCAGTGCGA
>Ga0182015_10004448_pt1 | contig 15111 bp, 11 predicted proteins | sample 712P3MmetaG_FD_120478 | JGI IMG/M metagenome (GOLD analysis project Ga0182015, IMG submission 120478) | Permafrost microbial communities from Stordalen Mire, Sweden - 712P3M metaG | ecosystem: Environmental > Terrestrial > Soil > Wetlands > Permafrost | place: Sweden: Stordalen | collected...
CAATTGATAATGCGCAATTGAAATCCCGATGGCTCCGGCGATAACCAGCAAGGTGCCAAGGTCACGCTGCCAACCCCAAGGGCCGGGCATGAAGAAAACAAACCATACAAAGGCGACGATAGAAACGATCCGAGCCATGGTGATGGCATAGAACCGTTGGCCTTCCATCAACCTGCGACCCTTTCATTCTGGCTATTCAATCAGGCCATGGCGTGCGGCGTGGATGAAGTCCGTGTGAGCGGGAGTTGCCCCGCATGCGCGCATTTCGTTGGCGATCTGCCCCCGATGATATGCGGAATGAAATAGTACATGGGTCAAAATCTCTTGCACCGTATTCGACCACGATTCGCCCCTGCTATTGGTATAAGCGATGGTCTCGAAGAATCTGGAAAGTGAAGCGCCGGAGAGATAGGACTTCCATAATCGTGTAAGTTCCTCTATTTGAGCTTCACATTGTGCGATGCTGAGCTCCGGCCAAACGGCGAGGCTCTGGGGCTGGTGCGTGATCCGTTCGAGCCACAACCGTTCGGCGGAAAGGATATGTGCGAGCAGTTGAAGCGGGCGTCCGGGCAAGCCCGGCTTGCTTTTGTCGATTCCGTCCAACACTTCGGCGTTTGCCCAGATGTTGTAGGTAAATTGACGGCGGGAATGGTCCAGTAGGTCCAAGATTACTTAACGTTAATCTATAGCGAAGGTAGCGACAATCACCTGGGCAGTCCATTTTTATCGTAAAGCAAATCTGCGTGGTCGAGAGAGAGATAGGGCTCTTCGAGACGACAATCCAACAGTCGTTTCACGAGAAGAAGAAGAGCTGCAACCGCAGCCAACCATACCGCCAAGGCGAGATTGACTACCCATCTCGGAGCCGCGCCCACTCGACGCAACAAAAAAGGCAGAAAATTCCAGGTGGTGATGTGGACGTAATCCCAGGGATCCTGAGTCATCGACTCATTGTTTAAACCCCAGGCGTCCATTTTTCCCAGCGCAAACGCCGCGATGTTTTTGAAGCGAAGTGCGATTACGAATGTGGGATGACCAAGTGTCTCCATCTGGTAAATCTCCAGCGGAAGCCAGAAGGTGAGCGACGCAAGCTGGACGACTAGGCTGGCTCCGATCAGAAGAAGTCCACCGCGCCAGATCCATGCGCTAAGAGCGTTGCGGTAGCGCAAAAGCAAAGGAACGGCTAGAAGCGACGCCAGTTCCACGGATGTGGAAACATATCGATCGCCCCACGCGAAATCGCCCGCCCAATATGTGTACTTCGCATAGAAGCTGATGTAGCCGAGCAGAAGCAGGAGTGAAGCAACGCAATAGGCGCGAACTGCCGGCGAGAGCCGCTTCCAGAGGGTGGCGATGAGAATTAACAACAGGACCAGCAACGGATCGAACAGGAAAATCGACTTCTCCGGCTTGAACAGTGGTCCCAGGAAGCCTTCGATAAAAGGGGTGCTCCAGGGAAAATTCAGCGGCAGCGTGGGATCCTGGAGACGCTGTTCCCTGGCGAAAATAGACACATAGGTGTTGGTGAACGATCCAAACCTATAAAACTGATAAAGGCGATCCAACAGAAAGAAAAAAAAGTAAACCGGAGCCGCGACTTTGCAGTAAGCAACAAATCGGAACCAAAGTTCTTTCGGCCGAACTTTTTCAAACCACAACACCAGAAGAATAAAAATGCCGGCCCCGATAATATCGAGGCCGGTTGTGAGCCGGGTGAGCAAGTTCAGGCCAAGGGCAGCGCTGCCCATCAATAGCGCATGCTTGCTTCGTGTCCGCAGCCAGTCGTACTGGAAAGAAAATCCAGCCAAGGTGAGAAGCATGATGTAGTTGTTCTCCATCATGTTCTGGGTGTAGTGAAGGTGAGTGGTACAGAACATTAGTGCGAGCACGCCCAGTACGGACTCGCGAACAGTAAAGCGTAACTGGCGGAGCATTCGAAGGGCGATGAGCGCGGTGAGAACATTTACCAGAATGCCGGTCAGGTAGCTAACCACGATGGAACGTATGGCAGGATCGTCCTGATAATCGGAAAACATTCGCCAATGGGAGATCCAGGTGCCGAGCAGATCGGCGGGAAGCATGAGCAGCGATTGTCCGATTCCATACCAGCTATAGATTTGACCGTCACGGCCGCGCAGACCAAACTCAGGATAGTCGGCGGCGGGCACCTGCGGATCGGAAGTCCAGAGCCAATGCGTGGTTTGGAGGCGGTGCATGGTGTCGGCGGTGCCAAGTTCACCGGACTGGACGACGAACGCGAGCAAACCTGCGCTGAGACATAGAAGAATGAGCGGGTCAGAGAACCAACGACGGATGAGCAAGGGCATCGTCTGGATGGTAATACACAGGAAAATTGAGTTTGCTTTCGAGCTGGATATTTTAGATTAGTCTCCTATTCGAAGGGTTGAAGCAAACGCTATTATTGTGGGCGCGGTACACTGGACGGAAAATCATGTCTAACTGCTTATCGTGCACCGCCGAGATTCCCGTCAATGCACGCTTTTGTGCCTCGTGTGGTGCGCCTGCGAGCGGGACGGACGAACTGGCTACCCTTGACTTTGCGACGGCAACTTCGCCGCTGCCGGCGCGACCCGCGTCCGCCACCTCATCGCGGACCTCGAGTGGCCCGGAATATTTGAGCGAAGGCCGATTTCTTCCCGGACGGTTATTGGCTGGACGCTACCGCATCATTGCTTTGCTGGGAAAGGGCGGTATGGGCGAGGTGTATCGCGCCGACGACTTAACCCTGGGCCAACCCGTGGCGCTTAAGTTCTTGCCCGACGAAGCGGCGCGGGATGCCGGACTGCTGGAACGATTCAAGAATGAGGTTCGGATCGCGCGCCGCGTTTCTCATCCCAATGTTTGCCGAGTGTATGACGTAGGGGATGTAGAAGGCCACACCTTTTTTACGATGGAGTATGTCGACGGCGAGGATCTGGCGTCGCTGCTGCGGCGCATCGGGCGGCTTCCGGAAGATAAGGCACTCGACATTGCGCGCCAGCTCTGTGCCGGACTGGCAGCCGCGCATGCGAAGGGAGTTCTTCATCGCGACCTGAAGCCCGCAAACATCATGCTGGACGGTCGAGGGCAGGTGGTGATCACCGACTTCGGTCTGGCGGGAGTGGCCGATCAGATTCAGGGCGCGGAAGTGCGCAGCGGTACTCCAGCCTACATGGCGCCGGAACAATTGGCCGGGAAAGAAGTCAGCACGAGAAGTGATATTTATTCACTCGGATTGGTTTTGTACGAAGTTTTTACCGGCAAGCGGGCGTTCGGGGAAAAACCTGCGAAGACGTTGCGGGATCAGACCGATCGGGCGGTGAGCCGCCCATCGAGTGTCGTTCGAGATTTGAATCCGGTCATTGAGCGAGTGATCCTACGCTGCCTGGAAACGGAAACTTCGGCGCGCCCAGCCACGGTGCTCAGTGTGGCGGCGGCGTTGCCGGGAGGCGATCCGTTGGCAGCGGCGTTGGCGGCGGGAGAAACCCCTTCGCCGCAGATGGTTGCCGCATCCGGTGAAACTGCGGGATTGCGTCCACGAGTGGCGGTGGCGTGTTTTGGCGCTGTACTGCTTGCCTTGTGTTTGGTCGCTATTCTTTCAGCGCATTACAGTCCGCTGGGCAAGATGCAGTTGGATCAATCGCCCGAGGTTCTCACGCAAAAAGCGCATGAAATCATTGCACGGCTTGGATACGAAGCTCGTCCGCTCGACAGCGCGCACGGCCTTGCTCAGGATGATGACTTCCAGGATTACGTGGAGAAAAACGACAAGCCGCGTGCGGACTGGGACGCGGTGCTCGCGGCGCGGCCTTCACTTTTGCAATATTGGTACCGGCAAAGTCCGGAGTATATGTACTCGACGGATATTCACAGCCTTTTGCTGAACTCGGGAATTGTCAGTCAAACCGATCCGCCGACGGTTACGTCCGGGATGGTAAACGTGAGGCTCGATCCCCAAGGGCGTCTGACTTATTTGCAGGCGATCCCGCCGCAAAAGGAGAACCCCGGTGAGGCGCTCACCCCTGTCGATTGGAGTTCGCTTTTTAGTGTCGCGGGTCTCGATGCATCGAAATTTCAGAAAGCCGAGCCGCTGTGGAATTCGCTGGCCGCATCGGATGCGCGAATGGCGTGGACCGGGAACTGGCCGGGAACTACGCGGGCCTTGCGGGTTGAAGCCGCGGCGTGGCGCGGTAAGCCGGTTTTCTTCTCCCTGATCAGCGACTGGACAAAACCGGAACGGATGAAGAGCCCGGAGGATTCGACCGGGAAGAAAGTCACAGCGCTGCTCGGCGTAGCTTTGTTGATCGCGCTGCTTTTAGGCGCGATCCATCTGGCGCGGCAAAATTATCGGCAGGGACGGGGCGACCGCGAAGGAGCGTTCCGGCTGGCGACGATCATGTTTACTCTGGAGACTTTACTCTGGTTCTGTTTGGCACATCTGGTGCCAACTCTCGACATGTTTGGAATGTTTTTGCTGGGATTGAGCGCCTCCATTTTCGCGGCCGCTGTTACTTGGATGCTTTATCTGGCGCTGGAGCCGTGGGTGCGGCGGCGATGGCCGCATGCCGTGATTTCGTGGAGCCGCTTGCTGTCCGGGCAGTTTCGCGACCCACTGGTTGGCCGGGATATATTATTCGGCGTGATGCTAGGGATGCTTTGGATTTTAATTTTTGGAGTTCGCAGTATCGCGAACTTGTACATGGGAGGGGCTCCCGACGTTGGACAAACCGCCTACCTGGAAGGTGGCCGCGCCGCTCTGGGCGTATGGTTTGGGCAAGTGCCCACCTCAATCCTCGGGACTTTGCAGTTCTTCTTTCTTTTGCTGGGATTGAAAGTGGTCTTGCGAAAAGATTGGCTGGCCGCGATTGCGTTTGTTGCAATTTTCGCACTTCCCCGCGCTTTGAGCTCTTCGCACGTGGCGATTGAGTTGCCAACGGAAATTCTGGTCTACGCGGTGGCTGTGCTTATCGTCTATCGTTTTGGACTGATCCCTTTAGCCTGTGCGATCTTCACGGTTGACATGCTGGGCAACGTTCCTTTCACCTCCGACCTTTCCGCCTGGTACATGAGTACATCCGTATTGGCGCTGCTAAGCGTCGTGGCCCTTGCGGCGTGGGGTTTCTATCATTCCCTGGGCGGCGAACCGTTGTGGCGGCCGGAGATTGAATAGGAAATTGTGGCTGTCGTGGTTCACCAATCATCCGTTCGCGTCTCCAGCGCACCGGCGATTTTCATCAAATGGCTCAGCGCTGTCGTCGCCGCTCTCGCTGTTATAATCATGGATTGCACTCATGCCTACGAAGCGACTGATACGATCTACTACGGTTTTATCCATACGCCGCAATGGCAGCGTGGTTCTTGCCGGAGACGGGCAGGTTACGCTCGGCGAATCGGTTATCAAACATACGGCCAAGAAGATTCGGCGGCTCTACAATGACAAAATTCTAGCGGGCTTCGCGGGATCGACGGCGGACGCCTTCACGCTTTTTAGCCGCTTCGAGGCCAAACTCGAGCAATACCACGGCAACTTAGGGCGCGGCGCGGTTGAGCTCGCCAAAGACTGGCGAACCGATAAATTTCTTCGCCATCTGGAGGCGCTCCTGCTGGTTTGCGACAAGGAGCAGACCTTCCTGCTGAGCGGACAAGGCGACGTGATTGAGCCAGATGGCGGGGTGGCTGCCATTGGCAGCGGCGGCCCTTACGCCCAGGCTGCGGCGGAAGCGTTGTCGCGACACACTGAACTCCCAGCCCGGAGAATTGCCGAAGAAGCGATGAAGATTGCCGGCAAGATGTGCATCTATACCAATGACGCGGTAACGATTGAGGAATTGTGAAGAGTCGATTGTCGTTGGCGAACTGAAACGAACGATCACTGACTGTCTTACCTTATGGCTATTTATCTCCCCAGCAGCGCTGAAGAAGAACAACTGGCACTCGACGAACTGACTCCTCGAGAGATCGTCGTGGAACTCGACAAATATGTGATTGGCCAGAAGGACGCGAAGCGAGCGGTGGCGATCGCTCTCAGAAATCGCACGCGCCGGCAAAAGCTTACGCCTGAACTGGCGGAAGAAATTATCCCAAAGAACATCATCATGATTGGGCCCACCGGTGTGGGCAAGACCGAGATTGCGCGTCGGCTGGCGAAGCTGGCGAACTCTCCCTTTTTGAAAGTGGAGGCCTCGAAGTTTACCGAAGTTGGATATGTAGGGCGCGATGTCGAGTCCATGGTCCGCGACCTGGTCGAGATTGCGATCGACAATGTTCGCGAAGAAAAATTGGAAGACGTATCGGACAAAGCGGAACTAAATGCAGAGGAACGTTTGCTCGATATTTTGTTGCCCCCCACGCCGCCATCCAAGCCCGGAGAGAGCACGACTTCCGGCGGAGTCGTGATCGATAGCAGCACGGCTATGGCCGAATCGTCTTCGCGCACCCGCGAGAAATTACGGCAGCAATTGCGAGAAGGCAAACTCGACGAGCGGCAGGTCGAGATCGATGTTCGCGAGCGCAACTTCCCCACCTTCGAAATCATGAGCAATCAGGGCATGGAGGAGATGGATATCAACATCAAAGACATGCTGCCCAACATCTTCGGCGCCCGCACCAAGAAACGGAAGATGAAGGTGAACGAAGCGTTCGAATACCTGATTCAGGAAGAAGAGCAGCGGCTCATCGATATGGATCAGGTAACGCGGATCGCAATTGATCGCGTGGAAAACTCGGGAATCATTTTCCTGGATGAGATCGACAAGATTGCGGGGCGCGAAGGCGGCCATGGGCCGGATGTTTCGCGCGAAGGCGTTCAGCGCGACATTCTTCCGATCGTTGAAGGCACGACTGTAAACACCCGCTACGGCATGGTGCGGACGGATCATATTTTGTTCATCGCGGCGGGGGCGTTTCATGTTTCGAAACCGAGCGATCTGATTCCGGAATTGCAGGGGCGTTTCCCGATTCGCGTGGAATTGCAATCGCTGACCATGGACGATTTCGTGCGCATTTTGACGGAGCCGAAATCGTCGCTGGTAAAGCAATATACGGCACTCCTGGAAACCGAGGGCGTGAAGCTTGATTTCACCCCGGAGGCGCTGCAGGAAATCGCTCACTTCGCGTTCCGGGTGAATGAGAGCACGGAAAACATCGGCGCACGGCGACTGCATACGATCATGGAGCGGGTTCTCGACGAGTTGAGCTTCGATGCCCCGGAGAGAAAAGGCGAGAGCGTAAACATTGACGCCGATTACGTGCGCAAGATGTTGACCGATATTGTGAAGGATCAGGATTTGTCGCGATACATTCTGTAAAGAATGGGCTGTGTGGAAGCGGGCGACTCGCCCGCTCCTCTTAAGCTGCGAACTCAATCAATTTCTCATCCCACCACAGCCACCGGTACTCCCGGAAAGCCCCAGCAAATCCCGCTCGCACCGGATTCTCCAGGATATATAAACCTTCTTCCTTAGACTTTCGTCGCCTCGCAAAACGTGATCGAAAGACTCGTCCTGCCACACGCGCCCACTTCGTCCGAGTGCTTTGTTAATGCGATGAGCCGATTCGCTCTTGATCGTCCGAGTGATCTCCGGTATCGAGATGGAGCCGTTCTCATCCATCAACGCCATACAAAGCAGGTGTACATGATCCGGCATTGCGACGGCAGCATAAAGCCTACATTTCCTGCCGTTGGCTCGAAGGCAGGACTCCAGCGCCAGATCCATCGCAGGCTCCGGCAACTTCCAGCGATGCCAGGTGCAATAGGTGAAGAACATTATTCGATTGTCCTTCTGATAGTGCGGCAAATTCCGCCGATATTCATATCTCCGCTGCACTTTGTCCGACACTAACGCGCGGCAAGTCTTGGGAGGACTCTTATGTGGGCGCGGGCGACCCACCCACGCAAATGCTGGTTTCAAAGTGGGAAGAGGAGACCGAGCACCTTCGTTCTGTAAGATGAGTGGAACAAAGGTTGCCTGCTCGCAAGGAGCGGGCGAGTCGCCCGCTCCCACACTGTCTTTTTCCACAAAGGCTATTCTGTTTCTTACTTCTTCGTCCAGCGATCTACCCAGTCATTCACGGTCTTGTACCAGAGCTGCGAATTCTGCGGCTTCAGCACCCAGTGGCCTTCATCGGGGAAGTAGAGCATCTCTGAGGGGACGCCTTCCATCTGCAGCGTGTTGAACAATTGCAATCCTTCGCTTACGTCAAGGCGGTAATCTTTTTGGCCGTGGATTACGAGTGTGGGCGTCTTGAAATTCTTGGCGTACTGGTGGGGAGAGAACTTCTCATAAAGTGCGCGATTGTCATAGGGAGTGCCTTTAAACTCCCAGTCGTTGAACCAGAGTTCTTCAGTGGTGCCCCAAGCCGACTCGGCATTGAACATGCCGTCATGCGACACCAGGCATTTGAAGCGGTCGGTATGGCCGAGGATCCAGTTGATCATGTATCCGCCGTAGCTGGCGCCCAGCGCGCATTCGCGGTCTTTATCAATAAACCCGTAATGCTGCTCTGCGTAGTCGAGGCCCTTCATTAGGTCTTCATACGGAGCGCCGCCCCAGTCGCCGTTGATGGCGTCGATGAATTTCTGCCCGTAGCCGGTCGAGCCGTGGAAGTTGATCATGATGACGACGTATCCGCTGCTCGTCGAAGAAGTTGGTGCGGCGAAGAGTTCGGCGTTCCAGCGGAAGCTCCAGTCGTTCCCCCATGCGCCCTCGGGCCCGCCATGTATCAGGAACTTCACGGGATATTTCTTGTTGGGGTCGAAGTTCGGCGGTTTGATTAGGAAGCCTTCGACTTTGTCGCCGTTAACGCCGGTGAACCAGAAGGATTCGGGAGCGGCCATTTCTGTTTGGGAAAAGATCGCTTGATTCAAGGAGACAATCTGTCGCGGCATGAACCGGACTTCCCCGCACTGGGCGTCGTGCATCTTGTGTTTCTTCTGCGACGCTTCGATCGTACACGCCTTCGAGGGCCCGACTTCCCAAATGGAATTAGGCCTCATTGCGCTCACCTTTGTAAAAAAAATGGACCTGTCCGGGCCTACGGTTAGATCGTCATTGTAGCCGGGTCCACTAAGAATCTCGTGTACCGAGGGCGAGCAAACGTCGCATGGCACGTAGTCGTTGGCAGGAAATTTGCTCGAGCCGATATCCAGGACGAATATAGGCTGCACTCCTCGATCTTCCGCACTGAAATAGATCTGCTCCGAATTAGGGGACCAAATGAAGGTTCCCACCCATCGATCAAAATCTTCCGTCAGATTCTTCTTCTCACCCGTCTTGCGGTCATACAGCAATAAGCGGAAGCGGTCGCTCTCGTATCCGGGACGCTGCTGGGCGCGGTAGGCGATGTAGCGGCCATCGGGAGAATAGAGCGGGGTCGAGTCGCTGGCGGGATTGTCGGCGGTGATGTTCTTCGTGTGTGCCAAAACTTCGGCGGACGAGGCGTCCGCCGCTCCATTTACCGGAACGATCCAGAGATCGTTGTTGGTGGAAGCCGCCGGGTTCTTATCGTGATTCGAGGTATAGCAAATCTCTTGTCCGTCGGGCGAGAAGGCGTAATTGTCCTGGCCGCCGAGGGAGAATACGGGCGCATCGAAGTCGCCGGGCGTGAGGTCGTGCGGCAAAGGACTCAAAGCGCCGCTGTACGCCCCTGTCTTCGCCGGGAATGAGTCAGGCACTCGGATCACGAGAATATGGCTGCGCGTCCCTTCTTTGTATGCGTCCCAATGGCGATACAACAGATGAGTGAAGATCAGCGCCTTGACCTTTGAATTCTTTCGCTCCTCAACTTTCTTTGCGTTGCAGGCGGTTTCTGCTGCGCTGTCACCGTCACATTCCGGATACACGTCGGATGTAAACAGAATGTTTTTCCCGTCGGGGGACCAGAGTTCCCCATCTGCCTCGGTCGCAATCGACGTAAGCCTGTGCACCCCGCCGACCTTCCCTTCAGCACCGTCGAAGTCCGCGACCCAGACCTGCTGGCCGTCCTCCTTCGTCGACGTGAAAGCAAACCGCTTTCCGTCTGGCGCCCAGCGCGGACGGTCTCCATCTTGATCTGGGATCAGGGCACGTTCCGTGGTTCCCATGTCTCGCAAATTCGGCGAGACATGGGGCACCCCAGCTTTTTCGTTGGCGGACGAGGCGTCCGCCGCTCCACTCCTAAGAGGCACGATCCAGATGTGCGGTGTCTTCGTATTGGCCGCCAGATCGACATCGACCACGCTGAAGATCACCCACTTGCCGTCGGGCGAAACCTCCGGCTCGCCCACTCGCTTGAGTTTCATCATGTCTTCGAAGGTGAAGGGATGCTTTGGCTGAGCCAGGGCTGGGAATGCGAAGAGTAAGAGAGCGGCAAAAATTAAGAAGCGAAGGCGCATGAGCAGACTCCTTGGCAAACCGCAAAGTGTACCAGACTGGCGCGCAGTATGAATTTAAGACCTCAGGCCATGGGTTGCCAGGGATTGACGAGGCGGATACCGCAGCGTTCGAAGTCGGTGGTATTGCGTGTGGCTAGAATTGCGCGCCGAGAACGCGCGATCGCAGCAATCTGGGCGTCAAACTCCGAGATGGGACGGCCCTCGGATCGGCGTACGGCGGCTATCCCCGCAAAGGCGCGTGCCGCTTCTTCGTCAAATGAAAGTATACGTCCGGCAAAATCCTGCGCGAACATTGCCTCCGCCTCGGCCAGAAGCCTGTCCCGACGTTTTCCGCCGGGAAGCAGTTCGATTCCATAGAGGATTTCCGCCATTGTGACCGTAGTGATGAAGAGTTCGACGCTTAACTGCTGTGACCACCAATGCAGCACGCGAGGCGAAGGTGAGAGCTGCATGGTATCAGAAACCACGTTAGTGTCGAGAATGAGCATGGTGGCGCAATCTTAGCGAATACCGGGTTCGCGGATGGGACCTCGCGGAGGAACCTTCAAATCAATTCCACCTAACGCAGCGAAGCGCCGATGGATGGCCTGCCCCAGGTTTTCGGTCTTGGGTTCCGTGCGAGACAGGGCGGCCTCGAGCAAATCGCGAGCCTCTTGTTCCATGGAATGGCCATTGCGGGCGGCGCGGAGTCGGAGTCGGCGCTTGGTCATCTCGGGGAGTTTGCGTATCGTTATACTAGCCATGTCATCAATGATATCATTGATTGCGCTTGTTTGGGGAATGATTGATACTCGGCAACGCGCGTCACCCCTTCGATAACCGCCGCGAACAGCGAGCAAAATTAGCGAAGAGAAAGAAGCAGCATCGCCGATCTGAGACGGCAACCCCTTGGCGAAGTTGGCATCTTAAAGACGGCAGAACTGCAGCGCCCTACCCCCGGTTTCACTGAGCGGAGAGGAATCGGGGGAGGGTTGCCGCGGTACTGCTTTTCTTCTTTGAGCCAGGATTTTCGCTAAAATAGGATTATGAATCGGTTGCTCCGCGCTTCATTGTCTCTTGCTGCCTTGACCGTCACTCTTTCCCTGCTTTCAGCTGCCCAAGAAGGCCCTCTAGAAAACGTTCAACCCAAGGGAATTACATCTGAAGAGATTATTACGCGCTTCGCTGCGCGGGAAAAGCTCTTCAAAGAGGCGAGGGAGCACTACACCTACCGTCAGGACATTAAGGTACAGACCCGAGACGGCGACACCGTAACCGGGGAATATCACGAGGTTTTCGATGTCCTCTACGACGATAAGGGAAAGCGCATGGAAAATGTGGTGTTCGCGCCTGCTTCTTCGCTAGAACAAGGGGGACTATCACTCGATGAAGGCGATGTACAGGACTTCCGGAATCGCCTGCCATTCGTGCTCACGACCGAGGAAGTTCCTGAATACAACATTCTGTACGTTGGCCTGCAAACCGAAGATCAGCTGCATTGCTATGTTTTCGACATCGCTCCCAAGCAGATTGTCGGCAAGAAACGCTACTTTCAGGGGCGGATCTGGGTGGACGATCAGGATTTTCAGATTGTAAAGACTTACGGCCAAGCGGTGCCGGAGATCAAGGACACGAAGAAGAAGGGGAAGCAAGAACATCTTTATCCGAAGTTCACCACGTGGCGGCAACAGATCGATAATCAGTACTGGTTTCCCACCTATACTCGCGCCGATGATACGCTGCACTTCAACACGGGAGACATTCACATTCGCGAGATCGTAAAATATGAGGACTACAAGCGGTTCGGATCGAATGTGAGAATTCTGTATAACGGGCAGGAAGTTCCGAAGGCCGATCAGAAAGATCAGAAAACGCCGCCGGATCAGAACGCCCCTCCGAACCAGAATCCCGATCAGAAAAAGCCGGATGCAACGCCGAATCCGCAGTCGCCCCAGTGAATTTGCTGGCTTCTAGCTAGTATCTTTTTTGGGACGAGGACGGGAGCGCCCTCAGGCCGCGAAGTCGGCGAGTTAATAGAATAGGTACTTCCGCCACTTGTCGTCGCTTCGACCCATCAATCGCATGATGTGACGGCTGGTATGGAGGTTGAAGGCGCGAGGCTCGCGCATCAGCTTCATGCCAGCTTCAAGAGGAAACTGATTGCCCTTGCGGCGATTGCAGGTGTGACAGCATGCTACAAGATTCTCCCAGGTGGACGAACCTCCGCGGGATCGTGGAATTACATGGTCAAGCGTAAGCTCCCCGGAGGGCAAAACGGTTGCGCAATACTGGCAGGTGTTGCGATCCCGCAGAAGGATGTTTTTGCGCGACAGAGCGCGGCTCTGGTGCGGAATCCGGCGGTATTCCAGCAGGCGAATTACGGACGGCACACGCATGGCGACACGGGCGGCGTGAAGAAAGTGTCCATTTTCTTCCTCCGTCATCGCCACGCCTTTCAGCACGAGCACCAAAGCCCGGCGAGCGGCACAAACGTTGATCGGCTCATAAGAAGCGTTCAGTACGAGCACCGGCGCATGCAATGCGTGACCGTTGCCGTCACGATGCGCAGCCTGCGCCGCGAACAGTCCGGCGGCGTGCCTGCCGAAACCCTGGTCGGCTTCGCTTCTGGCTAACATGGCGATCGACTTGTCTCCTCGTTCCGCGAATAGAATCCCAAGTCGCGGGTTGCTGCAACCTGCGGTCAAGCTAGCTTTCGGTCAACCATTTAGATGCGACGTCTTGCCACCGCATCTGCAGATTTCATCCGGTCGCAGCCCTTGAGAGCGGGACCCCATTCCCGGGGGCCTTGGCAAAAGACTCTGCCGGCAGCCCGATCTTCACCTGCCGTTGTGCGATCTTCATAGTGCGTGCAACGGTAGCAACCCAAACCCTGGCAGCGCCGCCTCGCCGCAGAACGCGCGCGCATTCCGAGACGGTGGCGCCGGTCGTGAAAACGTCATCTACGACGAGTATTTCGCGGTCTCGGATGGCCTCCGGGAGAGCTACGCCAAACGCCCCTCGAACATTCTCGCGCCGCTGGTGACTGGTTAGCCCAGCCTGGGAGGAAGTGTCACGCTTTCTTTCCAGAAGGCCTGCCTCTAACCGCATGCGGTGCCCTTCTCGATTGTGCTTCACCGCGGCACGGGCTAGGAGTTCCGCATGGTTGAATTCACGTTGTCGAAGCTTGTCGCGATACATTGGAACGGGAATTACAAGAACCTCGTCGTTGCAGAAACCGGGCTCAAGTTGCGCGATAGCCTCGGCCAACATACGTCCGAGCACGCCAGCAGCTGGCCGAACTCCGGAATACTTCAGCAGATGAATCAGTTCGCGTAAACCGCCGTCAAAGCTCCCGTAAGCCACGGCACGTGCAAATAATGGTTCGATGCGCCGACACAGTCCGCACTTCGCCTCAGCCTCTGGAATGGATAAAACGTGAGTCGAGAAAAGCCTCTCTCCGCAAACTGAGCAGAGGCTGCCCACACTGGGGCCCATCGCTAAAAGACATTCGTGGCAAACTGGAAGGCGGGAAATATTGATTAATGGGAAGGCGCAGATCCGGCAATCGGATGGAAACAGAACCGTGAAGAGACTTTCAGCAAGATGGAAAGAAGCGTGAGAAATCCATGATTGAGGCGCCGACGAAGCAATAGCAGTCCCAGCCGTTGCGGCTTCGCTCTGGATAGCCCGAATTCGGTCTCCACTACTGCTGAAGACGGCCTCCGTGATGCCAAGACAGGCGGGATAGAATCCCCGTTGCGTGCTTGTCAGCCAGTATACCGTCGCAACGGCGCGCTAGGCAACGTTTCGGGTATTGATCGATCTTGTCACGGCAGCCGCCGGCTTCGCGCTGACTACCGACAAACGATCCCGTAAGGGCATGAAGATCGGCCGATAATCCCGCCGAAAACATTCACCGCAACGTACCGGCTGAAGCAGACAGAGCGGCAGAAGATAACGTTCGGGAAAAGTGCGGGCGCGTGAACGATACCCCGTTTCACTTCCACAATCGTCACAGTGGAACAGCACATAACGCTGCAACCACACCAGAGCGGAGGAGTTCTCTAGCACAAATACACCTCGGAAACTTGAAATGAAGGGGTAGAGCAAAGATTGACGGTATTCTACGCTGCAGCGGTTATTCCGCCAATAAGGATCTTTGGCCTTGGCTGTAGCAGGCCCGCACTTGTAAAGCAGGCCGCGCGCATGGTAACGTGCGCCCTTCGCCCGTTTGCGTGGACCGATAGAGCAATGACTTTCCAAACAACGGCTAGCCAAGCGACGTTGCTTTCATATCCCGTCTTAAGAGGAATCCGACTATGAGCAGTTCGGTCCCCCCGGTTCCAGGAACCGGCGTCAAGAAACATGTCCCGTTCGTTCCCGAGCACATGGAGATGAAGGAATTCACTCTTCGTGCTGTTCTTCTGGGCCTACTAATGACCATCGTCCTAGGGGCGGCAAACGCCTACCTGGGATTACGCGCGGGCATCACCATTGCCGCTACATATCCGGCGGCTGTGATCGCCATGGCCGCGATGCGCGCGTGGAAAGGTTCGCTGCTGGAAGAAAATATTGCGCGAACCGCCGGATCGATTGGGGAATCTGTGGCCGCGGGCGCAATTTTTACTTTGCCGGCTTTTCTCCTGGCGAAGGCGTGGCCGTCATTCCGGCCGGCGGATGCGTACTGGAAATCCACCGCACTGATCATGGTAGGCAGCATTTTGGGAGTGCTCTTCATTTCCCTGGTACGGCGCGCCATG
>Ga0182015_10004451_pt1 | contig 15098 bp, 10 predicted proteins | sample 712P3MmetaG_FD_120478 | JGI IMG/M metagenome (GOLD analysis project Ga0182015, IMG submission 120478) | Permafrost microbial communities from Stordalen Mire, Sweden - 712P3M metaG | ecosystem: Environmental > Terrestrial > Soil > Wetlands > Permafrost | place: Sweden: Stordalen | collected...
CGTCATCCGGGGCGCCCGGCAGCACAATCTCAAGAATATCTCCCTGGAAATCCCGCGGAACACTCTGACCGTGATTACGGGTCTGTCCGGCTCGGGCAAGTCCTCGCTCGCCTTCGACACTCTCTATGCCGAGGGCCAGCGCCGGTACGTCGAATCGCTTTCAGCTTACGCCCGCCAGTTCCTCGACCAGATGGAGCGTCCGGACGTGGACTCGGTCGAGGGCCTGTCGCCGTCCATCGCGATCGAACAGAAGACGACAACGCGCTCGCCGCGTTCGACCGTTGGCACGATCACCGAAATCTACGATTACCTTCGCGTGATTTACAGCGCCATCGGTACGCCGCACTGCCCCAATTGCGGCAAGCCCATCACACGGCAATCCACCGAGCAGATCGTGCAGGCCGTTCTCGAGCTGAAACCTGATGAGCGCGTAATGGTCCTAGCGCCCGTGGTTCGCGGACGCAAGGGCGAATACAAAAAGGAATTCGAGAAATACGCGAAGGCCGGATTCGTTCGTGCGCGCGTGGATGGCGCGCTGAAAAATCTCGATGAACCGATCCCGCTCGACCGCCGCAAGAACCACACCATCGAAGTCGTCGTGGATCGCCTTCTGCTGAAAAATAGCATCAGCGAAAGGCTCGAGAAGTCCATCGAAACCGCGCTCAAGCTCACTGGCGGCCTGGTGACGATTTCGGTCGTTGGCGGCGAGGAGCGCGTCTATTCCGAAAAACTGGCGTGCTCCGATTGCGGCATTTCCGTCCCGCAACTCGAGCCTCGCTCGTTCAGTTTCAATTCTCCATACGGCGCTTGCCCCGAGTGCCACGGCCTCGGCTCGAAGTACGAATTCGATCCGGCGAAAGTTGTCGTGGATTGGTCGAAGCCGCTTTTCGAAGGCGGCCTCGGGCCAGGATCGTCGTCCACCTATTTGCAACGGACGATGAAACTGGCGTCGGTGGCATACGGCTTTGACCTCGACATGCCTTTCGAGAAATTCCCGCGCAAGATTCAGAACCTCATATTGAATGGGAATCCGTCGAACGGCGGCAGTTCGGCACGATTGAACTTCCAGGGCATTCTGGCGCACCTCGAGAGCAATCTCGACGAATCGTCGTCCGACAATTATCGCGAATGGCTGACGCAATACATGTCTCCGTCGCTTTGTTCGACGTGCCAGGGCAAGCGGCTGCGGCCCGAAAGCCTTGCTGTGAAGGTCGGCGGCTTCTCGATTGCGGAATTCACCGCCCTGGCTCTCGGCGAAGGGCGCGTAGCTGTGGACCGAATGCTGGCAAAGCTCACGCCGCGCCAGCGCGCGATTGCCGAACGGCCGTTGAAGGAAGTTGCGGAACGTCTCGATTTCCTTCTCGCCGTGGGTCTCGGCTATCTAACGCTCGACCGTTCTGCGGCAACGCTGTCGGGCGGCGAGGCGCAACGAATTCGTCTTGCGACGCAAATCGGCTCGCGCCTACGCGGCGTTCTCTACGTACTCGACGAGCCGTCGATCGGACTCCATGCGCGCGATAACGACCGTCTGATCGGGACGCTCGAAACATTGCGCGATCTTGGCAACACCGTCCTCGTCGTCGAGCACGACGAAGAAACAGTGCGCCGCGCAGATTACGTCGTAGATCTTGGTCCCGGCGCGGGCAAGGCGGGCGGGCATTTAGTCGCAATAGGCCCACCGGCCGAAATCGAAAAGAATCCAAATTCCCTGACGGGCCAGTATCTTTCCGGGAAAATTCATATTCCTGTCCCGGCAAAGCGCCGCCTGCCTGGCGACGCGGCGCTGACGATTGTCGGCGCGCGCGCGAACAACTTAAAGAATGTTGACGTCACGTTCCCCCTCGGAACGTTGATCGTGATCACCGGCGTCTCCGGTTCCGGAAAATCCACGCTCATCAACGACATTCTGTATCGAGCGCTCGCGGCCAATCTTTATCGCTCGATGGAAAAACCGGGCGAACATCGCGCGCTGCTCGGACTCGAGCATCTCGACAAGGTGGTTCAGATTGATCAGGATCCGATCGGCCGCACGCCGCGGTCGAATCCGGCCACGTACACCGGCGTTTTTGCGCCGATTCGTGAGTTGTTCGCGATGCTTCCGGAATCACGCGAGCGCGGCTATAAACCCGGCCGTTTCAGTTTCAATGTGAAGGGCGGCCGTTGCGAGGCGTGCCAGGGCGACGGCCTACGCCGCATCGAGATGAATTTTCTCCCCGATGTTTATGTAACGTGCGAAATCTGCCGGGGTCAGCGATATAACTCAGAAACGCTTTCTGTGCGTTACAAGGGGTATTCGGTCTCCGACATTTTGAACATGCCGATCGAGGAAGCGTTTCGCCTGCTCGAGAATATTCCGCAAATTAAACAAAAGCTCGAAACGATGGTGGACGTCGGTCTCGGCTACGTTCAACTCGGACAATCGGCCACCACTCTTTCGGGCGGCGAAGCCCAACGCACAAAACTTGCGCGCGAGCTTTCACGCCGCCAGACCGGGCGAACGCTTTATATTCTTGATGAGCCGACCACGGGATTGCATTTCGACGACGTGAAGAAGCTGCTCGACGTTCTGAATCGGCTCGTGGATCTCGGCAATACGGTCCTCATCATCGAGCACCATCTGGACGTCATCAAACAAGCCGACTGGATCATTGATTTGGGGCCTGAAGGCGGCCCCGAGGGCGGGCGCGTGGTTGCGCAGGGAACGCCGGAGCAAGTGGCGCGCGTAAAGAAATCGTATACCGGGCAAGCGCTCGCCCGCGCGCTTGCCATTACCAACGGGAAGAACGGAGCAAACGCATTGAACTGCGCCCCGGAGTTGCAGCCCGCATCGGGAAAGAATCGCAGTTGAGGGTTCGTCGTGCGTGGAGCGATCGTCGTGAACGCCCGGCGGCCTTGCGCTTCGTTTCTTCTGTCGGTAGAGTGCTGCGACGGCCATGAGCATCTATACAACCGAGCCGCTCAGCTTCCAAAAGCTGCGCACTTATCCTCTCGCGAACCGCCCGAACAAAGTCCATTTCGAGCAATTCGCGCGGCCGCACAAAGCGGGCGATAGCTTCGCCGATTTTCTCGAATCGCTTCCGCGCGTACTGGCCGCCGAAGATCTGCTCAATATCCGTGATGCGATTCTGAATGCTCGAAGCGCCCGCAAGGCTATCCTTTGGGGCATCGGAGGCCACGTTATCAAGGTCGGCCTCGGGCCGTTGCTGATTGACCTGATGAATCGTGGCTTCGTTTGCGGCATCGCGATGAACGGCGCCGCGCTCGTTCACGATTTTGAAATCGCGCTCGTGGGCGGCACGTCCGAAGACGTGGAAGCTGTTCTTGCCGACGGCAAATTCGGAATGGCGGAGGAAACCGGTCTGTTCCTAAACGAAGCTGCACTCGGCGCGCAGCGAAGCAAGATTGGACTCGGCGAAGCTGCCGGTAAGTTTCTCTACAGTCCGCGCCTCCGCGCGAAGCACTTGGATTCGAGCGTTCTGGCACACGCCTATCGCGCGAAACTTCCCGTGACGGTCCATCTCGCCATTGGAACTGACATCCCGCACATGCACCGCTCGGCTTCAGGCGAGGCGCTCGGCGCGGCAACCCATTACGATTTCCGCCTGTTCTGCGCCCTCGTCAAGGAAATGCATCCCGGCGGTGTTTATCTCAATTGGGGGTCGGCTGTTGTCCTTCCCGAAGTGTTTCTGAAGGCGGTTACGGTGGTCCGAAATCTCGGCGTGCGCCTCGCACCCATCACGACGGCAAATTTCGATTTCATCCAGCACTATCGTCCGACTCAAAATGTGGTCAAGCGGCCGACGTCAGGGTTTCGACGCGGCGGCGCAGATTCCAAGGGCTACGCGCTGACCGGCCATCATGAGATTCTATTCCCTCTTCTCGCGGCAGGATTGGTCGAAGCGGATCGCCGAAAAATAAAAAGGTGACGATGGACACATTCGAAAGCGGCCCGCCGCCCGACGGAACCAACACGTTGCCGGAGGCCACTCCGCCCGCGCCCCTTCAGCCTTCGCGATCGAATCTCCTCAATTATCCGGAAGATCTTCGCGTCCGCTGGGGTTGGCTCGATATTTTCGTTTTTGTGCTCGTTAGCCTGGCCGCTTATTTCATCTCCGCAATTGCGCTGATCATTGGATTTGTGGCCGGAGGAGTGAACGTTCAGCAATTGCAACATTCTCCGCGGACGCTCGCGCTGTTCTTCATTCTCAATACGGTGATGGCCTCGCTGGCACAGCTGGGCTACTTCTATCTGCGGACGCGCGCGCGCTCGGGCGAGCCATTCTGGCGGAGCCTGGGATGGTGGTCGTTTGACTCTCTCGCGCTCGACACACGGCGCGTTGCGGCCTACTGCGTTCTTACCGGCATCGTACTGTCGGCTCTCGTCAATGCATTGTCGAATTACATCGGCCACAAGGGACAACTGCCAATCGAGGTTTATTTTCAGGATCGCCGCAGCGTATTTCTGCTGATGCTCCTCGCCGTTACGCTCGCGCCGCTGGTTGAAGAGATGATCTTTCGCGGCTACATTTATCCGGTCGTGGCGCGGTCATTCGGCATTCCAGCAGGCGTAATCCTCACGGGAATACTCTTTGGCTTGCTGCACGCGCCCCAACTTTCTGGTGCATGGGCACAAATTGGCTTGCTGGTTGTCGTCGGAATTGTCTTCACCTACATTCGTGCCGTCAGCCGCACCGTACTCGCCAGCTATCTGACCCATCTGAGTTACAACGGCTACATATTCATCACGACCATGATCCAAACTCATGGGCTGCGAAATTTGCCCTTTACTCACTGAGTCCCGCGAAATATCACGATGGCTTTGAAGCGCGCTAGCTCAGAACAGATGATCAGAGAAGAATTATGCCCAGGCGTACGCCCAGCGTCACGGCCTCAGTTCGGCTCGACACGTCGAGCTTCGTAAATATTGAACTGATGTGAAATTTCACGGTGTGCTCGGAGATTTTGAGCCGCGACGCAATCTCCTTGTTTCCTAAACCCTCGGCAATCATCTGAAGAACTTCGATCTCCCGCGGACTTAGCGCGGTTCCGGGCGCGCGCGGGGGCGATGCGCCCGCTCTGTTCGACTCGCCTCGCAGTCCGTTTGTCGTCACGGCGAGAGCGGCCGCGAGCGTCTCTGGATTTAACGCGATCAACCCTGACGCAGCAGCTCCGATGGCCGCGAGGATTTCCTCGCCTTCCGCGTCGCGCGGAAGAACGGCTCGGACACCGGCACGCAACGCTTCTCGTGCGAGTTCGCCCGTTACCTGGTCAGTCAGCAGAACAATGCGCGGGCCGCTCGCATCTTCCGTTGGAAACACCGGCGGAATAATGTCCTCGTCGAAATTGCGCCGCTCGAAAACAATGACGTCGGGCTGCAGATCTTCGATTTCATGGGCCAGGTTCCCGGCATTCGGATCAACGCTGCCCACGATTTCGATGAACGAATCCCCGCGTAACAGCGCCTCGAGCCCGCGCTGCGAAATCGGCGATTCCGCCGCGATAAGGACTCGCGTCATGCAGCCCGTTTCTGCAGCATGACGCGGCGTAGAAATTGCTCGACGTCGCGACTCGGTATCGCGAGCCCCAAGCCTCCGGCGATCATCGTGTTAATGCCGATGACGCGGCCGCGCGCATCGGCGAGTGGCCCTCCCGAATTTCCCGGTGCAAGTTCCAAGTCCGCCTGAATCCATTGGCGATCACCGAGCGCACCAACGGGACCGATGGCGTGCACAACTCCGGCACTGACGGAGCCGCGCAATCCGTATGGACATCCGGCCGCGATAACGAATTCCCCGACGCGCAATTCCGTCGAAGCGCCAATCTCCGCAATCGGAAGATTGAGTTCATCAGCATGGAGCGCGGCGAGGTCGTTATCGGGATCGCGCGCCACCAACTCCGCGTCGAATTTTCGACCGTCCGGAAGATGGACCTTCACCCGCGGTGTCCGAACGACATGTGCGTTCGTGACGATCCAGCCGGGCGCTCGCCAAATTACGCCTGAGCCCGCTCCGCGCCTGCCATCAATTATCTGCACGGTCGATCGGCTCAGCTTCTGGCCGACAGTGGCGAGCGCAGCATCGAAGAGCGTGCTCGCACTGCTACCCTCTCGCCAAGCCACGTTAGCGGCCACGGCGCGGCCGCTCGCCGACTTGAATTGACACCTGGAGTGATGCGCCACCCCGCAACACGGACGCGGCCACGGCCTTGCCAATCTTCTCAGGCCCGAGATGCGCCTGAATATCATCTGTGTCGCGAATCGGTTGGCCTTCGAGTGCCAGCAACACATCTCCCAGCATAAGTCCGGCCTGTCCGGCAGGTCCATCCGGTTCAACGCTCACCAGAATCGCACCGGTTTCAGCCGAGAGCTTTAGCCGCTCCCGCAAATCCTCTGGCAGACGCACGGGCTGCATTCCGATTCCGAGAAATCCTCTGCTCACGTGGCCCTTCGAAAGCAAATCCCGGACGACGCGATTTACCGTTGACGGCGGAATCGCCATCGCCAGTCCGCGCGCAAGGCCCGAGGTGTTCAGGCCAACGACGCGCCCTTGCGGATCGACGAGCGCGCTGCCCGAAAAGCCAACGTAGATCGCCACATCGAGCCGGAGGAACTGATCAATCTGGCCGCCACGCCATGTCCTCCAAGCGCCCCCTGCTGCGCTGATCGCCCCGAAGCTCGCGCCGAGGTGATTTCCTTCCGTACGGCTCACTGCTAGAACTAGATTGCCAACGCGTAGCGATGAATCCACGACTTCAGATGGCGCAAGGTTACCGGCATCGAACTTAAGAACAGCGATGTCCGTGCTGGGATCGCGGCCGGCCAGCGTGGCCGCAACAGTGCGGCCATCCGGCAACGAAATCTGGATATCTTCGTCGCGCTTGACCGTATGGTCGGCCGCGACGGCGACGCCCTTCTGCCAGTGAATGCCGCTCGACGGAACGCGGTGCCGTGCATGAATTGCAACGACACCTTGCCCCGCGCGCTCAGCGGCGTTCGCCAGGTCGTTCGAAAGCGCTACAAGCGCCGCTGCCGTGCTCGCGCGATCAGATGCGCTTGCTGAATCAGATGATGAACTCATTCTTATTCTCCCCAAAAGAGTGTCCTGAAAATTTGCGTGATTCTCGTGCTACGAGGAGGATGCCAAATTGCCAGTCTGCCGCACATCCGCCATTTGGCTAGTGCCTGCCCGGAAAAACGGCCGGGTGGGAGCGCTGGTGGCTCGAATCGGTTAGACTTGAAGTTTGTACAAACCAAAAACTGAGGATCGGATGCGTGCAGTAGAACCCATTCGCTGGTCGCAGGAAGGCGTTGTGGTGCTCGATCAGCGCCGCCTACCGGGCGAGGTCGTCTATCACACGTACACGGACTACACCGGTGTTGCGGACGCCATCCGGGACATGGTGATTCGCGGTGCGCCCGCGATTGGCTTGGCGGCGGCGATGGGTGTTGCTATCGGCGTCGAGAAATCCACGGCGAAGAATCCCGCCGAATTGCGTGCCCAATTCTCGCAAATCTGTGACGTTCTCGCGCGGACTCGCCCGACGGCCATCGACCTCTTCTGGGCCATTGAGCGCTGCAAACGAACTTTCGAAGCGGCCGCGAGCGATGCCGGGCGCAACGGCGCGGTTGGAATGGAAAAGATCCGCCAATCAATGATTGCCGAGGCGCAGCAGATTCATCAGGAACGCCGCGACGCAGATGAGGCGATCGGCCGCTTCGGCGCGGAGTTCATGCCGCAGTCTGGCCGGGTGATGACGCAATGCAACGCAGGCGCGCTGGCAACTGGCGGAATCGGCACGGCGCTCGGGGTGATTCGCATCGCCGTGGAAAGCGGAAAGAAAATTGAAGTTATCGTCCCGGAAACCCGCCCCTATCTACAAGGCTCACGCCTGACGGCGTGGGAGCTTCATCAGCTCGGAATTCCACTCGTGCTGATTACGGACAACATGGTGGGCCATTTTCTGAAGACCGGAAACATTAAAGCGGTCGTCGTTGGCGCAGACAGAATTGCCAAGAACGGCGACACAGCAAACAAAATCGGCACATATCCAATGGCCGTCCTTGCGCGTGAGCACAATGTACCGTTCTACATCGCGGCACCGGTCTCCACAATTGACGTTTCGCTGGCTTCCGGAGAAGAGATCCCGATCGAGGAACGGCCGGAAGCGGAGGTTACGCACATCGCCGGTATTCGCATGGCGCCCGACGTGAAGGCCGCGCATCCGGCGTTCGACGTTACGCCCGCGCGCTTGATCGCCGCGATCATTACGGAGCAAGGCGTCGCCCAGCCACCTTTCACCGAATCGCTCAGAGCACTGGCCGCGCAAAAATCAAAATCAGGCACACGCTGAATGCTCGAAAGCAATCTCTCTCGCTGAACTTCTTCGTTATCTCTTCGCTGTGATGCCGCAAGACGAGTTGTCATCCCGAACGAAGTGAGGGATCTGTGGATGGTATGAAAAGGCTCTATTTGAAGTGCCTGAAGGGCTGGACCAGCCTGTGTGACAACTACAGTATATGCTTCTGAACTATCTATTCCGCGCGACTTCCAGCCATGCGGGAATTTCGCCAACGTGATTTAGGATTTCAGATACGGGATAGGAATCAAATTCCGCTCGCGGTGTGACTCCCGAAAGCACAGCCACGAATTGAATACCCGCGCGTTTCGCAGCCTCGGCATCCACTATACTGTCGCCAACGTAAACGCATTCCCATGGCGCCGCGCCTAGCCTCCGCATCCCTGCAAAGAGCGATTCCGGATGCGGCTTCTGGTTCTGAACATCGTTACCGCCAACGACGGCGTCGAATGCCCCGGTCAGGCTCTCCCGTTCCAGAATCGATTCGATATGCACGCGGCGCTTCGTTGAAGCCACCGCTGTCGAAAGCCCCTGCGCGCGGATTTGCCGGATCGCCTCAGGAACAAACGCGAAGACAACTGCAGACTTAACCATGATGTCGTCCGCGCGACGATGGAATTGTTCAACGAACTGGGCCTGCAGATTTTCGTCGGCGTTGCCGGTAAGCTTCGTGTAAGTCTCGCGGAGGGACAGGCCGATGGTGGCATTTACCGCGTCGCGGCCCGCAGGGGCGTCGCCGACGGCTGCGAGGGCCGTGCATACGCAATCGAAGATGCCATTCGAAGAATCCGCCAAGGTGAAATCAAAGTCGAAAATCACGGAGCGGATAACGTCGCGTCGAGTCAAGCCTTCCATACAAACTATCGTAGCACGCACACCGAACGAGGCTGCGACCGAGCTATCATGTGAGTGCTCAACTCTGCTACGAACGGCCGCTGTCCGTTCCGCGCCGCACCGCAACCATCCCGGCGCAAAAGAAAAAGGGCGACTCCGATATCGAAGCCGCCCTTGATCGCAATCCGCCGAAGCGGAATCTGGTTTAGAAGACGAACTGAGCCTTCACTTGAATCAACCGCGGTGAAGCGTCGCCGCCGAGGAACGAACCGAGAATGCTGGTCGGCGGTGCTACGTCACCCTGAATCGTGCCGAACTGTCCGTCCCCGACGTTGTTAATCGGAAGCGTAAAGTTTGGATGATTGAAGAGGTTGAAGAACTGCAAACCAAGATCAAACTCTCCGCGTTCCCAACCCGGAATCTTCGTCTTCTTTGTGAAGCTGAAGTCCGTGTCGAAATAATTCGGACCACGGAAGATGTTACGCAGTCCTCCTGCGCTCAGCGATGTCGGCTCAACTGTCGCCGCTCCCGCAAACTCACCCGCGAAGCAGCTGACAGCGTTCGGCCCGACAAATTGCTTGCCGCCGCAGTTTGACGAAACACTCGTCAGAGGTGATGGGAAGTAAGGCCCGAAGAAGTTATTCGCGCCCAAGAGGCCCTCTGCCGCGGTGTCAACAACCGTGAAAGGCAATCCCGTCCGGTAGAACACCGTGCCGGAGACTTGCCATCCGTCCACGAGTGGCCTATATCCGTGACCGCCGAGCGCCCTCCGGATTGGGACTTCCCAAACGTAGTTGGCATTCATATCGTGCCTGACGTCGTAATCGGACGGGCCGTAGTTGACCCGTTGATTCGTCGGATTCGCGAGGTCTAGAACGCTAATACTGCTGAACCCGTTGAAGCCGCCGTTCGAAACTTCGTCAAACGCATGGCTGTACGTGTAGTTGTACTGGAAGACGCCGTTGCCCCACCCGGAGAAGCGGTGCTTGTACGACGCAATCAGTCCGTTGTAATTCGAAATGCCGATGCTCTCCACTTGCTCAACTTCACCGAATTGAGAGGTGTAAGGCTCGGCTGGCGTGCCGTCTCCCAGACCGAATGCGTTGGCCGACTTCACGATAATCGGCTGATGGATTGAGTGATTGCCGTAGTAGCCGATGTCAATCGAGTCGTTCCGGCCAAAGCCTTTCTGAATTTCCAAGCTCCACTTCTGGACCTGAGGCGCCAGCGTGTGCGGATGGCTATCAACGATGGCTCCAACAGTCGGCAGAGTGGTTGCACCGCTAGCAAACGCTGTTTGCAAGCCGGCGTTCGCCGCAGATGCGCAATCGAACAGGTTCGATCCCGGAGTCTGATTGGGAGACAAATAACCTTCACAACCCGGTGCCCCAGTCAGGCTGGTCGAGAGAATCGTGAAAGTACTGTCCAGCGGTGGATTCTCGGCCATGCTGTCCGCGATCTGGCCCGGGAAGATGTCAAAGAAATAACCGATGCCGCCGCGGACCACGAAGTCGGACTTCAACATGCCCGTCGCAGTTCCGAACGGCTGCCATGCAAAGCCAACCCTCGGCTCCCATTGAAGAAGCTGGAAGTTCGTAAGTGCGCTTCGACGGCCCGAATTAATGATTTGGTTATACGGCAACGCCGTGCTGGCGTTCAGATCCTGCAACGGTTCGCTCAGTTGAGCGAAGCACAGCGTGACGCAAATTGGATTCGACGCGTGCTCGACGCGCAGAGCGCCCGTCAAGCTGAAGTTAGACTTGATTCTCCACTCGTCCTGAACGTAACCAGCCAGCTCGTAGAGACGAATTGGTGAATTGAGGCTGTTCGGGAAGCTCTTCACCAGTACGGTGCCGACTGAACCCGGCGCCGCTGTGTCTCCGCCGTTGACCAAGTCCGCCAGCGAAATCGGCTCTTCCAATCCTGCTGAGAAAAGTCCGAAGTCGTGGTCGCTGACATAGTTCCGGTGGTACTTGACGCCAAACTTAAGGGTGTGGTTCCCGATACTCTTGGAAATGTCATCGTCAATCTGAAACTGCGTGACGTTGCGGCCCTGTGGCCAAACGCACTGCGAAGAACTGACGCCCGTTCCGCAATCACCGGCCGAACCAAACGAAGCGTCGCCCGAGATAAGAGACGTCGGGAAAGCAGCCAGCGTGGCGGCATTATTCAGCGGTCCAAAGATCGCCGAGTACCAGGTTGCCGCGAGCAGGAATTGGTTCGACATTGTTGCGCCGAACGTGTGTGTCTCCTGCAACTGGCCCTGATATTCCGGCTGATTGCTGGTGGCGTTAAAGGTCGGGCTAATGGCATCCGTGAAGCTCGGCTGAACTCCCTGGTCATACTGCACGCGCATATACGCGCGATCGTTGTTGCCGATGTTCCAATCCACGCGTCCGGCGTACTGCTTCTCGGGCGCGAAATTGATCGGCGTCTCCTTGAGAGTGTCCATGCAAGGGTTACCCGCGCCGAAGCCCGCGAATGCGCCCGTCGTTGTCGGCACGTTATCGCAGCCGCCGAGCGGCAGGTTATTTTGCAGGGCCGAGGGGTTGTTCTTCATGGCATTAAAGAAATTGAAAATTCCATTGCCGCTGCCAGGGACGCCGCTCACACCCGAGCAGATACCGGAAAGATTCTGGCAGTAGTACGGGATTGAAGAAGTAAGACCGAGTGCCGTCAAATTCGCAACAGTGGCAGTTTCAAAAGCGGTCGTCGGCACGAACACTGGAGACGCTTGCACAGGAATTAAGACGCGCAAGCCTTCCGTGTTGAAGAAGAAGAACAATTTGTCCTTCTTGATCGGGCCACCGATGGAACCTGCCCACTGGTTCGCATTCGAGAAAGCGCGCGGCAAACCTTCGGCGTTGTTAAACCAGTCGTTCGCGTTCATCGCTCTGCCGTTCCAGTAATACACGCCGTTGCCGTGGAACTGGTTGCTGCCGGACTTCGTGATGTAGTTGACGTTAATGCCTGAGAATGTGCCGAACGTGCCGGAGTAACCGTTCGTCACAACATCCGCTTCTTGAATTTCATTCGAACCGAGCAGCAAGTTCGTCGCGCCCGAGTTGTTGAGGTTCAGGAATGGATCGTTGTCGTCCATGCCGTTCAACGTGAAAAGGTTCGCCGTGGCCGGCAAGCCGAACGCTTCGACGTTGCCGTAGCCGCCCTGCGTGTTCATCACGACGCCTGGGGCAATTTGCGCGATCGCGCTCAAGTCGTTGCCCGGGTTCGGGACGTTCGATACCTGTTGCGCGCTGACCGAAGTCGCTGTGTCGCCATTCTCCGTCTGCACGAGCGGCGCAACCTCCGTCACCATTACCGTCTGTGTAGAGGCGCCCAAGGTCAGATGGAAATCAGTCGTCGAGATCTGGCCGACTGCGACCGTTACCTGGCGCACTTCTGTCTCAAACCCGCCAGCCGCCACGGTGACCGTGTAAGATCCCGGAGACAGCAGGTAGAAACGGTAGCTGCCTTCCTTGTTCGTCTTCGTGTCTTGGGAGTTACCCTTGCCATTATCTTTAAGATTTACCTTGGCGTCTGGGACGACCGCGTTACTTGGGTCCGATATTGTTCCCACAATGTCGCCGGTTGTTTGGGTCTGCGCTTTTAATCGAGTCGCACCTAACGTGAGTACGACGATAAGCGCAAACAACACGGCGAAAAATCGCTTCGCTAGCATACAGCCTCCTAAATTTTAAGCTAAAAAACCTGTGGGCGCCGATGCGCCATACAAACCCCACCTGGCTATCGCACGTTGAGGCCCATGTACTTCCGAAAATAACTCCCTTATTTTTAGCTGTTTATGGGCAGTGGGTTATCAAGTCTAACTTAAGACATCCGGTTTTCCATATAAATTCATTGGAATTTGTATGGCTTACCGAACCTGGACGACGGTACCCGGTTTACCACGGTAGCGACAGATGGCGCAAAAGCGATTATCAATCGCCGGACGAAAACTTGCGAGCAAGTTGGTTAGAGGATGAGGAACGCTGCCGCTGGAGAAGCGATCAGCAAGCGAGCTGAAGCCGTCTAGGTCCAGCGCTAGTTTCGCGGACTGGAATCGGGAGGCGTCGAGCTCGCGACTTTATCTCGAAGTTGCTTGGCGCGAAGACCTAGCTCGCTGTCGGGATCGAGTTTGATGTATGCGTCCAAGTCTTGCAACACGGCCGAGTCGTCGTGCTCGCTCATGTGAACCAGGGCCAGTAACCGGTACACGATCGCCGCGTTCGGCTGGAGCGTGCGCGCTTCCTCCGCGCTCTTGAGCGCGTCAGGAATGCGTTTCTCGTAAAACAACGCCCGTCCCAACTCGTAGTGCCCGATCCACGCGTTTGGGTCAAGCTCGAGACCGTGACGAACAATCTTTTCTCCGTCCGCAAATTGGCGACGGTTCATCAACATCGCTCCCAGATCGAAATCCGCCGGAGGATAGTTGTCCCTGCTTAACTCGACGGACTTCGACGCGGCTTTCTCGGCATCGTCCGGTTTCCCAAGTTCCAAATAGGCGAGTCCCATCTGCTCGTATGCCTCGTAAAAACCAGGCGATATCGAAACCGCCTTTTGAAAATCTCCTAGGCTTCCTTCCGGATTTTTGTCGCGATAGAGCTTTTGCTTTCCAGCATCGAAGGCCGCGCGAGCATTCGCGGGAATCGAGAGCAGATGAGCGGAAACTTCCGCGCCACCCCCATGCGGCTGCTCCTCGCCACCGGACTTGCGGAGTCGCAAAATATTGCCTTTGCTGGAAGTGAAGCTCAAATCCACTGAAATGCTGACTTTTTCGAAACCTTGCGCGTCAACCGTGAGCATGTACGATCCGGGATGAAGCCCCCGAAATGCAAATTCCCCGTTCGAGCCCGTGCGCGCTTCGTCCAGACTCGATTCTTCGGCGTTGTAGAGCCCGACCATGACATCCGAAGCCGGCCGATTCGATTCACCTACATATACGTTTCCTTCGATGGTTCGGCCTTCGCGCTCGTTCGGCGAGCCCTGCGCCCAGAGGTATGACGGAGATACCGCAAGAAGGATCAGGCCAGCAAAGAGGGTTGTGACTAATTTCATTATCCACCCCTCAAGAAAAATTCGTTGGCGCGAGTATAGCACTGCTCCGCGCGACTCACACCGCGATGATCACGTGGCGTTCGAAGTTCGTCGACGCGAAGAAAAATCATGAAGTGATAATCGCAAACGAACCAAAAGGAAATCGGTTTTTGGTTCGGCGCTGCAGGCACAATAATTCTGACGGCGCTTCTTCCGAGAACTTCAGGAAAATGGAGCGATCAACGAGGCTCGCTTTCGGCTCGACCTGAATCCGAAGTCGCGCAAAAGATTCGTTCTTGACATTAGGCAACCGCATCGATATAGTAGGCGTTTGTCTGTACTCCTTCCTGCAGGCCAGGAAGTTCCAGCTCTTTGACAATTTGGATGAAACATGCCAGAACCCGTTTGGTTTGCCCAAGACGGATTTCGTGAAGGTTTACCTCCACGAATTTCGTAATGGGATTTTGAGTGGAACCGAGCGATGTAAAAGTTCGTTCTCGTGAATCGAATTTCTCTTCGGAGAAGCCGGTTCGGGAGACAACCAGTTTCAAATGAGAGTTTGATCCTGGCTCAGAGCGAACGCTGGCGGCGTGCTTAACACATGCAAGTCGAACGCGCAGCTTTCTGTAGCAATACAGGGAGTGGGCGCGTGGCGAACGGGTGCGTAACACGTGGGCAACCTTCCCTCATGTGGGGAATAACTCCGCGAAAGCGGCGCTAATACCGCATAACATTCCGATGGCACATGCTGTTGGAATCAAAGGCCGCAAGGCCGCAAGAGGAGGGGCCCGCGCCCGATTAGCTTGTTGGCGAGGTAATGGCTCACCAAGGCTTTGATCGGTAGCCGGTCTGAGAGGATGGCCGGCCACACTGGA
>Ga0182015_10004452_pt1 | contig 15096 bp, 13 predicted proteins | sample 712P3MmetaG_FD_120478 | JGI IMG/M metagenome (GOLD analysis project Ga0182015, IMG submission 120478) | Permafrost microbial communities from Stordalen Mire, Sweden - 712P3M metaG | ecosystem: Environmental > Terrestrial > Soil > Wetlands > Permafrost | place: Sweden: Stordalen | collected...
CCGGTGGGGACTCGAAGTCCGTGCACTTCGTCGAGTTGCCCAATTCCGAGATGGCGGCCGCACTCAAGCAAGGCCGCATCGATGCCGCAATGCTCTCCGAGCCTGCGCTCTCGCAAGCGAAGGCCGACGTCGACGTCCTCGCGGACGCGTTCGGCGCGATCGCGCCGCGGTACACCGAAGGCGTCTTTGTGGCCTCGAAGGCGTGGGTCGATGCGAACCCGGACGTCGCACACCGTTTCGTTCAAGCAATGGTCGAAACCGCGCGGTGGGCGAACCGGCATCCCGCCGACACGGCGAAGATCCTCGCGCCACTCTTGAACGTCGACCCCCTCAGCTTCAAGACGATGGCGCGTTCGACGTACGGCGACGTGCTCAGCGTCCAACTTCTCCAGCCGCTGCTCGATGTGGCCTTCAAGTACGGTCAGATCAAAGCGCCGTTCGATTCCAAGCAAATCGTCGCCGGCGCCCAACCCTATTGGCGGGGCGTGCGTTAGCCTTCAGGCACCAGCGGAAGATCGACGACGAAGCGCGAGCCGGACGCGAGTTGAATGTCGCCGCCGTGGGCGCGGGCGATCCAGCGGCAGATCGGCAGACCGAGGCCCGTGCCGCCGCTCGTCGTCGTAACGAAGCGCTCGAAGATTTGTTCGCGCAGTTCCGGCGCAACGCCGTTGCCGTCGTCCTCGATCGCAATCGTTGCCCGGCCGGCCGCGGCACCGACTTCGATCGAAACGCGTGCCTGCGCGTGCCGAACGGCGTTTTCCACCAAATTTGCGAGTAGCCGGTGCAAGCGCGTGGCGTCGCCGTCGACGAAGGTCCCCTCACCGTCACTGACCGCGATGTTCACGCTCGGTCGCGTTTCGACGAACTGCGCGGCAACCTCGCGGGCCAGCGCGGACACATCGACCGGCTCGAAGAACGATGAAGGCACGTGCTCGACGCGCGCCAGCATGAGCAAATCACCGATCAGCGCCGACGCGTCGATCGCCATTTTCGTGATCGCTCCTAAGGCCCGCTCGCGATCGCTCGCATCTCCGCCACGCGCGGCTTGTGCGGTCGTCGCAATGCGCGCGAGCGGCGTGCGCAGTTCGTGCGCGGCTTCGGTAGCGAAGCGCCGCTCGCGTTCTTCCGCTTCGCGTAACGGCCGCGTTGAGAGCAGCGCCAGCGCGGAGGCCGCGACGGCCACGAGGACCAACAGACCCAGTTCCGCGGCGCCGATCGTCAGCGCGGCTTGCGTCAACGCGTGCCGATAGACGAACGCGCCGTCCGGCGTATCCATGATCGGTCGCAGCTCGTCCGCATCGACGCGTGCGAGGAATGCAAATGCCGCAACGCCGAGGGCGAGCAATACGACGGCGACGATCGCGGTGTAGGCGGCCGCGACGCGAAGGACTACGCGGTCAATTTGTAGCCGACGCCCCATACGGTGACGAGCCGGTCGGCCGCGCCGATCGCGCGGAGTTTGCGTCGGATCGCGCTGACGTACACTTCGACCACGTTCCGCGAGCCGTCGAACGAGGTTCCCCACACGAAATCCAGGATCTGGTCGCGCGAGAGAACGATCCCGGCGTTGGCCGCGAGATATTCGAGGACGCGGAATTCGGTCGCCGCGAGTTTGACCGGCTTGCCGCCGACTTCGAGCGTGCGGCCACCTGAGTCGACCACGAGATCGCCGACGACGTAGCGGTCGCGCACCGGCATCGGGCCGCGCCGGAGCAGCGCGCGCAGGCGCGCGTGCAGCTCTTCTTCGACGAACGGCTTGATCAAATAGTCATCGGCGCCGGCATCGAGTCCGCGCACGCGGTCCTCGACGGCGTCGCGCGCGGTCAGCATCAGCATCGGCGTCTGGATGCCGGCCGCACGAGCTTGCTTCGCGACGGTGAACCCGTCGCGTTTCGGCAGCCCGATGTCGACGATGGCAACGTCGAAGCGGTCGTGCGAGAGCGCGGCGAAGCCTTCATCGCCGTCGTGCGCGACGTGGACCGCAAACTTGCGACGCTCGAGAATCTGCCGGACACCCTCGGCAATTTCAACATCATCTTCGATTAGCAGGACGCGCACATGACCTCCAGAGGCTTGGTTCGGGACTTCATTGAGGAACACCGGTTAGCCGCTCGCGCAGGGTGACCGCCAGGCCGCGCAACGACGGATCGTCGGCGTCCTGGATCACCCGGGCGAGGTTCGCACTCGCCTCGGCGCGCCGGTCCGCCCGCAGCATGAGCGTCGCGAGCGCGAAGCGCGCACGCGCGTAGCTGGGGCTCAAGGCCAACGCGGCTTGCAGCTCGGTTTGAGCGGCCGGGTAGTCCCCGGCGCGAATCTCGGTGACGGCGAGATCGTAGTGCGCCAGCGCGTAGGCCGGCGAAGCTGCTGCGACCATGGCGAAATCCGCCCGCGCGGTCGCCAGGTCGTTCTGTTCGAGGGCCACGAGGCCGCGGCTGTAGCGGGCGCGCAGCGATGCCGGGGCAATCGCGACGAATCGGTCGGCGGCACGCCGGGCACGATCGATGTCGCCGGCCGCAAGGGCGGTCTCGACGAGGTTCGCCGCGGCTGCAGCGAAGCCGGGGTCGCGGTGCAGCGCCGCATCGAACGCGGCTTCGGCCGCGGCATACTCGCCGAGGTGCGCTTGCGCAATGCCCAAATCGTATTGCGCCGTCGAGCCGCGTGGTTCGGGCGGATCGAGGCTCACGACACGCGTGAATTCCACGGCTGACGTACGCCAGTCGGCACGCCCGGCGGCATCGAGGCCGCGCCGGAAGCGCTCCACGACCTCGCGGTCGCGGGCCAGCGCGTCGAGCTGCGCGGGGGCAGTCGTCCGCGCCACCGGCGTCGCCGCGGGATAGGTTTGCGCTAGGGCCGTCGATGGTGCGAGCGCCGCTAGCAGCAGCGCGCAGGCACCGGTCCGCAGCATCAGCGCCCGGCGGGCAGCGCGGCGTTTGGAAGCGTGGTCGCCGTTGCGTTGCGCTCGGCGACGCAGGCCCAACCTTTGCGGCCCTCGATCGTGATCGGCGGCAGCAAACCGGCGGGCGCGCTCGGTTCGACCATGCCGGCAACATCGAAGGCGCCGTCGCCTGCTAGGGCAATACCGGCAGCCGCCGCCCCGGCGAGCAGGACGGTGAGCAGTAGGATTGCCAACGAATGAACACGTTGCACTCCCCCATCTTATACCGAGAACGTAAGACAACTCTGAGGATACTCGCCCTTGCGCTCATACTCTGGGGCGTGCCGCCGCTTGCTGCAGCGGCCGACCTCGTCGTGGGCGTCGTGCACGACACGGACGGCTACCCGGTCGCCGGGGCTTCCGTGTCCCTGAACCACGTGGGCGGGGGCTCTGCCGGAACCGGCACGACCGCCAAGGACGGCACGTTCGCGATCGACGCGACCGCGACGGTTTCCAGCGTCGATGTCCGCTGCGCGTACTGCGTGCCGATGACCGTGACCCGCGTTGCGGACGCCCCGGTCGTCGTTCTGGTGCGACGTTTCGCGGCCTTACGCGACCGCGGCATCTCGGCCGCCGACGCGCGTGCACTGCCGTACGCTTCGGTAACCGACATGGCGGCACTCATGCCGTTCGTGGTGGCGACCTACGGAACGATCAGCGATCGCGGCCTGGCCGGCGCGCGCGGCTCGGTAATCGCCGACGGCATCGCGCTCTACCGCGCGACCGACGGCGTCGACTTGGGAACGGCGATCCCGGCGCACGCGACCGCGACGATTTCGCAAGCGGATCCGACGAGCGCAAATGCCTACGATGCGAACAGTTCCGGCGGCTTGTTCTCGATCGATACGCTCGATGGATCGGCCGGGCTCGCACGCGTCGATGCGAGCAACGGCTTCGATGCAACGGTCCGCGGCGGAAACGACCTGCGGGGTGCGGTCGAAACGTCCACCGGGCTGGACGCCGCAACGCGCGCCGTGCTCGCCGGAACGCTGCCCGCCGCCGGCGGAACGCTCGATCTGCGCGCCGTCGCCGCGAGCGGCATGGGCGCGAGCGCGAGCGCGTTCTCGACGGCGTTTGCGGTTCCGGCCGGCACGGCGACGCTCAACGCCGCGTTGAGCGCGTCGCGTTCGGCGGATCCCTACGGTCCCGAGAACGACGATGTCGCCGCGCTCTCCCTGCAGCAGGACGGCGTGACGCTCGGCGTTCGCGCGCAACGTTCGAGCGGCTTCGTCGGATACGGAACGGGCGTCCAGTACGAGGCGCGCGCGTATGTCGAGGCGGTGCATGACGATGGACGCACGCGCCTCTTCGCCTCGCTCGCCGGCGCGCAAGCCGGTGAAACCCTGATCTATCGTTCGTCGATGGACGGCGCGCTGTTGCCGATTCTCTCAGCCTCGACGCGCTTGACGCCGGCGTTCACGCTGCACGCCGACAGCGTCGATGCGTTGTTGCCGGCGCCGCTCTATCTACTGTATACGCTGCCGAATGGCGGTGCGGTCAACCGCTCGCATCTGAGCGATGCCGGGCTCGGCTTCGATGATTCGAATCGCTTCCGCATCGATGCTATGGTCTTCCGGCAAACGATTAGCGGGACGACGTACGGCACGACCGGCGGTAGCGGCATCTCCACCGTTTGGCAGATCGCGCCGTCGCTTGCGCTCCGTTCGTGGACGCTCGTCTCCCGCGAGAACGGTGACGACGAGTCCACGTATCCCGGCGTTACCGGCGATGTCTACGCAACGGGACCGAGCAGCCTCGATCGGAGCGTCACGTGGATCACCGCCGGCAACATCCTCCGCGTCGACGCCATTTGGCGCGGAGGTTATCTGGAAGGCGACCTCAGCCTTCCCGCCGGTTCGCAGGTCCGGTTCGTTGCGGGTACGAGACGCGACGGACCGAACCGCTTCTACACTGCCGGACTCTCCTGGCCGTGATGTACGATCCGACCTCGCTGCCGGCCGATCTCCCGGTTCCCGAGGACGACGGCGCCGCGGCACACCTTACCGGGATGCGCATTCCGCACGTCACGCTGCCCGCGACCAACGGTGACGCGATCGATCTGGCGGCAATTACGGGCCCGGTCGTGGTGTTTGCCTATCCGCGCACGGGACAACCCGGCGTCGATCCGCTCGTCGAGCACTGGGATGCGATTCCCGGTGCGCGCGGCTGCACGCCGCACACGAGCGGATACCGCGACCTGCACGCGGAGTTCGTCGCGCTCGGCGCGGCGGTGTTCGGCCTCTCGACGCAAGACTCGGCCTATCAGCGCGAACTCGTGGAGCGGATACACGTTCCGTTTCCGATCCTCAGTGACGAGCGACTCGCTCTGACGCGCGCGCTGCGCTTACCGACGATGGAAATCGCGGGGTTGACGCTGATCAAACGGATCGCGTGGATCGCGCGCGACGGCGTGATCGAGCGCGTGTTCTATCCGGTCTTTCCGCCGGACCGCAATGCCCAGGTCGTGCTCGCTGCGCTTAGGGGCTGAACGTCCAGTCGGCGATGTTCCACAAGTCGGAGTCGATCGGATTCGGCTTCACGCCGTGCAGATCGCTGTTCGATGACGTGATCTGGGGCTCCCAACTCAACACGTACTCCGGGACGTTCGCGATCTCGATCTGCGCGATCCGCCGGTAGATCGGGGTGCGCACGGCCGGATCGTAACTGGCGAGCCCGGCGAGAATCAAACGCCCGAGCTCCGCATTCTGGAAACGCGACGTGTTCTGACCGGCCGGCGGGATGTGGTCGGGTGCGAGCGAGTTTTCGACGTCCGGGTCGGGCCAGGCATGACTGCCCGTATAGATCGCGACGTCGAGCCGGCCGCTGTAGAGCGGTCCGCCCTCGCTCGCCGGCGCAAAGAACGTCGACGCCGTGTAGTTTTTGACGCCGGCTTCGACGCCGATGGCGCGCCAGTACCGCTGCAGCAGCACTTCGAGTTCCTCGCGGAGCTTATTGCCGGCGACGCTCGAGAGCTCGATTGCGAGCGGCGTTCCCTGCTTCGAGCGCATGCCGCTCGGGCCAACCCTCCAGCCCGCGGCATCGAGCAGCGCACCCGCTTTTTTGGGATCGTACGGATAGTAGTGAATCGACGGATCGAAGCCGAGCAGGCCGGGCGCGATGTGCGTCGGCCCTTGACCGCCGAGCCCATGATACACGGTGTGGAAGATGCGGTTTTGATCGAAGGCATAGCAGAGTGCGAGACGCACGCGGAGATCGTCGAGCGGCGGACGCTGCGTATTGAAGACGAGGCCTTCCGAGTTGAAGGACGACGTCTGCGCGAACGTCGTGTCGGGAATCGTTTTTACGATGGGCGCCTGATTCGTGCTCACGAGATAGTACAAGTCGACGTCGTGCGCGCGTAATTCGTTGACCAACGTGTTTTGGTCGGGGATGAACCGCAGCTCGACATGCGCGATCTTCGGTGCGCCACGAAAGTAGTTGGGATTAGCGTCGAATCGCATCTGCCCACCGCGCGTCCACGAGCGGAACATGTACGGCCCCGAGCCAACGGGCTGACCGTCGAACGGCGTTTGGTTGAGCGAGGCATAGCGGCTGAGGATGTGACGGGGAACGATGCTCCCTTCCGCGCCGTCGGAGAACAGATAGACCGCCGGCGCGTAGGGAGCACGCAGGCGAATGCGGACGGTGTGCGGATCGGGCGTTTCGATCGCAACGATACGATCGTAGCCGTTGCGCGAATCCGCGTTGTTCTTCGGGTTCATGATCTGCTGCCAGGTGAACACGACGTCGGCGGCCGTCAGCGGCACGCCGTCGTGCCAACGGATGTTCGGCAGCAGATGGTAGGTGAGGGTTCGGCCATCACGCGAGATGCCGCCGTTGGCCAACGTCGGCAGCTCGCGCGCGAGGTCGGGAATCGAACGCCCGTGGTTGTCGTAGCGCGTCAGGCCGTCGAACTCGAGCTGGTAGACGTCATCCTCGAAGCTCATCGTGCTGACCACCGGGTCGAGCGTATGCGGCTCTTCCCACAGTCCGATACGAACGGTGGTCGGGTCGGTCCACGGATGCAGGCTCGTTCTCGACGATGAAGTTGCGACCGGCGTGCAGGCCGCAAGTGCGGTCACGAGGAGCGCAGCGCAAAGCTTGATTCTCAGGCGACTACATCCCGTGGTTGCTGATCCAGGTTTCGAGGAAGGTCGCGATCTGGTCGCTGTTCTTCTCCAGCATCATCGAATGACTGTTACCGTGAATGCCGACGGTTCCCAGGCGAATGAGGTCGTTGGGCACGCCGGCTTGCGCGAGGTAGTGCGACACGCACTGCGCGGTTTGCGCAAGCGGCGAGGCTTCACCGATGACGACCGCGATCGGTTTGCCTTGCAGCGTCGGAAGTTGCCGGACCGGCACCGCTTGCAGCCAGCAGGCTAAGACGTCCGGTGAATCGGGCGGTTGCGGTACGGCCACGATCTTAGCGGTGTCGGTCACGGGCGGAACATACGTAATCGGCGTCGTCGTGATGCCGAACAGCGGCGCGGTCGTCGAGCGCAGCGGAAACGTGGGCGAGAGCGCCGGTTCCACGGCAATGATCGCTTTCACGAGCTGCGGCCGCGCGTCGGCAATCTGCCAGCCGAACGCGCCGCCTTGCGAGTGCGTAAGCAGAATCGCCGGGCCGATGCGATCGAGCAGCGCGGCGCCGGCCGCTTTGGTTTGCCGTTCGGAGGTGCCCGTCGGGGTTGGGATCGCATCAAAACGGCCGCGCATGAAAGCATCGAATGCGGGGTTGCCTTCTTTTCCGACGCCGGGCCATTGCGTGTGCAGCTTCGCTTGCGGGTAGTCGTTGAAGTCCTCGGGGTCGATAAACTCGCGCGACGCGCCTTGCGCGCCGGCGGTATTGGAGCGCGGTTCGGGACCGTCGAGATCGGCGCGGTAGGGCGAGCGGCCGCGCGCCGGTTGATCGACGACGTAGACCGCGTAGCCCGCCCGCACGAAGTGTTGCGCCCAACCTTCGCGCCCGTCGGCGGTCGTCTCGAACGTCACGCCGGTGCTGTTGATCCCGTGGATCATTACGACCGGATACTTGTGCGTTTGCTTCGCCGGTATCAGCGCGTGCACGTACATCGCACCGTCCACGACGTCGCCGTCTTTGGTCGCCGTGTAGACGCCGCCGACGTAGAATGACTGGTCTTTCTCGAGCACGAGCGGACCCGCACCGATCAAGGCGAACGCGGCCGCGACCGCAAGGATCAGGCTTCGGCTTGTGGACCGTTCCATCGCTGGAGCTCCTCGTCGAGTCGTTGCGGATCGACGCCGTAATCGGCGATTGCGGCGTCGCGGCTCACATAGCCGTCGAGGACGTCGTCGAGCACGGCGCTGAACGGCCGTTCTTGCGGATCGCCGAACCCCCCGCCGCCGGCTTTCTCGAGAACGGCGACGTCGTTTGCCGCGAGACGCACGCCGCTGAAGCGGCTCGGCAGCCGGGTTTCTTCGCCCGCCGGCGTGCGGCGGATCGCGCCGCCGACGCGTCCCGGGTTGCCGCCGTGCACGCCGAACGCCGGAACTTCGTGACGGCCGCCGCGCAGCGTCCACTGCGCTTCCGGCGCCAACATCCGGTAGACGCGGCGCGGCGCGACGCCGCCGCGGAATTTGCCCGCGCCCGCGGAGTCGCGAATCAACTCGAAGCGCTCGACGCGCGTGGGGTATTCGCTCTCGAGAATTTCGATCGGCGCCGTGCGGCCGTTCGAGAGCAGCACTTCGATCGCAGAGGCGCCGTCGCCATTGGCGCGGCCACCGTACGCCGAGCCGATGAGTTCGTACTGCACGAAGGTCGAGCCGTCGGGGCGCTTGCCCGTGATGGAGTTTCCGCCGACGCCGCCGTTGCCGGCGTGCTGCCGCGCGGGCACGAACCGGCTCATTGCTTGCAGTGCGGCTTCGGTCAGCGCGATCGTCGATGCCATGTAGGTGTTGTGCGGCGCCGGATAGTGGGCCGCGAGCACCGAGCCCGGCCGGAACGTCGTCTCCACGACGCGCGCCACGCCGGCGTTGTTCGGCAGCGTCGGATCGACGAAGCCGACGATGGCGTAGTACAAGCAGCTGCGGGCAAGTGCCGGTTGGATGTTGATCGGGCCGGCGACCTGATCGTCGCTGCCCGAGAAGTCGAAGTGGATGCGGTCACCATTTTTCTCGACGCGCACGTGGTAGCGTACGCGCCGGTCCAGGTCGATGCCGTCGGTGTCGACGAATGATTCCGCCTCGTGCGCGCCGTCCGGCCACGTTCGCAGCGCCGCCCGCAAGCGTTCTTCGCTGACGCGATGCACGTCGGCGAAGACGTCGAGGACCGTGTCGACGCCGTACTTCTCGACCGTCTCGGCTAGCCGCCGTTCGCCGAGCCGCGCGACGCCGATCTGGCCACGTATATCGCCCATGATCAAATCGGGCGTGCGGCTGTTCGCGCGCAGGATGCCCTCGATGTCGGTTTGCATGACGCCGCGCGACATCAGGCGCACCGGCGGAAACTGAATGCCTTCCTGAAAGAGTTCGCGCGCCTGCGCATAGCCGGTGCCCGGGATGACGCCGCCGAGGTCGCTCTTGTGCGCGATGCTGCCGGAATACGCGATGATGCGATCGCCGTGGAAGACCGGCGCGATAACCGCCATGTCCATCGCGTGCGGCACGCCGCTGATGTAGGGATGATTTGTGATGAAGGCGTCGCCCGGCTGGATGCCCCCTCCGAACGCCGCGACGATCGCCCGCACGACGGGCGGCATGCAGCCCACGTGCAGCGGCAAGACGGCGTGCTCGCCGATGACCTCGCCATCGGCGTCCATCAGCATGCAGCTCGCGTCGTGCGACTCGCGCACGATCGTCGAGTAGCCCGTGCGAAAGATGTTCTGCTGCATCTCTTGCACGATGCCCGAGAGCCGGCTCACGAGCACTTGCAGCGTGACCGGATCGACGCGGCGCGTCACGCGATTATTTGCCGTTCCAACAGAAGTCGGCTGCGGAAACGACACCGGGTAACAGCTTATAGCGGATGGCCGAGTCGTAGACCGGCTGAATTTGCGCCGGATCGAGTTTCGAGGCGAAGCGGATCTTGGGCTTGGCTTCCTTCGAGCCCGTGTACTTGGCCAGGATCGCCGAAGCGGCATCCGGATTGCTCATGCCCCACTGGCCGCCCGCGACGACCGCATCGCTGAAGCGCTTGGCGACATCTTTGTTCTGCGCGAGCCAGTCTTGCGTCGAGAACCACGCGGTTTGCATGAAGACGTGCGCGACGGAATCGTACGCGTTGGCAAACACCTTGACTTGCTTGGCTTCGAGTGCCTGCGAGAGTTCGGGGTCGTTGAGAATGGCCGCCGCAATGCGTCCTTGCGTCAGCGCTTCCGCCATCGCCGACGGTGGTACTTCGATCGTCTTCGTGGTGCTTAGGTCGCCGCCGTTCTTGTCGAGATACGCATCCAGCGCCAATTCATCGAGGCCGCCGACCGAAATGACCGCGACGGCCTTCCCACTGAGGTCTTTCGCGGTCTTCAGCGTTGAATCGGGAGCGACGACGAGAAGCGCCGTCGGCACTCTGCCGTCGGTATAGGCGCCGGGCGCAAAGAGGACCAGTGGAACGTTTCGCACGTGCGCCGCTCCGAGCGAGAGCACGTTCGCGATGCCGCACTGCAGATCGCCGGAGATGATCGCCGCCATCGTGGTCGTGCCGCTGCGGAGCTTTACCACGTCGACATCGAGCCCGTTCTTCTTGAAGAAGCCCATATCGGCGGCGTAGAAAATTTGAGCGTTAGCCTCGACCGTGCCGGTTCCGACGCGGAGGTGAACGGGTGCGCTCTGGGCACGGGCCCGTAGCGGCGCAAGCGCAAGGCCGGCGAGCGCTGCGCTTCCGGCTCGGATCACGGTCGCTCGTGAATGAACATTGGCGTTCGACATGGTTCAGTTGCTCCTTATTTCGATCTGGCCGAAGTCGACGACGCGCGCCGTCTGGCCCGGATGAACGACCGTGGTTGAATCGTCTTGCACGAGGATGGCCGGGCCCTGCACGACGGCATCGGGCGCGAAGTGCTGACGGTTGTAGATCGGGGTACTCACGAACCGCTCGCCGAGGTAGGCATCGCGCGTAGCGATCGGCTTGCCGTTACGCCCTGACGATCCCCGTACGGGCGTCGCGACCGAGGCTTGCGGGACGACCGCGACCGACGTGACCCGGACGTTGACCAGTTCGACGCGCTCGTCGGGCGCGGCGTGACCCGTCAGCGCTGCGTGGGCTTCGTCGAAATGTCGCCGCAGCTCCGCGAGCGCTGCCGCCGAGCGGGGAACCTCCGCCAGCGGAACGGTCAGCTCGTAGCCCTGGCCGATGTAGCGCAGATCGACCGCGTACTCGAACCGTAGCTGCGTCGCTGCGAAACCTTGCGCGCGAAGATCGGCCTCGCCCGCCGTTTGCAGTTTCTCGAAGGCGCCCCCGATCCGCTCGACCGTCACGCGCTCGAGCGCGATGAGATCCGAGATGACCGCATCTTGCCGGACGTCGGAGAGCAGCAGGCCGAGCGCGCTGAACGCGCCGGGGTACACCGGCACGATAACCCCGCGCATCCCCAAGTCGCGCGCGAGTGCCGCGGCGTGCAACGGCCCCGCACCGCCGTACGCGAGCAGATGGAAGTCGCGCAAGTCGTAGCCGCGGTTCGAAGAGACGACCTTGATCGCTTCTTCCATCTGCACGTTGACGATCTCGACGATGCCGCGTGCGGCCTCGACAACCGTGATGCCGAGCGGCTCGGCGATCGCGCGCCGGATCGCTTCTTCGGCGGCCGCGTAGTCGAGCACGAGACTCCCGCCGGCGAGCGCGTTGTCGCCGCTGAGCAAGCCCAACACGACGTTGGCATCGGTGACCGTGGGTTGCGTTCCGCCGCGACCATAACACGCGGGTCCCGGCTGCGCGCCGGCGCTGTGCGGACCGACGCGCAAGCCGCCGGCAACGTCGAGCCACGCTAACGTTCCACCGCCGGCTGCGACGGTGTGGATATCGAGCATCGGCACGAGCACGTCGCGTCCGTGGACCTTGCCGCTCGTGCGCCGCACCGGCCGGCCGTCTTGGATCAGCGCAACGTCCGTGCTCGTACCACCCATGTCGAACGTGACGATGTTGGCGATACCGGGCGCAGCGGCCATCGTGCGGCCGGCCGCGACCACGCCGGCGGCCGGGCCGCTGAGGATCGTCTGCACGCTGCGCTTGGCCGCGATCGCAAACGTCGCGACGCCCCCGTTGGAGCGCATCACGTAGCTCTGCTTAGCGTCCGTCCCATACTCCGTCAGGCGGCGCCCGAGCTCCTCAATGTAGCGCCGCACGAGCGGATTGAGGTACGCGTTGACGACCGCCGTCGAAAGGCGATAGTATTCGCGAATTTCCGGCGCGACGTCGCACGAGAGCGACACATCGACGTGCGGCGCCAGTTCGGCGAACAGCTCGAGAATACGCCGTTCGTGATCGCCGTTGCGAAACGAAAACAAGAGGCAGACGGCGGCCGACTCCACGCCGTGCGCCACGAGCCGTTCGATCGCCGTGCGGGCGGAGGCCTCGTCGAACGCGACGTGCACGCTGCCGTCAAAGAGCACGCGCTCGCGGACTTCTTCGGTTAAACGCGCCGGAACGAGCGGCGGTAACTTGTCGTAGAACAGATCGTACATCGAGGCGCCGTAGGGCCGGCTCTGCTCGCCGATCTCGTACACCCCGCGAAAGCCTTCGGTGACGATCAGTCCGGTACGCGCACCCGCACCCTCGAGCAACCCGTTCGTTCCGACCGTGGTACCGTGGGCGAAGAACACGACGTCGCTCGGCTGCGCTCCGGTGCGTTCGATATACGCGCGCAGGCCGTCGATGATCCCATCCGCTTCATGCCCGCGCGTCGAGGGCACCTTGAACACGTCCAGCGCACCCGTCTCCTCGTGGAGGACGACGAAGTCCGTGAACGTTCCGCCGGTGTCGACGGCAACGCGCAGGCGACCCACGATGCGCTAAGCGCGAACCATCCTAGTCCAGACCGTCGAGTGCACCGCTCCGGCTCGCCGTTTCCTCGAAGTAGTGCCAGTACTTCTTGACGCCATGCGGGCCACCGTGATCGGCATTCATGACCTTGAGTTCTTCGCCGCCGAAGAACGTCGGCTTGCCGATCTGCAACGCTTGATACTGAATGCGCGCGTTGTCCTCGGCGCAAATCATGCGCACGACGGCTTCTTCTGCATACCCGCCGACGATCACGGTCCCGTGCTGACGCAGCACGCCGATCGGCGAATCACCCATCGCATCGGCCATGCCTTTGCCGCGCGCCTCGGTATTGATCAACACCGCCGAATCGAACACCGGCGCGCCGGCTTCCGGCATGAACGTCGCGGTGGAAATCAGCGGGCGCAGAACTTGCCCGGCCGACGACAGCGTGAGGATGAACGGTGGATGCGAGTGCACGATGCCGCCGGCATCCGGCCGGCGCCGATAGAGCTCGCGGTGGATGTGCCATTCACTCGGCGGCTCGATGCCCTCACCGATCCGGCGCCCGGCACGAATGTCGACCGGAACGATATCCGCCGCCGTCACGGTCGAGCGGCTCTTATGCCGGTTGTTGATCCAAAACACGTTCGGATCGCTCTCATCGCGCGCGCTAACGTGACCGTTAAAGTCCATCACCCCGGCAACGTTGCAAATACGCACCGCCCGGGCAATCAGGTCACCGTACTTGGTCGAGGTCGGATCGAGTGTCTGCGTCATACCGGGGTCATGGTCGAACCGCAATCGCCACTCCTTGCCGTTGGAGTCCCGCGGGGGAACGAATACCATCGCGCCCCGGGCACGGGCGGCGAACTAACCTACTTGTACTACAAAACTTGTGTTACAATATGCGTATGGCGACAAGCGAGACCCTGTCGGTTCGGCTGACACCGGAGGCCCGGCGCGTCCTCGCCGAAGCGGCCCCGACGCACGACGCTGCGGGCGCCTCCGCGCTCGCACGCGATATTCTCGAGCGCTGGGCGGCCGAAACGAAGGCCGCGCAAATACAGTCCGGGGTTGACCGCTTGGTCTCGTATATGGAGGCGCATCCGCAAGGTTGGGATGACGATCCGGACAGCTTCTTCCCGGGCCTGCCGAAAGCATGACTGCCGGACAGATCGTCGCCGTCGACTGGCGCGACGCCATCGCCGGCTCGTGGGAGCCCAACAAACGGCGTCCGGGCATCATCGTGAGTTCCGAGGAGTTCTTCGCCGGAAATCTTCCGTTCGAGATCGTCGTTCCGCTTACGGGCCAATCCCATTTGGCGCTCCCATGGGCCTCTACGCTTATTCGGCCGACGCCGCAAAATGGGTGTAGCAAGCAATGCTATGCATTGGCTTGGAACGTGCAGTCCGTTCCCCATGCACGATTGACCGCTACGCGCTCGCGAATTAGCGAAGATGAGCTACACCAAATCCGCGCCCAAATCGTGAGCTGTTCATCGTGAGTGACAAAGCGACCGCAATCTGAGGGCGCCGTCCTACGAGCAGCGAATGGCGTAAACGCGATGATGACCCCCCAAGAACAAGCTGCACTCGTCCAGGTCGGGGCGGGAACTCCGATGGGGAACGTGATGCGCCGGTACTGGCATCCGATCGCGCTCTCGGACCAGTTACCGCACGCGGACTGCGCGCCGTTCCGCGCGACGCTCCTTGGCGAACGGCTGGTTGTTTTCCGCGACACCGATGGGAAGCTCGGGGTACTCAGTGAGTTCTGCGCGCACCGCGGCGTTTCGCTGGCACTCGGGCGCGTTGAAGAGTGCGGCTTACGGTGCCTCTACCACGGATGGAAATATGCCGTCGACGGCACGATTATGGAGACGCCGAACACGAGCGATCAGAGTTTTCGTACGCGGGTCAAACAGCCGTCGTTCCCCGTTTGCGAACGATCGGGGTTGATCTGGACCTACCTTGGGCCGCCGGAGCACGAGCCGCCGTTCCGGCGGTTTGAATACGATACGGTCGACGCGCAGTTCCGCACGGTGTTTCGCGTCAACGTCAAGGCGAACTATCTTCAACTCTGGGAGGGTGGCTGCGACAGCGCGCATGTCGGCCTGCTGCACTCCAATCAAGTGCGGCCGGATTGGCGCGCGCGGCAGGCCGACCTCGATGCGGATCTGCGGCGCCTCATCATGATCGATCAAACCCCGACCCTCGAGGTCGAGGACACG
>Ga0182015_10004454_pt1 | contig 15092 bp, 10 predicted proteins | sample 712P3MmetaG_FD_120478 | JGI IMG/M metagenome (GOLD analysis project Ga0182015, IMG submission 120478) | Permafrost microbial communities from Stordalen Mire, Sweden - 712P3M metaG | ecosystem: Environmental > Terrestrial > Soil > Wetlands > Permafrost | place: Sweden: Stordalen | collected...
CACAACAAAGATTGCGCGCTGTTTGAGGAGAAAATTGGCGCCCGTTATTTTGCCCTGCATCGTCCATCCAGTCCTGAGATTGGCGGCAACTACATCTGGCTCGCGCAGTCGCCCGACCTGTTGCACTGGGGCGGGCACGTCTGTCTGGCGCGGGCGCGACCGGGCATGTGGGACAGCGTCCGCGTGGGTGCTGGTGCCGCGCCGATCAGAACCCAGGCCGGCTGGCTGGAAATCTATCATGGTGCCAACGAGAAAGAACGTTATTGTCTCGGCGCTTTGCTGCTGGACCTGAAACAACCGTGGAAGGTAATTGCCCGGTCAAAAGACCCAATAATGGAGCCAAGCGTGCCTTACGAACAAACCGGCTTCTTCGGCAACGTCGTCTTCACCAATGGACATCTTACGGATGAGGACACGGTTACGATTTATTATGGAGCATCAGACAGCGTCATCTGCGGTGCGCAATTTTCGATTGCCGAGATTTTAAGTCGTCTACTCGTTACTGCGTGATCGCCGTCTTGGCGGCAAAGTCAACGGCAACGACTTGGCGGACAATTTTAACCAGTTCGCCAGCCAGTCGGCGGTGTCAGCGTCTGATTTGGCGGCGCTGGACAACTTCGCCATTGCGAACGGCATCAGCCTGGTGAATGTACCGGAACCGGCGTCGATGAGATCGCGCGTCATCGGCATCGTCGGCAAACGCCGGCTGGCGATTCTGAACTGAACCCTTCCGATTACCTATTAAGTTTACACTGCATCGAATGCAAAATTTTGTTGCTATCAACGCCCGGGGTCGGTAGTTTCCCGGTGCGCCAATCCATCAATCTGAGAGTGCGGGCTTCACTTCACTGAGATTTGAACAGATTGTGCTGTTGGGCTGATTCAAAAAAGGGAGGCGATAGTGAAAAACCGCACCGGAACAATCGGTCGGCGACCGCGAATTATTTTGGCGGCGGTGGTTGCTGCGCTTGAAGCGGCGCTGGCAAATCACGCAATGGCGGTGACGTACACCGCGGCCGATACCTTTGATCTCGACTCTTCCGCCTTGGAGGGGTCTGGAAGTCGCTCCTCTGCCGATGGCATCGCCGGCGGACAGCAGGTCGGGTACGGCGAGGGTTCAAACACGGGAGACGCCCACGCGCTACTCTGGTCGGGAACGGCGGCCAGTGCCCTGGACCTCAACCCTTCGACCTTGCTGGGGTCTGGTAGCGGTTCGATCGCCTACGCAATCGCCGGCGGACAGGAGGTCGGGGTCGGCGCGGGTGCAAACACGGGAGGCGGCGAAGTCGCCCTGCTCTGGTCCGGCACGGCCGCCAGCGCCGTGGACCTCAACCCGTCCACCTTGCTGGGGTCTGGCAGCACCTCGTACGCCTACGGTGTCGCCGGCGGACAGCAGGTTGGACTCGGCTACGGTTCAAACACGGGAGACAACGACGTCGCCCTTCTCTGGTCCGGCACGGCCAACAGCGCCGTGGACCTCAACCCTTCCACTTTGCTAGGGTCTGGCAGTTCCTCGCAGGCCAATGCGATTGCCGGCGGACAGGAGGCCGGGCTCGGCAACGGTCCAAACACGGGAGGCGAAAACCACGCGCTGCTCTGGTCGGGCACGGCGGCCAGCGCCGTGGACCTCAATCCCTCCGCCTTGTTAGGGTCTGGTAGCGGTTCGGTCGCCAACGCAATCGCCGGCGGACAAGAGGTCGGGATTGGCGCAGGTCCTAACACGGGAGGCGGCGATGTCGCTCTGCTCTGGTCCGGCACGGCCGCTGGCGCCGTGGACCTCAACCCCTCCGCCTTGCTGGGCTCTGGCAGCCAGTCGACCGCCACCGGTGTCGCAGATGGAGAGGAAGTCGGGTAAGGCTTCGGTTCAAACACGGGAGGAAGTCAGTACCCTCACGCTCTGGTCTGGTCCGGTACGGCCGCCAGCGCTGTCGATTTGAATTCGCTCTTGCCGAATGGCTTAAACATTTCCAACGCTCTCAGCATCGACGCATACGGGGACATAGCGGGGGTGGCCGGCAACTCCATCGTGGCACATGCCGTGGAATGGCTGGCCGGGGACATGTTCGTCGCCGGCTCGGGCAACTGGAGCAACGGCGGAAATTGGACCAGCGGAACGCCCGCCGCCGGCAACGATGTGTTGATCGTCCCTTCGGATGGAGCGTCTCACACCGTTACCTATGACAACGCTAGCTCCGTCGCCCTGGGCAATGTCACGCTGGACGAAACCGGCGGGGCGGCGCTGAGCTTCAACCAATCCCAGTACACTTTGTCGGCCGTCAACGAAACCGTCGGCGTGATCGGCTCGGCGAACTATTACCTCAGCGGCGGAACGAACACCGTCAGCGGAACCCTCACGCTCGGAGCGCAGACGGGCAGCGTTGGCAACTATTACCTCAGCGGCACCGGTGCACTCATTGTCGGAACGCTCATTACCAATGGCAATCCGTCAAGCTTCAGCTGGACAGGCGGTTCTCTGACCCTCACGGGCCAACCCCTCGGCTTCTTCAATTACGGCCCTCCGGCGCTCTTCAGTCCACTCGGTTTGGGCCTGTCGCTGTATTCCGGCATGAACCTCACGGTTGAGAACAACATTGAATGGCTTGGAGATGCGGGGGCCTCGGTGACCCAGTATGCCGGCTCAAGCAACAGCGCCCAGGGTCTGGAAGTTGGTGGCAGTGACGTTATTCAGGGCACAACTTCCAATGTCGTCTTGTATACCCTGAACGGCGGGACGCTGACTTGCGGTTTCGAAGGAGAAACCATCGGTTACGCATATGGCCCATACGGAGGCCCGGCATTCTTCAATCAGACTGGTGGAATCAACAACGCCAATTCCCTGTACGTCGATTTCAACGCCGCCGGCACCTACTCGATGTTCGGTGGCCAGCTCAACTCGAACGCGACCGTTAACAATGGGGCGATCAACCAATATGGCGGCACATCCTCTCTGGGCCCTCTCAGCGGGACAGGATCGACCACCATCGGCGGCAACGAAGTTCCGGCCAGCATGACCGTCGCCGGCCTCAATCAGTCCGCTGTCACGATCAGCTCGATGGGAACGTTGAAAATCACCGGTGGCTCGGACAATGCCGTCAATACATTGATGATCGACGGCGGCCAGCTCGATATCACCAACACCCGCCTGTTCATCGACTACGGCAGCGGTCCCGACCCCATCGCGTCCATCGCGGCGTGGATTGCCAGCGGCTCTGACGGCGGAGCATGGAACGGAACCGGTATTATGTCCACCAATGCCCAGACCAACGGCGGCAGCTACGGCATTGGCTACGCCGACTCCGCCGATCCCGGTAATCCCGCCAATCTCTCCTCCGGCACCATCGAAATCATGTACACCCTGCTCGGCGACGCCAACCTCGACGGTAAGGTCAACGGCACGGACTTCGACCTGATGGCGACGAACTTCAATCAGGCCGTCACCAATGGTTGGGACGAAGGCGATTTTAATTACGACGGCAAGGTCAACGGAAATGATTTCGTATTGCTCGCAGACAACTTCAATCAGTTCGTCAGTCAGTCTGGGGTGTCAGCGGCTGATTTGGCGGCGTTGGATAACTTCGCCATTGCGAATGGGATCAGCCTGGCGAACATTCCGGAGCCCACAACTTTTGTGTTGAGCGCCGGCTTTCTATCTGCGGTCGTCGCTTGCCGCAGGCGCGCCGTTTCAAAAGGGAAAATGTGATGAGAGAAAATGCAAGAAGACGGAAACATTTTGGCTTGCTCGCCATATCGGCAGCAGCCGTTTGTCTGCAGCTAAGCAACCATGCCCTGGCGGCGACGGAAACCTGGACTGCCGACAACGGAAACTGGGACAGTGTTTCGAACTTACTCATTTCACGTAAGTCGTTTTCAGGTAGAAGATGATCTTTCGCAAATCGGCGTCGGGCAGGTCCAGCCCATTATCCACCATCCGATTCACCAACTCTTCGGCTTGCCTCTGGGTGCGCGGCGGATGTCGTTCAACGAGATTCGTCGCGTGGCATTGCATGCAGGATACTTCCAAGACCATTTTGGAATCGGCCAAGTTAAACTCCTCAATCGGAGTTTCCCTCGTGCTTGCGATCTTGGTGATCTCCTTTGCCGCCGCCTGTGATTGCTTCTGCTCGCGCTGATTAGAAGCTCCCTGCTGCAGATCCGCGGAGATAGCGATAAGGTATCCATTACGCGGGGCGGGCTTAATGCGATTTCGCCAACCCCTCGTAAAGGACGGTTAAAAGTCTTTCCTGGGGATCCTGGCTTTCTTCCCAGTACATTACCCCGCCAAGGTGGTATTGGTTGATGAACTTTATCTTGGCCGATAGCGATTGTGGATCGTCGTAGGAAATCATTTCCCTGATTGTCGGATTCCACAAATACGGTGCCTGGGCCACGTCGTCCCACCGGCGTTCGAAGCCGTTCTTATTGATGAAATCAGCCACCAGCCTGGAATAGGAATAATCGCCGGAGTATTTGGCGTAGGGTTGGTTTACAGGCGGATCTTTTTCGATGCCGGAGAACGCGCGGGCATAAAATGCGACGCCTAACACCAGTTTGCCGGGAGGAATACCAGCGGCAAGGTGCTGCCTGACGGAAGCCTCTGCCCAGCGGGAATTCGCGGGCGCGGTTGCGGCGCGGTACAGGCCGGCGTGATGGCCCGCCGAGGTTGTGAGGCTGTTGTAGAAGTCGTACGCCATGATGTTGCACCAGTCGACATACACGTACAACTTGTTCATTTCGGTATGGTCAAAGTATTCATGATCGGCGGTGGCGATTGTCAGCGTATACCGGTCGGCGCCCCCGCGATGACGCTGGTCGCTGAGGTGATCCAGTTGCTGGCGGATTGTTTTCAGCAGAAGCGTGAAGTTGTGTTTGTCTTCCTCGCGATACTTGATGCCGGGTCCCGGCTGTCCGGGATATTCCCAATCCAAATCGATTCCGTCCAATTCGAACCGTTTGATTAGCGTCACAACGCTTTTGGCAAAGCGATCGCGCGATTCATCGTTGAGGGCGGCGTCGGAGAAATGATCCGCGCCCCAACCTCCGACGGAAACGATAATCTTCAAGGCCGGGTTCCGAGTCTTAAGAGCCTGGAGCTGCGCCAGCCGCTCGCCCGATTGATTCGGCAATACGACGTCTCCACTCTCGCTGACAGCTGCAAAAGCGAGGTTGATATGGGTGAGCTTTTTGGGGTCGATGCGCCAAATTTCGGATCGGCCGGTCACATAGCCAACAATTCGCCGCGGCGATTCATACATTGAATTGGACACGGAGGGGTCGTGCCGGTTTTGAGAGGCGCATGATACCGCGCCAAACACAAACCCAGCGCACATGATCTGAATGCATGCGTTCAACCGGGTTGCTCTGTAACCAGTTCGCTGGGGACAGCAGGCCCTTTGCTCCAAAGTCCATTGACAACCCAGATCAGGACGCTCCCACTCACCGCGGAAACGATGAAGAGCACAATTGCATACGGCCAGCGGCCATAGAGCACGTTGCCAACACAAAAGAGGGACGACCAGATAACCGTGCATCCGAAAAACCAGCCCAGGAGTGCCATCGGGATATTGTCCATGGTCGGGTGGGCAAGTTTTCCAAGAAGTTCCGCCTCGCGACGAATCCGCGCCCATCCTGGGCCAGCCGGTTGGGTTTTGACGTAAAAGTCGATCAATGTCTGGTGATCAGTCGGAGGTCCCACGTATGCGGTAATCACCCAACACGCTGTTGTTACGGCGATGGTTGACAGCAACTGGACGTGAGAGGAAATCACCATGCCATTTTTGGTCAGAATCATCCACATGACGGAAACGAGGAATGAGCTGATCATTGCAACTACTTCGCACCAGGCGTTGACGCGCCACCAGAACCAGCGGACGAGGTAGAGCAGACCGGTGCCCGCGCCAATGAGAAGAATGACATCGAATGCGTCTTTGGCTGTACCCAACACAAATGTCAGCAGACCGCCGCAGGCGAAGAGTAGGACCGTAGCGAGGCGCCCCACCATCACGTAGTGCTTTTCAGGCGATGTTTTGTTGATGAAACGGCGATAGAAATCATGAACGAGATAGGAGGCGCCCCAGTTCAGGTGGGTGAGGATGGTGGAAGAGTTGGCGGCAATCAGGCCGCCAATCATCAGGCCGATCCATCCAACGGGCATGAAATGGAGCATGGCAGGATAGGCGATGTCATGGCCGAGCAATTTGGGATCGAGGTTGGGAAAGGCAGTTTTAATGTCGGAGAGCTGGGGGTAGACGAGAATGGAGCAGAGTCCGACGAGAATCCAAGGCCATGGCCGGAGCACATAATGCGCGAGATTGAAGAAGAGGACGCCGCCCAGCGAATCTTTTTCTGATTTGGAGGCGAGCATTCGCTGTGCGATATAACTGCCCCCACCAGGCTCAGCGCCGGGGTACCAGACGGACCACCATTGGACGGCAATGGGCATGATGAAGACGGCGACGGCGAGGTCCCAGTTGCTCTTAAAATCGGGAAGCATGTTGAGGTAGTTAAGTCCGCCGGGCCCGCGGAGATTTTGCAGTTTAGTGACCATGCCATGCAGCCCGCCCACCTGGGGCTGGATTACGGCAAAGTATGCCGCTGCGATGACGGCGGCCATCTTCACGAAGAACTGGATCATATCGATAACGAGAACGCCCCAAAGCCCGGACTGGGCCGCAAAGATAACATTCAGGACGCCGATGCCGAGCAGCGTTTCCCATCGGGGCAGACCGAACAGAATATTGGCGATCTTACAGGCCGCCAGGTTGACGGTCGCAATGATAATGCAATTGAAGAAGAACCCGAGATAGACGGCCCGAAATCCGCGCACCAACCTGGCCGCTTCACCGGAATATCGCAGCTCGTAGAATTCCAGATCGGTCATAACGCCCGAGCGGCGCCAAAGTCGCGCGTAAAAAAATACCGTCGCCAATCCGGTGAGGGTAAACGCCCACCATTGCCAATTTCCGGCGACGCCCTGACGGCGAACGATGTCGGTCACCAGGTTTGGCGTGTCGCTGCTGAAGGTGGTCGCCACCATTGACAGCCCAGCGAGCCACCAAGGCACGGCGCGGCCGGACACGAAGAATTCCGTGGTGCTCTTGCCCGACCTGCGGGAAAAGAAGAAGGAAGGCAGAAAGCAGATCGCCAGCAAGCCGACGATTACGACGTAGTCCAGTGGTGTCAGATGAACCAAGATCTCGTCCGTTTCTGTGCGAAATCGAGAATTGCAGGACGGATTGCGGTTCCACCCGCATCACTGGCAAGTTTTCTATGCCCTTATCGCACGTGAGTCTTAATGCTTATCCGGTTGCACGAATCGGCCGTTCTCCAGCGGCGCATCGGCGACGATCACCGCGACGCTGTCGATGCGAAAATAACCGACCTTGATGTCTTTACAATCTTTGGGAGCTTCAAAGGGTCCACTGTATAGCGGCGATTCGCGAGTGGGAAACGATCCATCTAATGTGTAATGAATCTCTGCGCCTGGAATCGCGGGCTCGATTTGAATCTTGCTGGCATTGTCTTTGGAGGCCGTGACAACCCGTTGTAGCTCGTCCTCTTCGATTGGCCGGTAATCAGTCTGGCAGGCATCCAGGCGAGATTCATCGACCTTGATGCGGCGTTTGAAGTCGTTGAAATCTCGCGGCGAGGCCGCGGACCAGCCCACCTCCGCTATGGCCGCGGCACGTGGCCAAGTCATGTACTGAACAGACTCGAAATTGGGGACGTATTCGGTCCAGAGGTTGGCCTGAACACCGAGAATATGCGATGCCTGTTCTGGCGAGAGCTCCTTCACGGGGTCGAAACCGTAAACACGCTCGAGCGGCATGGTCCAGCCTCGGAGATGGAGGGGCTCGGTGACGGTGGCTTGCTCGCCATCAAGATAGCAAAAGTGCGATGGCGACATCACGACGTCGTGCCCGGCGCGCGCCGCTTCCGCTCCGTTCTTGGTGCCTCGCCAACTCATGACGGTTGCATCCGGAGCCAGGTCGGGATTCAGGATTTCGTCCCATCCCACCAACTTTCGGCCATGCGAATGGATGAACCTGGAGATGCGATTGACCAGGTAAGTTTCAACCACTTTCGGGCCTGCCAGCTTTTGATCGACGATAAGCTTTTGATCCTTGGGATCATTCCAGGAATCTTCCGGTACCTCGTCACCGCCGATGTGAATGTAGGGGGAAGGGAACAGGTCCATGACTTCGGTGAGCACGTCTTGAAGGAAAGTAAAGGTTTGCTCATTCCCGGCGCAGTAAACGCCGTGGAATATTCCAGCGACCGGTTCAATGGGGAAAGGTCCGCCGGAGGTTGAGAGTTCTGGATAGGCTGCAAGCGCTGCGGTGGCGTGGCCGGGCATTTCGATTTCGGGAACGATGGTGATATGAAGCCGGCCGGCGTAGCGGACGACTTCGCGCACATCGTCCTGGCTGTAAAATCCGCCGTAGCGACCGTCCGGGCCGTAGGTGGTGCTGTATTTGTTGTCGAGCTTGAACCCGGCGGAATTGCGCCATGCTCCAACCTCAGTGAGTCTGGGATACTTCTTAATTTCAATGCGCCATCCCTGGTCATCCGTAAGATGCCAGTGAAAGACGTTCAGCTTGTGCATGGCCAGAAGATCGAGGTAGCGGAATATCGCGTCTTTGGGAACAAAATGGCGCGAGACATCCAGCATTACTCCGCGCCAGCGGAAGCGCGGCTGATCCCTGATCGTAACGGCGGGCACGACCCACTCGGCCCCCGAAGGCGCGGAATGGCCATACACCGCTGGCGGCATGAGCTGCAGCAAGGTCTGCACGCCATAGAACAAACCTGCCCCATGGGTCGCGCGAATTGCGACGCCTTTCGGTGTAATTTCCAGCTCGTATCCTTCATCGCCGAGGGAGTGATTCGCGCTGGCGGTTGTCAGCAACACTGCGCCGACACCGCTCGCCGCGTCGGACGATGACTTTATTGCCAGATTCATTCCGGTGCCGCTTTGCAGTGTTTGTGCCAGGAACTGCGCTGCGTCTGTCGCTTCCGGGCCATCAGCCTGCAATATGACCGCGTTGGAAAATCGAAATGATCCGCCCCCAATCTGCACGTGCTCAGGGCGTGGGATGATGGAGAGATCCTCGGCATGCGCGGGGGAAGTGCAATACACCCATGCAGCCAAAGTCAACATGATGACCAGCATGCGCATTGCAAAACTCCGATGTCCTATATAACCATTCGGTCTTTCAAGCGCACCGACTAATTATCCGCTCGGATAATAAATAGCAACAAAACTTCGCGCTCGCGGCAGGTGGGAGTTTGCTGTTTCTTTGCTCGCGACTTCTTGAGGACCTCGTCCTACGAAAACCAGGGTGGAAAATCGGAAAGTTTTCGTGGCTCGGAGCGCAATACGTGGGCAGCGCACAGATCAATTGCCGAAGTTAATTCAATTGGGGACAGATACCCTCGACGATCTGCAGACATATGGCACTTCGTGCCGACGCGCGAATGCCCGTCTATCCGAGAAATTGCGCAAAGCTGAGGCGAGATCACCGCTGTTTTTCCCGTAGCGCTGTAGAGCCGCTGCCAGAAAATCGACCTGAGTGGCCGGCAACGCATTTCGATCCTGAAGCCGGTCGAATGTTTTGTAGAAATAGGTTTGATTCATGACGACTATGCTGTTGTCACGGATGGATGGCTCAACGAACCAATTCACGTACAAGAGCACCGGCGTGACGTGGATCTTCTGTCCAGTCATTTGCCGAAGGATTGCCTGGACGCGGCGCGCTGCTGCCCTCGCCTGAATGACGGGATCTTTCTCTAAGAAACATCCAGTAGCTCGGGAACGCAACAGCAAACAAGCCCACAAGACTAACGCTGAGGCTGACAACGATGCAGATGCTCCTCAGCAGGTGACGCTGCAACATTCGCGGTGATAGGGCTGGGACGTTGCGGCTCGCGCGTTACCGCTCAACTTGCTCGAATGATTGCAGAGTCGAAACGAACGACGCTTATCAAAGGTCAGCAACGACACGATTCGGCGGGAGGCTATCGAGCGCGGTCCGTTTTCTGCTTGATGTATAATGGAACCATGAGACCACAGAATATTTCCATCCCCACTGATTATGTGGAACGCGTGTACGCCGGCGTCCTCGGTAAGATCATCGGCGTTTATTTGGGTCGGCCCTTTGAAGGCTGGTCGCACGAGGCGATCGTCGAACAACTCGGTGAGATCAACTATTACGTTCATGAACGGCGAAATGTCCCGCTTATCGTCAGTGATGACGACATCTCCGGTACCTTCACGTTCATTCGGGCACTGGAAGATTATGGCTTCAGCCCGAAGCTTACCGCGGGTCAAATTGGGCAGACCTGGCTGAACTACATCATCGAGAACAAGACCGTTCTTTGGTGGGGTGGCATGGGGATGAGCACTGAGCATACGGCGTTCCTCCGATTGAAGAGCGGACTACACGCCCCCCAAAGCGGGTCCATGAACCTGAATGGCAAAATGGTCAGTGAGCAGATCGGAAGCCAGATTTTTATCGACGGATGGGCGATAGTCGCGCCGGGCGATCCGGGACTTGCCGCGGAATTGGCCCGGAAAGCCGCCGGCGTCAGCCACGATGGTGAATCAATCTACGGTGCTCAGGTTATGGCCGCCATGGAAGCCATGGCGTTTGTTGAAAAGGATATCGGCAAATTGATCGATGCCGCCATACGTTTCATTCCAACGGATTCCGTGATCTATAGGATGATCGCGGACATGCGCCGATGCCGCGAACGATCAACAGACTGGCGGGCGGGATTGGCGCTGATCCACGAGAAGTACAACTATGAAACATTCGGCGGCGGCTGCCACATAGTCCCGAACCACGCCATCGTCATGCTCGGGTTGCTATGGGGAAACGACGATTTCCAGCGTTCGCTTATGATCACGAATACCGCCGGTTACGACACGGACTGTAACAGCGGCAACGTCGGGTGTCTGATGGGAATCAAAAACAGCTTGGCCGGGATTGATGCAGGACCGGACTGGCGCGGCCCGGTTGCCGACCGGCTACTGTTGCCCACCGCCGATGGTGGCCGGTGCATCACCGATGCGGTTGCCGAGACGTACGCCCTCGTGAACGCGCATCGGTCGTTGGCAGGACAAACCCCGGAACGGCCGAAGGGTGGCGCACGCTTTCATTTCGAGTTACCGGGATCGGTGCAGGGCTTCGCACGGGAAAACTGCACCGAATTGACCATGGAGAACGTCCTCGGCCACAGCCAGTATGGGAGGCGCAGCCTTGCTCTGCGATTCTGCGACCTGGTTCCTGGTCGATCTGCCCGGGCCTCGACGGGGACTTTTATCTCAACGGAACAAGCAAACGTGAAAGGGTACTCAGTCCTCGCTTCGCCGACGCTGTATCCAGGCCAGGTGGTCGATGCCGTGGTGTCGGCGGACGAGCGGAACAGCCACGCGATCGACTGTCGGCTCTGCATTGGACACTATAACGGCGAGGATGAACTGATCCGGCTACACGGTCCATCGGTTGCTTTGAACCCGGGCTCCAGCTGCAATCTAAGCTGGCGCATTCCGCAACTCGATGGGCAACCGATCGGCGACATCGGGGTTGAAATGTCATGCGATCGACAAACCGCCGGCGCCGTCTATCTGGATTACCTGACATGGCATGGCGCCCCCAAAGTTATCTTGAAAAAGCCCGCCGCGGGCGGGACTATGTGGCTTAAAGCGTGGGTCGATGGCATGCAGCAGCGGCTCCCATGGGATCCCGAAATCTGGATCCAAAATGAGGGGCGAGGATTGCTGATCCAGGGGACTCGACACTGGACCGACTATAGGGTTTCGACCGAAATCACGCCCCACATGGTCAAAGCCGCCGGTTTGGCCGCCCGCGTGCAAGGAATGCAGCGATATTACGCGCTACTACTATGTAGTGACGGAACGGCCAGGCTCATCAAAATGCTGGACGGCCAAACGATCCTGGCTGAAATGAATTTCAATTGGGAATTCACCGGGAATTATCAGTTGAGCATTGAAGTTGACGGCAATCGCATCGCCGCATGGATCGGCCAACAGCCATTGTTTCAAATCATCGACTCCGATCGTCCGCTGACCAGCGGAGCGATTGGAATCGTGTGTGAAGAAGGCCGCGGCAGAAACGGGCCGGTAACGATCGAGCCGCTGGACCTACAGCCGGTCGGGACGGAATTACATTGATTTACATTTTATTTGTGATAGTGTATTAAATATATCTGTAATGTAAAAGTGCGATCGGCAACTCATAAGCGTTACTAAAACTGACATAAGATATTATTTTGTAAACTATTACGCATGGGCGGGCCAGAGATGCCCGGCGGAAGTCACTAGGCCTGAATTGTGAAAGCTGGTGATGGGCCACGCTGCGAAGCGTGGCTGATTACCTTTGGGCGAATTTCGATTCCAGAAAGACAAGATGCTAGGAATAACCACGGACCATTCGAATGAAATTCTTGAGCGCGGCTATACCATCATTCCGGATGTTTTGACTGCCGACCACCTTCAATCAGCCCGTGCGGCGTTGCAGGAAATTTTTGATTCGGAAGCGCCTTTCGCCAGACAGAAGCAATGGCACACCAAAGTTTTCCAAGTCGCGTATCTTCTGCCGCAAAAACACCCGGTGTTTCGTTCCATCGGATTGAATCCCCGGCTGCTTCCGATCATCCAGCAGGTGCTGGGCCGCAATTGCAATCTCAGCAATGTGAATGGGCTCACCATGATCCCCGGCGGAGACACGCAGAAGCTCCACATTGACGCCTTCGAATCCAGCCCCAATACATGCATCTATATCAACGCTCTGCATTGTCTGGACGATTTCACCCAGGCCAATGGCAGCACGCGCGTCGTGCCTTATTCGCACAAGAAGGTGTGGACCCGCGAAACTCTCACCCCCGATTTGGAAAAACAGGCCATCTATTTGACCGCCAAAGCCGGTAGTGTCATTGCGTACAACGGCGCCCTCCTTCATGCCGGGTCGCGCAACACCACTGACAAGCCGCGACGCGCGCTTCATCTTTTCTTCCATCGTTCCTGGGCGAAACCGCAGTGGGATTATCCTCGTTCAATGTCTGCCGATGTCATTGCCCAGTTGACTGAGGATGAAAAGCGGTTGTTCGGATTTTACTCTGCTCCTCCGATTTACGATCCGGCGACGCATGAAACCTTCCGACCGTTTGGCGATGATCCGGCCACCAGGAAACAAAATTGATTGCTGGAAATCCAATGAAATCATCAGGATCGCATAGTGGGTCGTTTGTTTTGTGGGAAGCGAATCTCGCTCAGTTGCGCGAGTTCCAGCTGAACATCGCTGTCGTGCCTCATTGCAGAGTGGTTCCAGTTTCGGCAGCCACTTTCCGAATGTAATCTGCACCGGCCTGATACTCTTCCGCGTTACCCATGTGCTCCAGGAGCACAGGAGTATCCGGCGGTAGGTTGGCCATTCCCTTCATAAAAACGTGATAATCAAATATACCCTCGCCAGGGCAGCATTCATCCAGATGCACGGTCAGTTGCTGAGTAAGCCGAATGTCTTTTGCGTGGCAGCTTCGAATGTGCGGCCCGAGCTTGGAGAAGCATTCGCGAACAAAATCGCCCGAATGATACGCCCGCGCCGGGCAATTGATCATATTGACGGCATCGAGATGAACCGCGAAGCCTTTGCGGTCGATGGCCTTTATCAAGGCCAGATAACTGTCAGGCGAATCCGGGGGGGCCCAGGGCATCGGTTCAAGCGCGTAAGCGGTGCGCGCCGGCTTCACGGCGTCGATGATCTTCCGGACGGTTTCGACGATCAGATCGAAGGTTTCGGATGAATCGTTTGCGGGATCGGGACCGTCCCATTTCTTGCCGCGCGATCCGGCGATGTTCACACAGCATTTAGCGTCCATTTCCTCGGCGAGAGCAAGTTGTCGCTGACAATAAGTGATTGCCTTGGCGCGTTCGACTGAATCCGCGCTGATTGGGTTGCTCCAGGCGCCAACTTCAGCGATGACGATGTTTTCCCGCTGCGCCGCACGACGATAATCAATTTTGTCGCTCGGAGGCGAATCCGGCCCAACGGGACAGGCGGCGGTGGAGTAGCCGAGTCGGCGTAGTGCCGCAATCCAAGCTTCCGGGGTTTCCGTTGGGACCAAAATGGGTCCGCCTAATCGCACGATTGTGTCTCCTTTTATGCGGATTTGACCAAACTCTCGACGGGTTCGACAGAAGCATCGCTGGGCGCCGAAACCCAGCCGTCATCGTTCGGATTGCGCTGAAGGGCTCTCAAACGCCGGAACACCCGGACTGAAGCCGGACCCTGTTCCGCACCGGCAGAAGTTGGCCAACAAGCATCGCGATAATCCTAATAGCAACAAGAAGTTCCACTTAATTAAAATCTCCGGTGTGACGCCGTGGATGCCGGCAATTCATGAATTCTTCGCGAACGTCGAGGTGTCGCGCGCGCCGAAGTCGCAACCACCCTTTGGTCGGTTGCCGATCACGGCACGAGTTTGGTCGCTCCTTCTAGAACAGGTCCAATGCGCGTAACCTTCGGTGCTCGGTGACCTTGTCGCTGAATGTCAATGACATTCACCGCTGTCTCCATAATTTGTCGAGTGTCGAATCCAACCCGCTGCATCGGCAGCACCGACGGCGCCAGCCAGGGAAAATTGCAGTGGGCGACCACTTCGAGGTCGCGCGGCACATGTACTCCAGCCATCACGAGACCTGATGAAGCTCCTTCGGCCAGGTTGTCATCCACAATGAACAATCCATCCGGACGGTCCTGTCCGCTCATCAGCATCAAGACATTGTTTCGCACCGCCTCCGGAACATCGTGCGGGACAATCTGCATCCACCGGTCATGCGTCGTGATCCCGCGGTTCTGCATCGCATGGCGCAGGTAATCACCAACCTCGGTAAACACACCCAGAGTGACTAGCGTCGCCACCCGGCGGCGGCCGCGCTGAACCAGGGTGTCCAGCGCGACATCGATCATTCCAGTCATATCTGGGAAGACGATCGGACATCCCAGCGCATCAACCTTTCGGCTCATAATCGCGCAGCGATAAATTCCGGACTCATCCAGCAGAGGCGTGTC
>Ga0182015_10004455_pt1 | contig 15089 bp, 9 predicted proteins | sample 712P3MmetaG_FD_120478 | JGI IMG/M metagenome (GOLD analysis project Ga0182015, IMG submission 120478) | Permafrost microbial communities from Stordalen Mire, Sweden - 712P3M metaG | ecosystem: Environmental > Terrestrial > Soil > Wetlands > Permafrost | place: Sweden: Stordalen | collected...
AGGTTGGTCCGACGATTTTCTTTTGCAGACCACCGAGAAGGCGGTGAAGTATGCGGTTTCGCTCGGCCTGGACTCGATGTACGTCACCGAAGATACCAGCCGCTGCGATCCGGAGACGGTGAAGCGGTTGTATTCGACCGCGATCAGTTGTGGCGCGCGCGCCATCGTGATCTGCGACACCGCCGGGCACGCCACGCCCATGGGCGCGCTGGCGCTGGTGAAATTTGTGATCGAGGAAGTGGTGAAACCCTCCGGTGAAAAAATTCGCGTGGATTGGCATGGGCACAGCGACCGGGGTCTAGCCATTGCAAATTCGATGGCAGCGATCATAGCCGGCGCGGATTGTGTTCATGCTTGCGCCATCGGCATCGGCGAGCGAGTGGGCAATACTCAAATGGATCAGATGCTGGTGAATCTGAAGCTGATGGGCATTGCGCCATGGGCCGAGCAGGACCTCACCCAGCTGAAGCAATACTGCCAGGCGGTTTCGCGAGCGACAGGCGTGCCGATTCCAGCGAATTATCCGGTGGTGGGTGATGACGCCTTCCGCACAGCTACAGGCGTGCACGCCTCGGCAGTGATTAAGGCGTTCAAGAAAAATGACATCGAGCTCGCCAACACGGTTTACTCCGGCGTGCCTTCCCATGTATTCGGGCTGGAGCAGATCATCGACATCGGGCCCATGAGCGGCAAGTCAAATGTGCTGTTCTGGCTGGAGCGGCGCGGCATTCCGGCAACCGACGATGTGGTCGACCGCATCTTTCAACGTGCCAAAGGCAGCGACCATACCTTGAGCGATGCTGAGGTGGTGGAATGTTTGCCGGCGGCGGTGAAGGAGAATTGAAGCCCAATGTCCGAACCAATGCGGCATGCGATTCTCGGGGCTGGCGGCGTGGGCGGCCTGATTGGTGCTTGTCTGGCGCACTCTGGAGCTTCCGTCACGCTGGTCGTGCGGCGCGAAACGCTGGCACAGTATCCTAAGAAACTTCGGCTGGAGAGTACATTCGGCAATTTCGAAGTGGATGTCGCCATTGCCGAGGAAGTGCCTCCGGTTGATGCGCTCTGGATTGCGGTGAAGGCCACTCAACTGGAGCCCGCACTCGCGGCGCTGAAAAATCCGGATGCGGTGCGAGGAATCGTTCCGCTGCTCAATGGGATTGACCATGTAGCTTTACTCCGCGCCAAATACGGCTCTGGCCGCGTGATTCCGGCGACGATCGCGGTTGAGACCGAGCGCGTCGGCCCCGGACACATCATCCATCGCTCTCCCTTTGCCCGTCTCAATGTGTCGTCCGTGGGGCGCGGTCTGCTCGGGAGCAGTGTCGAACAGCTTCAGAAAATCGGCTTTGCATGCGAGTTTGTTGACGATGAGCCAACTCTGATGTGGGGCAAGCTGGTCTTCCTCGCTCCGTTCGCGCTGACCACAACCGCCGCCGATAAAACTGTAGGTGAGATTCTTTCCGATCCGCAGTGGCGGAGTTTGGGAGAGGCTTGTGTTCGAGAGGCCTGCGCCGTGGCCGTGGCCGAGGGGGCCAAAGTTGATCCTGAAAAGGTGCTCTCGGGCGTAGCGGGTATGCCGGGAACCATGCGCAGCTCCATGCAGAAGGATGTTGCCCAACACAAGACTCCGGAGTTGGACGCCATCGCCGGGCCGATCCTGCGCGGCGCTCGCGGGCATGGGATTGACGTGCCAGCGACGAGGAAACTGGTGGCCGCGGTGGAACGGAGGGCGGGATTCGTGGTGAGCCGGCCGGCGTAGCGGCCGGCGCCCAGATTGAGGCCGTGCTCTTTTCGGTTCGTGCCGACGGGCGCGTGGCACAACTAGCGCGCTCGCAGGCTGTGGATTTCGGCGATGTAGCCGCCGGGAAACTGGACGATCGCGGCGGTTCGATCGGGCTCGGTGTACGGGGCGGATAGAATTTTCACCCCGGCGGCTTTGGCTTTCTCCAGGGTTGCGCCGAGTTCCTGCACCCGGTATCCGGTGGTCTCGTAGCCGAAGGGATAGGGGAGATGGCCGTCAGTGACCAGCACCAGCATATTTCCGAATAGGGACTCAATCTGGATGCGGCGGTAGGTCTCGCCCGCACGCCCTATTTCGCCGGCGTCGGCGTGCTTGTCATCCACGACTACTTTGGCGCGCGCAAAACGCACGAAGCAACCCACAAAGTTATCGGCCTGGTCGCTCGAAACATAGACCCGGTTCTCGGGAACGGTTTCCAGGGGCGGGTTCGTCGATGGTGCGAAGTGCCAGTAAAGTTGCATCTTCAGACCACCGGGCCACTGGATGACGGCATCCATGCCGATCGCGTCTTTGAAGGGTTCGACGATGACTTCCGCTCCGGCCTCTCGGGCGGCCTTGATCGCCTGGTCCATGTCGGTGACCAGGTATCCGGTGCGCTCTTGGCCAAACGGGAACGGCACTGGCGTCTGGTACGCAAAGACGGATAGCGCGCCGACCGGAGTTGATATGTATTGCATCTCGGTGCTGCTAACCACGGGCAAGACGTTCGCCACGCTCCGCTTGGACGGCTTGCCGCTGAAAGTTGCGACCAGGCTGTTGACGAGCGCGTCGAGATTGGAGGGCGCAACATAAATATGCGTGGTGTCGTATTGTGGCCCCACGGCAACACCAGAGTCCTGCACAGCCGGGGTCCTGCCGCCCGACACCGAACATGCGAATGGAAGCAACAGAGCTGCTGCCAGAGCCTTCGACGGGCTGAACGGAATCAAGCGGGGTCTTCTCCGCGTATGCGGCTGGCTCAATCCATTTACGGTGATCGTCGGCATAGTTTCCCTCTGCAGTTCCTATCTCCCGCAAGCTGCAACGGCGTTTCCTTTGTATCACTCTTGCAGCGTTCCCGCTTTCGTCAATCCCATTCTGCCTCGCGCGTTGTAAGATGGACGCAATAACCTCCCATGAGCCCCACTCCTCCGCGCGCGGATTTGCCGGACGTTGCGCCTACGGTGCAGCAGGATGTGGCTCGGCTGGCGGCGTCGCCGGAGGTGCGGTCGGCGTTTAACTGGCTGCGCACGCAGGAGCCGCAATTGGCGCAATGGCAAATGGAGATGGCGCGAATCCCGGCGCCTCCGTTTGGGGAGTCGGCGCGCGGGGCCTGGCTGGCGGAGCGCTTTCGCGAGGTCGGGCTCGACGATGTTCGCATCGACGATGTGGGCAACGTGTTTGGCGTGCATCCGGGATTTGGACAGCGCTACGTGGCGCTGAGCGCGCACATCGACACCGTGTTTCCGGCGAATACGCCGCTGAACATTCGACAGCAGGGAAGCCGTCTGTACGGGCCGGGAGTTTCCGACAATGGCGCGGGAGTTACAGCGATGCTCGGGATTGCCGCGCTGTTGCGCGCGGTGCGCCTGCGGCACGCGTTGCCGTTTGTGTTTATCGGTAACGTAGGCGAAGAGGGTGAAGGCGACCTGCGCGGCATGCGGCACATTTTTTTCACGCCGCGCTGGAAGGATTCCATTGCTTATAGCGTGGTGCTCGATGGCGCGGGCGCGGACACGATTGTGGCGGAGGCTCTGGGCAGCCGGCGTTTTGAGGTGATTGTGCGCGGCCCAGGCGGACATTCGTGGAGTGACTTTGGCGCGCCGAATCCGATTGTGATTTTGGCCAAGGCGATCGAAACGTTTACCGTGACGCCGGTGCCTGCAACCCCGAAGACGACTTTCAACATCGGAGTGATTCGCGGCGGAACGTCGGTGAATTCGATTCCCGAGTCGGCCAGCATGAAGGTGGACATCCGCTCGACCTCGATGACGGAGATGGAGCGGTTGGAGCAGACGCTGCGGCTGGCCCTGAACCGCGCGGTGGAAGACGAGACGATGGCGGCGGAGATGCTCTCGCCGGTGCAGAAGAGGCCGTCGGGAGTGAATTGCGAAGTGGTGGCGATCGGGAACCGTCCGGCGGGAGAGTTGGCGGTGGGCGCGCGGATTCTGCATGTGATTCGCGCGGTGGATACGCAACTGAACAACGCGGCGCAGGTGCAGCGGGCGTCGACGGACGCGAATATTCCTTTATCGTTGGGACTCGAGGCGATTGCCATCGGCGGAGGCGGCTCGGGCGGCGGAGCGCACACTTTGCAGGAGTGGTTCGATAGCAATGGACGCGAGTTGGGGCTGAAGCGGATTCTGCTGACGCTGCTGGCGCTCGCGGGAGCGGGAGAATGATAGATAGATCCGAGACCTCGGGGGCTGAAGCCCCCTCAAACTGGAAGCCGTTATTCGCAGCGCTGAAGCGCTGCGCCACCCAGAAGCTGAACGCAGTAATGGAATCCCACCTTTCGACAGGCTCAGGGCAGGCTCTTTCGCAAAGAACGCGAAAGATGGGGCACCCGGTCTTCGTTGTGGTATTGGCCTTCTGTTATTGCGCGTCTTTACGCGCGCAGACTCCAGCGCCCGGCGGTGCTTCGGCCGTTGCTCCGGGACCCAAGGCGGACGTTATCTACATCCACGCGAATGTGTATACGGGTGTGCCGTCGAATACGCAGTTCAGTTCCATCCTGCGCGAGGAGGCGATTGCGCTGCGCGGCGACCGCATTCAAGCGGTGGGGAAGAATATCGATATCCAGAAGCTGAAAGGGCCGCAGACGCAGGTCATCGACCTGGGCGGCCACTTTGTCATGCCGGGATTCAACGATGCGCATCTGCATCTTGCCGACGCGGGATTGCAGAAGTTGAATGTGGATCTGACTGGAGTGAAGACGCTCGATGAATTCCGTGAGCGCCTGCTGGCCCAGGTGGAGAAGGCCAAGCCCGGCGAGTGGATTCTGGGCGGAGGATGGGACGAAACCATTTGGCCGGTGCAGGCGCTGCCCAGCCGCTGGGATCTGGATGAGGTTTCGGGAGGGCATCCCGTGTTTCTGGATCGCGTGGATGGGCACCTCGCCTTGGCCAACACGCGCGCGCTGCAGTTGGCGAGCATCACCATTGCCAGCCGGGATCCCGAGGGCGGCAAGATTGACCGCGATGCGAACGGGCAGCCTACCGGGATTTTGCGCGAGGGCGCGCAGCACGCGGTGCGGGCGGTGATTCCTGAGCCGACGCACGAAGCGCGCCGGCATGGAATTGAAGTCGCGCTAGCGGACCTGGCCGAGCATGGAGTGACCTCGGCGCAGGATTATTCGCCGGCCTGGGAAAATTTTCAGATTTATGAGGAGATTGAGAAGGACGGCAAGCTGACGGCGCGCATCTCGGAATGGCTTCCGTTCAACGATTCGGTCGACGAGCTGAAGACCAAGCGCGACTCGCATCCGCAGTCGGACTTGATGTTGCATACGGGGATGCTGAAGGGATTCATGGATGGCTCGCTGGGCGGGCACACCGCGGCGCTGCTGGAGCCTTATGCGGACGATCCCAAGAACTCCGGCCTGCCTCAGTATGAGGCGGAGAAGCTGAACGAGATGGCCAAGGAACGCGCGCTGGCGGGCTTCCAGCTTGGATTTCACGCGATTGGAGACAAAGGCGTGCAGATGGCGCTCGATGCCTTCGCGGAAGCTCAAAAAGCCGCTTACGAGCAAAGACTGAAGGCTGCGAGCTTGGTTTCTGCGTGTGCCCGTTGTACCGCGAGCGCAGGCGAGGATTATCGCTCGCGTATTGAACACGTGCAGGTCACCACGCCCGCACAAATCGCACGATTCAAGGAATTGAAGGTGATTGCCTCCATGCAGCCGAGCCATGTGCTGACCGATATGCGCTGGGCGCAGGATCGGTTGGGGCCGAAGCGGGCGGCGACTTCCTACGCGTGGGCTGCATTCTTGAATAAGGGCGTGACGCTGGCCTTTGGCACCGATTATCCGGTTGAGCCGGTGACGCCCTTTCGCGGGCTGTATGCCGCCGTTACGCGCAAGAGCGAGAACGGGAAGCAGGAATATTTCCCCGCGCAGAAGCTGACCATGGATCAAGCCATTGCGGCTTACACCACCGGCTCTGCCTTTGCCGAATTCGAGGAGAAAGAAAAAGGCAAGCTGGTGCCGGGCATGCTCGCCGATTTTGTGGTTCTGGACCGCGATGTGACGGCGGCGTCCGCTGAGAAAGTGCTGGCGACCAAGGTGCTGCGCACGGTGGTGGCCGGGAAGACGGTGTACGAGGCGAAGTAGCTTTGTTGGAAGTAACCCGGCGAACGGTAGTGGTGCAGTTTGGCTTACGCGTTGGGCCGATTAAGCGGGAGATCCTTCGCTACGCCTGAAAAACGGCTCCGCTCAGGATGACAGTTGTCGTGTAATGGTCAAATAATAGTCAAACCGCAGCACTACGAACAGCGGAGGGTGGAAAGAGCAGCGTAAACCATGAGCACCTTGCCTCTAGTTATTTTCATTGGAAGTGCGATGATGCTGTTTGGAACATCGAATATGCTCCCCAATGCGGATGTTGCAATGCGTGGCCCGCTAAGGCGGTTGATTATGCAAGGCATAGTTTCCTTGTTTATCTTGGCTGCGTCTCTTTTTATCATTTTGATGCACGGATTCGGCCCAGGTGAACACTGGGCCTATGGTTCCGTGGGAATGGTTGTCGGTTATTGGTTGAAATTAAAGTAGCCCGCTACCCGTTCTTGGATAAATTTGATGAGCACAATGAATAACATCACAAGCGTAAATGCAAAGCAAACCATTAAGGCGAGCCGTGGCTGGCTCCCGGACGTGCTAATGACAGATGCAAACGGAAAACGGATAGACGTAATTCCGCCCGGAATTACGATCTGGGTTTCAGACCCTTCCAATCCCCCACCAGTGGCACGAGCTTTACAAGTATCTTTGAAGAATCTGGACTTCCCCTTTTCCGCCAACTTTGACAAAACACGGGACACGGCAATTAGCACACCGACCAAATACCTTAAGATTTTGATCGGGCAGAAATAACATTGTGGACATCAAACGGCACCACTACCTGGAACATCTCGGCTTTAGGCCTGAGGCTTTGCAGGCGGGTATAATAAGGGTTTAATTCTCGGAGGGAAGTAGGCATATGGATTCGCGGGCAATTTGGGTGCGTTTGAAGACGCACCGGTGGATTTACTCGTTCAGCATTGTGGCTACGCTGGCGCTGGGCATCTTGATTGGTACCGTGGTTTCTTACGGAGTGAAGGGCAAGGAAGGGCAGAAGGCTTCCGATGCGACTCCGCTGGCGGTTCCTTCGCCCAAGCTGCTTTCCAATGCGTTCTCGCAGATCGCGAAACAGTTAGGGCCGAGCGTGGTCAACATCAACACGGAATCGACCATCAAGAATCCGCGCCGGCGCCGGGGCGGGCAGAATCCCGATGACGAGGACGGCGGCGGCGGCAACGGCGGCATGGATGACTTCTTTAACCGCTTCTTCGGCGGGCAAGGTGGCCAGGGCGACGCCGCGATTCGGGAGCGTTCGCTGGGCTCGGGCGTGATCGTCGATCCCAAGGGATACATTGTCACCAATCGCCACGTGGTGGAGAAGGCGGACCGCATTCGTGTGCGGCTGCAGGATGATCCGCCGGGCGTACAGCATGACGCCAAAGTGATTGGAGAAGACCAGGAGACCGATCTCGCGGTGATCAAGGTTGAGATGGATCGCGCAGTGCCCTCGGCGAAGATGGGCAACTCAGACAGCATGCAGGTAGGCGATTGGGTGCTGGCCATCGGCAGCCCGTTCGGGCAGGTGGGTACCGTAACGGCTGGCATTGTTTCTGCGAAGGGCCGGGACATCGTGCCGGGCCGGCAGTTCCAGACGTTTATTCAGACCGACGCCGCGATTAACCCGGGAAATTCGGGCGGTCCGCTGGTCAATATGGATGGCGAAGTCATTGGCATCAACACCGCCATCTTGAGCGAGACCAACGCCTACGCGGGCGTGGGTTTCTCGCTTCCTTCCAACACCGTGGTGCAGGTCTACAACCAACTCATTGGGCCCGATCACCGGGTGGCCCGCGGGTCGATCGGCATTACGTTTGTCGCGGTGGAGAATCCGGCGATCGCACGAGTTTATGGCTCTGGTGTGACGGTTTCAAGCGTGGTTCCCGGAAGTCCTGCGGATCAGGCGGGATTGAAAGTTGACGACACCATCACTACCGTCGACGGCAGGAAAGTAACCAAGGGAGCCGAGTTGGTGGGCGACATTGCCGCGCGCAAGCCGGGGGCGAAAGTGGCGCTCGGCTTCCTGCGCAACGGCAAGCAGCAGGAGACGACTGTAACCATCGCCGACCGCGCCAAACTCTTTGCGGCGCGCCTGGGCGAAGACCAGGAGAACGGCGATGACAGCACTCCCAAGCAGAGCAAGTTCGGCGCTACGGTGCGGAAACTGACACCGGAAATGGCCGAACGGCTCGACATGCCGGCGGGCAAGGGCGTGATTGTGCAGGACGTGAAGCCGGGGTCGTTTGCCGAAGACGTCAACCTGAACCGCGGGGATGTGATTCTGGAACTCAACAAACAAGCGGTCAACAATGAAGAGGATTTTGCCAGGATGGAATCGAGTCTGAAGAGCGGTCAGGATGTGGTCTTCCTGGTGCGGCCGCGAGGTTCGTCGCCCCAGGATGGAACCGTCTTTCTGGCCGGAACACTTCCGTAACCTGGGTCTAAACCCAACGGGAACTAGCATTGCCTCTTTCAGGGGAGGATGATTACAATGCCAGTTTCTGTTGGGCTTTTGCTTTTTGCGCTCGTCTATTTGGCCCGGTTATCTGGCTCGGTTGTCTGGTAAAGACTTGAGGGGTTGCCGTTGGAACAAAAGCATCGCGCGAAGATCGTAAGAGCGAAGACCGCAGATGGATGGTTGGGCGCGATCTGCGTTCTGGCGCTGGCCTGCGTCTGCGTTTCACCCGGCAGAGTGCTCGCGCAGACTGCTGATGCCAGCAAGAAGACAAGCGTCACGAAGACTGCCGATCCGAAGCAGCACGCGAAGGCGGCCTCGCCAGAGTCAAGAGCAACCACATCTTCGAAGCCTAAAGCCCATTCTGCCTCGCATCCCGCGGCCAATAAGCACCCCAAATCGAATACTGCTATCGCGGCTCACAACAGCAAAACCAAGCGCTCGAGTTCGCGAAGGAACGGCAAGAAGACCGCCCGGGGACAACAGAAGATTGAGCCCGAACGGGCGCAGTCGATTCAGGAAGCCTTAATCCGCGAACACTACCTCAGCGGCGAAGCGGCGGGAACGTGGAATCAGGCTAGCGAAGACGCCATGCGCCGTTATCAAGCCGATCACGGCTGGCAGTCGAAGACGGTCCCCGACTCCCGAGCCCTGATTAGCCTTGGGCTGGGTCCGAGCCACGACCATCTGTTGAATCCGGAGAGCGCGATGACCACCGGCCCGGATGCGTTGCATACCGCCTCGGTAAACTCCGCGTCGCAAAGCCCCGTGTCGCACAGCGCCGACCCGGGGACGCGCATGAACACGAGCACCCCTTCGCCGGCCGATCCGGCTCCGGCCACAATGCCCGGCCACAATGCGGCGAGCCCGCAATGAAGACAGCCGGCAATTAGCCATTAGCAATTGGCAGTTCGTTCCATGTTTCTCGCGGGGATTCGATGGGGAGCGAGTTGTCGACCGATTCCTTCAGCCAAAATTCACTCGCCTGACAGAACGCTAAGTGCTAATTACTAGCTGCTAATTACCATCTACTGAACGCGCCTAGCTGCCGTGGGTCTTCCGATAGCTCCCAATCACCGGTCGCGGAAAGTAAGGCAGCGGCTGCGCGTGGATGATGGCAGCCGGGTTTGCTTCAACCAGCGCCTCCGCAACTTCCTCGCCGCAGATTTCCGCCGCGGCTTCGCGGGCGGTCGAGAGCACGGGCACGCGTTTCTCGGTATCGTGCGCGTCCGTAGCCAGCACGTGGACGGAGTCGTGTTCGAGCAGCCACTGCCCCGCGCGGCGCACGCGTTCTCCCCAAAATCCAGTCAGCGCGGATCCAGTCATCTGAATGACGCAGCCTTGCTCGGCCCACTCCACCACGCGCTGCAAGTTCTCGCGCAGAATCTGGTTGCGTTCGGGATGGGTGATGACGGCGGTGATGCCGCAGTCGCCCAGCTTCATAAAACAATCCGTAATCTGCTGCGGGATGCTGTAATTGCTCAGCTCGACCAGCATGTAGTGCGAGCCTTCAATCGCATAGCGCGCGGGATTGGCCAGCACATCCTGCAGGTTGTCGTAGGAGAGATGGAAGTCGCAGCCCAGGCTAAGCGTCAGCGCGTTGCCCACAAGCTCCTGCAAGTGCTCGACCAGTCCCTGAAGATAAGGGCGATCATAGTGATAGCGGTCGTTGGCATGGGGTGTGGCGACCTGGTGCGTGATGCCATCGGCCGCCGCCATGCGGCACATCGCGACAGAAATTTCCCACGACTTCGATCCGTCGTCCACTTCCGGAAGAATATGCGAGTGAATGTCGACCACGATTGTTGAAACACCAGCAACCCAAGTTGCGCTTGATTTGATTTAAGCAGATTCGCGGGGAAAGAGAAAGCGGCGAACGACCTAGCGGGCTCGATCTGCGGGCTGCTAAAAACTCCGACTCGGTGAGTTCTCGGGAAGGGTACGACTTCAGAGGCTGCGGAAACTCAATTTTCGCGACGAACGGGAAGGGTACGATTTCAATCGTGCCGTTAAGTCCATTAAGACTCCCTGTGCTTTAGCGCCTGCGGCCGGGTGCCCCATTTCTCGCGTACTTTGCGAGAAGTGGGGCTTTTTGGCCGACAGCTCCGAGCAAGGCGCATTAATAACGAAAGGAAAGGTGGGCCGCCCCTCCAGCTATACTTAGACACTTTGGGGGAAAGGGCCATCCGCGAACTGCACCATTCGAAGGATTACAGCATGCATTACCTAACAAGAAGCAGATGCCGCTGTGAGGCGGGGCTGAAATTTACCGCCGCCGGGCGAAAGTACAAGTTCCATGGCTCACTTGGTAATGGCGCTGTTGGATTGGTGCGAAAGGCGGAAGACGTCGAAACAGGGCGAATCGTCGCAGTTAAGCTCCTTGCGCCCGATCCGAAGTATATCGACGTCGGCGCATTCGAGGACGTAGAGCAGCGCTTCAAGAGAGAGGGTTTGAGGGTGCTCACCTCAAGGACGAAAACCTCATTGAGAATATCGCGTACGAAGAGAACAAAGACGGATACTGCTTCCCCGATGGCAAGGTACGCAACCCATTTATTGTGATGGAATACGTGCAAGGGCGTACGCTCGAATCTTTGATAAAAAAAATAGGTTCATCAGAGCCGAGGAGAACGCACGTCAATTTTCAAACCCTTACGATCGCGAAGCGCATAGCCAGCGCACTGACCTACTTGCATGAGTACAAGGTGATTCATCGAGACGTCAAACCTGCGAACATCTTCCTTTCAGCAGTTGATGAGAACCGCGCACCCACCTTTGTAAAGCTCGGCGATTTCGGCGTTACGAAGTGGGGTGATTTTCTCGCGACGGCGGCCTCGGGCACTCTGACCGTGACGAGGCAACAAGGGCTAGGCACACTGAAATACATGTCGCCTGAACAGGCTGTTCGACCCAAAGATGTTACAGTCCGTTCCGACATATTCTCTCTCGGAATCACGCTCTTTGAGCTGTTTACCGGAAGAATACTTGACAGCCCACATCACGTGTTTGAGATCATGATGGCTCGCAACAGCCGAGACAGCACTATGGGGAAGATGATTGCCCTCGGCATTCGAGCCCCCTATGAGGAAATGGATCTCTTCGAGCTAGTTCTAGACATGTTCCTCGGGAGTCCTAAAGGCCGACCGACATCCGCGACTATCGCCGGAAGGCTAACTACACATCTTGAGCGTTTGAGCAACTGAAAAGACGGGGGGCGGCTCGCCCAGGTGTTCGGCCCAGCTATAACCACGGCTGCCGGGTACCCCCTTTCGGTTTTCCACGGGTGGGATCCCACTGTCGTGTCCAGCTTCGCCCTTTTCCAAGTCCGAAATCGCAGCCTCGAAAAATCCACACTCCCATGTGACATCTAACCTTGCCCCACATCCCAAATCGCGCGATCATTGTCGAAGCCGCAACGGTTGGCTGAACCCGAACCGCTCCCGGCCTAAGCTCTTTGCTCTCTAGATTTTGACCTCTAAGTCCTTTAAACCTTCAGATTCAGGGAGAATTTTGTGCTAACCCGATGATTCCAATCGCGCCGGAAGGGTAGGGGTACACCCCATTTTCCCAAATCAGAGTCACAAAACGCGCTGGTAAGCAGTGGCCCGAATCGAAGCTTAAGAAGAATATTCGGAGGTGAAATCCACAGCCCAGCAACCGCACAGAAACGACGAGCCAGCCCCAAGGCCGGATGTCCAAAGCTGTAGCTAGAAGCTAGTAGCTAAAAGCTAGCAGCTAAAAGCTAGCAGCTAGCCCGCTCCCTTGCCGCACCCGCAATGCCCGCTGTAGCATCAATATCCAGGCATTCATAAAGGAGCAATCATGGCAACCGACACGCTGGCTTCCCCGGCCATACTGGGCTACAACCCAACCAAAGTATTCAAGAACTTCATCGACGGCGAGTGGGTCGAGTCCTCGACCGGAGAGACTTTCGAAAACCGCAATCCCGCCGACACGCGCGACGTGGTCGGCATCTTTCAGAAATCGGCTAAAGCCGATGTTGACGCCGCTGTGGACGCGGCCAAGCGCGCCTTCGCCAAGTGGCGGCTCATCCCAGCACCGCGCCGCGCCGAGATCGTCTTTCGCGCTGCCGAGATTCTCATCGGACGCAAAGAAGACTACGCCCGCGAGATGACGCGCGAAATGGGCAAGGTGCTGGCCGAAACTCGTGGCGACGTGCAGGAAGCCATCGACGCCGCTTACTACAACGCCGGCGAGGGACGGCGACTCTTCGGCCCCACCGTCCCCTCGGAGATGCCGAACAAATTCGCCATGGCCGTGCGCCAGCCCATCGGCGTCTGCGGCATGATCACGCCATGGAATTTCCCCATGGCGATTTCTTCCTGGAAGCTGCTGCCCGCAATTGTCTGCGGCAATACCTGCGTCATCAAGCCCGCGCAGGATACTCCGCTCTCTACATTCAACCTGGTTCGCGCGCTCACCGACGCTGGCCTGCCCAAAGGCGTCATCAACATCGTCGCCGGATTTGGACCCGAAGTTGGCACGCCGCTCGCCGACCACACCGATGTGCGCGCTATCTCGCTGACCGGATCGTCCGCCGTTGGCCGCATCATCGGCGGCATCGCGGCCAAGAGTTTCAAACACTGCTCGCTCGAACTCGGCGGGAAGAATCCCATGATCGTGCTCGACGATGCCAACCTCGACCTCGCCATCGAAGGCGGCCTCTGGGGCGGATTCGGCACCACCGGCCAACGTTGCACCGCGACCAGTCGCATCATCGTGCAGAAAGGCGTTTATCGCGAGTTCGTCGAAAGATATGTTACGCGCGCCAAGAAACTGAAAGTCGGCAACGGCCTCGATGAAACCACAGAGATGGGACCAGCGATCAATGAAAAGCAACTCCAGACCGACCTCAGCTACGTCGAGATCGGCAAGAATGAAGGCGCGAAGCTGGCCTGTGGCGGCAATCGCCTCGATAAACGCGATTACCAATACGGCTGGTTCATGGAGCCGACCGTGTTCACCGATGTCGACCCAAAGATGCGCATCGCGCAGGAAGAAATCTTCGGCCCCGTGGTGTCGATCATTCCGTGTGACGACCTGGAAGATGCCATCGAGATCGCCAACGGGATCGAGTACGGACTCTCGTCCGCGCTTTACACCAAAGATGTGAACAAAGCATTCGCCGCCATTCGCGACCTCTACGCCGGCATTACCTACATCAACGCGCCCACCATTGGCGCCGAAGTGCATCTGCCCTTCGGCGGCACCAAGGCCACCGGCAACGGCCACCGCGAAGGCGGCATCGGCGCAATCGATTTCTACACCGAGTGGAAGTCCGTCTACGTGGATTACTCGGACAAGCTGCAAAAGGCCCAGATCGATAGAGAGGACTAAGAAAGCGTTCACTGCAGGGTTCCCTGTATCCTGTGTGGTTAAGATTTTGGCGTCCGTCAAGGAAGTTTCCGGCTAGAGACTATCGTCCGCTTGTTCGCGACCCGCTCAGGTTGTAAAGTACCAACCGCGATCTGGAGATGACCAAATGAAAGACCTATCAGGAATAGCCATTTTACGGCGGCTGTTTGTAGCCCTCTGCGCTTTTGTGCTTTTTTTGGCCGCAATAGCCCAGGCAGAGCAGCGTCCCACCATGACGAGCCATGTTCCCGAAGCCGTGTCCGGCGGAGTCGCGCCGCTGGTTGGTCACCTTCCCAGCTCGCAGCGTCTGAGCCTTGCAATTTCTTTGCCTCTACGGAATGAAGCGGAGCTCGATGATCTTCTTCAACAGCTCTACGATCCGCATAGCCCCAAGTATCACAAGTATCTAAACGTCGGAGAGTTCGGCGCCAGATTTGGCCCAACCCTGCCGGACTACATAGCGCTAATTCGTTTCGCGCGCGCCAATGGCCTGACCCTGGTCGATGTTCCAGTGAATCGTCTGGTCGTGGATGTCGAAGGGCCGGTGGCGAACATTGAAAGCGCCTTCCACGTAACGCTCGGCGTGTATCAGCATCCCACCGAGAGCCGCACGTTCTACGCGCCGGACCGCGAGCCCGCGGTTGATCTCGATGTGCCGTTGCTGCATATCTCCGGCCTTGATAACTTCACGTTGCCGCATGCCAAGAACATCAGGGCTTCTCAGGAATCAACGCTGGAGTCAGGCGACGCCGGCAAAGCCACGGGTTCCGGACCTCACGGCCAGTTTATTGGGAGCGACATGAGGGCAGCCTACTACGGCTCGGGTTCGCTCGACGGCGCAGGACAGTCGGTAGGCCTTTTTGAGTATGCCGGATACGAAATCAGCGATGTTAAGACTTACTTCAAGAATTTGAATCAGCCTCTCAATGTCCCTGTGAAAGGCGTATCGCTGAATGGGGCGCACCTCGGGTGTCCTCCGAAAACATGTGACGACAGCGAACAGGTGCTCGATATCGAGATGACAATCTCCATGGCTCCAGGTTTGGACCAGGTGGTGGTGTATGTGGGAAACAGCGATGTCTCCATCTTTAACCGCATGGCGGCGGACAATACTTCGAAGCAACTCAGTTGCTCGTGGGGATGGA
>Ga0182015_10004458_pt1 | contig 15070 bp, 17 predicted proteins | sample 712P3MmetaG_FD_120478 | JGI IMG/M metagenome (GOLD analysis project Ga0182015, IMG submission 120478) | Permafrost microbial communities from Stordalen Mire, Sweden - 712P3M metaG | ecosystem: Environmental > Terrestrial > Soil > Wetlands > Permafrost | place: Sweden: Stordalen | collected...
ACACTCTTCCAAATCACTCTAGCGGGCGCTCTGCTCACGCTGGAGGACTTTGGCGGGTCCGACGGCGTGTATCCCCTCGCCAGCCTGTTTCAGGCGACCAATGGAGTGCTCTACGGAACAACTGCAACTGGCGGAACCAGCAACGATGGCACTATCTTTGCCCTCGCTCTGGACGTGGGCCCATTTGTAGAAACACTTCCCAGATCCGGCAGCGTGGGAAAGACGATCGACATTCTCAGCCAGGGCCTGACCGGAACAACCGCCGTCTCCTTCAACGGCACTGCGGCCAGCTTCACGATCGTTTCCGACACGTACCTCACTGCCACAGTGCCCAGCGGAGCGACCACAGGCTTCGTAACAGTCTCTATCCCCGGCAAAACGCTAAAGAGCAATCAGAAATTCCGGGTCACACCATGAATTAAGTCCGCGCCGCAAATTTTGGGTCGGAAGCTGCCTTCCGCGTCCATGCACTTGTAAAGTCCAGTAAGCGCCGGTCAAGCCTACTTCCGAAGCCCACCAGACTCCTCGAAAGTAGACATTTCTTCCACAACCTAACCTCTTGCATCCATTGATCCGCCCAAAAGGCCGCACGATAAATCAACGACTTACCCCGCAGCTTTTCGCCATTTTAAAATGTTCCGATTGGAACATTAGGCCAATTTGCCAGTGCCCAGACGCCACAAAGCCGGGCTGGTTGGCCCGGCTTTCTCCTGCGTGGAACTGGTTCGGTCAACCTCGTTTCGATCGACCGATCCAGAATGTCAAAATCTCAAAGCTCTTTATCCCGAATCTCTCTCTCGCATCCCCCGACTTCGCGCACACGCGCGGGTTCACCGGCCCGCGCCGCGCAAGCCTTACATCACCAGCGCGAGGTTCTCCAGCTCAAACTGCAGCACAGGCAGAGCGCACCCGGCCATCTCGACGCGGCCCGCCGCATCCAGAGCAGCTTTGGGCGAAACCCCATAGCCGCGGCCCATCAGGAAAACCTGCAGCAGTTCGGCGGCTTCGTAGGAATCGATCATGCCGCCTTGCAGCAGATCGCTGCGCAAGGCAGCCAGTTCGGTCGCCGTGAACCTGTCTTTATCGTTACCAACTCTATCGTTCATCGCCTTTTCCAGCATGGCCGTCATCACCTCCGACTCCGACCTTCCCACCACGATTAGCTATTAGACTCATCGGCAGCCACTCAAGTTGCATGCAATTTAACTGCCGCGGCTGCCCCTAAGTTTATATACGGAGAGCAGACCGGTTTAGATTCATAAACCCCTCTGGATATCGGAAGTTGCAGGCATCGTAAGAAAAGCTGCTTCTTTCGGTAAGGTTCCTTTGGTACTCTCGGCAGTCTCAAAACTGACACTTAGTGTCATTCCGGGCGGGAATCTAGACCTCGATCCCCCAGTCCCCCGCACGTCGAGAAACAGCTCTTGGACGTCCAAGAATAATAGTGAGGGTACCGGTAGGAATGTTTCAGGCGTGTGAAATAGACGTAAAACTTGAGGCCAGTACCCCGGTGTCAAGCGCTCTCGATGATTGCCTCATCCAGCAGCATGATCGGGATATCGTCCTTCACGGCATAAACCCTGTGGCACTGCTTGCACTTCAAGCTCTCAGGCTTCTCCCTGTACTCGAGGGGCAGCTTGCACGCCGGGCAGACCAGGATTTCCAGCAAATCCTTGGCAATCATGACAGGCATTGTACGACACAAATCCAAAAATCATTCACCACAGAGACGCAGAGTCACAGAGAAAAACAAGAATCGGGCTTTCTCCGTGCCGGAGCTTGCCCTGATCAGCCGAAGGGTGCCTCTGTGGTGAATGATTTCCTCGGGAGCCTCGGCGGTGTAAGATTTTCTAGCCGAAGCCCGAAAGCCCACGCCCGGAGTCCGCATGCCCGCCAGAATCCTCGACGGTACGAAGATCGCGCACGACATCCGCAGTGAAGTGGCCGCGGAAGTGAAGGCTATGGCTGCCGCCGGAGTTCGCCCCGGCCTCGCCGTCGTCCTTGTCGGCCACAATCCGGCGTCGGAGATCTACGTGCGCGGCAAAGTCAAAGCTTGCGAAGAAGTTGGCCTCTACAGCGAGCAACACACGCCGCCCGAAACCGCGACCACCGCCGAACTGCTCACTCTGGTCGAAGACCTGAACCGCCGCGACGAGATTGACGGCATCCTGGTGCAGTTGCCCCTGCCTCCGCAGGTGGACTCGAAGCGGGTGCTGATGGCCGTCGACCCCGCCAAGGATGTTGACGGATTCCATCCCGTCAACGTCGGCTTTCTCTCGACCCAGCGCCCCGGTTTGGTTCCGTGTACGCCGGCCGGAGTCATCGAGATCCTCAAGCGCAGCGGCATTCCCATCGCCGGGCAGGAAGCCGTCGTCGTGGGACGCAGCGACATCGTGGGCAAGCCCGCGGCCATGCTGCTGATCAACGCCAATGCCACGGTCACAGTCTGCCACTCGAAGACGCATGATCTGCCCGGAGTGTGCCGCCGCGCCGACATTCTCGTGGCCGCCATCGGCCGGGCCGGCATGATCACCCGCGATTTCGTGAAGCCCGGCGCTACCGTGATCGATGTCGGCATGAACAAGGTGACTGAACCCGCGGAATTCCAGCGCTTGTTCGCCCGCGGGTTAGCCGACAATGCCAAGCGCGAAGAAACTTTTCACGCGAAGGGATGGACGCTGGTCGGCGATGTTCATCCCCAAGTGGCCGAGGTGGCGGGAGCGCTAACCCCCGTCCCCGGTGGCGTCGGTCCGCTGACCATCGCCATGCTGATGTACAACACCGTGAAAGCGGCAAAGCTGCGGAGATTCAGTGGCTAGTGGGCAGTGGCCAGTGGCTAGTGATGAGTGCCAGCACCGGATTGTCGTTCTGTTTCCACAAGGATCTCATGATGTGCGAATCGCGCTTACTGACCACTGGCCACTGCCCCCCGGCCACTGAACTATGCTGAAAGTCGGCCTCACGGGGGGCATCGCCTCCGGCAAATCCGCGGTTGGAGAAATGTTCATCGCGCTTGGCGCGCGTCTGGTCCAGGCCGACCGCATCGCCCACGAACTCATGCGGCCCGGCCAGCCGGTCTACAACGAGGTGGTGCGCCATTTCGGCGGAGGCATTCTCAATCCCGACCTCAGCGTGAACCGCGTCAGGCTGGCGGAAGCCGCCTTTGGCTCAGCCCAGTCCGCCCCATCTCGAATCCCCTCCCGTATTGAAGAGTTAAACCGGATCGTGCATCCCGCGGTGCTTCGCAGCCAGGAGGAGTGGATGGCAGAGATGGGACGGCAGGATCCGCACGCCGTCGCCATCGTGGAAGCAGCGCTCATTCTCGAGGCGGGCGCGGCAAAACAGTTTGACCGCCTCATCGTGGTCACCTGCAGCGACGAGCAGCGCGTCGCCCGCTTCGCCGCACGCCAGAAACTGGCGCTCGACGCCGCCCGCAAAGAAGTCGCGCGGCGCATGGCCGCACAACTCCCCGAAGCAGAAAAGATCAAAGCCGCCGACCACGTGGTCGACAACTCCGGCGTGCTCGACCAGACTCAGGAGCAGGTGCGGCAGGTTTGGGAAAAGCTGCGTGCCGAGGCGACTGCCAAGCGCTAAAGGCGAGCGAGGTTACGATGGGCGGCCGGGCTTGGTTGCACGTTCCTCGAATGCTTCCAAACCGGGCGCCCTTTTTCCCATTTCGGGAACGCGGGATTGGCTGCTGGAAAGGTTGGTACGATTGGGCTCATGCGATTGGGCTGGGGTGCCGATCTCCCCTTGGTAAGAGGGAAAGGAGCTTTTTATGAGTATTTCCATCTCTAGCTCGTTACCAGCCGCGCCCGTCGCGGTTACGAACTCTTCCGCCCCGTCGGCGGCCGCCCAGCAGGCTCAGCCCACGCAGACTCAGCAAACTACGAAAGCCTCGGCGGACACAGTGAGGCTGTCGGAGTCGCAACAGGTCTATCAGCTCTATAATCAGGGAGAGAAGATTTCTCAGATTGCTTCCAATCTCAGTCTGACTGTGAGTGCCGTGAATAGCTTTTTGGGGATTTCTGACACCACGAGCTAAACCTCGCGCAGCCGGCGTTGACTCCGAACAGTTCGTCGGAAGTGCCCAATGCCCGCGTGGCTTCCGCAGAGGTTTGGATTAAGGGAAGAATTCAGCCGGTTACTCTGAAAACGCTTCTCTCACGCAACGAGTAAGCACCGCAGCAAGACTCTCGAAGTGGGTGCCGATCATTCCTAGATGATCGCCTGGGACGGTCTCGACCTCGAGTTCCGCTGCCAGATTTTTCCAAATCGCGGTGGGATCGGTCGGAAGGTAAGAGCTGCTGGCCGGCCGCACGAATTTTATTTTGCCTCGATAAAACCGTGGCCGATAACGTCTCATGGCCAGGAAGTCGCTTTCTCGATTGCGCGAGGTTGTCAGGGCGAAGGATAGACGAGAGGTTTCTGGAGGAAGTGTGCGGAGTCTGTGGGCTTCGGCGACGTGCAGGCGACGTTCGATGCCGTCAGCCAAGTAGGAAAATGCGCGACCGATGGGCATCTGCGCCATGCTGGAGAGGTGGCCCAGTACCCGTCTTCCAAAGAGCCATAGGCGCTGACCTATTGCCATGTAGCGGGGATGCGGGTAAGTATCGACCAGCACCAGCAGCGCGACCCTTCTGCCGGCCTCGGACAATCGCTGTGCCATTTCCAACGCCACGAGCCCGCCAAATGAGTAACCAATGAGGACGCAAGAATCTTGGAGGTGCAGCTGCTCGAGCGCATCAAGATAGAACGCAGCCATATCCTCGATACGATCGAACGGTAGCTCCATTCCGTCGACGCCCTTGGCCTGAATTCCGTAGATGGGATGCGAGGTGCGCATGTGCCTGGCGAGCTCAGAGAAACTTGCACGGCCACCGACGCCGTGCGCGATGAGAATCGGCGGGTTCTGGCTGCCGGCCTTCAGAGGGACGAAGGGTGAAAACCGGGGAAGAGCAGGCTGATCCAACAGCATAGCCAGCGCCGCGATCGTGGACGCGTGGCAGATGGTGGCGCTCGGGAGCTCCCGCCCACACACCTGCGCGATCTCGGCAAACATGCGGTCTGCTATCAAATCATTGCCGCCGAGATCGGAGAATTTGTCTTCGGGCCCGATGGGTGAGCGTTGCAGAACACGCTGCCAGATCTGCGTGAGCACGTCGACCGTCGCGGCGGTGGAGTTATTGTTCACAGTGGCCCCAGTACAGCACAGCCGCACCGAGCACGCATACGCGCGGCGCGGATGAGACCAGAATCGACTCCACGTTACTCAAGACTCCGCCGCTCATGAATGCGCGAAGGCCCAGTAGAGTTCTCGGGCCTTCGTATAGACGGGGCCGAATGGCAGCGGACGGTCACCGATCCGAGTCACCGGTACTACCTTGGAGTAGTTCCCCGTTGCGAAAATCTCATCCGCCTTCTCGAAATCCTGGTAGGTGAGAGTTTTCTCGACCACAGTGACGCCGGCTCCGCGTAATAGTCCGATGACCCTTTGCCGGGTAATGCCTGCGAGGAAAGTCCCATTCGGGATCGGGGTCAAAACCACGCCATCTTTGACCATGAAGATATTAGAGGTAGCGAGTTCGGCGACGTTGCCCAACATGTCGCAGACGATCGCATTGTCGAAGCCCCGGGCGTGCGCTTCAAAAAGCGCACGAGAATTGTTGGGATAAAGACATCCAGCCTTCGCATCGACGGGCATCGTGTCGATGCTTGGGCGGCGATAGGGAGACAGGGTGAGCGAGAAGCCCTTGGGTACCCGCATGGGTGCTTCGTAAATGGAGAGACACCATCGGGTGGACTCGGGGTCGTGCGCCTGAACCCATGGTCCTTCTTTTTCCGCCCAGTACATCGGTCGAATGTAGAGGGCAGCGTCCTTGTCGAATCGCGCTATGCCTTCGCGCGCGAGCTTGACCCACTCTTCCGCTGACACCGTGGGAGTGAGAAAGAGCTTCCTTGCGGAATCGTTAACGCGCGCACAATGTAGGTCAAGATCGGGGGTGACGCCTTCAAACGCTCGGGCGCCGTCGAAGACAATGGAGCAGAGCCATGCGGCATGGGTGCGTGGACCCATGATGGGCACGTTGCCTTCGTGCCAGGCTCCCTCGAGATAGGTCCAAGTCTTGGACCACCCGCTTCCGAGTCCCATTTCTTCTCCCCCACTGTCCGTTGATGGTACCCTACGCTACTCGAATTTATGTCAATAATTGTAAGTCGCTACCCTCATTTCGGTCGGCTGGCATAACCGAAGATGGACTTCAGCTCAAGAAATTCTTCCAGCCCAGCCTCGCCCCATTCCCGGCCGTTTCCCGATTGTTTGTAGCCGCCAAAGCAACCAGCGAAGTCGACTCGGGCGTTGTTGATGTGCACATTGCCCGAGCGAAATCGTTTGGCAACGCGGCGCGCGTGTTCGAGATCTCCTGAACTCACAAAGCCTGACAGTCCGTAAGGCGTATCGTTAGCAATTCGGACAGCGTCGTCTTCATCTTCGTAGGGGATCATGCAAAGAACAGGGCCGAAGATTTCTTCGCGGGCGATGGTCATGTGGTTGCTGACCTCGGCGAATACGGTCGGTTTGACGAAGTAGCCTTTATTGATGCCTTCGGGACGTCCGAGACCACCTGCGATCAGCTTTGCGCCTTCTTCAATACCTTGAGTGATCAAGCGCTGCACTTTTTCGAACTGAGCTTTGCTGGCGAGCGGGCCGAGGTGCGTGGTTTCTGAAAAAGGGTCGCCGACTTTGGTGGCATCCGCGGTTTTCTTCGCTGCCACAATCGCTTGCCCCATCTTCGACCGCGGAACCAGCATGCGGGTGGGCGCGTTGCAGGATTGACCCGTATTGCGAAAACACGCTTGCGCCCCATCTTTGACCGTACTCTCGAGATCGGCATCGTCCAAAATGATCCAGGCCGATTTACCGCCGAGTTCCTGCGTAACCCGCTTTACGGTGGGAGCGGCAGCTAAAGCCACGGCGACACCTCCGCGCGTAGACCCAGTAAAGGAAACCATGGCCACGTCAGGATGCGAGGAGATTGCGGCGCCCACCGTGGGGCCATCGCCATTCACCAAATTGAAAACCCCGGGTGGAGTTCCTGCTTCATGGAGAATCTCTCCAAACAGATAAGCGGAGAGAGGCGCAATCTCGCTCGGCTTGAGGACCATGGTGCATCCCGCGGCAAGAGCGGGCGCGACTTTGGCGGCAATCTGGTTCATGGGCCAGTTCCAGGGGGTAATGAGGCCGCACACCCCGATCGCTTCTTTTCGCAAGAGGGTGGACCCCTTGAGATCTTCGAACTTGAACTGCTCCAGCACCTTGACGATCGCGAACAAATGTCCCAGACCCGCGGGAGCCTGCGCCGATTGCGCGAGAGAGATGGGACATCCCATTTCCTGCGAAATGGTCTGAGCCATTGCTTCCGACTTAGCCTTATATACCTCGATGATCCGCCGCAGCAAAGCCAGGCGCACTTCGACTGTGGTCTCCGAGTACGATTCAAAGGCAACCTTGGCTGCGGCCACGGCCTTGTCGACATCGGACGCGGTTCCGAGCGAGATGATCGCAATGGCCTCTTCATTGGCAGGGTTGATGACCTGGTAGTCGTGCACTTTGGCTGGATCGACCCATTTCCCATCGATATAGAACTGGCGGCAGTTCTTCATGTGCGTCTCCCTAATCGGTAATGCGAAATGAGTGCAGCGGTCTCCAATTAGCAGCCTCAGTTAGCAGTCTTCGCTTATGTTACCGCGAGTTTGCATGGAGGCTTTCCAAAGTCTTGGAACCAAGGTTTTTCTTGAAGGAAGCTGGTGGTGTTAAGGTGAAACGGAACGCCCGCAGTTAGGTAACACCACGCGGGCTTGTGGGTACATTGTGCAGCATACCTCGAACCGGGAATCGATCTCCAAATTATCGCCACTCCTGGCTTTTTCTATGCTGGGAGCAGTTTCTTTCGCGATATGGTGGGGTCCGCTCGCGTCTTCATTCGCTCTGGCCCTGCGCGACGAGCAGTACACACACATCCTGCTGATTGCCCCCATTAGCGTCGCCTTGACGGTCCTGGATTGGAAATTGCCTGAACCCTCCTCTGTATTGAGTGGGAGTATTGGGTCAAGTTTGCTGGTGGGCGCTGTTTTACTCACTTCCCTGGTGAGATGGAACGTGGTTGCGCTGCCAGTTGATGTGCAACTTTCGGCGAACATGCTGGCATTTGTGGTGTGGTGGATTGCCGCGTTTGTTCTGTGTTTTGGCACGGGCGCCTTCCGGCGTGCGTTGTTTCCTCTTTGCTTCTTGTTCTGGCTGGTTCCTTTTCCCGGCTTCGTGTTGGAACCGATCGTAAGCTGGCTGCAGCGTGGCTCGGCTGCCTCCGCCCATTTGCTTTTCGCGGCGGCGGGTGTTCCGGTGGAGCAACGCGGCATGCTCTTGCACATTCCCGGCTTGACGCTCGAGGTTGCGCCCGAGTGCAGCAGTATCCGTTCGAGCTTGATTTTAGTCGTCACAACCATGGTTCTGGCGCAGCTCCTGTTGCGTTCTCCCTGGAGAAGGGCCGTGGTGATCGCGGTGGCAATTCCTCTTTCGGTCGCCAAGAATGGGCTTCGGATATTTACTCTGGGAATGCTCGCAACGCGCGTCGATCGGAGTTTCCTGACTGGGAGACTGCACCGGCAGGGCGGAATCGTCTTCTTTCTGATCGCTTTGGCAGCGATATTCCTACTTATTTGGATTGCGCGCTGTGGTGAAGAGAAACCAGGAATCGGGGCGAGGAAAGCCTCACGCGAATCAATCGAGAATTAATGATTCCTGATTGTTGATTGAAACCTAAGACCTACTCGGAACTTGATCTTCAATCCAATTTATCGATGAGCAAGGTCAAAGGTCACGGCGGTCGCCGAGGAACCGATGTTCAGCATGGAGATGTACCGCTCCATTTTGTGATGTCCGGTCTTGTGGAAGAAGTAGCTGAGACCGACGACGCCCGCCGTCTCACCGGCGAAGTTCACGGCGAGTGCGGCGGTGCTGCCGCTGAATACACGTGTAACGGGGTTCAGTTCCTGCCCGCCGCCGCGCAGGTTGTCCCGGGTTACAACGAAATCGGCAGCGCTGAAGGCTGCATCGGTGACAAAGAGAATGTTGTTCTCACGGTCCCAAAAGCGGTGGCTGGGCGCTTCGGGCAGCGGAGCGGGTTGCGTGGAGTGCACCATCGGGGCAGGTTCCATCGCCTCGGAATGAAGTAGCGCGAGTGAGACCTGTTGCGCGAGCACCGGCCGGCAAAAACCCAACACCACCAGCAGAAGTATTGCCCTGTAGCTGAGAATCCCGCTGAACCAGTTTATCTGCATAACTTTAGTGAGTGCCGAGCATCGGCCATCTGTACTAGTACTAACGCAAGCGCGGGGCCAGGGAGAATGGCCCTTATGTGCCATTAAGGTGTTTAGAATGATTACTTTATATGTTACGGAGGTGACTGAGGTAAACTCGCAGTGTGCAAGAAATTGCACACAAAGAGCTTCTCTCGTGAACCGATTAAGGTAACTGGGTTCGCTCGCAGGCGCTGCAGCGGAGACTTCCGAATCCGGTAGAATGCTCCATTCCCAGGGTTCAAGGTGAATACCAAGCGTGCGCTGCGTCGGGGAAGAAGCTACCGATGAGAGGCTTATCGATCCCGGCCAAGGGATGGCGATCAGTTCTGGCAGTTGTGTTTCTTACGATGAGCGGCATGAGCCAGGCGTGCAGCCATGCCAAGCAAACTCCCAGCGTGGGAGATGCCCAAGCGGCGCCGCAGCCGGCGAACATCCCATCGTGTAACGGAGTTCCCTCGGGTTCGAGCGCGGCACCTGCGCCCCTGCAGATCAGCCCTCATGCGCACTCAGTGACCCTCTCGTGGAATGCGGCGACTCCCGCGTCCATGTCACCGCGAGATGCAATCAAGGGCTACTACGTGTATCGGAGTCTCTCGTCGCGCGTCTACGCCGAGGGCAGTAGAATTAGTGAATCGCCCGTGCGGGGGACCCGTTGTGTCGATACCAAGGTCGAGGCGCAAAAAACGTACTTCTACGTAATCAAAGCAGTTACGGAAAGTGGAAAGCAGAGCGACGCTTCCATCGAGATCAAGGCAGTAGTTCCGTTTCCTTGACGCGGTTCCAAGCTGTCTAACCTTCTGAAATCTCCCTTATGAAGCGCGCGGCTATGGGATCGCTGCCTGCACAGGGGGCGTCGAGCGAGCGCTTTCCTGTCCGGCGGAATTCACCGATGTGGCAGCGTAGTAATACGTCTGGCCGGAGACGACTGTGTTATCGGTGTACGTAGTGCTAGGCTGCAAAGCGGAATTGACTTTGGAATATGTGCCGTTCGCGGCGGCGCTGCGATAGACGTTGTAGCCCACCACGTCCGTGCTGGAATTCCAGAAAAGATTGACGCTGTACACAGGCACGGTGCCGGCGCCAGTCAGCGATTCCGTCGTCCGCGAGGAGGAGGCGTTGCTGCCAAACGCGAGGGAACCAGACACAGTCCCGCTGCTTTGCGGCGTGAAAGCCACATTGAATGACACACTTTGGCCCGCGGGGATCGTCAACGGGAAAGAGGCTCCGTTCAGGACAAATTGAGAACTGCTGCTGCTGGCAGAAGAGACGGTCACACTTCCACCGACGGCGCTCATCGTCATGGGCTCAGTCTCGGTTGTTCCAACCGTGACGTTTCCGAAGTTCAACGGCGCCGGCGCGACGACTAGCTGGCCCGTGGCGGTTCCTGTGCCAGTCAGAGGGATGGTCAGCGGCACGGGACCCATAACAAGCAAGCTCCCGCCGACCATGCCAGTCGATTGCGGCGTGAATGTGACGTTGAGAATAACGCTTTGCCCCGCAGCCAAAGTCATAGGCAAGGTGGGCCCGCTCACGGAGAATGCGTTACCAGTCGTCGTGATCGCCGAGAGGATTACCTTCCAGGAACGATCGCTCTTAAGTACGACAGGAACAGTGGCACTGGTTCCTACCGCCACCTGGCCAAACGATGCCGTCGACGGAATGGCGGTCAAAGCCTCGCTGGTCACGCCGGTACCCTCAACTTGAAGCGCAAGAACAGCGTTCGACGCGTTGCTGGAGAACTTGATCGTTCCGCCCGTCGATCCCATCGCCGTGGGACTGAAGCTTACGCTCAGCTCGACACTCTGCCCCGGTGCCAACACCAGTGGCAGACTCAACTGGGACAGGGTGAATGCCGGATTGCTCGTTGTGATTGCCGTCACCGTCACACTCGTTTGTCCGGTATTCGTCAGGGCGGCCAACAAGGTTTCGGTCTGACCGGCAACGATGTCGCCAAATCCGAGGCCCGTCGGAGTGCACGCGAGTTGGGTCGGGCCTTGGGGCGGGGTCGTCACGGCGCGCATGGGTATTACAGCGAGCAGCAGGATTGCCAAGCAATCGGTTAGAAAGTGGACTGTTCGCACGGAAGAAGGCTGGATTATGGACTGGGGGGGTCTCATGCCATGAAGTATGAAAGCTCTCTGGCGAGGAGAGTAGATTCCGGCAGTACATGCACCTCCTCGGCGATCGGCCAACGGTTCTAAACTGGGATTTCCGCAGCCGGTTCGGTAGATGCGACCGCCCTCTGGGCACCTGAAATCAAGTGGCGGCTGAAGCCGCCGCTGATTTTGCTGCACTTACGGCGCGGCTGGAAGCCACACCGTTTCAAGACTTAGGCACAGGCGAACTGGGCCGCAAGCCGAGTTTTTCAGCAGTCTCTTAGGCGGACAAAATCTGCTTCTGGGCAATCTACGCTTTTGCCAAGAATTACATCTAAGCTGTGCCTGAGATTGTTTTGTGCGCGCCGCATGACGTTCGATCGGAAGGAGAATTCTATGAAGACGTTTTTTACCAGACTTCTTGTAGGAGTGGCGCTATGCGGGTTGTCGCTAGCAAAGGACACGTCGGCATCGCGAAGCAACACCACAGAATCACAGAGCGAACCAGGTCCCGCGACTCAAGCTGCTCAGTCCCAGCCGGAGCAGACAGGCGGGGCTCCCCGGATCGCACCCGGCAGCGTCATCCCGGTGGAACTGACAAAAACCATCGACGCGAAGAAGGTGAAGACGGGTGACGAAGTCGAAGCGAAGGTTACGCAAGACATGAAGGCGGGCAATGGCGAGGTGATCATGCCCAAGGATACGAAGGTGATGGGTCGCATCACGGAAGCGCAAGCCCGCAGCAAGGAGCAGAAGGAATCGCAAGTCGGCATCGCGTTTGATCATGTGGTCATGAAAAATGGAGCGGGAGGGCCGTTGCCGTTGCCGATGTCGATACAGGCGATCATCGCGCCGTTGAATCCAAACAACAATGACAGTGCAGGAACGGCTCAACCTTCATCGATGCCGAATGCCGGCGGAGCTTCGCCTGGCGGCCGAGCAGCGGGGATGGGAGCGGGGACGCCGCCACCAGTCTCCAGTCCTTCTGTAGCGACTGAAGAGTCGCCAACGAACTCGCAAAGCGGGAACAACACGCGCCCACCCATCACTGGAAAAACTCAGGGGGTTGTGGGAATGTCAAACGTGCAATTGTCGATAGCGGCGAATCCAGCGGAAGGTTCCATTGTGAGCTCCGAAAAAAGTAATGTGAAGCTGGAAAGCGGCACAATGATGCTTTTGAAGGTAAATCAATAGGCGGGGGTTCCGGTTTGACCATGACGATTGAACTGCTGCACGAGGAACGCCCCGCTCCCTCAACGGCTAACGCCGCGGTTGATTTTGACGGGCTTACGGCGCGGCTGGAAGCCACCCTTTCAAAACCGTGCCCTTTCCCTTGCGCTTACGGCAGCGCGCTCTTTTGTGCCGTGGACGGAGAGTTGAAGGCCCAGGCCGCTGACCATACAGAGTGGGAGTACCTGACCCGAGTCCGCGAGGCCGGAAAAGAGCAAGTGAAGACGGTGTTTGAGACGCCGGAAGGCGATCTTGAACGGTTGCGGTCAGCGAACGGCCAGCCGCTCACTCCGGAGCAAGAAAAGCGAGAAGACCAACGCATCGAAAACCTGATACGCAACCGGCGTCAGCAACGCAGGCTTCGGCAAGAAGAAGACGAACAAAAACTGAGCGCTTGTTCAAGATACTGCCCGAGGCTGTGACAGCGCGCTACGGAAGCCGTCAAGGTGATCTTGTGGAAATCCTTTTTACGCCGGATCCCAATCCGCTCCATGAGCGCCCTGGGCTGCACCCGTTTAGGCTGGCTGTTGACTACTTGCGTGGTGTACTATCGAACGTGAAATGAGCTGTGTTGTTCAAAGACGTGACGTGCCTCGTTGATGTCGCCCCACGGTGCCTCCAAACGTGCAATGGTAAGCAACTATGCAACGTCCATGTAACGACTCTTTGGTAGCCAGTATCCGAGATGTTATTTAGTAAGGCCGGAGAGGTGGCAGAGTGGCCGAATGCGGCGGTTTGCTAAACCGTTGTACGGGCTAACACCTGTACCGAGGGTTCGAATCCCTCCCTCTCCGCCACGCAGTTCTGGACTGCAGAGAAAATCCACCCCCTCTTTGCTCTGGAATTCGCAGAAAATGCCCATATTTCGCGATTATTCCCAGACAAACCGGACTGCAGAGAACGGACTGCTCGGCATCGAATGCGGTCACTGTCCTGGCTTTTCTCCGTAAGGCACGTGCGCAGTCCGGTTTCCAGTGGGGCATTAGGCGAATGCAATGCGATCAGAAGCCGGGGTCGGCCAGGTAGTGGCTGAATTTAAGCCACTCCCGATCGTAGTCGAAGGGCTTCAACAATTGCCCCGTCTTCCAGCGAGAACAGGGAAATAGCCGGGGTCCGAGCCTTGAAGTCGGAGGTACTGAGCACCGCAGTTTTGCCGTCACGCGCGACATCGAAGCCCCCGTACGCTTCTGCTTTCGCGTTCAGCCAGGGTTCCGAGTTCCCACCACTCAGCGGTACTTTCATATACGCGTTCTGAATCAGGTCCACGTAGAAGAACCACTTTCCGTCCGGAGAACAGCTGGGTTGGTCGTCATTTTTGCTGGTGGCGCACAATTATGACCGCGAAACCGGTGGACTTCTGGCGCTGCAAAACGAATTGGGTAGGGCCATCGCTCAACAGGTTCAGGTGAAACTCGCGCCGCCTTAGGGAGTTCGATCAGTCAACAAATACGCCCCAAATCCTGATGCTTATGAGCTTTACCTCAAAGGCCGCTTTTACCTGAACCAGCGGACCTTCGCGGAGATCGATAAGAGCACGGAGTATTTTCAACGCTCCATCGAGAGAGATCCCGGCTTCGCACTGGCCTACGCAGGGCTCGCCGATTCCTTCCTCGCTAACGCCATTCGGTCCCCACAAAACTTCTACCCAAAGGCGAAGGCAGCGGCTTCCAGAGCGACCGGAACGAACGCGATGCGGTAAGGCGATTTCTAAGTGTGGTGGTTCTTATTTTTTTGCCAGGCTTGACTCACCAAGCCCATGTTGATTGCGAGATCGAAGGCACCTGTAGAATCAAGACTATGGCCCGAATCGTGAATCCGGTGAAGTAGAATACATCCATTTGAGCTTGAGTCGCAGTCTTACCAGGAGGATGATACCGACGACGGACCTTGGCGAAGTGCTCGTTAGGTTCGAGCTTCCGTTCGACATTCGTTGCGCCAAAGTCAGTTCACTTTGATCTCAACCCTTATGCGCTCCAGGTGCTTTCGGATATTCGCCCCGATCGCGATGTTTTTCCTGCTCCTAGTAGGGGCGTCCAATGGGCAAAATACGATGCTGATCAGCCTTGATCAGGCCATTGATCTGGCGCTGGCGCACAACCATTCCCTAAAAGCCACGCGAACTCTCATTCTTCAAAACCAGGCGCAAGAGATTACCGCGAACCTGCGCCCCAATCCGACTTTCGGGGCTGATAGCCAGTTCGTCCCATTTTTCAGTCCACAAGATTTTTCCGGGGAAAATCTGAACGAGACTCAGCAGTTCGATATTGGGATCGGGTACCTGTTCGAACGTGGTCACAAGCGGCAACGGCGCCTGCAAGCCGCTCGCGATCAAACTGCCGTCACTCGTGCCCAGGTCACCGACGCCGAACGAACGCTGGCTTTCAACG
>Ga0182015_10004460_pt1 | contig 15069 bp, 9 predicted proteins | sample 712P3MmetaG_FD_120478 | JGI IMG/M metagenome (GOLD analysis project Ga0182015, IMG submission 120478) | Permafrost microbial communities from Stordalen Mire, Sweden - 712P3M metaG | ecosystem: Environmental > Terrestrial > Soil > Wetlands > Permafrost | place: Sweden: Stordalen | collected...
CCGTACATGTGCACGCCGCAGCCGGTGCACGCGTAGCGCTGAATTGCCGCGGAGGCGTCGACGATCTTCAATTTGTTGGCGTTCGCGGTCACCGTCAACTTGTCGCGCGGCACCACGGCGACCATCGAGAACGCCGCACCGGCCGGCTTCCAGCACTTGGTGCAGCCGCAGATGTGATTGAACGCGACGTTGCTCGAGATCTTCACCGTCACGGGCGCCGATGCGCATTTGCACGTTAGCGTGCCTCCGGAATAGGACGAATCACCGGCCTTCACGCCGTTGTCCACGGAGGGGTGAATTTTCACAGTCATATTTGCATCCTCTTTTGGTTAGTAAATCGCGACGCTTCTGATTGACTCGCCGGAGTGCATGAGTTCGAACGCGTCGTTGATTTTTTCAAGCGGCATCGTGTGGGTGATGAGGTCGTCAATGTTGATCTTGCCGTCCATGTACCAGTCCACTATCTTCGGAACTCCGGTGCGCCCGCGTACGCCCCCGAACGCCGTGCCCTTCCAAACGCGTCCCGTGACGAGCTGAAACGGCCGAGTGTGGATTTCCTTGCCCGAACCCGCGACGCCGATGATGACGGAAACGCCCCATCCGCGATGACAGCATTCCAGCGCTTGACGCATGATGTCGACGTTCCCGATGCATTCGAAACTGTAGTCGGCCCCGCCGTCGGTGATGTTGACGAGGTGCGCCACGAGATCGCCGCCGACCTCCTTTGGATTGACGAAGTGCGTCATGCCGAATTTCTCGGCGAGCACTTTGCGCTTCGGGTTGATGTCGACGCCGATGATCTTGTTCGCGCCGACGAGTTTGGCGCCCTGGATCACGTTGAGCCCGATGCCGCCGAGGCCGAACACCACGACGTTGGCGCCGGCCTCCACCTTGGCGGTGTTGATGACGGCGCCGATGCCGGTGGTGACGCCGCAGCCGATGTAGCACACCTTGTCGAAGGGGGCGTCCTCGCGAATCTTGGCCACCGCGATTTCAGGCAACACGGTGAAGTTCGAAAAGGTCGAACAACCCATGTAGTGGTGAATCATCTCCTTGCCGATGGAAAATCGGCTCGTCCCGTCCGGCATGACGCCCTTGCCCTGCGTGGCGCGGATCGCGGTGCAAAGATTGGTTTTCTGCGACGTGCAGGATTTGCACTGCCGGCATTCCGGCGTGTAGAGCGGGATGACATGATCGCCCTTTTTCACGGAGGTGACGCCCGGTCCGATGTCGACGACGATGCCGGCGCCCTCGTGACCGAATATCACCGGGAACAGCCCCTCGGGATCGGCGCCCGAGCGGGTGAATTCATCGGTGTGACAAATCCCGGTGGCCTTGATTTCCACCAATACTTCGCCGGCCCGCGGACCTTCCAGATCCACCATCGCGATCTCGAGCGGCTTGCCGGCGGCGTAAGCAATTGCAGCCTTGGTTTTCATAAATTTCCATCGTTGACAGCGGAATTGACAGCTGGTCGCCTCGACCAGGGGGATTGTGTTGCTCGATCAGGATCGAATCAATTCTACGCGTTGTACCGCCGGTGAGTATATTGCCGATGCGCGTCCGCGCGACGCCGGCGTTGCATGGTGTCCCAGCGGTGCGACATGTCGCACGCCGGCGCCACGTTCCCGAATTGACATTTGGCGGTCGGATCGGGATGCTCGCTGGGTGGAAAGGCACCCTTTCGTCCGAAATGAGGGGCCGCCGGCAGAAGGGGGGGATTGCCGATGTTCAATCAGATAGAGTCGCGGCACGCGGCCACGGTGTTGGGGTTCGTACGCGGCGCGGCCGCCGTGGATCCACAGTCGGTCCCCAGCTCGGCGATAGGCGCCTCCTGGCGGCGCTGCATGATCGAGTATGCGTTGGATCCGGTTCGTGTTCAGGAACCATTCGTTCTGGAGGGTGGCGCGCTCGAAGAGCACCGCAACCGTCACGAGTACCTCATTCAAGTCGCCTCTGCCGAAATCGATTGGCTGTACGACCACATCGCCATGTCGGGTTGCGCGCTGCTGTTGACCGATGCGGCGGGCATCGTTCTGTATGAGAAGGCCGACCCCACCCTGCTGGGCACCTTCCGCGCCGCGGGATTGCGGCTCGGCGCCGACTGGAGCGAATCGCGCCAGGGCACCAACGGCATGGGCACGTGCATAGCGGAAAAGCGGCCGATCATCGTGCACCGCGACGAACATTTCCGGGCGTGTCACATCGGACTTTCCTGCACCGCGGCCCCGATCCACGATCCTGACGGAACATTGCTGGCGGTACTGGATGTGTCGACCATGAATGCGTCGGGCACGCGCGACACGCAGATGCACGTCATGGCGCTCGTACACCTGTCGGCGAAGCTCATCGAAAAATGCCTGTTCCTGAGGCACTTCCAGCGCGGCAGCGTCTTGAGATTCCATGCCCGTCCCGAATTCGTCAACCTGCAGCATGACGGCGCGCTGGCGTTGGCCACCGATGCAACCGTGATCGCCGCGGATGAAATGGCGCTGCGGCTGCTCGGCGTGACGCAACGTGGCGAACTGATAGGGCGCCGCATCGATGAGATATTCGACATGCGCGCCGAGGAGATGCTCGATTCCGTTTCGCGCAGCGCGGCCGGGCTATGGCCGGTTCGCGACGCCGTGCTCGGCAGGAGATATTTTGCGAGCCTGAGTCACGAGTCGACGGACGTCGGATTCTCGAAGTACCGCGTTCGCGGCGCGCGCGCTTCGCAGGTAATGCAGCTGGCGCCGCCGCAGGTCACGAAGGACGTGCTGGCTCTCGAGGATCTTGCCGGGGAGGACGCTCAGATGCTGCGCATCGTGCGCAGCGCGCGCCGCGTGGCCGCCTCCAGCGTGTCAGTCATGATCCAGGGCGCCACCGGAACGGGCAAGGAACTGTTCGCGCGGGCGCTGCACGCGGCGAGCGGGAGATCCCCCTTCGTGGCGCTCAATTGCGCCGCAATTCCGGAGACGTTGATCGAGAGCGAGCTGTTCGGCTACCGATCCGGAGCATTCACCGGGGCGCGCAGAGAGGGCATGAAGGGCACCATCCTGCAGGCGTCGGGCGGCACGCTTTTCCTGGACGAAATCGGCGACATGCCCCTGGCGCTGCAGACGCGGCTGCTGCGGGTGCTCGAAGAGCGCGAAGTGGTGCCGCTCGGCGCGGACAAGCCGGTGAAGGTGGATTTACGGGTGGTCTGCGCATCGCATCAGAATTTGCGCTCCATGATATCGCGCGGGCAGTTTCGCGAGGACCTTTACTACCGGCTCAACGGCATCACCCTCGAGCTGCCGCGACTGGTCGAGCGTTCGGACATGGAACCGCTGATCAAGAAATTGCTCGGCGCCGAAACCAGCGACGGCCGGCCGGTCGCCATCGAGACGGGTGCGTTTCAATGCCTGCTGGATTACGACTGGCCGGGAAACATACGCGAGCTGCGCAACGTGATCCGCACGGCCCTGGCCATCTGCGACCGGGGTGTGGTGCGTCTCGGGGACCTGCCGAGCGAGGTGCGCAACGGCGCCGCCGCGGCTGCTCCGCAGACACCCGCCCACGACGCAGCCGATTCTGGCATCGTCGACGGCGGGCCCCGTCTGGCGCCCATCGAGGCGGCCGAACGTCAGGCGCTGGTCAAGGCCATTCGGCAGACCGAAGGGAACATGGCCCGCGCGGCCACCCTCCTGCAGATCAGCCGCAGCACCCTCTATCGCCGCTGCCGGCACCTGGCCATAACGCATCGGGAGCTGTAGCGCGGCGCTGGCGATCTTTAGCGCGCCGCTGCCGCTGGCATGCAATCTGCTTGTCTCCGGAGGTTATGGGCGATGCGCATAACCCCAATTCGGCCGCCGATCGACGCCGTGTCGTCAGACTTGCCCCCGGCATTGCGCTTTGCCGCGATCCAAAGTCATCCGAGGCGAGCCTCGATGTGTCGGCCGAGGGGAGGGTGCAGCTGAACCGGCACGCCTCGTCAATTCTGGAGCTGTGCGACGGCTCCCGCAGCCGGGACCGGGTGGTGGTGGATGCGGTACTGCGTGCGCCGGGGGGAATGCGCACAGCCGACGTCGTCGAGTTCCTCGAAGCGGCACGGTTGCGGGGGTGGATTGTCGAAGGCGATTGATAATTCGGGCGAAGGCCCGTTCAAGCTCCCAACCCCGTCAATCGAACCGGATTCGAATTCCGGCCCAGATGCCGCGCGGCGCAGCGGGGGACACCGCGTTCTCATTGGGCCAATCATTCGGATTCGCAATGAACGTGCCGTTCGGGTTGAAGGAACTGCTGGTCAAGAAGCCGGCGGTGGCGTAGCGCCTGTCGAACAGATTGACGAGGCGGGCGAACAGTTCGGCGCGCTTGGTCATGTGGTAGGTGCTTTGCAGATTGATCACGGTGTATCCGGGGATCCAGCCGGTTCCCGAGATGTACGCACCCTCGCCGTTCGTGCCCCCGGCCTGGTTGGCGTTGTTCTCGTCGCCGTGCAGGAATGAGCCGGAAGCCGCGATCGCGTTGCCTCCGATATTCCATCGTTCGTTGACTTCGTAGTCGAGCACGAGCCGGCCGGTATGCTTCGGGATCAGGGGGATCCGGTCCCCGGGGCGGATCAGAACATTGCCGTCGGCATCGGCTGTGCTGTTGGATTGCGCGCTGACCTCGAAGTTCGACTGGAAGGTGGCATCGACGAAGCTGTACGTGAGGTGCCAGTTCAGGCCTCCTTGTTTGCCGCCCAGCGAGAGGTCCAGCCCCTGTCGGCGCGTGTTGCCGACGTTGTCGAAGTAGCCCGCGTTCGCGGCGGTCGCGACAAATTGGATGTCGTTGCTGTTGACGGTGTGGAACACGTCCGCGCTCCACACCAACCGTTGATCCGGCAGGTTGCCTCGGACGCCCGCTTCGAAGGTTCTGGCGACCACTTGCCGCAGGTCGGGATCGCTTGCGAAATCGTTCGGCAGTCCGCAGGGCGTCACGGGATTGGCGCAGCCCAACTCGATGACCGTAGGCGCGCGGCTCGCCTGATTGTAGTCGGCATAGAGCGTCAGGGAATCGGTCGGCGTAACGGTGAATCCGAACGCTGGATTCAGGCGGCTGAACGTGTGATCGCCCGTCAGCGGACTTGCTTGATCGAATCCCGCGCCGATGTCGCCGACGCTCGTATCGATGCTGTATCCGTCCAGCGTCTCGGTGTTGCGGTTGTAACGGACCGAGAGCGTGAGATGCGTGAACTTGTCCGGGCTCAGCGTATCGGTCAGATAAGCGCCATAGATTTTGTTGCCGCCCGCGAGCGAAATGACCGTTTCGTCGTTGAACGGGCTCGCCTGATAAATCAACAGCCTTTCCGGCGTCAATTGTCCATACTGGTACGACTGGGAAAACGTGTCATCGGATTGGTTGTAGTCCGCGCCGAGAATGCCTTGGTTGGTCCAGCCGAAGACGTCCTGCGTATCGGTGAGCTGCAGGCCGAAACCCTTGGTGCGTTGGAGAAGGCGCGACGTTGCGTCCTGGCCGGGCTCGCAGAAGCTCAGGGCGGCCCTGCTCGTCGACGGCGCGGAGCAGTCGAGCGCCGGTCCCGTGTAACCGCCGTCCAGGTAGCTGTCGTTGATGTTGCCGTTGATGGCGCCCGTCATCAAATGCCGATAGTAGACATTCCCCGATAAAAGAAGCTTTTCCGTCAAGAATTGTGTGCCGGTGAGATTCCCGAAACTGAGAAGATTCGCCGTGAAGTCCGGCGTGTAGCTCGCCTGCCACCGGTAGTCCAGCATGCTCAGGGGCGTGGCGGCGTTGCCCCACAGACTGGTGTCCGCGTACGTGTAGGATAGGTCGACATCGGTCTTGTCGTTCTGCCAGCCGATCTTGCCGAAGCCCTGATAGACCCGGGACGGCGAGTTATCGCGCCATCCGGTCTCATCGAAGTAGTCGCCGGTGAGAAAGTAGTCGAATTCGCCGGCTGCTCCGCCGGTCTCGCCCTCGAACGAGCGCCGGCCGAACGATCCCCCATATGCCTCGAACGTGGTGCCCGGATCGTCATGTCCGCTCTTGGTCTTGATCGACAGCGCCCCGCCCAGGGTGTTGAGGCCGAACACCGGATTGGAGCCGGACATGAGCGTCACGGTTGAAATCGCCGATTGCGGGATCAAATCCCAGTTGACGGTGTCGCCGAACGATTCATTGACGCGCACCCCGTCGAGGTAGACCGACAGGCCTTCGGGCGTGCCGAGGAGCGGGGAGGCCGTGAACCCGTGGTAATTGATGTCCAGCTGAAACGGGTTGTCCGCGCTCTCGCTCACGTTGACGCCGCTGAAGTTGTTGTTCAGATAGTCCGCGAGACCCAGCGTCTGCTGACGCAGCATGTCCTGGCTGTCGGCGGTCTGGACGTTGGACGGAATTTGATTCAACGGCAGGCCGAGACCCCCGAGCGGCGTATTGCCGATCACGGTGATCTGGGGAAGCTCCTGCACGGCGCCGGGATTGCTGGGAGCCGCTCCCGGCGTGTCCGCCGCCGTAGCAGGGGTTTGCAGCGCCGCGAGCGTCACGCAAATCAACACCGCCGGGTTCAGAGTCGCTTTCGCGTGCGCCAACGATTTCCCCCCTTCAATGCCCACGCAGGACGAAAGCGTGCAGCGCCCGGCGTGCTCGCCGAAAGCCATTTTCGTTCAAATGGAAGGCGCCTAGTTCCCGGCGCGTGGATCGAGTGTAGAGAAGCGGCATGGAGGTCGTCCAGAGGAATTCCCTGCAGTCTGCCGCCGTGCCTGCAACTTGACTGCCCAACCCCAGGCATTGCAGCATGCCGGCTGGCTGGTCTTCGCAAAGTTGCGAATTTTCCCGCAACGATGCGAATTTTCAATGAACCACGAACCATAAGGGCGTCCGCGTGAGCCACAATTTCCAACGTCTGCCTCTGGTGTCGTGCGGCATCTTGTTGGCGGCGCTTTGCGCCGCACCCGCCCGCGCGGCGGAGTTCGCCTATGTCGGGGTCCAGGGCAGCGGCGCCGTGGCGGTGATCGACGTGGCGAGCGACGAGGTGACACGCACGTTGCCGGATCAGGGCAAGATCGGCACGAAGGTCCAGGCCGTGGTCACCGACCGCGCCGGGAAAACCGCGTTTGTCGTCGACGCCGATTCCAGCACGTTGATCACGGTCGATGCGGCGTCCGGGCAGGTCAAGCAGCGTATCGATGTCGGCAAGAGCCCCGAGGGTGCGTCCCTGTCGCCGTCGGGAAAGAGCGTTGCCGTGTGCGTGGAGGACGACAACGAGGTCACGTTCGTCGACGTCGCCACGGAGAAAGTCACGCGCAAGATCAAGACGCAGGGGAAGAATCCCGAACATTGCGTGTACAGCGGCGATGAAAAATGGCTGATGACCAGCAACGAGAATACGGACGACGTCGACATCATCGACCTGAAGGCGGGACGCTCGGTGGCATTGGTGCATACGTCCGGGCATCCGCGCGGCATCGCGTGGCTGCCGAACAAGCCGATAGCGTTCGTGGCCCAGGAGCGCGCCGGAGGCGTCGACATCATCGACGTGGGCAAGCGCGCCGTGATCGGGACGATTCATACCGGGCTGCGTCCGGCCGACGCGCTGGCCGGCCTGGACGGCAGTCACGTCTTCATCAGCAACGGCGGCGACGGAACCGTGAGCGTCATCGATACCGCGACCAGCAAGGTGGTGGCAACCATTCCGGTCGGCAAGCGGCCATGGAACATGGCCCTGACGCATGATGGCAAGAAACTCTACGTCGCCAATGGACGTTCCAACAGCGTTTCCGTCATCGATACGGCCGCGCTGGCGGTCATCAAGGAGATTCCCGTGGGCGAATTACCGTGGGGGGTGAGCATTCCTTAGCGCGTTCCTTGGGAAATGAACTGCCAAGTTGCGCCTCACGAACGGAACAATCGTCCGTGTTCACTGTAGCAGGCTTGGCACACTTATCGTTGCAACGCGGCAGGGCCCCCCGCCGGGCCTGTTCGGCCCCTCCCATGGCGTATCGTAACCATGTGATTTTCAACATTTATTTATATAAATACTATTTCTTTCGCATTTCCGCGAGATGGCATAACCATTGCTCTCTGTATGGTGCGGTCCAAGGCGGTGGTGCGTGTCGCAATTTTGCCATCTCGTTGGGGCCAGACTGGTGGCGAGGTATTGCGACCAGATAAATACAAACAGCATTGTGATGAGGGGGTTCTGCAATTGAAGAATATCAAAAATCCATGCGATTTCCGGATGTCACCCAGGATCAGGACTGAGTGCGAACCGCTACTCATGGCGGCGGCGATTGGCTCACCCAAGCAGGAGGAGAATTGAGATGAAATGGCTCACAGCAAAACATCAGGTCAAGATGTGTTACGCCGTGGTGGCGCTGGCAGCGACCTGTGGCACGGTAATGGCTGCGTCGGATTCCGAGCAATTCCAACGGTTCAAGGACCCCAATCAGTGGGGCGCGCCCGCGGGGAATTTGAATCTGACCCGTTCCAGCACGCTCAAGGCGATCAATACCACCAACGTCAAAGACCTCCAGATGATCTGGTCGCAATCGAGCGGCACTCTGCGGGGACACGAAGGACAACCGCTGGTCATCGAGGATGTCGGCGGCAAGCCGATGATGTTCCTGGAAAGCGGGTGGCCGAACATCGTCCAGGCCCTCGACTTGAGCGATCCCGACCATCCCGTGCAGGTGTGGAATTACACCAAGACCAGCGGGCGGGATGAGTCGGCTGTGCCGCGCGCCTGTTGCGACACCGTCAATCGTGGTATGTCCTATGCGGACGGCAAACTGGTGTTCGGCACGTTGGACGGTTACGTGATTGCCCTCGATGCCGCGACGGGCAAGGAAGATTGGGTGGTCAAGCATGCCTACCCGGCGCACGGCGAGACGATCACGCCGGCGCCCATCATCGCCAACGACAAGGTCATCATAGGCTTTGGCGGCGACGAGTTTGCGGCACGCGGCCGCGTCACCGCCTACGCCCTTGCCGACGGCAAGAAGGTGTGGGAATGCCACTCCACCGGCAGCGACAAGGATGTGTGCCTCACGAAAGACACCAACAAGGCGCATCCGGAATACGGCACTGCCGGCAAGGATCTGGGCATCTCCACCTACGTGGGCGATGAGTGGAAGCGTGGCGGCGGCGCCGCGTGGGGATGGTATGCCTACGATCCGGATCTGCACATGGTCTACTACGGAACCGGCAATCCCGGTCTGTGGTCGCCCCAATTCCGTTGTGCGGAACCGCTGACTCAGGCGAACTGCAACAGCGGGAAATTCGACAACAAATGGTCGTTGAGCATTTTCGCCCGCGACGTGGATACCGGCGAGGCCAAATGGATCTATCAGATGACGCCATTCGACCAGTGGGACTACGACGGCGTGAACGAGGTCGTCCTGGTGGACATCCCCATCGACGGCAAGACCCGCAAGTCGCTGGTGCATTTCGACCGCAACGGCTTCGCCTACGTGCTGGACCGCACGGACGGAACTCTCCTGCGCGCCAACAAGTACGTCACGGTGAACTGGGCCGAAAAGGTGGATATGAAGACCGGTCGTCCGGTGAAGGTACCCGAACACTCGCCGCTCAAAGTGGGCGAAAATACCCAGGCATGCCCGTCGGCGATGGGCGGCAAGGACCAGCAGCCGGTGGCGGTGGATCCAACCGATCCGGCGAGCTTTTATGTGCCGACCAACAACTGGTGCATGGAACTCGAGCCGCAGCAGCGCTCGCACACCACGCAGGGCACCGTTTACGTGTTCGCGAACGTCTTCATGTATCCGGAGAAGCCCGGTGTAACCGGCAAGTTCAAGAAGTTCAACGTGGTGACCGGCAAAACCGAGTGGGAGATTCCCGATCAATATCCGAACTGGGGCGGTGCTCTCGTGACTGCCGGCGGATTGGCGTTCTACGGCAGCCTCGGCGGCGACTTCCGTGCGGTGGATCGTGAGACCGGCAAGGTGCTGTGGTCGCGCAAGCTCGGCTCGGGAATCATCGGCAATCCCATCACGTATTCCGTGAAGGGAAAGCAGTACGTGTCCATCTGGTCGGGTATCGGCGGCTGGATCGGCCTGCCGGTGACCGCGGGACTCGATTTGAACGACAAGTTCGGTGCGATCGGCGCCACGGCCATGACGAAGGCCGCAGGGCTCAACCACATTCCGCAAGGCGGGACCTTGTACACGTTCAAGGTCGGCGGCGAATGACTTGCAATTGACTCCAAGTTGGTCGCAATCTGCCCGGTGCCGCTAGGCACCGGGCTTTTTACTGAAATAAGCCGCTGGAGGTCTGAATGAACATTCTCACCCGGGGTCTGCCCGGGGGTTGGACCGTGATCGTTGGTCTCCTGGCCTCGGTGGCGGTGCACGCGGCCGACCTCAAGTCGCTGACCATTTGTGCCGATCCCGGCAACATGCCCTTGTCGAATCAACGGGGCGAGGGATTCGAGAACAAGATCGCCCAGGAGATTGGTGCGGCGCTCGGCACGGGAGTGCAGTATTACTGGCGGCCCTCGATCGAGCGCGGACTCATGCGCACGACATTGAGCGAGGGTAATTGCGATCTGTGGATGGATATGGCCTCGGACACCGAGGGTGCGGTGCTCCTGAAGCCGCTGTACCGGTCCACCTTCGTTCTCGCCTATCGCAACGACAAGGGCATTGCCATCAAGAATCTCGACGATCCGGCGCTCAAGAAACTGCGCGTCGGCGTGTTCCAGGTGTCGGCGATGCGCCAAGCCCTTGCCAACCATGGTGTGGTCGCGAATACCGTCGTTCACTACCTCAGCCACAACGCGGACATCGAGGAGGACAACCAACCCTCCTACCAGGTTCAGCAGGTCATCGACGGATCCCTCGACGTCGCCGCGGCCTGGGGCCCGATGGCCGGTTACTACAGGACGATCAAGCACGAGCCGTTGACCGTGCAGCCGGCCAATTTGATGGAAGACACGGTTCCCATGGAGTTCAACATGGCGCTCGCGGTGCCGAGGGGCCGTCCGGACATCAAGGCGGCCGTCGAGCAGGCGCTCGAGCAGCGCAAGGTCCAGATACACCAGATTCTCGTGGATTACGGCGTACCGCTCGTCAAGTGCGACGAATGCTGGGTTAGCGGCGATCTGCCGTCGCATGGGCCCTATGCGGAGCCCAAGCCCGACATGCAAACGGCGCAAGCCGATGCGAAAGCCCGTGCGGTCAGGATGGCCGAGCTCAAGAAATCTCTCGCGCGGGGCGTCAATCCCGATGACGAGCTGAACAACGCCGTGACGGCGGACGACGTCGATCGGGTAAGTTACACGGTCAAGCACGGCGCACACGTCGATTCGATCGACGGCACGGGCAACACGGCGCTCATCAATGCGTCCCGCTTCGGATTCAACGCCGTGGCGGCGAAACTCCTCGAGCACAATGCGGATCCGAATATGGCCGACACCAGCGGTTGGACGCCGCTCATGTATGCTGCGTGGGGCGACAACGCCGCACTGGCGCAGACGTTGCTGTCGCACGGGGCCAAGATTGCCGCGCAGGACGGCGATGGGCTGACGGCGATCGCGATTGCCGCGCAGAACGGCAAGGCCAAGGCGGTGGACGTGCTGATGGCAGCGGGCGCTGATGTCAACGCACCGGTCGCGAAGGGCGGCTATACGCCCCTGATGCTCGCGGCGATTTCCGGATCGAGCGCCATCGCAACATCGCTGATCGCTCATGGCGCGCGAGTCAATGCCGCAAACCCCGGGGGCGTGACGGCGCTGATGATCGCCGCGGCGAACGATCACCCGGGCATTGCGGAGTTGCTCATCAAGTCGGGTGCCGACGTCGATGCGCGCAGCGAGGACGGCCGCACGGCCCTGGGTATCGCACAAGCGAAGAGCAATGAAGGCCTGATCAAACTGCTGCAGGAAGCGGCGCAGCGCGGTCAGGCCAAGTCAAGTTGATGCAAGCCAAACGGAGAAATGCGGTCATGAGAAGAGCGTTGGTCGCATGTGTCGTCTCGGTTTTCGCCGTCGCGACGGCGATGGGAGTTCTTGGCAGGGTTTGGGCGGCCGACCCCGCGGTGGACTACACGAAAATCCTGCCCCCCGATCTCGTCAAGAACACGCCGAAGGGAAAGCTGGTAAACCCATACAAGGACACCCAGGCCGACGTGGTCGCCCAGGGAGAACAGTTCCTGCGCAGCTATGGCTGCAGCGGCTGCCATGGCGGCAACGGCGGCGGCGGCATGTGCCCTCCGCTGACGAACGACATCTGGGTCTATGGGGGCGATGACGATACGCTTTTCAGGCTGGTCGCGCTGGGCAGCGACGAGCTGCAGAAACAGGGTTATACGCGGATAGGCCGTGAGAATGTGGTCGGGCCGATGCCGCCGATGGGCACGATCGTCAAGAGCGCCGACGATTTGTGGAAGATTCTCGCCTTCGTGCGCTCGAAATATTCCGGGGATCCTGGTTATAAGTTCGGCGCGCCGCCGGATCCTCCCAACCCCTGAGAAATCCCCGCCGGATCGCCGCTGCATCATGTTGCATCGCAGATTGCAGGGGCGCCGGAAGTGGCTCAAGCTCACGGCGCTGCAACAATGCGGGTGCCCTGGAGTTCGTCCAGGATCGTAGGGTATGAGACCGTCGGGAGGGTGTCTTGACGCAAGTAACCCTGGCAACCGGACACGCGTCGCGTATTTTCCAATTCGCACATGATGGGCTCGTGCCGCCTGGAATCGAGCCGCATGTCACGCGATCCTGGCATCGCTGCCTCACCGAATACGGCATGGAGCCGTCGGCGCCGAGAAGCAGTGTGATGCTGGATCCGAATTCCGTCAGAGAAATCCAACAACGCATGGGCGAGTTGCTCACCATCGCGCGCGCCGAGATGGAGAGCCTGTACGAGCAGATAGCCGGTTCGGGCTTTGCGGTCATCCTGTCGGATACTCAAGGGGCGCTGCTCAGCACGATCACGGATCCGACATTGAGGCGGGAATTCGGTGAGGCCGGTTTGGGGGTTGGCGCGCTTTGGGACGAACGCAGCGAGGGCACCAATGGCATTGGCACCTGCCTCGCCGAGCGCGGATCGGTTACCGTGCATCGTGAGGAGCATTTTCGAGGCTACAACATGGCGCTCTCGTGCTCCGGCGCGCCGATCCTGGATCCGCGCGGCGGAATCGTGGCGGTCCTCGATGCCTCGACGGTCAATTCGAGCGACAGCCGGCTCATCCAGCGCCACACCAAGGCTCTGGTCAACATGTCGGCGAACCTCATATCCCGATGGAATTTCCTGAACGAATTGGATCAATCGTGGATCCTGCGATTTCACAGCCGGCCCGAGTTCGTGGGACTTTTGCACGAAGCCTTGGTTGCCGTGGATGGCTGCGGCACCATTGTGGCGGTCAACGAGAGCGCCCTCGTACAGTTGGGGTGCCCCTCGCGCAACCTCCTGATCGGCCATAGAATCGAGAATTTCTTTCAATTCAAATTCGATTCGTTCGAGCAACGCGCCCGATTCGCCGCCAGTACGATCTGGCCGGTGCGCGACCTCGCCCATGGACGGCGTTTTTTTGCGATCGCCCGGCCGCCCGTGCGCAGCGAAGTCAGATCCGAGAAGTCTGCGCGGGGGAATGGAACCGATGAGCCGGCCGAGGATGCGGCGCTCGTGCGCGGCGGGCGGCACGTCGTCGAAGACCCATTGATGCGCAAGAACCTGATTTGCGGCCGGCTCCTTTTCTCGAAGCAGGTGCCGATACTGCTGCTGGGCGCAACCGGCACGGGCAAGGAGGCCTTCGCCAAGGCGCTGCATCGCGGCGGACTGTGGTCCGACAAGCCATTCGTCACCGTCAATTGCGCCGCCATTCCGGAGAGCCTGATCGAAAGCGAGCTGTTCGGTTACACCCGCGGTGCTTTCACCGGAGCCGTGAAGGAGGGCCGGGTGGGCAAGATCCAGCAGTCCAACGGCGGCACACTCTTCCTCGATGAGATCGGGGACATGCCGCTGATGCTGCAGACTCGCCTCCTGCGCGTGATCGAGGAGCGCGAAGTCGTGCCCCTCGGGAGCGACCAGCCGGTTCCGGTCAATTTGCACGTGATCAGCGCCACACATCGCGACATTCGCCGGATGATTCAGAGCGGCGAGTTTCGCGAGGACCTCTATTACCGGTTGAACGGCGTCAGTCTGCAATTGCCGTTGCTGCGCGACCGTGCCGACAAGGGCGAGTTGGTCCGCATCCTGTTGCAGGAAGAGTGTTTCAGCGAGGATCCCATGGAGATTGCCGAGGAGGCGTTTCAAAAGCTCCTGGACTACTCGTGGCCCGGAAACATTCGTCAGCTGCGCAATGCCCTGCGCACGGCCGCGGCACTGTGCCAGGAAGGCGTCATTCGGTTGTCGAACCTCCCGCAGGAGATCATCGAAATCGAGCCGTACAGGACGTCACCCGCGAAGGCCGTCGTCGACGATGATCACCCGGCCGCCACCGCCAGACTGCCGTCAGCGGCGTTGCGCCAGGCCGAATGCGCCGCGCTGTTGCGCGAGCTCGAGAGAATGCATTGGAACATCAGCCGGACCGCTCAAGCATTGGGAGTCAGCCGAAACACGCTGTACCGAAAAATGCACAAGCATCACATCGTTCTGGAACAGTAGCGGCGGGCCGTTCGCCCAATGCTGGCGCCACGGGGCGGCGCGGCGGGCCGGCCCGGCGGGGCAGCCGGCGGGGCGACCCGGGCAACGGATGGCGCCCGCCGCTCCAAGCCGGTTCAGGCCTTTCGAACCCCTGATAGTTTCGCCGCGTGCGTCGCCAGCGCGTCCATCAGCGGAGGGCTCAGGCAATCGTACGGTTCCAGGCCGAGTTCCCGGAGCCTGGCGCGAACCGCGCCCATGTTCTCCGGGTCCGCGCCCGACTCGATGATGGAGGACACGAACGCGGCAAAACCCGGCGCCGACCAACCGTTCTCCGGCGACAGCTCCGTGTGCACGAAATCGAGACCGTAAAAAGCGTGCTTGGTGTTTTCGATGCGGCCATACATGTGCACGCCGCAGCCTTTGCACGCATATCGCTGAATCGTCTTGGATGGGTCCACCACGCCAAGTTTATCGCCGTTCTCGGTGACGGCGACCTTGTCCTTCGACA
>Ga0182015_10004461_pt1 | contig 15068 bp, 14 predicted proteins | sample 712P3MmetaG_FD_120478 | JGI IMG/M metagenome (GOLD analysis project Ga0182015, IMG submission 120478) | Permafrost microbial communities from Stordalen Mire, Sweden - 712P3M metaG | ecosystem: Environmental > Terrestrial > Soil > Wetlands > Permafrost | place: Sweden: Stordalen | collected...
GGGGATGAAGTAGGGGGTCACGATCCAGATGTTACGCTCCGCCTGCTGGATCATGGAAATTATCCCCTCGTAGAGCGGGTCGCCCGGGACGTCGGGGCCGCTCGCGACCACCTGGAGGTCGCATTGCCCCATGATGGGGGCGCCGCCGGCCCGGGCGTCCGCCCGGACGGCGTCGGGGGACTGCCGCGTGACGAAGCACCAGTCGGCCACGAAGACCTCGCCCAGGACCACGGCTCCCGGGCCCTCGATCACGACGCCGAAGTCGCGAAATCGCTTCGGGAATGGCACGGGGCCCATGTATTCCAGGGCGATGTTGCGGCCGCCGATGATCGCGGTCACCCCGTCGAAGATGGCTATCTTCCGGTGGCTCCTCAGGTTGGCCGAGCCGCGCGACGTGAAGGGCATGACCGGCATGAAGCGGCCGACCTCGCCTCCCGCCTTCCGGATCGGGTCCACGAATCCCTTGGAGGAAATGAGGCAGCCGAGCGCGTCCAGGAGGAGGCGCACCTTGATCCCCTCCCGGGCGCGCTGGGCGAGGAGTTCGACGATCCTTCTGCCCGTCGCGTCGCGGCCGAGGATGAACGTCGCTATGTGGATCGAGTGACGGGCGCCGAGGATCCGGCGCTCGAGCTCAAGGTAGTCCTCCTCACCCGTCAGGAGGAGCTTGAGGCGGTTCCCCCCCACGGGTTCAAAGCCGCCCGCGGCCGCGACCGTCTTGGCGACTGGGAGGCAGACGCGGTGCGTCTCGGCCACGCAGATCTGCGGCATGATGGGAAGGAGCTCCTTCTTGTCCTTGGCCAGGCGCCGGAGCTTCCTGCCGCCGATCAGCAGGTAGAGCGGGACTCCCAGCCAGGGGATAAAGACGATGACGAGCAGCCACGCGAAGGTGTTGGCCGGCGCCCGGCGCTCGGTCATCAGCCGGCCTATGAAAAAGAAGGCGAGGAGGAAACCGGCAACCGCCGACAGGTGGGCGAGGAGGCCGCCCGGGACGAATCGGTCTATGAACTGGATCAGGTTCGTCATGCGCGACCCAAGGAAGGACTAGGACGCGGGTGCGCGCGAGTCGCAAGTGCCGCAGGGGCAGGCGCCTCCGCGCACACGGGACCCTCCCGGGCCCCCCGGCCAAAATGGACCTTGACGGAACCCCCCGCCCGTGGATGTTTCGGCGTTTGCATTGGTGGAGTTGAGCAGTGGCCGCTCCGGAGACTGTAAATCTCCCGTCTTACGACACCGTTGGTTCGAATCCAACCTCCACCACCATTTGGCGGCCGCCTTAGAGGAGCAGGCGCAGCACCTCAATTACCTTACGTCCGATGATCCGGCGCCGTTCCGGAGAGACCCGGCCGATGACCTCCGACACGCCATCCTTAGGGATGACGTAAAGGAACCGTGCATCGACGGTGGCCTGGAATTCCAGCCCATCCGCCCCATTGAGGACCACCTGGTGGGGCTTCACCTGGCCACCGGGCACCCGCTTGGAGCAGGCCAGGACATTCAGGTTCGCCATGTGCGCGGAAGCGCACCATTCCTCTCCCGAGAGGACGATCCCACGATGAAGATCTCGATCTTGCTGGCGGATGCGAAAGCGCACGATGTCCCATTGCCGAACGGGGATCATCGTGGAGGGGAGAAACTAGCCGGGGCCGAATTCGCGAGCGCTATCATTGGGTCATCTGCCTCAATAGCAAAGAACCCGAAGGGACGGTTGGGGATCGGCTCAATTTCGGTGACAGGCTCGATGCGGAAGAGGCGTTCCTTGCGCCGGACATAGACACTTTGCCCATCGCCAGCCTTGTCGAGGAGTTGGCCAAGCTTGGCCTTCGCCTGTGAAACGGTGAGTGTTTTGAGCATGGTCTAATAATGGTTCATAAAACGGACCATATCAAGAACCTATTCGGTCCGATCATCCTCGATCGCTCATGGTATGCAAGCCCGCTTGCTGTTGGACTTTTGGAGGGATACGGCGAGCGCGGATTGGGCAGATCGCATTGAATACTTGCCGCGCGATCACCTTCCGCCACCCGCCTAGCTCGGCACTGAACTATTCGGGATGTTTGTTGGATCAGCCGCGGGCCCACTCGGATTTCACGTGCTCCGGCCTGAAGCCCATCCCGACGATCCTGGCCGGAATCCGCCTGAGGACGGGCATGCGGCGCATCAGCCGGAAGATCGCCGGTATCTTGACCGGCTTGCTCGCGTCTAGGACGCGGGTGATCACCCGCTTCTGGATGAAGAGCTGGACACGCTGCGTGAGGCGGGTCGGCATCGTGCGCCTTCTCTCGACCGCTATCAGGCAGGCCTCGTCCACCGTCCCGACGAGGAGCCTGGCGGCGAGGATGTTCGAGGCCGCGACGGCGTCCTGGATCGCCAGGTTTATCCCAACGCCCCCGATGGGCGACATCGCGTGCGCCGAGTCGCCGATGCAGAGGAGTCCGGGGCGGTGCCATTTGCGGAGGCGGTCGACCGTCACCGTCAGCAGCTTGATCTGGTCCCAGCTGGCCAGCTCGGAGACTCGGCCTGCCAGCACCGGCGCGAATCTCACGAGGCGCTCCTGGAAGGCCGCGAGGCCCTTCCCCTTGATCTCGTCGATTCCCCCCTTTCGGATCACGAGGCCGCACTGCCAGTAGTCCCCGCGCTCGATCATGATGAGGATCCCGCCCGCATCGACGTTTCCGAGCGACTGCTGGGGATCGCCCGGCCTCCTCGATACCCGCATCCAGAGGACGTCCATCGGCGCCCCGAGGTCGTCAACGGCGAGTCCCGCGCTCCTGCGGACTACCGAGTGCCGTCCGTCTGCACCGACGACCAGGTCCGCCCGAACCTCGATCTCGCCCGCGCGCGTCCTTGCCCGGACACCCTTCACTCGGCCGGCGTCTTCAATCAGGCCGGTAACCTCGGTCTCCATCCTGAGCTGGAATCTCGGCAGGCTCCTTGTCTGCTCGACGATGAAGTTCAGGAAGTCCCACTGCGGCATGAACGCCAGGAACTTGCAGCGTGTGGGCAGGTGCGTGAAGTCACCGATCGGGAACGTCTCGCCGCCTATCTGGGCGGTTATCTCACGGACCTCGTTGTGCGGCCGCTTGAGGAATTCCTCGAGGATCCCGAGCTCGTGCATGAGCTCGAGCGTCGAGGGATGGATGGTGTCGCCGCGGAAGTCCCTCAGGAAATCGGCGTGCTTCTCAAGGACCGTGACCTGGACGCCCGAGCGGGCGAGGAGGAATCCGAGCATGATGCCCGCCGGGCCCCCGCCCACGATGCAGCAGCAGGTCTCCAGCCCCTCCGAGGATTGCCCGTCCATCCCGCAATAGACCCTGAAACCCGCGATCCGTGCCCGTTCTCGTTCCCGCCGATGGCCAGCGCGATTCGGTCTTTGACCCCCGCGGTGCGTTCAAACTAGCGTCCTCAACCCCCCAAAACCGAGCCCCATGCAATCCATCATCCAACTTGGCAAGATAGACTACCTGATCGTCGCGATCTACTTCGTGTTCGTCCTCGGCATAGGCTGGGCGCTCCGGAGCACGATGAAGGGGAGCGGAGATTTCCTCACGTCGCGCCGCTCGATCCCGGGCTGGGTGGCCGGCCTCGCCTTCCTGTCCGCGAACCTCGGCGCCCAGGAGGTGATCGGGATGGCCGCCTCGGGCGCCAAGTATGGCATAATGACGAGCCACTTCTACTGGGTGGGCGCCATCCCCGCCATGGTGTTCCTCGGCGTCTTCATGATGCCCTTCTACTACGGCTCAAAGGCCCGCTCGGTGCCCGAGTACCTGAAGCTGCGCTTCGACGAGAAGACGCGGGGGTTCAACGCCCTCAGCTTCGCGGTCATGACCATTTTCTCCTCGGGCATCTCGATGTATGCGATGGCGAAGCTGATGGGCATCCTCCTGCACTGGAGCTTTGAGTCGAGCATCGCGATCTCCGCCGCCATCGTGCTCGTGTACATCTTCCTCGGCGGCCTCACCTCCGCGATCTACAACGAGGTCCTCCAGTTCTTCATGATCGTGTTCGGATTCGCGCCCCTCGTCTTCCTCGGCCTGAAGGACGTCGGGGGATGGAGCGGCCTCAAGGAGAAGCTGGTGGGGGTCTCGACCTCTCAGGGATACGCCCCCGGTGCGTGGACCCAGGCCTGGAGCCACCTCGGCGCCCCCTCGCAGAACCCCCTCGGGGTGGAGTGGTTCGGCATGGTGATGGGCCTCGGGTTCGTCCTCTCTTTCGGCTACTGGTGCACGGACTTCCTCGTCGTCCAGCGGGCCCTCGCGGCGAAGACCATGGCCGCCGCGCGCCGCACCCCGCTGATAGCGGCCGTCCCGAAGATGCTCTTCCCGTTCCTGGTGATCCTGCCCGGCATGATCGCCATCGCGCTCACCTACCAGGCATCGAAGGGCGGCACCGGGGGCTTCATGCTGCCGGCGAAGAACGGCTCCTATGACTACGACCTGGTGATCCCCTACATGCTCGGCCACTACTTCCCGACGGGGATGCTGGGCCTCGGGATGACGGCCCTCATGGCCTCGTTCATGTCGGGCATGGCGGGCAACGTCACCGCGTTCAACACGGTGTGGACCTATGACATCTACCAGTCGTACCTCGTGAAGGACAGGCCCGACACCCACTACCTGCACGTGGCCCGCTGGGCGACGGTCGTCGGCATCCTGCTGAGCATAGCCGCCGCGTACCTCGCGAACTCGTTCAACAACATCATGGACGTGCTCCAGCTGGTGTTCGCCTTCGTGAACGCGCCGCTCTTCGCCACCTTCCTGCTCGGAATGTTCTGGAAGCGTGCCACCGGCCATGGCGCTTTCTGGGGCCTCTTCATCGGGACCGCCGCGGCGGCCGTCCACCATGGGCTCACGATCCCCATCGGGGCGACGTCGCTGGTGAAGGGCGGCTGGCTCGGCTCGGTCCAGCACGTCTACCCGAGCGAAATGGCCCAGAACTTCTGGACCGCGATCTGGGCATGGACGAGCTGCTTTGTGGCGACGATCGTGATCTCGCTCGCCACGACCTCGCAGAAGACGGACGCCCAGCTGCGGGGCCTCGTCTGGTCGCTCACCCCCCACTCGGACAAGGGGGAGACGGAGACACCGTTCTGGAAGCGCGCCGCGCCCCTGGGCGCCGTGGTCCTCCTCCTCACGCTCATCCTCAACATCATCTTCTGGTAATCCGACCCACCCCATGAAACTCGATATCCGCTATCCGATCGGCTTTCTCTTCCTCGTCGTCGGCGCCATCCTGACGATCTTCGGCGCCGCCGGGTCCGACCCGTCGATCTACGCCGCGCACTCCCTCGGGCTCAACGTCAACTTCTGGTGGGGCATCGTCCAGATCGCGTTCGGGGCGCTCATGGTCGTGCTGGCGAAGTGCGGCGCCTCCAAGGGCGACCACGAGGGCTGAGCCTACCTGAGGACGAGCTCCGTCGAGGCGTCGAAGAGGCGGGCGTGAGTGAGGTCGAGCGTCACCTGGACGCTCTGGCCGGCCTCGAAGCGGTCCGTGGGACTCACCCGGGCGATGAAGGAGGTGGCGCCCGTGTCCAGGTAGAGCAGGGTCTCCGAGCCCATCGGCTCGGAAACCTCGACCTTCACCTCGGCGGTGCGGCCGGGGGCGGGCGACGCGACCGTCAGGGCGTCGTGGATCGCCTCGGGCCTTATGCCGAAGATGACAGGCTTGTCCAGGTGGGAGGACGAGCGGCCGGCGAGCGTCTCGTCCAGGACCACCGTCAGGGGCGTCCCGAGCGTGTTGTCCTCGACGAACGACACGTGGCCCCCGGCCTGGCGCAAGGTGCCCCTGAAGAAGTTCATCGGGGGCGAGCCGATGAAGCCGGCGACAAAGAGATTGTCCGGGTGGTTGTAGAGCTCGAGGGGGGCGGCCACCTGCATGATATTGCCGTCCTTCATGACGCAGATCCGGTCGCCCATCGTCATGGCCTCGACCTGGTCGTGCGTGACGTAGATCATCGTGGCGCCGAGGCGCGCGTGCAGCTTCGAGATCTCGGTCCGCGTGGAGACGCGCATCTTCGCGTCCAGGTTCGAGAGCGGCTCGTCAAAGAGGAAGACCTTCGGCTTGCGGACGATGGCGCGGCCGAGGGCCACGCGCTGGCGCTGGCCCCCCGAGAGGGCCTTGGGCCTGCGGGAGAGGAAGGGCTCGAGGCCGAGCATGGCCGCCGCCTCCCGCACCCGCGCGTCGATGTCGGCCTTCGGGAACTTCCTCAGCTTGAGCCCGAACGCCATGTTCTCGTACACGCTCATGTGGGGGTAGAGCGCGTAGTTCTGGAACACCATGGCGATGTCCCGGTCCTTCGGGAGGACGTCGTTCATGACCAGTCCCCCGATCCTGACCGTGCCGGCCGTGATCTCCTCCAGGCCGGCGATCATGCGAAGGGTGGTGGACTTCCCACAGCCCGAGGGGCCCACCAGCACCATGAATTCCCGGTCCTCAATCTGCAGATTTATGGCCTTTACCGCCGTCACCCCCGGGCCCGTTTTCTCGGGGTATACCTTGCTGAGGTTTTCAAGTAAGACCTGGGCCATAAATAATTGGTGAATATTAACTTAAAGACCGGGGCGTATATCCGCTTTAAAATCAGCCTTGCAAGCGAGTTACGGCTAAACAGAACGAATGCCTGCCACTGGCAATCTCAAATATTGCCTCTCCTAACCCCTTATCAGCTCGTTTAGTGCGCTATTGAAAGAGCGCGGAGCGCAATCGGGTGCCGACCCGCAGATGCTAGATGCCAAAAAAGCCCCTTTCCACATTTCCCAATAAGTTCGTATGGGGCGCCGCAACCGCGGCGCCGCAGATTGAGGGCGCCGCTTTTTCCGACGGGAAGGGCGAGTCCATCTGGGACCGCTTCTCGCGCATGCCCGGCAGGGTGCTGAACGGGGACACGCTCGATGTGGCGTGCGACCACTACCATCTCTTCGCGGAGGACTTCGCCCTCATGCGCTCCCTCGGGATCCGCAACTACAGGCTCTCGATATCGTGGCCGCGGATCTTTCCGGAAGGCGACGGCGCCGTGAACCAGGCCGGCCTGGACTTCTACCACCGGCTCTTCGCCTCGATGGCGAAGAATGGCATCACCCCCTGGGTGACCCTCTTCCATTGGGACCTGCCGCAGGCGCTGGAGGACAGGGGAGGGTGGACCAGCCGGGTGACCGTCGACGCCTTCGCGACCTACGCCAACACCGTCGTCAGGGCCTTTTCCGGGAGGGTGAAGAACTGGATCACCTTGAACGAGATTCGGTGCTTCACGGTGCTTGGGTATGGTCCAGGGGCGTTTAAGGCCCCGGGGCGGGTCGAGCCCGCCCAGGTGGTGAACCAGACCTTCCACAACGCGCTCGTGTGCCACGGGCTCGGAGTCCGCGCCGTGCGCGCCTTCGGCGGCAAGGGTGCCCGCGTGGGGATTACCGACAACTGCGACGCGAGCATCCCGGTCCTGGAAACCCCGGCCGACATAGCGGCCGCGAAGGCCTGGTTCGTGGAGAAGAACCTCCATGTCCTCGATGCCATCCACAGGGGAAGCTACTCCAAGGACTACCTCAGGCGGGTCGGCGGGGATGCGCCCACGGTGGCGCCCGGCGACTTCAGGCTGATCTCGGCGCCGACGGACTTCCTCGGCCTCAACATCTACACCGGCTACTTCGTCCGCGCCAAGAGGGGCGCGAAGTACGAGGTCGTCCCGTTCCCGGCAAACTTCCCCAGGGCCGACAGCAAGTGGCTCAACATCATGCCGCAGACGATATACTGGGCGGTGCGCTTCGCCTACGAGTGCTACAAGCCCAAGGCGATCTACGTGACGGAAAACGGATGCGGGTATAACGACGAGCCGGTCGTGAACGGCGAGGTGCGCGACCTGCACCGGCGCGAGTTCATCAGGTCCTACCTGCGCGAGCTCCAGCGCGCGATCTCGGACGGGGTCCCCGTGAAGGGCTACTTTGTCTGGTCCTTCGTCGACAACTATGAGTGGGAGGACGGCTACACCCGCAGATTCGGGATAGTCCACGTGAATTTCACGACGCAGAAGCGGACGCCGAAGCTGTCGTCGCGCTACTATTCCGAGGTCATCCGCCACAACCGGGTGCTCTAGGGGGATGAGCCTTTACGGCATCGATTTGGGGGGTACCAAGATCGAGGGGGCCGTGATCGATCCCCGGCGGCCGGACTGCGCGCTCTGCCGGCTGCGCGTTCCGACCGAGAGCCGCAGGGGCTATGCCCACGTGATCCGCCAGATCGTGAGGCTGGTCGCGATGCTGGAGAGGAAATCAGGCACGAAGCGCCCCGGCTGGATCGGCTTCGGCACGCCCGGCGTCATCGACCCCGCGACCGGGGTCCTCAAGAACTCGAACACGGCCTGCCTGAACGGCCAACCCCTCCGTGAGGACCTGTCCGCGGCGCTCGGCGCCGAGGCGCGGGTCGCAAACGACGCCAACTGCTTCGCGCTTGCGGAGGCGATGTTCGGCGCCGGCAGGAACCGAGGCGTCGTCGTCGGCCTGATCCTCGGGACGGGCTGCGGCGGGGGCGTGGTGGTCGACGGGCGCGTCCTTGAGGGGCTGCACGGCATCGCGGGCGAGTGGGGCCACAACCCGATGCGCGGGGAGCGCACGCCGTGCTACTGCGGGAAATCCGGGTGCGTGGAGACGGTGATCTCCGGGCCGGCCCTCGAGCGCCACTACGGAAACCTGACCGGCCGTGGCGCCCGGATGCCGGAGATCGTCCTTCGCGCCGCGAAGGGGGAGGGGGCCGCCCGCGCAACGCTCCGGAGGCTGAGCTCCAAGTTCGGGGAGGCGATCGCCGCCGTCATCAACATCCTGGACCCGGACGCGGTGGTGATCGGGGGCGGCGTCGGGAACATCGACATTCTCTACTCCGAGGAGACGCGCCGGAACGCCCTCAGGTTCGTCTTCAACACCGAGCTCAGGACCGAGTTCCTGAGGCCATCCCTCGGGGACAGCGCGGGCGTCTTCGGCGCCGCGATGCTCAGCGCCTCGTCCAGATCCTCAGGGACGCGAGGAGGAAGTCCTCGAGTGCCGCGGACTCGTTCAGGTTGATCCGCAGGAGGCCGGCCACCCGCTCGAGGCTGTCTATCGAGGCCGTCAGGAGCCGGCGGGCGCCGGGGTCGCCCGCCTCCATGAGCTCGACGGCGTGGGCGCGTGTCGCGTTCTCGATCCCGGCGAACATCCGGGACCGGAGGCCGACCGAGGCCTCCGCCTCGATCGCCGCGATCACCTCGTCCTCCAGGCCCTCGGCGAGGGCCCCCTTGCGGCGGGCGACCTCCTCGCCCGAGGCCCTGTCCAGCATGGCGCCAAATCGGGCCACCAGGCCGTAGAGCGTGAATATGCCGTCCGCCGCCACGCGCCCCGCGGCCACGCCCTTCCCCAGGCGCCCGAGCCACGCCCGGTAGTCGTCGAGCCACGCGTCCCATCCCTCCGCAGGCACCTTTGTGGCCATCCCGGGGAAGCGGAAATGCAGGACCCGGCTGCGGATCGTCGGAAGGAGCGCATAGGGCCTGCCCGTCAGCAGAAGGATCGTCGTCCCGGGGGGAGGCTCCTCGAGCGTCTTCAGGAGGATGTTCGCGGCCGCGGGGTTCATTCGGTCGGCGTCGTGGAAGAGCGCGACCTTGTGCAGGGAGAGGGTCGAGGACGTGTTGACCTGGTCGATCAGAGCCCGGACGGCGCCGGCGGTGATGGAGCGCGACCGGCCCGCCGGCCGGACCTGGAAGCAGTCGGGGTGGCGGTCGGGCGGCAGGTGCCGCGCCCTGTCGGCGCCGCGGTTCAGCAGGCGGTCGGCGAGCGCGAGACCCGCGGCCGAAAGCCCCTCCGGGTCGTCCCCCGCGAGCATGAGCCCGTGGGAGAGCCGTCCCCGGCCGATGGCGCGCTCAAGGACGGCGACGGCGGGCGTGCCCGCGAACGCCGGCGGCCACGGCACCGCGGCCGAGGTCATTCGGCGATACGGGTCCTGACCGCTTCCCAGATCTTCTTCTCGGTGGCGGACTCGTCCGAGGAGCCGTCCACGACCACGAAGCGGGACGGCATCCCCTTGGCGAGGACCAAGTAACCCTCGCGGATCTTGTTGTAGAAATCGATGTTCTCGCGCTCCATCCGGTCGGGCAGGTCCGAGGCCCGCTGGTGGATGCGCGCCAGGCCGACCTTTGTCGGGACGTCGATCACGATCGTCAGGTCGGGCATCACGTTGCCGACCGCGAAGCGGTTGATCTGGTTCACGGGGTCGGCAGCCAGGTTGCGGCCGATTCCCTGGTAGACGGTCGACGAGTCGAGGTAGCGGTCGCTCAGGACGATGGCGCCGCGCATGAGGGCCGGTGCGATGACCTCGCGGACCAGCTGGGCGCGGGCCGCGGCGAAGAGGAGAAGCTCCGTCTCGGGGCACATCTCGTCGCCCTTGGAATTATGGACGATGATGTTGCGAATCTGCTCGCCGATCTCGGTGCCGCCGGGCTCGCGGACGGTGACCACGTCGCGCTTGAGCTTCTGGAGCCGCTCGGCGAGGCGCGCGATCTGGGAGGTTTTGCCGCTGCCCTCGGACCCCTCGAACGAGATGAGTTTGCCGGTGTGTTTGGACTTCAGGACCATGTGCCGCCCAGCTTGGGGAGATTAGCGACCTTTGGCGAGGAAGCTTTGAATTCCATTGGACGAATCCCAAAATTCATCCAACGCTGAAACCATGTCCGTGAACATCGTCCCGATCCTCGCAGCCGCCAACATTATCGATGTCTTTGAGCACTGCGACATAGTGGGGCAGGTGATCACTTCCGGCCTCGCCGTGTTCAGCATCATCGCGTGGGCCGTCATGTTCGGGAAGCGCCACGAGCTGAACACCCTGAGGCGCCTGAACCACTCATTCGAGAGGCACCTGCGGGACCAGAAGAACCTCCTCGAGCTCTCCGAGTCCATGAGGGAGCGGCGCGAGATTCCCTACGCGGACCTTTTCAGCGACGCGGTCGAGGCGTACTGGCGGGCGGCCGCCATCGGCAAGGAGAAGGGCCTGGACACCGCCCGCTTCCGCCTCGAGCACGCCGAGAACGCGCTCCAGCGCGCGCTCGCCCGCCAGACGCTCCGCTACGAGGCCAACATGATCTTCCTCGCCTCGATCGTCTCGGGCGCGCCTTTCCTCGGCCTCCTCGGCACGGTCTGGGGCGTCATGGACGCCTTCAGCGCGGTGTCCGTCCAGCAGACGGCGAGCATCCAGACCCTCGCGCCCGGCGTCTCGGCGGCCCTCCTCACCACGATCTCCGGGCTCCTGGTCGCCATCCCGTGCCTTTTCGGCTACAACATGCTGTTCGCGATGACGAAGCGGCTCATCACCGAGCTCGAGAACTACGCGAGCTCGCTGGCCGACCGGATTGAGCTCGAGTCCAATTGAGCGCCCCATAGAGGAACCCACATGGCACGGACCTTCAAGCGACCCCGTCAGTCCCACCCGATAGCGGAGATGAACGTGACGAACCTGATCGATCTGGGGTTCACCCTCCTGATCATATTCATGATCGCGACCCCGCTGATCAACCAGGAGCAGACGATCCCGGTGACGCTGCCCTCGGAGTCGAGGAGCCTGCAGCAGAAGCCCGACAAGAGCACCCACTACGTCGCAATCTCGATCGACGCGAAGGGCAACACCTACCTGGACGAGCGGACGACGCCCGTGTCGGCCGCCGAGCTCAAGAGCCGCCTCAGGCTCTACGCCTCGGAGGCAAAGCCCCCGGTGGTCCGGATTCGCGGCGACGCCAAGGTGCCCTACGAGAAGATCGTCGCCCTCATGGACGAGCTGAAGCAGGTGAACCTCCTCAAGTTCACGTTCGACACGCAGACGCCGTCGAAATGAGCGCGCAGTCACCGGGCGCCTATGGACTTTCCGCGCTGCTCCACGGCGCGGTCGTGGCCCTCATCCTCTTCTTCAGCTACGCCGCGAGCAACATAGCCCAGGACACACCCAAGATCCTGGAGCTGGTGGCCGGCGAGGGCGACAACTACGCGGCGACGGCCGCCCCCGCGCTGGGAAGCGCGGGCGGCGTCAAGCTCCAGGCGCCGCCCGTGACGCGTGCCGAGGTCCCCCCGGCGCCCAAGGCCGAGACCTCGCCCATCCAGTCCGCGCCGCCGGAGGCGCCGCCAGCCCCGGCAAAGCCGGCGAAGGCCGCGAAGCCGGTCGACCTGGTCGCCGACCTGAAGCGCGTCGAGGCAAGGCGCGAGAAGCGCCTGGAAGCCAAGTACCAGAAGGAAAGGGAGGCCGAGCTCAGGAAGGAGGCGGCCGCCGCGAAGGCCGACGCCAAGGTCGCGCACATCGACGCCGAGGGGATCCGCGAGGGCGTCCTCGGCGGATCGACCGAGAACAAGGTCGGCGGGGCCGGCGGGAAGGCCCTCACGAGGGAGGAGGGAAGCGAGCTCGACGCCTATTTCTCCCTCCTCAAGGCGCGGATCAAGGAGAACCACACGCCTCCCGAGGGCGTCAGCGACAGCCTCGAGGCGCGCCTTGAGTTCTTCGTCGCGGCTGACGGCTCCCTCTCGCATGTGAGGATCATCCGCAGTTCCGGCAATTCCGAGTTCGACCGCTCGGTGACGGAGGCCTGCGAGCAGACCCGCTCCATCGGACCGCGGCCGGATGGCCGGAGCGAGACCGTGCAGATGACGTTCAAGATCCACGAGGACGAGTCAAACTGACCGCGGCACCCTTTTTCAGGAACCCCATGAGCCCCAAAGTCCTCCTCTCCCTGACCTCATTCCTGGCCGCGGCCGCCGCAGCGGCCGCCCAGGCGCCCTACCAGGACCCGTCCCTGCCGATCGATGCCAGGGTGAAGGACCTCCTGCAGCGGATGACCCTCGAGGAAAAGGTGGCGCAGCTGCAGGGATTCAGGACGAAGGACCCGCACGCGTTCGACGACAAGGGCAACTTCGTCGGGGGCGCCGATGCCGCGGCCCTCGGCAACGGCGCGGGCTCGGTCTGGGCAGGCCCCCCAGGGGCCGGCGGCGACCGCTTCGCCCACAACCCGCGCGAGCGCATTTTCAGGATGAACTCCGTCCAGAAGTACATGCTCGAGAAGACGCGCCTCGGGATCCCTGTTTTCAGCTTCGCCGAGGCGCTTCACGGCTACATGGCGGCCGGCGCCACGAGCTTTCCCGCCGCAATCGCGATGGGGGGCACCTGGGACCCGGCGCTCGTCGAGCGGGTCTTCACCGCCGCCGGCCAGGAGGCGAGCGCGCGGGGCGTCAGGCAGGTGCTTGCCCCGGTGCTCGACCTTGCGCGCGACCCCAGGTGGGGGCGATTCGAGGAATGCTACGGCGAGGATCCGTACCTCGTCTCCCGGATGGGCATGGCGGCCGTATTCGGCCTTCAGGGCAGGGAGGCCACCATCGACCAGGAGCACGTCGAGGCGACGCTCAAGCATTTCGCGGGTCACGGCCAGTCCGAGGGCGGCAGGAACATAGCGCCCCTCAGCTTCGGTGACAGGGAGTTCCGCACGAATCACCTCTATCCCTTCGAGATGGCCGTCAAGGTCGCCCACGCGGACTCGCTCATGGCGTCGTACAACGAGTGGGACGGCGTGCCCAACCACGTGAACCACAAGCTCCTGACCGAGATCCTGCGCAACGAGTGGGGCTTTGACGGATATGTGATGAGCGACGGGGGCGGGATAGACGTCCTGTACGAGGACCACCACGCGGCCGCCGGCCCGGCCGAGGCCGGGGCGATGGCAATCGAGGCCGGGCTCGACTATGACCTTGGGGGCAAGGGACGGTGCTTCTCGACCCTCGCCGGGGAGGAAAGGGCCGGGAAGGTCTCGATGGCCGCGATCGACCGCGCCGCCGCGGGCGTCCTTCGCGTGAAGTTCCTCTGCGGGATGTTTGAGCACCCCTTTGCCGACCCGGAGAGGGTGGACCGGGAGACGAACACGGACGAGCACAAGGCGCTGGCGCGGCAGGTTGCCGACGAGGCCATGGTCCTCCTGAAGAACGACGGCCACCTCCTTCCCCTTGACGCCTCGAAGATCAAGACCCTGGCGGTCATCGGGCCCAACGCGGCCGACATTCACCTCGGCGGCTACTCGGCGGTGCCGATGGAGGGCGTGAGCGTTCTTCAGGGCATCAAGGATTTTGCGGGGAGCTCGATGACGGTCCTCTACTCCGAGGGGTGCAAGCTGACGGCGAACCACGCCTCCGGGTGGCTGGTGAACGAGAATCCCGTCATGAACGACCCGGCCGACGACTCGCGCCTGATCGACGGCGCGGTGGAGACCGCCCTGAAGAGCGACGCCGTCGTCCTCGTCCTCGGCGAGAACGAACTCCTGCGCCGAGAGGCGTGGAGCGAGGATCATCGCGGGGACCGGGACACGCTCGAACTCGTCGGACGCCAGAACGAGCTCGCGACGGCGATCCTGGCGACGGGCAAGCCCGTCGTGGTCCTCCTGATCAACGGCGGCCCGCTGGCCGTCAACCGCCTGCAGTCCGACGCCAAGGCCATCGTCGAGTGCTGGTACCTCGGGCAGCAGACCGGCCAGGCCGTCTCGGACGTCCTCTTCGGCAAGGTGAGCCCGAGCGGCAAGCTGACTGTCACCTTCCCGCGCTCGGTCGGGCAGGTCCCGGACTACTACGACCACAAGCCCTCCCGCATGCGCAGCTATGTCAGCGACGACTCCACGCCTTTGTACCCGTTCGGGTTCGGGCTCAGCTATGCGTCCTTCGACTACAGTAACCTCCGGGTCTCTCCGGCCAAGATCGCGCCGGCCGGAAATGCCAGCGTCACGGTCGACGTCACGAACACCGGGACCGTGAGGGCCGACGAGGTCGTCCAGCTCTACATCCACGCGCTCGTCAGCATGCCCGTGCGCCCCGTCGAGGAGCTGAAGGACTTCTCCCGCGTGACGCTCAACCCGGGCGAGACGCAGACGGTCACCTTCTCGCTCACACCCGACAAGCTCGAGGCCTTCGACATCAACATGCGCCGAACGGTCGAGCCCGGCGACTTCGAGGTCCTCGTCGGGAAATCGTCGGTCGACGTGGTGAAGGCGCCCCTGCGCGTCGAATAGCGCCTCAGCCGCCCTCGACCAGCGCGTCGCCGCGCGGGATCAC
>Ga0182015_10004462_pt1 | contig 15064 bp, 17 predicted proteins | sample 712P3MmetaG_FD_120478 | JGI IMG/M metagenome (GOLD analysis project Ga0182015, IMG submission 120478) | Permafrost microbial communities from Stordalen Mire, Sweden - 712P3M metaG | ecosystem: Environmental > Terrestrial > Soil > Wetlands > Permafrost | place: Sweden: Stordalen | collected...
GCTCGACGGCATCGACATTGCGGACGTGCGCTTATCCGACTTGCGTCGCGCCATTGCAATCGTGCCCCAAGACGTGCAGCTCTTCCGCGGTTCGATTCTCGAAAACATTCGCTACGGGCGCCTGGAGGCAAGCGACGAAGAGGTTCGCGCCGCGGCACGCGATGCGAACGTCGAAGAGTACGTGCGCGGTTTTCCCGACGGTTACGCCACGGAGGTCGGCGAGCGGGGCACGCGTCTGTCGGGGGGCGAGCGCCAGCGGATCGCGATTGCGCGCGCGGTCTTGCGAAATCCGCGGATTCTCATCCTCGACGAGGCAACCAGTTCGCTCGATAGTCACTCCGAGGCCCTCATCGAAGAGGCTCTCGACCGGTTGCTGCCCGGACGGACGACGTTGATGATCGCCCACCGTCTCTCGACGGTCCGGCGGGCGAACAAAGTACTCTACATCGAAGCGGGCCGCGTAATCGAGGTTGGGACGCACGACGAGTTGCTCGCGAAGGGTGGCGCCTACGCGCGTTTGCACGCCGCGCAGTTTTCGCCTGGACTGTCTTGACGGAGGTCCCACGGCCGGGGACCCAAAACTATGGATGCGAAAAAACAACCGGGGTTAACATAGTTAACCTCCCAGAAAGGAACTCCAGTTGAACCAGGGATTCACCGTGTGGCTCACCGGTCTTTCCGGTGCCGGGAAGAGCACTATTGCCGAACGGCTTGGACCAGAGCTGACCGCTCGCGGCCGCAACGTCGAAGTGCTCGACGGCGACGAGGTCCGCACCCATCTCTCTAAAGGGCTCGGATTTAGCCGAGAAGACCGCGACATAAATATCGGGCGAATCTCGTTCGTGGCCTCACTGCTCGTCAAGCACGGCGCCGCCGTAATCACCGCCGCCATTTCCCCGTATGCGCTGGCAAGGGCCGAGGCGCGTCAGCGCATCGGTAGCGAACGGTTCCTTGAAGTATACGTGCGCTGTTCCTTGAACGAGCTCACTCGCCGCGACGTCAAAGGGCTTTATGCTAAGGCAATCTCCGGCGAACTGCAGCACTTCACGGGCGTCTCCGATCCGTACGAAGCCCCCGAGAATCCCGACGTGATAGTCGACAGCGAGCTCGAAGCGGTCGAAGAGAGCGTGTCGAAGATCCTTGTGGAGCTCGAGCGACGCGGCTACGTAGCGGCCGCCGCAAAGGTGGCGTCATGATCGCTCCTCATGGCGGCACGCTGGTCAATCGAACCGTTGATTCACCGGAGTCCGAGCGCGCGTTGCGCGAGGAAAGCAAAGGACTGCCCAGCCTGACCCTCACGGGTCGCGAGCTCAACGATCTTGCCTTGATCGCCAATGGCGCGCTCAGTCCGCTGGAAGGCTTCATGTCTCGCAAGGATTACGATAGCGTCGTGACGCGGATGCGATTGGCGAACGGATTACCCTGGAGCATCCCGGTCGTTTTAGGAGTCACTCGCGAAGAGGCGCCCAGCGCCGGCACGCGGGCGGCGCTTTATGACGGCGAAGGCGTCTTGCGCGGCGTCGTCGACGTCAAAGAGGTCTTCGACTACGACAAGTCGCGCGAAGCGCGCAACGTGTACTTAACCGAAGACGAGAAGCACCCAGGCGTAGCCGCACTCTACGAGCGCAAACAGGCGCTGGTCGCTGGGCCCGTCACGGTGTTGGCTCGCGAGCACGATCCCGAGAGCCTCTCTCCCAGCGAATGTCGAGCCGAGTTTGAGCGTCGCGGATGGAAGACCATCGTCGGCTTCCAGACGCGCAACCCGGTGCACCGCGCTCACGAGTACATTCAAAAGTGCGCGCTGGAGACGGTCGACGGATTGCTGCTCCACCCGCTCGTCGGCGAGACCAAAAGCGACGATATTCCGGCAGACGTCCGCATGCGGTGCTATCGCGCGCTGCTAGAGAACTATTATCCGCTCAACCGCGTGCTGCTGAGCACGCTGCAGGCAGCGATGCGTTATGCAGGGCCGCGCGAGGCGATCTTCCATGCGATCATGCGTAAGAACCATGGCTGCACTCACTTCATCGTGGGCCGAGATCACGCCGGCGTCGGAAGCTATTACGGAACGTACGACGCGCAGAAGATGTTCGACAACTTCACGCCGGAAGAGTTGGGCATCACGCCGCTCAAGTTCGAAAATAGCTTCTACTGCACGCGCTGTGAAGGGATGGGTTCGCAGAAGACGTGCAGCCACGACCCCACGCACCACGTCACACTCAGCGGTACGCAGGTGCGCGAGATGCTACGCGCCGGGCAGCTTCCTCCTGTGGAGTTCTCGCGGCCCGAGGTTGCGCAGATTCTGATCGAAGCGTCTCGCGAGACTGCCGCCTCGGCGTAACGATAGATACGGCGTTAGGCGGCGTTGTGGGGCGCGGGCGTACGCCGCTGGTGGAGCGCAAACCGGTTGCCTTCGGGATCGCTCGCAAAGCACGTCATGCATGCGGGGAACTCGTGCACGTCGCCGACCTCGACGCCGCTGGCTTTGAGTCGTTCGCACATGGCCGCGAGGTCATCGACTTCGAATGCCGCGCCGGTCGAAGCGCCGGGCTGGAAGCCCAGCCCTTCGCCGTTGCCGATTCCGAAGGTCGTGCTTCCAACATTGAACTCGATCCAATGATCGCTAAAGGAGTCGCCGGCTTGCAGACCGAGTACGTCGCGATAAAAACCTCGCGCCCGCGGCACGTCCCTAACGGAATAGGCGAAGAACGCGATATCCTTGATCATGTACGATCCTCCAGAAGCGTTACCGAATTCCGTGCCCACTCTATGGCCACCTTTTGGCGCAGGCGCGGGAATCTGGTCGCGCGAAGCACGGCGCCAAGCCAAGGAGGGCATCGATGCTGGTGCTAAGCCGCAAAACCAATCAATCGATAATGATCGGCGACGCGATTCGCGTAATCGTCGTTGGATTCGACGGCGATCAAGTGAAGCTCGGCATCGAGGCCCCGCGCGATGTGCCGGTGCACCGCTTCGAGATTTTTGCGGAGATTCATCAAGACCGTTCTGCGGGGGGCGCGGCGAGCGGCTCGGGAGGCGGGGACACGCTCCGGAACCCGTAGAATGTTGACCCAGGTCTCTGCGGAGGCGTTGCTTTTGAGGGGCTTTTTGTGATCTGCGGTCTGGTTATGCCTGCGAGCGTTCGCTCAAAGGCTCGCGCCGGCGACCTGGAGGAGTGGACTCGCACTTGAACTACAGCTACATCATCGTTGGGTTCGTCGTCGGCGCCTGCACGGCGTACAGCGGCGTCGGCGCTGGCGCCATTACGACGCCATTACTGATCTTTCTCGGCGTAACGACCTCGAAGGCAATCGGTTCCGACCTGCTGTTTGCGTTAGGCACGAGGCTGGTTGCGATGATCGCGCACGTTCAGAAGCGGACGGTTCAGGTCTCCGTGCTCTGGCGTCTCTCCCTTGGTGGGTTCCCGGCGGCGATCATCGGCGTCATTCTCAGCGCGCAGCTTCACAAGATGCTCGACATCCATCAGTTGGAAAGCATCCTGCGATTGGCGGTCGCCGCTGCCTTGTTGATTTCCGCCGGAGGAATCATCTTCAATCGCAAGCTTGCGCGCGATCAGTCCGAACAAACCGCCACCGAACTCCCAACGTTGCGCCTTGCCGCCATTGGGTTCTTCGTCGGACTCACCGTCAGCATTACGTCGATCGGCGCCGGCTCGCTGACGCTGCCGCTTCTGCTGATGGCTGCGCCCGTCGTGGCGTTGCGGCGTTTGGTGGGGACCGACCTCGCCTTTGCAGTCGTGGTGCTCGTGCCGTCGCTCGTAGGCCACTGGCAGCTCGGCGACGTCAACCCTTCGATTGCGGGGTCGCTGTTGCTCGGGTCGATTCCGGGCGTTTTCGTCGGTTCGCATTTCGTCACACGGTTGCCGGAGCGGTGGTTTCGCAGCGCTTTGGCGGGCGTGCTCGTCGTCGTGGCGCTGGCTTTATCTATTCCGGTTCATCATGCGTAGGGTTCCCGGCGCGTTCGCGCGCAACGAGCTGGTTTGCGCGGAATAGGCTTTCGAACGTGCCGGCGTCGCTCCACCAGCCTTTCATGACGTCGTAACGGAGCTCGCCGTCTGCCAGATAACGATTGTTCACGTCGGTAATTTCGAGTTCGCCGCGCGCCGACGGCGATAGCGTGCGGATATAGTCGAAGACGCGAGCGTCGTACATATAGACGCCCGTAACCGCATAGGAACTCTTCGGATTCTCCGGCTTTTCTTCTATCGCGACGATGCGGTCGCCGTCGAAGGCCGGTACGCCGAAGCGCCGCGCGTCGGCGACCACTTTGAGGAGAATGCGAGCCCCGGCGCCTTGCTCCCGAAACTTGGCGACGTAGGGCGCGATGTTTTCTTGGAGGATATTGTCGCCGAGCACGACCACGATGGGACCACCCTCGGCAAAATGCTCGCAAAGGCGCAGCGCATCGGCGATTCCGCCTTCGCCTTCCTGATACGTATAGTAAATATCGCGCAACCCAAACTCCGCACCGTTGCCGAGGAGCCGGAGAAACTCGCCCGCCGAGTTTCCACCGGTGACGATCATGATCTCCACGATGCCGGCCGAGCAGAGCGTCTCCAGCGGATAGTAGATCATCGGCTTGTCGTAGACCGGCAGCAAATGCTTGTTGGTCACCTTCGTCAGCGGGCGCAACCGCGTGCCGAGCCCGCCCGCCAAGATAATTCCCTTGAGAGCCCCAGAACCGTCAGGCCGGCGCATGCTCGCCTTTCAATGGGCGCCACCAGGATTCGTTGGCACGGTACCACGCGACGGTAGCGGCAATGCCTTCTTCGAAGCGCATCTGCGGTCTCCAGCCGAGGGCATGCAGTCGCGAGCTATCGAGCGCGTACCGGCGGTCGTGGCCGAGCCGGTCGGCGACGTGTTCGACGTGACGCTCCATCGAACGCCCGCACGCGCCGATCAGCACCCGCGTGAGCTCGAGGTTGGTGAGCGAGCATCCACCGCCGGCGTTGTAGATACCGCCGGGAACGCCATGCTCGAGGACGTGGAGAACCGCGCGTGCGTGGTCGTCGACGTAGAGCCAATTGCGGATTTGCAGACCATCGCCGTACACCGGGACGCGCCGATCCTCGAGCAAGTTCGTAATGAAGAGCGGAACGATCTTTTCGGGATACTGATTCGGGCCGTAGGTGTTGCTTCCGCGAGTGATGACGACGGGTACACCGTAGGTTGCGTGGTAGGCGAGCGCCAGCAAGTCGGCCGCGGCTTTACTGGCGGCGTAGGGGCTGCGCGGCCAAAGCGGGTCGCTCTCCGTGGACTCACCCGCGGCGACCTCGCCGTAGACCTCGTCGGTCGAGACTTGCACCATTCGCGAGATCCGGCCGCCGCGAAGCGCCTCCAGGAGGACCTGCGTCCCCAAGGTGTCGGTTCGCAGAAAAGCCTCGGGATTGTCGATCGACCGGTCGACGTGGGTCTCCGCCGCAAAGTTTACAACGGCATCGGCCCTGGTGCCGATCGCCTCCCGCACGGCCGCCGAGTCGCAGATGTCGCCTCGCAGGAAGCGGTAGCGCGGCGTTTGCTCGAGATCGGCTAGGTTCGCCGGGTTTCCGGCGTAGGTCATGGCGTCGAGGTTGACGACCTCCAGGTCGGGCCGCTCTTGCAGCGCGAGCCGAATGAAGTGCGAGCCGATAAAGCCCAGACCTCCGGTAACCACCCAGCGCATGCCGCGCCGCTTTCGGTTCCTAGGCGAAGGGAGCCTGGCCCATCGAGGAGCCTGTCCGCAGCGAGCGTAGCGAGTCGAAGGAGCTTGTCCTGAGCGAGCGTAGCGAGTCGAAGGGCGGCCGTGCTATAATCGCGCGGCTGTCTCTTACTTCACCTCGCAGGGAGGCGGGGTGTTTATGGCTCCGAAGGAGGTCCGCCAGCGCAAGGATGGGCGGCGGCCGGGAGCCAGAAAGGTTAACCTATGACCGTCGTCACCATGCGCGAGCTCTTGGAGGCGGGCGTCCACTTCGGGCACCAAACCCGCCGCTGGAACCCAAAGATGAAACCCTTCATCTTTCAAGAGCGCAACGGCATCTACATCATCGATCTCGCGCTCACCGTACAGAAGCTTCGAGAGACCTACGAAGCGGTCAGGCAAATGGCTCGGGCGGGACGCGTGATCCTCTTCGTTGGAACGAAGAAGCAGGCCGCCGACGTGGTGCGCGAAGAGGCCGAGCGTGCCGGCACGTTCTTCGTCAACCAGCGCTGGCTGGGAGGCACCCTCACCAATTTTGCAACGATCCAAAAACGAATCGCGCGGCTGCGCGAGCTTGAGAACATGAAGCTTCAGGGCGACTTCGAGCGACTGCCGAAAAAAGAAGTAGCTAATCTGCAAGACGAGATGAACCGGCTGGAACGTTTCCTCGGCGGCATCAAGGATATGCACCGGCTTCCCGACGCGCTCTTCATCGTCGATCCGAAGAAGGAACGGATCGCCGTTTTGGAAGCCCGCAAACTCAAGATTCCAATTATTGCGGTGATCGATACCAACTGCGATCCGGACGAGATCGACTATCCGATCCCCGGGAACGACGATGCCATTCGCGCCGTGAAGCTGATGGTCGGTAAGATCGCCGATGCGATCATCGAGGGGAAGACCGAGAGCGAGAGCGCGTACGATCATGTCGAATACGAGGCGTCGCCCGAGGCGGACGAAGATGAGGCTCCCGTAACGATGGCGGAGGCGGGCCTTTGATTTCCTATCAACCCAAGGCCGAAGAGATCAAGGCGCTGCGGGAAGCCACGAGCGCCCCAATGATGGACTGTCGTAAGGCACTGCTCGATGCCGGCGGCGATCCCGATCGCGCCAAAGCGCTGCTGCTCGAACGCGGTGCCGCGCAGGCTGCAAAAAAAGCCGAACGCGTGGCGGACGAAGGGCTCGTCACAAGCTACGTGCATTCCGGTGGGAAGATCGGGGTCTTGGTCGAGGTCAATAGCGAGACCGATTTCGTGGCTCGCAATCCGCGGTTTGCCGAACTTTCTCGCGACATCGCGATGCACATCGCGGCAATGTCGCCGCGGTATCTCGATCGCGAGAGCGTGCCGAGCGAAGTCGTAGATCGCATGCGCGAGGAGTTTGCCGCCGGCGTACCGTCAGGAAAGTCCGCCGAGGTCGGCGAGAAGATCGTTGCTGGAAGACTGAACAAATGGTTCGAAGAGCACTGCCTGCTCGACCAAACCTTCGTGAAGGACGATAGCGTGACCGTCGGGGATCTGCTCCATCGTTCGATCGGAGCGCTCGGCGAGCGCATTCGGGTCCGACGCTTCGCAAGATACGCTCTCGGTGAGTGAAAGCGACCGGCCGCGATTCTCTCGCGTGCTGCTGAAGATCTCAGGTGAAGCGTTCGCCGGCGGCTCGAACAGCGTTGACCTCGCCACGACGCATGCGATGGCCGCACAGATCGCCGACGTAAGCCGCGACGGCGTCTCCGTGGCGATCGTCGTCGGTGGCGGCAACATCTGGCGTGGAAAAGTGCACGAAGAGGCCGGCATGGATCGAGCGACCGCCGACTATATGGGAATGCTGGCGACGGTAATCAACGCGCTGGCACTGCAGGATGCGCTCGAGCGCATGGGAGTGGCTTCGCGCGTCCAAACCGCCATTGCCATGCATCAGATCGCCGAGCCCTATATTCGACGGCGCGCCATCCGCCATTTAGAGAAGGGACGAATCGTCATTTTTGCCGCCGGGACGGGCAACCCGTATTTTACGACCGACACGACCGCCGCGCTGCGAGCGGTGGAAGTCGATGCCGAGGCTATCTTAAAGGCGACGAAAGTAGACGGCATCTACTCGGCCGATCCGAAAAAGGATCCGCTCGCGACGCGCTTCGACCGCCTCGACTACATGGACGTGCTGCAGCTCGGACTGGAAGTGATGGACTCTACGTCCATGGCGCTCTGCATGGACAACTCGCTTCCGGTCATCGTGTTCGACATGGCGGTTGCGGGGAACATTCGACGCGTTATCTGGGGCGACGCGATCGGAACGTACGTTGGACGGCAGACCGCGCCGGTAGGCGCAAGGAGCGTATAAGCAATGGCGGGCGCCGATTTTAAAGAGATCGAATCGAAGATGCACAAATGCGTGGACGCGGCTCGCGGCGATTTCGCGACTATTCGCACCGGGCGCGCGTCGCCGGCGTTGCTCGACCGTCTCGTCGTCGAGGCCTACGGTCAGCCCGCGCCGCTCAAGCAGGTCGCCGGGGTAGCGGTCCCGGATTCGCGCACGCTGCTGATCACGGCATGGGACAAAGGCGTCGTTTCAGAGATTCGAAAGGCAATTGAGAAGAGCGATCTGGGCCTGACGCCCAACGTCGACGGCACCGCCATCCGGCTGGTGATACCTCCGCTGAACGAAGAGCGTCGTAAAGACCTCGCGAAGCTGGTTAAGAAGAAGGGCGAGGACGGCCGAATTGCCGTTCGTAACGTGCGGCATCACGCCCACGACGAACTAAAAATTGAGCTGAAGTCGCATGCGATCACCGAAGACGAGAATAAGCGGATGCAGGATACACTGCAGAAGCTTACGGACAAGTACGTAAAAGAGATCGACGGCCTCGTCGCGGCCAAAGAAAAAGAGATCATGGAAGTGTGAACGAGGAGCTGATACTCGTTCCGGAGGTGCAAGCGCGGCGCGCGCTGCGCGATCACCCTCTGCGACTGCACGTGCTCGCACCCCACGGCGCGTGGCTCGGGTGCGGAGCCTTGCGCGTCCTTCGCTTGAAAATAAACGAGGACCGCTCGGCGGACGTTGTGGCCGGCTACGAATCGTATCGGCCGGCATGACGATGTCGTTGGCCGAGGGCTCCGCGGTAGCGCTGGGTTCGGGTTCCGTACCGCGCCACGTGGCCATCATTATGGACGGCAATCGCCGCTGGGCCAAAGAGCGCGGGCTACCCGCGATCGAAGGGCATCGTCGCGGCATGGTCGCGCTGCGCCGCGTGACGCGTGCCGCCAGCGATTTCGGCATCGGGGTGCTCACGGTTTACGGCTTCTCGACGGAAAACTGGAATCGCTCGGCTGGCGAGATTTCGCTGCTCTTTGAGCTCTGCGTAGCGTTCGCGCGCAACGAGTTGATCGAGCTGCGGCGCAATAACGTTCGCGTGCGCGTCATCGGCGAGTGGGAGTCGCTTCCCCAAGCCCCACGCGCTGCGTTGGCAGATTTGCAGGCGCAAACCGCCGGTAACACCGGGCTGCTGCTCAACCTTGCCGTGAACTACAGCTCGCATGCCGAACTTCAACGGGCCGTCCGAGCCATCGCTCAAGACGCTGCCTGCGGAAACCTCGCCCCCGATGCGATCGACGAGAGCGTCATACGCCGTTACCTTTACACGGCCGATCTGCCCGAACTCGACCTGCTGATCAGGGCCGGCGGCGAGCGACGGCTTTCGAACTTTCTTCTGTACCAGGCGGCATACGCCGAGCTCGTTATGTGTGACGTATACTGGCCGGAGTTCTCCAAGGACGATCTCGCGCGAGCGCTTGTGGAGTTTGCGCAGCGGGAACGGCGTTTCGGCGGGACTTGAGCCGGCGACGGGTCGTGGTCGGCCTGATCGTCGCGGCGATCGGGCTGTTCTGCGTACTCTTTCCGTGGGCGTTCTACGGGCTCTTGCTCGTAATCGGACTTGCCAGTATCTACGAGTTCAACTACCTCTGCGCGATCAAAGGGCAGCCGCTGGAGTATCCAGTCGCGGTGCTCGGCGTCGTCGCGTACATCGCGATGGCCGTCTTCGGGGTGCTTCACAACTGGGAGGGCGTGCTGCTTGCGGGTATTGTCATCGCGGCCTTCTCGCTCGGAATGTACGGCGAGGAGAAGGGCTATTTCGCGCGCACCGCTTACACGCTCCTCGCCGTTCTTTACATCGGCAAGCTTCTGGCCTATTTCGTCTTCATTCGCCAGATCGCCGGCAACGGCATGTGGCTGACGCTCTACGTCATCGTCATTATCGTGATGACGGATACCTTCGGAATGCTCGTCGGCTCGACGCTGGGCCGTCATCCGTACACGCGAATCTCGCCGAACAAAACCGTCGAGGGCTCCGTTGGGTCGCTGGTCATCACCACCGCCTTTGCTATCGGCGCAACGTGGTTTGCGCCGCTGCACCTGCAATGGTGGCAAGGCGGCGTGCTCGCCGTTGTGACCTGCGTCGCGGCCCAGATCGGAGATCTCGTGGAATCGGCCTTTAAGCGCGACGCAGGCGTAAAGGACGCCGGTGCCATGATCGTGGGTCACGGCGGCGTCTTAGACCGGTTCGATTCCTATCTTCTGGGCGGCGTAGCGTTCTTTGCGACGCTCCATCTCTTGGGAATCTTGAGTCTTCCATGATTGGGCGTAAGCGCGTAGCAATTCTTGGATCGACGGGTTCGATCGGCACTCAAGCGCTGGACGTGATCGCCGCGCATCCCGACAGGTTCGAGGTCGTCGGTTTGGCCGCGGGGCGGAAAGAAGATCTGCTTCGCGAGCAAGCGCGGCGGTTCGGCGCACGCGTAGCGACGACGATCGCAGACGGCCCGGAGGGACTTCTGCGAGTCGCCGTGTCGAGCGAACCCGACATCCTTCTTGCGGCGACGGATGGCTCCGTCGCGTTCGAGGCCGTCTTCGCAGCAGTGGAGCGAGGCACCGACGTCGGCGTTGCAAACAAAGAGCTCATCGTTGCGGCGGGGGCGCTGCTCGTCGAGTCGGCGCAACGCAGCGGCGCGAAGCTGCTACCGGTCGACAGCGAACACAGCGCGATCTTCCAGTGTTTGATCGGCGAAGAACGCGATAGCGTTGCCGCGATCCTACTGACGGCTTCAGGTGGGCCGTTTTGGCGCACGTCACGCGAAGCGATGGAGCATGCGGACGTGCAGGCCGCGCTCGCGCACCCAACCTGGCGAATGGGAACGAAAAACACGATCGATTCGGCAACGATGATGAACAAGGGTCTGGAGGTCATCGAGGCAAGCCGGCTCTTCGGCTTCCCGGGCGAGCAAATACGCATCGTGGTACATCCCCAATCGATCGCGCACGGCTTTGTTCTCTTTACCGATGGAAGCGTAAAGTCGCAGCTGGCCGCTCCCGATATGCGGCTGCCGATTGGCTACGCCCTAGCTTACCCCAACCGGCTACCCTCGCTTGAAGACCCCGAGCGCCCCCCGCAGGGAGAGCCCGTGGGGTTCCCCCTTTCCGAAGACGACGTGTTGCAAAGGTTGGGGGCAAAGCAAGGAGAGGTCGCCTTGCGATACGATTTCGAGGCGCCCGATCCGCTTCGATTTCCCTGCGTCGCCTTAGCATACGAAGCGCTGGCTGCGGGCGGGACGGTGCCTGCCGTGCTCTCGGCCGCAAACGAAGTCGCCGTGGACGCGTTTGTCGAAGGTAGGATTGCTTTCGGGAAAATCTGCGAGGTTATCGAACGAACCATGGAACGAACTCGCCCGGCCGAGGCTAGTCTTGACGGGGTACGCTTGGCCGACCGAGAGGCCCGACTAAACGCGCAGGCAATCGTGGAAGGAACGCAAAGGTCGTCGAACCATTGAATCTTCTCGCCGTCGTCACTCTGGTTGGATTCGAAAAGGTCGCCACGTTTTTGGTGATGCTTTCGGTGTTGATCGTCCTGCACGAGCTCGGTCACTTCATCTTGGCGCGCCGAAACGGCGTGCGAGTGAACGAATTTGCCGTAGGATTCGGTCCGCGCCTATTGGCCTGGAAGAGCCCGCGCAGCGGAACGCAATATTCATTGCGCGCCTTTCCCGTCGGTGGCTTCTGTGCGATGGAAGGCGAAGACGGCAAGGGCTCTGAGGCAGAGCAGCAACGAAGTTTTCGCGCGCAGCCGCACGACGCCCAGAGCAACTTTCAGGCGAAGTCGCCATGGCGTCGGCTTGCGATTATCCTAGCCGGACCCGCCGCGAACTTCTTGCTCTGCTACGCGATCCTATTAATCGGCGCCTTAGCGTTCGGCATAGCGAGCGATAAAACGAGCCAGCCGGTGGTCCGCGAGGTGATCCCAGGATCTCCCGCGGGGATCGGCGGCATCCGCCCGGGCGATCGCATCGTTGCCATCAACGGCGTGCCGATGACGACCGGAAAGAAGTTGGTCGACACGATTCACGGTGCGCTGCGCAAAAGGCTCGATCTGGTCTATCAACGCAATGGCATTCAGACGGAGATCTACGTTCTGCCGCGCGCCTGTCCGCCGCAAGTCGGGCGGAACTTTGGCTGCATCGGATTCTCCCCCGTTCCGGCCTTCGAACGCGTTGGATTCGTTGCCGCGGTACGCCAAAGCGGCGAGCAGTTCGTCGAAATCGCCGACGAAACCGTCGAAGGCATCGTGCTTCTCGCGACGCAGTTCTCAAAGTATTCGCCGCAAGTCTCCGGGCCGATCGGCATGGGCCAGGCGGCGGCGACGGTGCAGGACTGGGGCTGGGGACCGTATTTAACGTTCGCTGCTACGATCTCGTTTGCGCTTGGACTCTTTAACTTGCTGCCCATTCCCGCGCTGGACGGCGGACGCGCCGCGTTCATTATCGCCGAGCTGATTCGCGGGCGCCCCGTGGATCCAGAGAAAGAGGCGATGGTCCACCTGGCAGGCTTCGCGGCGCTGATAGCGTTGGTAATGCTCGTCGCTTTCCACGACATCACGCGCATCGTCAAGGGCCAGGGAGTGCTGTAATGCTTCGACTCCGTCGCAAGAGCAAGCCAATCTTTCTTCAGAATAAGACGGGTAAGGCCGACGCAAAGAGCGTTTGGATCGGCGGCGATCATCCCGTCGTCGTGCAGTCGATGACGACGACCGACACGGCCGACGCCGATAAAACGCTCGAACAAGTTTACGGCCTTGCGATGGAAGGCTGCGAGGTCGTGCGCGTCACGGTCAAGGACCCGCCCGATGCCGCGGGTCTTCCGGCGATCGTTTACCGCTCGCCCGTCCCGATCGTGGCGGACATTCACTTCGACCACAAGATGGCGCTGGCGGCAATCGAAGCCGGCGTTGCGAAACTGCGATTGAATCCCGGGAATATTCGCGACCCCAAGAAGGTGGCGGAGGTGGTCACTGCGGCGAAAGCGCGGGGCATCCCGATCCGCGTCGGCGTCAATATGGGTTCGCTCGCGCCAGACTTGGAGAAATCGCTCGGCCATACCGCCGAAGCGATGGTGCTCTCGGCCTTGCGTCACGTCGAGATGCTCGAAGAGCACGGCCATACGGATATTGCGATTTCGCTCAAGGCCCACGACGTCGCCACGACCGTCGAGGCTTATCGCTTGATGGATGGCCGTTTACGCGAGCGCGCGACGCCCTATGCGTTGCATCTCGGCATTACCGAAGCGGGACTGCTGCGCGACGGCACGATCAAGTCGGCGATTGGGCTGGGGATTCTGCTCTGGGAAGGGATCGGAGACACGATTCGCGTCTCGCTGGCGGACGATCCGATCGAAGAAGTTCCCGTCTGCTGGGGAATTCTCAAATCGCTCGGTCTGCGAGAAAAGGGCTTCGAAATTACCGCCTGTCCCTCGTGCGGGCGCGCCGAAATATCGGTGCTCGAGCTGGGTCGAGCCGTTGAAGCGATCGCCAAGTCGTACAGTGCGCCGGTGAAGGTGGCCGTGATGGGCTGCGTCGTCAACGGCCCAGGGGAATCGAAGATGGCCGACGTCGGCGTCGCCGGCGGCAAGGGCAAGGGCGCGATTTACCGCGCCGGCGAGTTGGTCGGGACCTATCCGGAGAGCGAGCTGCTCGGAATGCTGCGACTGGAAATTGAAAAGGTCATCGCCGAGAAGTATCCTGCATACCTCCACGAAATCGGAGGGCCTCCGGCGGCCGTGCCGTCCGCCGTCTGATGCGCCGGATCGCCGAAGCTTACGTTGGCCTGCGCTGGCAAAGCCTCGCGCTGGTCGCAGTCTGCGCACTGCTGACCTCGTCGCTGCTCGCATTTTCCCGACCGATCGTCATGCTGGTCGACGGCGAGCGCGTCGATACGGACGTGCCGCCCGTAACCACCGCGAATGCAAAAGCATTCGTCCCGCTGCGCTCGATCGCCGACGCACTCGGCGCCGAGACCGAGGTCGACGCCAAGACCGGTGCGATCAGCGTGGTTCTGGGTGGTCAGACGCTTACGCTGCGCGTCGGCGACATGCACGCGACGGTCAACGGCATGCCGCTTACGCTCAAGCACGCGCCGTTCCGCGTGCGCGGCCGCGTGCTAATTTCGTTAGACGCCGTCGCGCGCGCGCTCAACGTTCGCGCGAAATACAACTCTCGTGAAGCTCGCATCGAGGTCGTAACGCCGGGCATCGGCCAGGCGCTCAATCCCGGCAATACCGAACCGCACTAGAACTCGCTGAGGCCTTCGGGCTCTTCGACCGGAACGATTGCATCGGGGTTGGACTTGCGGAAACCGTAGGCGAAGAAGAAGATCAACCCGCAGACGAGGGCGATGACGAACCACGTCCAGGTCGCGCGCGAAAGGCCGAAGACCGCTAAGAAGACCGAACAGACGATGCCCAAGATTGGAAAGAGCGGCACGAACGGCACTCGGAAGCTGCGCGGCAGATCCGGTTTGCGGTGGCGCAGATAGAGCACGCCCGCGCAAACGACGGTGAATGCCATCAGCGTGCCGATATTGACTAAGTTAAGCAGATTGTTGAGCGGCACGATCAGCGCGAGAATCGCGACCGCAACCCCGGTGATCATCGTGGTGACCAGCGGCGTCTTGAAGCGCTGGTTGATCGCTGCAACCATCGGCGGCAGCATGCCGTCGCGCGCCATCACGTAGAAGATGCGCGACTGACCGAGCAGTGACGCAAGCGCCACGCTCGTCGTGCCCGCCAGAACCCCGATGGTGATGACCCAGGTAAGTGCCGGTACGTGCAGGGGAGCGAGCGCATAGACGAGCGGATTCTTGATCGGAACATCTCTCCAGGGAACGACGCCCACTAGAACGATCGCCGTCGCGCAGTAGATGATCGTGCCGATCGCAAGCGCGCCGATCACGCCCACGGGAACGTCGAACTGCGGATTCTTGCACTCTTCGGCCGTCGTCGTCGCGGTGTCGAAACCGATGTAGCTGAAGAAGACGAAGGCGCCGAC